>Ga0180430_10000008_pt1 | contig 302944 bp, 276 predicted proteins | sample SS_ome_9_FD_132999 | JGI IMG/M metagenome (GOLD analysis project Ga0180430, IMG submission 132999) | Hypersaline lake sediment archaeal communities from the Salton Sea, California, USA - SS_1_S_2 metaG | ecosystem: Environmental > Aquatic > Non-marine Saline and Alkaline > Hypersaline >...
ACCGGCGAGGCTGGCACCCGCCAGGTTCGCCTCCGCGACCTGGACGCCGGGCCCGAGGAGGTAGCCCGACTCGAGCAGGAACTCCGTCGGCAAGGCCAGAGGCAGGCCGATCAGCCCGCTCGAAGCCACCCCGAAGAGCGAAGCGCTCGTGAAGTCCGCGCCCGTGAGCGTCGTCCCGACCAGGTTCCCGTTCGTCAGATTCGCACCGGTCAGGTCCGCGTTCGTGAGGATCGCGTTCGTCAGGTTCGCACTCCCGGCCGAAACCCCCGCCAGGCTCGCGCCCGTCAGATCCGTCCCGATCAGGTCCGCGCCTGCCAGGATCGCCGACGTGAGCGTCGCCCCCGCCAGATTCGTCCCGGAGAGATTCGCGTCCGTGAGCGTCGCGCTCGAGAGATCGATGCCAGCCAGGCTCGCCCCCGATAGATCCGCGCCCGTGAGCATCGCGCCCGGACCGACCAGATGCCCGTTCACCAGCACGAAGTCGCCGGGCAGCGCCAGGGGAACCCCGATCAGGCCGCTCGAGGTCACTCCGAAGAGCGAAGCACCGGTGAGGTCCGCCCCTGCGATCATCGTCCCGACCAGGATCCCGTTCGTCAGGTTCGTCCCGGTCAGGTCTGCATTGGTCAGGTCCGCGGCCGTCAAGTCCACGCTCCCGGCGGAAGCCCCGGCGAGGCTCGCCCCGGCGAGGTTCGCGCCGTCGGCTTCAGCCCCTGCCAGCACGGCGCTCGCGAAGACGGCACTCGAGAGGTCGGCCCCCGACAGAAGCGCATCGGACAGATTCGCGTTCGTGAAGTCGGTGCTCGCGAGCGTCGCGGCCGCCAGGTCGGCGAGGGGCAGCGCAGCTCCGGACAGATCCGCTCCAGGCGCCACGACCCCCGGCGTGAGAGCGCCCGCATACGGATGGAGTCCGCCGCCTTGCGCCGCCGTGAAGAGGAGCGGATCGACCACCGTGGCATCACTCTGGACGTAGGACCCCCCGTACGCGTTTCCAGCGATCGCCACGAACGCACTCGCCATCAGAGCCATTCGAAGAGAGGTTCGAATCATTGATCGGGATCCTTTCACCGGAAGCCGCTGCAGCACTGGCAGAACAGACGCTGGACGACCGCGTCCAACCCTAGCCGGGCGACAGCACACGCCCTCCGGAGCGAGCGCGATTCGGCTCGTCCGGGAGTGTGTGTCCATCGGGTGGACGTGGGTGTCGGTACACGCATGTCCAATGAACCGACCCGGCAAATCGCAACCCACTTCGTCGCGCACGGACCGACGCGGCCGACGACCGGAACCCGCGGGGTTCCGCGGCGGGGACACGCGCGATAGGATGCGCCGGCCCGCCGAAGGTGGCTGGAAGGTCGCCGGTGCGCCACCTAAGGCGCATGGGAGGAAAGTCCGGGCTCCACAGGACAGGGAGGTCGGTAACGCCGACCCGGGGTGACCCGAGGGAAAGCGCCGCAGAAACGACACCGCCGATGGGTCGCAAGACCACAGGTAAGGGTGAAATCGTGGGGTAAGAGCCCACGCGCGACAGCCGGGTGACCGGCGGCGGGGCAAGCCCCTCCCGGAGCAAGCTCGAATAGGGACATCGTCGAGGGCGGTCCGCCCGATCGTCGGACTCCGGTCCGGCGCGGTGTCCGGGTGAGAGTGCTCGAGCCGTCCAGCAATGGCCGGCCTAGAGGAATGACCTTCTCCCGCATCGGGGCAACCCTTTGCGGAGACAGAACCCGGCTTACAGGCCGCTCCAGACCTCACGTCTGGACCTCCGGGAGGAAGCTTCGGCCATCCCCGGAGCGCTTCGACGGGCATCGGAGCCACAGAGACGACGCGCGCCGGCGAGCATACCCGTCGCCGAGCGCCCGCAGGCGATTGGATCAGTCGCCGAGCGCCTGCAGGCGACCAAATCAATCGAGATCGAAACGCAGGCACCGCACGCGCGCGCGGCGCGCCGGGTCGTAGGCCTTCCATTTCGCTTCGGGCAGCGCGTCGACGTCGACACGCCGGAAGCCGTGGCGCGCGAAGAACCCCTCGACCCGCTCCGACGTCGTGCAGCTGAAGAGGTAGGCGAGACCCTGATCCCGAGCGCGCTCGATCGCGTACCGGACGATCTGACCGCCCGCGCCCTCTCCGACATAGCGGGTCAAGGCGAACAGCGAGGCGAGCTCCACCGCCCGGTCCTCCGGATAGGGGAGGATCGCACCGATCCCGGCCAGATAGCGCCCCTCGATGAAGACGCCGACGCCATGGGCGAGCACCGCGTCCCGGGCGGCGGCGTCCCGCGGTGCCAGAAAGCCGTCGGCCTCCCCGCGCTCGATCAGGTCGTTCGCGAGATCGTAGTCGTCGATCGCGAGCGGGCGGACCTCGGCGTAGCGATTGCGCGTGAAGAAGATCCCGGCGCCGTTGTACGTGAAGAGCTCGCGCGCGAGATCGCCCGCCGCACACACGTTCACCGAAGGCACGCCGCTCTCGATCAGCGCCCGGATCGCGACGAGCAGCTCCTGGGAGTCCGCTCCGGCGCGATGCAGCGGCACCTCGCCGGCGGGGTCCGCCTCCGCGTCGAGGAGCGGCGCGAGATGCGCGAGGTCCACGACGGAGACGCGCCCCTCGCCGTCGCCGCCGGCCCCCTCGATCCGTTCGACCGGGGGCGTGGAGCGGATCCAGACCAGCTTGGCGAGTCGCAGGGTCCGGGCGATCTCGACGCAGGCGGACGCGAAATCCTCCGCCCCGACGCGCAGCCCGGCCGCGCCGCGTTCCCGCAGATCGCGCCACAGCGCCGGCGCATAGGAAGGCGCGGAAGCATCGACCGGCGCCCCGACCCCCGCGAGCACGAACACCTCTTCGACCGGACTCAACACGACGACCCGCGAACCGTTCGCCGACAGCTCCGCGACGACGCCCGCGAGGGGCTGCTCCGTCACGGTCTCGGTCGCCGGCCATGCGATCGCGAGGGTCCGCCCGCGGAACTCCCCGAGGTAGAACTCGCGCTCGCTGAAGGTTCGAAGGGCCTCGCTCATGACGGCGGAGTTTGACGGATCCCCGCAGTCCGCGCCCTCGGATCGACGGGGATCGCCCCCTTTCGGAGGGGCCGTTCGCGGGGGGCTTCTGCGGTATCGTGCGGGCCGGATGGACTGGCAGATCGTCTTCACCCTCGGGCTCGTCGCGCTGGCCCTCACGGCGATGGTCCGCGAGCTCGCCGCACCGGACCTGGTGCTGATGGCGACGCTGATCTGCCTGGGCGCTGCCGGCATCCTCTCGCCCGTCGAGACCTTCGCCGGATTCGCGAACCCGGTGGTGGCCGCGATCGGGGCGCTCTTCATCCTGTCCGCCGCGCTGCGCGAGACGGGCGCCCTCGAGATGACCCTCGGCCGGGTCCTCGGGCGCTTCCAGGGCACGCGACGCTCGCTGATCCGGATGACGATCCCGGTCGCCGCGCTGTCCGGCTTCCTCAACAACGCCCCGATCGTCGCCATGATGACGCCGACGGTGATCGACTGGGCCCGCCGCCACCAGCGTCCCGCGACCAAGTTCCTGATCCCGCTCTCCTACGCGTCCATCCTCGGCAGCACCTGCACGATCATCGGGACCAGCACCATCCTGACGATCGTCGGCCTCGTCGACGAGGCCGGTCTGCCGCGCTGGAGCTTCTTCGAGCCGGCCCCGGTCGGGATCCTGATCGCCGGCGTCGGGCTGCTCTTCCTCGTCTTCGTCGCCCCTTCCCTCCTCCCGAACCGCATGGACGCCCCGGAGCAGCTGGACGACCGGACCCGGGAGTACACCGCGGCGATGCGGGTCACCGGCGACAGCCCCCTCCACGGGCAGACCGTCGAGGAGGCGAACCTGCGCAACCTGCCGGGACTCTTCCTGGTCGAGATCGACCGCGGCGACCGGCTGATCACGCCGGTCAGCCCCGACCAGATCCTGCAGCGCGGCGACATCCTGGTCTTCGCCGGGGTCGTCTCGACCATCCTGGATCTCCAGCGGACCCGCGGACTCGAGCCCGCCGCGAAGGAAGAGCTGCTCCGCAGCCTGCCGGGCGGCCGCAACCGGCCGATGGTCGAGGCGGTCGTCTCCGCCTCCTCCCCGCTGATCGGCCAGACCGTCAAGCAGAGCAACTTCCGCGCGGTCTACGACGCCGTCGTGATCGCCGTCCACCGCAACGCCGAGCGGGTCGCCGGGAAGATCGGTGACATCCAGCTCCGACCGGGCGACACGCTCCTGATGCAGTGCGCCCCGGAGTTCATGGAGCTCCACCGCAACAGCCGCGACTTCTACCTGGCGAGCGAGCTCCCGGGCACCCCGGCACCGGCCTTCGAGCACGCCCGGACCGCCCTCGGCATTCTCGTCGCGATGGTGCTCGCGGTGAGCCTCGGTGGGATCCACATCTCGATCGCGGCGTTCGTGGCGGTGGCTGCGCTGATCGGCACGCGCTGCATCAGTGCGGCGGAGGCGCGGGACGCCGTCGACTGGTCGGTGCTGATCACGATCGGCTGCGGGCTGGGCGTCGCGAACGCGATGGACAAGTCCGGGGCCGCCGAGTTCGTCGCCGCCGGGCTCGTCAAGCTCGTCGGCCAGCTCGGCCCGATGGCCACCCTCATCGCCATCTACGCGCTCTGCCTCGTGATGGCCGAGACGCTCCACCACAACGCCGCGGTCGCGATCATGTTTCCGATCGCCCTCGCCTCCTCGCAGCAGCTGGGGGTCGACCCGACGCCCTTCGTGATGACCGTCGCGATCGGCTCCGCCTGCGCCTTCGCCTTCCCGATCAGCTACCAGACCCACCTGATCGTCTACGGCGCGGGCGCCCATCGCTTCGGCGACTTCCTGCGCATCGGGCTCCCCCTCGACCTGGTCTGCATGGCGGTCGGCCTCGCGGCGATCCCGCGGATCTGGCCCTTTTAGTTCCAGTCGGCGCGGAGCGCCTCTCGACGCGCCCCTGGATGGGGCGCGGCTTGCGCTGAGGGCTCATGGGGGGCGGGCCCGGAACGGCTCGGGCCCGAGTTGCCCTTCTTGACCGCGGATCGGCGGCTAGGGTGCATCGGTCGGGGCGGCGGGGACCTCCTCGGGGACGATCCCGGCGGATCGGAGGCCTGATTCGGCGCTCCGGGCGGAACCGTTGCCGGTCGGGTGCCGACTCAGGCAACGCGGCGGCACCGGGTCGGCAGAGATGCCTCTGCTGCGCCCGTCGGGGCTGTGAATCCGCCACATCCTCGACCGGGAAACCACACCGAATCACCAGGAAATGTCGGGCTCCGGGGCTCCCGGTCGGGAATCGGGGCCGCCCGGCATCACCTCCAGGCCGTCCTCGCGCACTGACCTGGGTGAGAACATCCGGATGGGTTTCGAGATCGGGTCCCGAGCGGCGAGGGTTCGCCCCCGCGCTCCGAAGACCGACCGAACCAAACCGGGCAAGAACAAGAAATTCGCTGGCTAAATAGGTGAAATTCAATCATTATCAGGCTACTTAGTTATTCCTTCAGGAAGGGCTCGGGCGGCGATCCTCCCCCTGGCGGGCGTCTCCCGTCCGACCCGATTCCCGACTTCCCCCAGGCCCCCGCTCTCCGGAGCGCTCTGCTCTCGATGGTTCCTCTGCTCTCCCGGCGCGACGACACCGACCGCGCGGAAGCAACGACCCGAAGCACCGAAGCGGGCCCGACTGAAGTCGGACACTTCCCAACCGAGTTGCGTACTCGTGTGCCCTGAGAAGGCACTTTGCGCGTTCGAACCTGCAGAAAGTGCACCCGGGAGGGCCGTGTCCTGCCAAAATGGCATCGCGCACCCTTCCTGATGTCGAATCTGACGAACCCTGCCCCTCCGGGTGGCATCCAACTGCGAGCTACACCGGACTGAGAGGACCCCCGTTGGCAACCCAGAAGAAGAAGAGCACCACTTCCGCTTCGAAGACCCCCGCCAAGAAGGCGGCCAAGGCGAAGGCCAAGGCGCCCTCGAAGGCGAAGGCCGCCGCCTCGTCCACGGCGACGACGGCCAAGTCCAAGGCGACCGCGAAGAAGGCGGCGGCCAGTACGACGGCCAGTACGGCGGCCAAGGAGACCTCGAAGAAGGCCGCGGCCGCCGCGACGGCGGAGAAGTCGGACGCGAAGAAGGACGAGAAGCAGACCGCGATGGGCGCGCAGGCCGTCGTCTCGGCCGAAGAGCTCGATCCCGGCCGCGAGCGGCGCCCGCTCGAGTCCTACTTCCAGGAGATCGGCGGAACGCGGACGCTCAAGCGCGAAGAAGAGGTCGTCCTCGCGAAGGATCTCGAGGCCGCGACGGCCGCGCTGCGCGACGCGCTCTACGCGATTCCGATCTCGGCCAAGCACGTCGTCGCGCGCTGGGACGCGCTCCGCGCCCTCTCGCATACCGGCGCGAAGCTCTCCGAGTCCGTGGGCGACGAGGAGACCGGCGAGATCGCCGCGCGCGTCGAGCGAGCGGTCAAGAAGCTCCGGACGCAGCTGAATGATCGCGAGAAGAAGATCGACAAGTCGGGCCTCGCCTACACGGCGACGCTCGAGAAGATCGACGTCAAGATCGCGAAGGAGATGCACTCCGCGCAGCTCTCGCTGGCGGTCCTCCACGAGCTCCGCGAGAAGTCGATCGACCTCTCGCGCGAGATGCGCCGCGCACGCAAGCGGACGAAGAAGCTCGCCGAGCTCGAGCTGGAAGCGGGCGTCGAGAAGAAGCGCATGCTCGAGCTGACCCATGCCGTCCAGGACGCGCAGGATCAGATGTCGACGGTCAAGAACCGCTTCATCGAGCACAACCTGAAGCTCGTGGTCGCAATCGCCAAGGACTACCGGAACCTGGGCCTGTCGTTCCCCGACCTGATCCAGGAAGGCAACCTGGGCCTGATCCGCGCGGTCGAGAAGTTCGATCATCGCCGCGGCTTCAAGTTCTCGACCTACGCGGTCTGGTGGATCCGACAGGCGCTCGTCCGCGCGATCCAGAACCACTCGCGCACGATCCGCCTGCCCTCTCACGTTCACGACCGGCTCCAGCGGAGCCAGCGCGTGCGCGCGGAGCTGACGGGCAAGCTCGGTCGCGAGCCCACCCCGGCGGAGCTCGCTCCGGCGCTGGGAACGGACACGGACTCGCTCGAGGCGCTCGATCGCCTCTCGCGAGAGGCGATCTCCCTCGAGAGCAACGTGGCCGGAACCGAGAAGCGCCTCGAGGACTTCGTCCCGGACGCGACCGCGGACCGACCCGACGGCGACATCGATGGCGACCGCATGCGCATGGGCGTGGGCAGCCTGATCGGCAGCCTGACCCCGCGCGAGCAGCTGATCCTCCGCCTGCGCTACGGCCTGGGCGGCGAAGAGGAGCACACGCTCGAGCAGATCGGCCAGTCCCTCGGGCTGTCCCGTGAGCGTGTGCGTCAGCTCGAAGCGCGGGCGCTCAAGAAGCTGCGCGAGACGCAGCCGGCGCAGCGGCTTCACCCGATTCTGGAGCCCTGACGTTTCAGTCGGTGCTGCGCGCCTCTCGAAGCGCCGCTTCGCTGCGGCGCTTCTTGCGCTGAAGGCTCCAGTTCTTGCCGGAACGAATGACGCCCCTGCTCGGATGAGCGGGGGCGTTCTTCGTTCCGGGCTCGGAGTTCGCCTAGCGGCCAGCGACGATGACCTCGGTCGTGGGCCGCGGGACCAGCTCGGTCGTAGCCTGGTTCGCGTAGCGCACGATGCGCCGGGACGGGGTCAGCACGAAGAGCGGACGGCCTCGCGGATCGAGCTCGTCGACGATCCGGCGCTCGCTCGCGTTCGGAGCTTCGTTCGCCCGATCGACCCGGCTTTCGCCGGACCGCGGGTGGAGCATGTAGCTCGCCACGTCGATCGGACGAAGCGCGAAGCGCAGCACCGGCGGCCGCGTCGACCAGACGGTGCTCTCCGAGCGCTGGGGGGCGCTGTAGCTGAACGCGTCGCCGACCCGGTAGATCGTGCCCATCCGGAGCCGACCCCGATCGCCCGGGCGGGCGGTGTGATGGGCGTGGGCGAGGGCGTCGACGGCGGCGGCTTCGATGGTCTCGAAGAGCGCGCCGGGCTCCGAGTGGGGCGTCTCCGCCGTCGGGCAGAGGGAATCGCCCGCCGAGGCCGCGCCGGCGAGGCTCGCGAGCAATCCGACCACGAGGGCCAGGGCCGCGAGGCGGATCCGGGCGTGGCTGCGCTTCGGGAGGCGCGGCGGTCGGATGCCCGGATAGGAGGCGAATCGGAGTTCGCTCTGGAGGTTCATTGGGGTCCCCTTGAATCAAGGGGCGCGTTGAGAAGATATTCGGCCTAGTCTTCTAGGGAGACAATACGCCCTTTCGAACAAGGTTGTTCCCATTGAGTAACAATATCGGCGAACGCAACCCCGTCGCGAATGTCGCCGCAATGATCGTGTTCTCGAGCGTGGTCGAGGAAGGCAGCTTCACGGCCGCCGCCCGCCGGCTCGGCCTCTCCAAGGCCTCCGTCAGCCGCGAGATCTCCGGCCTCGAGGAGCGCCTGGGCGCGCAGCTCCTGCGGCGGACGACCCGGACGATGAGCCTGACCGAGGTCGGCGAGATCTTCTTCGCTCATTGCCAGCGGGTCGGGGAGGAGGCGGAGGCGGCCGAGCTCTCCATCCGCCGGCTCGAGGCGGCGCCCTCCGGCGTGATCCGCCTCGCGGCCCCCATGACCTTCGGGCACATGGTCGTGGCGCCCCGGCTCGAGCGTTTCCTCGCCCGGTATCCCGCCGTGCGCGTCGAGTTCGAGCTGACCGATCGAAGCGTCGATCTCGTGCACGAACGCATCGACCTCTCGATCCGGATCGGCCGGCCGCGCACCCCGAGCTACGTGCTGCGCGAGGTCTGCCCGATGCGCGGGCTGATCGTCGCCACCCCCGACTACCTCGCGAACGCCGCGCCGATCGAGCACCCCGAAGACCTCGTCCACCACAACTGCATGGGCTACCGGGGCCCGACGGAGACCTGGGCCTTCCGGAATGGCCGGCGGATCGAGACCCGCGGCACGTTCTACGCGGACAACGGCGATGCGCTCCGGAACGCGGCCCTGGCCCACCTCGGCCTCGTCTACCTCCCGACGTTCATCACCGCCGACGACATCCGCGCGGGGCGGCTCGTTCCCGTCCTGCCGGAGGAGACGACGCGGACGAGCGCGGTCTACACCGTCTATCCGGAGAGCCGACACCTCTCGCCCAAGGTGCGCGCGATGATCGACTGGCTGGTCGAGGAGTTCGGTGGCGAGCCCGCCTGGGACGTCGGTCTGCCGACCGCGCGGCGCCCTGCGGAATCCCGCAATCCGGGGCGCTGACGCCCCTGCGCTCCCCTGGCCGCCCCGACCTATCCGAGGGACCAGACGAGGAACGCGCCGCCTGCGACCCAGCAGTACCAGGCCCAGTGGTGGAAGAGGCTGCGGTCGAGCATCCGCACGAAGAGCCAGATCGCCACGAGCCCGGACGCCAGCGCCGCGACGCCGCCTATGGCGAGGTCCGTCATGGCCGACAGGTCCGCGCTCTGGAGGTCGGGAATCATCAGGACCGCCGCACCGGCGATCGCGATGATCCCGAGCAGGAAGGCGAACTCCGCTGCGGCGAGCGGCGCCACGCCGAGGAGGAGCGCCATCGCGACGGTCGATCCGCTGCGCGAGATGCCGGGCAGGATCGCGAAGGCCTGCGCGCAACCGATCAGCAGCGCCGCGCCCCAGGACGGCACCGGGGTCGTGGCCCTCGGCGCCGTCCAGCGGGTGCTCATCACGATCACGCCGGTCGTGAGCAGCAGCACGCCGACCCCCGACGGGTTCGAGAACTGCGCGTCGATGAAGTCCTTCGCGCCGAGCCCGACGGCGACGGCGGGCACGGTCCCCAGCGCGAGCTTCCCGACGTATTCGAGGGTCTCGCGCTCCCGCGCGAAGAAGCCCACGACCAGCTCGGCGATCCGGCCGCGGTAGAAGAACGCGATCGCGAAGAGCGTCGCGACGTGGACGCCGACCTCGAAGAGCAGCCCACCCGACTCGCGCCCCCCGAAGAGCGCCTGGAGCATCGCCAGGTGCCCCGAGCTCGAAACGGGAAAGAACTCGGTCAGTCCCTGGGCAAGCCCCAGCAAGAGCGCTTCGATCGGATCCAACCCACCCCCCTCGCGCTTCTCTCGAAGCCGCCGCGAGCCTACCGAATCGGCCGGTCCGCCGGGATTCTCAAGCGCGGGGCGCGCCTCGTTCGGGCGAACGCGCGCGGGACCGGGAATCTTCCCCCGAGGCGTCCGACGCGCGCTCGCTTCATCGAGCGTCCTCGGTCCCCAGGAGCCACTCGCGCAGCGTTCGGTTCACCGCGTCCTTCTCTTCCTTCATGAGCCAGTGCCCCGCCTCGACGCGGACGACCCGAGAGTCGTCGCGGGCCTCGATCGCGTCGGCCCAGGCGCGGGAGAAGAACTGCAGAGGCTTGCGGCTCCCGTAGAAGAAGAGGGTCGGCTTCGTCGGCACCCAGGTTTCGAGGTCGGCGAAGCCGCCGTACGACCCCGTCCACATCATGTCGTACGGGTAGTTCATGCCGGAGCCGATCTCCTCGGGCGCCGCCGGCGCCCCGAGCAGCTTCGCCATCCAGCGGGTCATCCGGTCGCCGAGGGCGCCCCCGATCCGCCAGGCCAGCGCCAGCCAGGACTGGTAGCCGAAGACCATCCCCTTTCCGGCGAGCGAGAGCTCCCGCCGGAGATCCTCGGATCGCGCGTCGCCCACGTCCATCGCGACGACTCGCGCGACCCGCTCCGGATGCTTCATCGCGAAGTGCAGCCCGAACACGCATCCCCAGTCGTGCAGGAGGAGGACCACGGGCCGGTCCGGACTCTCCCGATCGACGAGGGCGCGCAGGATCCCGGTCATCTGCGCCACGCTCGTCGGACGACGCGGGCCGCCCACGTCGTATCCGGGCAGCGTCGGCCGGACGCACCGGTAGTCACCGCGCAGCGCCTCGACCTGGTCGTCCCAGAGTCGTGCGGTGTCGGGCCAGCCATGAACCAGGAGGACGACTTCGTCGCCCTCGCCGTCCACCTCCACCGCGATGCCCTCCAGCTCGTCCAAGACCCCTCTCCCTGCCCGCGGCGTACGCCGCGGTGCGCCGAGTATCGCGCCGATTCCCGCCGGATTCGATCCGGTCCGGCACGCACCGTCGGGCGCGCCGCCCAGGAAAGCGCCGGGCGGCGCTGACCGCCGCCAAGCGGAAACCGCCCCGGCTTGCTAAACCCCCGGCCATGGAAATCGCCTGCCTCGATCTCGAAGGGGTCCTGATCCCCGAAGTCTGGATCAACTTCGCCGAACGAACGGGGATCGACGCCCTCAAGGCGACGACCCGGGACATTCCGGACTACGACGAGCTGATGACCCAGCGCCTCGAGATCCTCCGGGACCACAAGCTCGGGATCGCCGACATCCAGGAGGTCATCGATGGAATGGACCCGCTCCCCGGAGCGGCCGAAGCCCTCGACTGGCTGCGCGCGAACTTCCAGGTCGTGATCCTCTCGGACACGTTCTACGAGTTCGCCGAGCCCTTCATGCGCAAGCTCGGCTGGCCGACGATCTTCTGCCACAAGCTCGAGATCGACGGCGACGGAATGATCACGAACTACCTGATCCGCCAGCCCGACCCGAAGCGCGCCTCCGTGAAGGCGTTCCACTCGCTGAAGTTCCGCTGCATCGCGACGGGCGACTCGTACAACGATACGACGATGCTCTCCGAGGCGGACGCGGGGATCCTCTTCCGACCGCCGCAGAACGTGATCGACGAGTTCCCGCAGTTCCCCGTCGCCCGCGAGTACAAAGAGCTGCAGGCGGAGTTCGCGAAAGCGTCGCTCCGGGACCTCCAGCCCTGAGCGCGACCGCCGGAATCCGGCGCGCGCGGAGAGGCCTCACGGCCCTCGCCCTCGCGACCCTCTTCGCCACACCGAGCGCGGCAGAAGAGACGCTCTTCGCGGCGGCGACCATCGAAGCGCGCGACGGCATCCAGCTCCAGTCGCCGATCGACCTCCCGCCGACGCCACCGAGGGGCGCTGCGGAGCACGACATCGCGATCCACTACGCAGACACCGCCGAGCATCTGATCCACCGGGATCACACGATCGAGATGCAGTACGACCCGGGCAGCGCGGTCGAGTTCGACGGTCGTCAGTACGCGCTCGAGCAGCTCCACTTCCACACGCCCTCGGAGCACCTGATCGCCCACCGACGTTTTCCCGTCGAGCTCCATCTGGTCCATCACGACGGCGAAGGCCGCGCGCTCGTCCTCGGCCTGCTCTTCGAGGTCGGACCGCCCAACCCCTTCCTCGAACGCATCCTCCAGGACGCCCCGCGCGACATCGGCCGCATCGACCTGGAGAGCCACCTCGACGTCTCGAAGCTCTTTCCCGAGGAGAAGCACTTCTACTCCTACGAGGGCTCTCTCACGACCGCGCCCTACGACGAGGGCATCCAGTGGCTGATCCTCTCGGAGCACCCCACGGTCTCCCCGGAACAGGTGGTCCGCCTGCTCGTTCTCGAAGGCGGCAACGCTCGACCGGTCCAGCCCCTCAACGGGCGGGCGATCGACGGGAGCTAGCCGCTCTCCCCGGCGCGAGAGAAAGACGACCGGCCCTTGACGGCCGCGCGTACGGGACCATCCTGCCGGGACGCGAAGGCGCTCGGGGCCTGCGAATCAAGGAGAGAGCCATGTCCGATCTCGGTGACCGCCTCCAGCAGGAGTTCGAACACCTCAAGACGAAGCGGGACGAGCTGCGCGTCCAGCTCGACCTCGGCAAGAAGGACGTCGAAGACGCCTGGCACGAGGCCGAGCACAAGTGGCAGAAGCTCGAGTCCCACGTCCAGCGGCTCGCCCGCGAAGGCGCGGAGACGCTCGAGGACATCGGCGAGGCCGCCGAGCTCCTCGTCGACGAGATCAAGACCGGGTTCACGGACCTCAAGAAGCTGCTCTGAGACCGAGGGCGGGCGCCCGGATCAGGCGTTCGCGGCCGGCTTCCCGGGATCCTTCTCGAAGTTCTTCACGCCCTCGAGCTTGAACATGGGCTCGTCCGCCGGCTGATAGGTCAACACGATCGCCCGGCGGGCCCGGTCGGACGTGTTCGGCTGGCTGCCGTGGACGGTGTGCGCGCTGAACACGACGAGGCTGCCGGCCGGAAGCTCGGCAAGCCACTCGTCTCTTTCGTCGAAGACGGCGGGGTCCGTGAAGAGCGGGCCGAGCGCGGTGCCGTCGTGGATGCCGGGCAGGAAGCCCTCGGCGTGGCTCCCCCGGATCACCCGGAAGCAGCCGTTCTCACGGTCGGCGTCGTCGAGGGTGATCATCACGTTCGGCAGCTGGTCGCAGTGGGAGCAAGCGTGACTCCAGTAGGGGGAGTCCTGGTGCCACCGGAAGCCCGATCCCTCACGGGGCCGCTTCAGGTTGATCTTGTCGGTCCACAGGGCGATCCGGTCCGCCTCGAGGACGCCGCAGAGTGGCACCACGAGCCGGGGATCCGCGACGAGCGCCTCGAAGACCGGATCGAGGTGATGGAAGGGCTCGATCACGCGAATCGTCTCGCTGTCCGCGTCGTGCTCGTATTGCACGGTCGCGTCCGCGGCCTCCACGTAGCGGTTTCCGTCGATCCGGTAGTCGTCGCCCTCGGAGGCCTCGGCGCGTTCGACGGCGCGGGACTTGGCGAGGGCCGCGCGCTTCGCACCGGCCGCCACCCGCTCGGCCGCGGATCGCAGGCGCTCGAGGTCCGCCGGAGCGAAGACGGATTCGCGCGCGAAGAACCCGTCTTCTTCGTATCGCGCGCGTTCGCGTTCGGTCAGCTCGAGGTCAGTCAGGTCCAAGGGTCTCTCCGGCGCCCGGAGTGAATCGCGCGCGTGCTCAGGGGTCAAGTCGCGCGCGGCCGCCCCGGCCCCGCCCGCCCTGCGTCGATCCAACCCGTCTCAGAAGGACGGCGCGGCGCTCGCCTGCGCCGAGGCGGCGTGGCAGAGGTGGCAGCTGCTCGAGACCGCGCTGGCCATGTAGTAGTTGGGTGGCGTGCGACGGGCGGCGCGCTGCGCGTGCTCGATGCGGCGGATGAACTGGTTGGCGTAGCGGTTGAGGAGCGGATGCTGGCTGCTCTGCCCCACCGGATCGAGCGCCCCGGCCGCCGCGTGCATCCGTTCCAGAGTCGCGAGCACGTCCTGGCGGACGTCTTCGTCGTCGGGTGCCGGCGGCGTCTCCAGCAGGTCTTCGAGCCGATTCGCCTCGGCGGCGAGCACCCACATGGTCGATCGGACCTTCGCGCGCGGCACGTGGCGGAGGTCCGGCGGGCTCGCCGTCGCCTGGAAGTTCGCGAAGGGCTCGCGTCCGCTGCAGGCCATCCCGACGAGCGCCAGCGCGAGGAGCAGCGCCGTCGGGCGGGTGGAAAGAGGTCTTCGCATGGTCGGGTGTCTCCCTGGCTCGTCGATACGGCGCGGTCGTCGAGGTTTCCTGCCGAGGCTCAATCCGCGGCCCGTCCTCGATCGGTACATGATCGCGCAGAATCGAGCCGACTCGCAGCCGGCAAAGGGGTTGGACGCGAAGATCGCGAGCGCCACGCCCGCAGCGTCCCCCCTCGTCGTGGAGCCTGTCGACAGGCCGGGCGCTTCGCCCCGCAGCGTGGCAGATCGACACGCCGGGCGATCGGGCGGAACGCGTGCGACCGCGAACGCGCGCGGCCCCCTATGCTCTCCATGCCGGCATCGAATGGACGGCAGGAGAGAGCACACATGGCAGTCGAACTCGAAGCCTTCATGACGCGAGAACCGATCTCGATCGAGCCCGACGCACCGGCGCTCGCCGCCCTCGACCTGATGATCGATCACGGCTTCCGGCACCTGCCCGTCGTCGACGCGTCGAGCCACGTCTGCGGCGTCGTTTCCTTCGACGACCTGCGGGACACCCTGCCCGGCCCGATCAGCCTGATGTCCCCGCTCGCCGCCGACACGCGGCAGCAGGTGCTCGACGTGTCGGTCGCCGATGCGATGACCTCCGATCCCGTCACGATCCGCAACGACGCGCGCCTCGAGGAGGCCGTGTCGCGGATGCTCCAGGGACGCTTCGGATGCCTTCCGATCGTGGACGAGGCGGGACGGCTCGAGGCGATCGTCACCGAGACCGACCTGCTTCGGGCGCTGGCGACGGCGCTCTGGTCCTCGGACGAGGGCTGAGATCCGCGCCGGGCCGCTGCGACCGCCAGCAGGCACTCGCGCCCGGGCGACGCCTGCCCGGCGACCGTTTGCGGAAGCGCCGGGCGCCCGTCAGCGCTTCCGGAAGCTCTGAGAGAGGACCTTCTTTCGGAGTCGCAGCTCGTTCGGCGTGACCTCGAGGAGCTCGTCGTCCTCGATCCAGCCGAGCGCCTCTTCGATCGTGAGCTTCTTGTGCGGCGTGATGATCACGTTCTCGTCGCGACCGGAGGCGCGCATGTTGTCGAGCTTCTTCGCCTTCGTGAGGTTCACGTTGAGGTCGCCGGCGCGGCGGCTCTCGCCCACGATCTGGCCCTCGTAGACGTCGACGCCGGGCGGCACGAAGAGCGTCGCCCGCTCCTGGATCTTGAAGATCGAGTGAGGCGTCGTCTTGCCCAGGTCCGTGCAGACGACGGGGCCGACGGTTCGCCCCGGCAGGTCCCCGGCGAAGGGCTCGAAGCCCTGGACCGTCCGGTAGAGGATGCCTTCGCCGCGGGTGTCCGTCAGGAACTCGCCGCGATAGCCGAATAGGCCGCGACTCGGGACGATGAAGCGCATCTGCACCCGATCGCCGTGATGCTCCATCGTATCCATCCGGCCCTTGCGCTGGGCGAGCTTCTCCATGACCGAGCCCGCGGCGGTCTCCGGGACGTCGGCCACGACCTCCTCGACGGGCTCGCATCGCTTGCCGGCGATCTCCTGGACGATGATCTCGGGACGCGAGACGGCGAACTCGTAGCCTTCGCGTCGGAGCGTCTCGATCAGCACCGCGAGCTGGAGCTCGCCGCGACCGGAGACGGCGAAGGTGTCCTGCTTGTCGGTCCGCTCGATCACGATCGAGATGTTCGACATGCCCTCGCGCTCGAGGCGTTCGCCGATCTGCCGGCTCGTCACGTACTTGCCGTCGCGTCCGGCGAAGGGCGAGTTGTTGACCGAGAGGCTCACGCGGATCGTCGGCGGGTCGATCGCGATCCGCGGGAGCGGGTCGATCTTGTTCGGCTCGCAGACGGTGTCTCCGACCTGGATGTGGTCGACGCCGGCGACGATCACGATGTCGCCCGCGCGGGCCTCTTCGATGTCGACACGGTCGGTGCCGAGCGTGCCGAAGAGCTTGGTGATCCGGAACGCGTCCTGCGCGCCCTCTTCGCCCACGCGGACCACCGGCGCGCCCCGCTTCATCGTCCCGCGCACCACGCGGCCGATCACCAGCCGACCGACGAAGGCGTCGTAGCCGAGGGTGACCGCCTGGAACTGGAGCGGCCCCGCCTGGTCCACCTTCGGCGCCGGGGCGTGCTCGAGGATCGTGTCGAGGACCGGCGTGAGATCCTTCATGTCGCCGCCGTACTCGGTCGTCGCGAGGCCCTGCTTCGCCGAGGCGTAGACGACCGGGAACTCGAGCTGCGTGTCGTCGGCGCCGAGCTCGACGAGCAGGTCGAAGACCTCGTCCACCACCTGCTCGGCGCGCTCCTCGGGTTTGTCGATCTTGTTGACGACCAGGATCGGACGCAGCCCGTGGTCCAGGGCCTTGCGGAGCACGAAGCGCGTCTGCGGCATCACGCCCTCGTAGGCGTCGCAGAGCAGCAGCGCCGCGTCGGCCATGCCGAGGACGCGTTCGACTTCGCCTCCGAAGTCGGCGTGGCCGGGCGTATCGACGAGCTGGATCCGGACGCCCTCGTAGACGACCGCGGTGCTCTTGCTCTGGATCGTGATCCCTCGCTCTTTCTCGAGGTCCCCCGAGTCCATCACCCGGTCTTCGACCGACTCGTTCTCGCGGAACGCGCCGCAGGCCCGCAGCAGGCCGTCGACGAGGGTCGTCTTGCCGTGGTCGACGTGGGCGATGATCGCGACGTTGCGCAGGTCCTCTCGGACACCGGAATCGGACATGTTGGGATCTCGTGGAAGGGTTCGCGCCGGGCTCGCGGTGAACTCCGAGGCTCGGCGGAAATCTCGCGGTCGGCCCCCGGGTGGGCCCTCTGGGACGCGAGGTGGAGCGCCGTCGCCGGATGGAGCGCTTCCTCGTGGAAGACGACCCGGTCTCGCGCGCGGAATGATTTCGGGGTGGGCCTCGTCCCCCCGGTCGAGGCGGCGGCAAAGTAGCGTAAAGCCTCGGGAAAGCCCGTTTTGACGGAACTTTCACCGTCTTCGCGATGCTGCCGCCCGATCGGATTCGTAGGTTCTGCCCGCCCCTTCGAAGGAGTGTCCGTGAGCGAATCCGCGATCGCCTCGATTCCGACCCCCGACGACGAGCAGAAGAGCGCCCCCGCGAGCGCGCCGGCGGCCCCGGCCCGCCTCGAAGGCGACGTCGAGACCGAAGGTCTGTGGCACCGCCTCGGCGCGGTCCCCTCGATCGTCTACTGGACCATCCACGCCGGCTGCCTCGTCGCCTTCTACACGGGCGTCGGCGCCTTCGAGATCGCCCTCTGTCTCGGGCTCTTCTGGGCCCGCCTCTTCGGCATCACCGCCGGCTACCACCGCTATTTTGCGCACAAGACCTTCAAGACGAGCCGGGCGTTACAGTTCTTCCTCGCCGTCCTCGGCTGCGCCGCGGTCCAGAAGGGTCCCCTGTGGTGGGCCGGCGGCCACCGCCGCCACCATCGCTACTCGGACCAGGAGGAGGATCTGCACTCCCCGCGGCGGGGCTTCTGGTGGTCTCATCAGGGCTGGATCTTCTCGGGGGACTTCGACGAGACCGAGATCGATCGCATCCGCGACTTCGGCGCCTACCCCGAGCTGGTCTGGCTGAACCGCTGGCACGTCGCCGTGCCGATCTCGCTCGCCGTGCTCTGCTACGCGATCGACGGGCTGGCCGGACTCGTCTGGGGCTTCTGCGTCTCGACCGTGCTGCTGTGGCACGCGACCTACTCGATCAACTCCCTGGCCCACCGCTGGGGCAGCCAGCGCTACGAGACCGGCGACGACTCCCGGAACAACTTCTGGCTCGCGCTGCTCACCCTCGGCGAGGGCTGGCACAACAACCATCACCACTACATGGCGTCCGCGCGCCAGGGCTTTTTCTGGTGGGAGATCGACCTCACGTACTACGCGCTGCGCGCACTCCAGGCGGTCGGCCTCGTCTGGGAGATCCGAGAGCCGCCGGCGAGCGTGGTGCGGCCGAAGGCGAAGGCGAAGCCCTCGGCGCCGTCGATCGCCGCCTGAGGCCGAGGCGCGTACGCGCTCCGGCGCCCGCCGCCCTAGCGCCCGCTGCGCGTGCCCGGAAAGACCAGACCGACCCGCGTCCCACGGCCGTCGTCGCCAGTTCCGGTCTCGACCCGCCCGCCGCTCCGCTCCACCAGCTCTCGCGCGAGGGCGACGGCGAGGGGCCGCCCCCGCCGCGCTGCCTCGACCGACAGGTCCTCGGCCTCACCGTCGTCGAGCACATCGAGCCGGGCGTCCTCGCCCTCCTCGACCAGCTCGAGGCGGACGCTCCCCGCGCCACCCCGTTCGGCGACGTGGGCCAGGGTCGCTTCGACCAGCGCGATCAGGAGCGGATGGACCCAGTCGAAGTCCGGGGCGGGGACCTCGGTGTCGAGAGCGCCCGCGACTTCGAAACGAATCCCGCGCGTCCCTTCGTCTTCGATCTGCTGGACCACGCGGCCAAGGACGCTGGCCCAGCTGGCGTCCCCGGCCCGGCGCCAGTCGTCGGACAGCAGCGGGCGGAGCAGCGAGAGGAGCGGGCCCGATCGCCCCGCCAATCCGTCGATCAGGACGGAGGCCTCGGCCATCGCGCGCGCGTCGAGCTCGTCGTCGAGCAGGTACGCTTGGAGCCGGATCCCACCGAGGTGATTGCCGACCTCGTGGGCGATCGCGCAGGCGAGCTCGATTCCGGAATCGCTCGAGCCTCCCATGGATGCTCCTCGCTGACGGGCGTCGTGGGGGGCGCGCGGGCCGTCAGCGCTCAAGATATCCGATGCGACCCCGGTCGCGCGATCCCAAGTCCGGCGATCGGGAGTAATCTCCCGGGGAAGCCGGGAAGAATCCCGCTGATCCGAACGGTTCACGACGGGGTCGAGCCCCGTTCTCGATCCCGATCCGGATCCCGAGGAATCGACCTCCCTTCGAAAGGCTGAGCCCGACCATGCAGACCGCCTTCCTTCGTGGGCGCGACCACCAACAGATCGGCCGACTCGAGCTCGAGGGGCTGCCGAAGGCCGCCGTGGCCCTCTCGCGCGGAGGGGCGCGCAAGACGTACTCGCACACCGACCCGAACGAGGACTGCGTCGCCTTCGCGCTCGGTGAACACGGCAGCCTCGCCATCGCCGCCGACGGACACCACGGCGAGCTCGGCTCGGAAGCCGCCGTCGAGATCCTGCTCGACCGCTTCGCGGCGGCGTGGACGGGCGCCGCGGCTCCCGCGAGCACGGACGCGGGATGGCGCGAGCAGGGCATCGAGGCCCTGATGGCCGCCAACCGGGCGATCCTCGAGATCGCCGGTCGCAACCAGCTCCCCCCCGCGCCGACGACCTTCGTCGCCGCCCTCGTCCGCCCGGAAGACGACCTGCTGCTTCATCTCTCCGTGGGCGACAGCCACCTCTTCGCCGTCGACCCCGGCTACGCCATCGAGCTCGGCGGTCGCGATCCGTCCTGGAAGTTCACGCCCTTCCTCGGGTACGAGGAGGCGCGCCCGGAGCTGCTCGACCAGTACGCGAAGATCGGGCTGCGCAGTCTCTCGGACCTGCGTGCGGTCGTGCTCGCGACCGACGGACTCTCGGAGCCCGGAATCGGCGTGTCCGACCCGGCGGCCACGGTCCAGACCGCCGTCGGCCACGTGGCGGCGGAGGTGCCGGAGGATCGACGCGCCGTCGACGCGTGCCGGGCCGTCGTCGAGCGCGCGATGCACGCGCACCGCAGCCAGAAGGCCGGCGACAACATGGGCTGCTCGGTCCTCTGGCTGGAGCGTTAGGCGCCGACGATCCGCGCCGCCCGTTCGGCGAGCGCGAGGGCGGCCGTGAGGCCCGGCGATTCGATCCCGAGGCAGCCGACGAAGCCGGGCGCGCCCCAGTCGCTGCCCTCTTCCACCACGAAATCGCGAAACGCTTCCCCGGGCCCCGCCAGCTTCGGACGGATCCCCGCATAGTCCGGCACGAGCGTCACGTCGGCGAGGTCCGGCAGGTAGCGCGCGACCGCCTCTCCGAAGACCACGGCCTTCGACGCATCGACCTCGAAGCCGGCCCGGTCTTCGACGTAGGTCGCATCCGGACCGAAGCGGGGCCGCCCCGCGAGATCGAGGGTCAGATGGATCCCGAGTCCCGCCTGCTGGGGAACCGGATAGATCAATCGGGAGGCCTGGACCGCGTGGCCCGGCGCGAGCACGAAATAGTCGCCCTTGCAGGGATGCTGTCGCAGGCCGAGGGCCTCGACGTCGATCCCGGCGAGCGCCGCGATGCGGTCGGCCTCGAGCCCCGCCGCGTCGACGACGACGTCTGCCGCGATCGTCTCCGCCCCGCTCCCGTCCGCCGCGATCACGTCCAGTCGCCACCCCGCCGCGCCCCGCGAGAGACCGACGACCTGCTTCGCCACCGCGAGGATCGCCCCCTTCGATTCCGCCTCCGCCAGCAGACTCGCGCAGAATCCGTGCGCATCGACGATGCCCGTGTCCGGCGAGTGGATCGCCGCGTGGGCGCGCACCGCGGGCTCGAGCCGGCGACAGGCGGCGGTATCGATCATCTCGAGCCGCGCGACGCCATTGGCGCGCCCCCGCGCGAACAGCGATTCGAGGGTCGCGACTTCCGAGGACTCGGTCGCGACGATCAGCTTGCCCGTGCGGCGATGGTCGACGCGACGCGACGCGCACCACGCGTAGAGCTGCTCGCGCCCTTCAACGCAGGCGGCCGCCTTGAGGCTGTCCGCCGGGTAGTAGATACCCGCGTGGATCACCTCGCTGTTGCGGCTGGTCACCCCGCGCGCGATTCCGGTCTCGCGTTCGAGAACGAGGACCGAGCGCCGGTCGGAGGCCAGACGGGCGGCGATCGCGAGACCGACCACCCCCGCTCCGATCACGACGACGTCGAATCCGTCCTCCGCCAAACCAGCTCCCCGTGGATCAGAAGTCCTCGCCGAAGACCTTTCGATACTCCGCGCGGATCCCGTCGAGGTCGAGCTCGATGCCCTGCGGACCGCTTCGCGCGACCTTGAGCGAGCCCATCAGGCTGCCGAGGCGCGTCCCGGTCTCGAGGGAAAGACCGTTCGCGATTCCGTAGAGGAGCCCGGCGCGGTAGGCATCGCCGCAGCCGGTCGGGTCGATCGCCTCCGCGGCCTCGACCGGCGCGATCTCGGTCCGCTCGTTCTCGACGACGATCCCGCAGTCGAGCCCGCCCTTCCGGAGCAGCGAGCCGTCCTCGCCGCGCGTCACGATCAGCGCACCGACCTTCTCGGCGATCCCGTCCTCGTCGAGGCCGGTCTTCTCCCGGGTGAGCTCCCACTCGTACTCGTTCACGATGTAGACGGCGGCCCCGGAGAGCGCAGTGACGAGATCGTCCTTCTCGAGGATCGGCAGCCCCTGTCCGGGATCGAAGACCGTCAGCTTGCCCGCGGCCTTGAGGTCCCGCGCATAGTCGATCATCGCCTGACGCCCGTTCGGCGAGACGATCCCGACCGAGAAGTCCTCGTTCACGTCCGCGATCTTCTTCTCGTGCGCGCGGTCCATCGCGCCGGGGTGGAACGAGATAAGCTGGTTGTTGCTCGCATCGGTCGTGATGAAGCAGGCCGAGCAGTACTCGTCGTCGATCACGTAGAGATGGTCCCGGCGGACGCCGCTCTTCTCCATCCACTCCCCGTAGGCGCCGAGGTCCGGGCCGACGGCGGCGAGCAGCAGCGGGTCGATCCCGAGCCGGGCCAGGTTGTAGGCGATGTTCCCGCCCGTCCCGCCGTACTTCTTCGTCATCTGGGGGACGTGGAAGGCGACGTTCAGCTTCTCGAGCTTGTCGCTCACGAAGTGGTTCCGGAAGTGGTCTTCGAAGACCATGATGTGGTCGACGGCGACGGATCCGGTGACGAGGACGGACATGAGCGGGACTCCGGTCGGGAAGGGGCGGCGTACTCCTCGGCGCCGGTTCCGGCGCGAGGGGACGCAGTCTCGCCGGTGGCACGCGGGGCGTCAACGGTTCCGGAACGGGGCCCTACGGCAATGCTACGCTGCAGGCATGGGCATCACCGAGATCTACGCCAACGCCACCGATCCCATCCTCTCGTACGAGTTCTTCCCGCCGAAGACCGACGCGGGCTACCGCTCGCTCTTCCGCACGATCGAGGACCTCAAGCAGCTGGACCCGGGCTTCGTGTCGGTGACCATGGGCGCCGGCGGGACGACGCGCGAGAAGACCGTCGACCTCACGATCGAGATCACCCGCGACATCGGCCTCGTCACGATGTGCCACCTGCCCTGCACCGGCTACCGCCCCGACCAGGTCACGGCGATCCTCGATCAGCTCGAGGCGGGCGGCGTCCTGAACGTGCTCGCCCTCCGCGGCGACCCGCCGAGGGACGATCCGGACTTCGTGAACCCGCCGGACGCCTTCGACTACGCGAACGAGCTGGTCGAGTTCATCGCCGCCCGCGGTGGCTTCACGATCGGCGGCGCCTGCTCGCCGGAGGTCCACCCCGAGGCCCCGGACCTCGCGACGGACCTCGTGAACCTCAAGCGGAAGGTCGACGCGGGCTGCGAGTTCGTGATCAGCAACCTCTTCCTCGACAACCAGAAGTTCTTCGACTTCGAGGTCGCGGCACGCGCCGCCGGGATCGACTGCCCGATCATTCCCGGCATCATGCCGATCGCGACGGTCCCGGGCATCCGGCGCATGGCGGGGGTCAACAACACTTCGTTCCCCGACGAGCTCGAGGCGGAGCTCGACCGTGTCGACGGCGACGACGAGGCGACCTATGCCCTCGGCGTCCGCTGGGCGACGGAACAGTGCCGTTCGCTCCTCGAGCACGGCGTCCCGGGGATCCATCTCTTCACGCTGAACCGATCTCCCGCCTCGCGCGAGATCCACAAGAACCTCTTCGGCTAGCGCGTGTCGCCGACACGTCCGAAGTCTCCGCTCCGCGTCGCCGTCCTCCTCTCCGGCAGCGGCACGAGTCTCGAGAATCTCTTCGAGCACATCGACGCCGGCCTTCCCGCCGAGGTGGTCTGCGTGGTGTCGTCGAAGAAGAGCGCCTTCGGGCTGGAGCGGGCGGAGCGGCGCGGTGTTCCGGCGATCGCGGTTCCGCGAAGGGAGTACGCGGACGGCTCAGCGTTCAACGATGCGCTGCACGAGGCGCTCGCGCCCTACGAACCGGACCTCGTCTGCCTGCTCGGCTTCCTCTCGATCTTCGAGCTTCGCGGGCGCTACGAGGGCCGATGCCTGAACGTGCACCCGGCCCTGATCCCCGCCTTCTCCGGCAAGGGTTTCTACGGCCATCACGTGCACGAGGCGGTGCTCGAGAAGGGCGTAAAGGTGACCGGCGCGACCGTCCACTACGCGAGCGAGGAGTACGACGAAGGACCGATCCTCCTCCAGGGCGTCGTCGAGGTCCGCGACGACGACACCCCCGACAGCCTCGCCGCGCGGGTCCAGGCGAAGGAGCGCGAGCTGGTCCCCGCCGCCATCCGCCTGATCGCCGAGGGACGCGTGACGATCGAGGACGGCCGGACACGGATCGCCGAGGACTGAGACGGCGGGGCCTCGCTCTTCGCTCTTGACGAGGGCGAAAACGAGGCGAAAATGGAGCCATGCCCCCCGCGCCCTCCGACTCCCCGGTCGGACGGGTCAGAGGTCCCGAAGGCTCTCCCCGCGATCGGAATCGGAAGAGGAACGCTCCCAGGCCCCGAAGACAGACTCGGATCCCCCAGCCCCCCCGCGTCGGACCTCCCCCGGTCCCGGCCACGCGTGGAGGGCGCGGGAAGGGTGCCGAGATTGCTCCTCGAAGCCCGAGCCCGCTTCCCGAACGACGCAGCGAGGCCCTCGAGGCCCTGCTCGTCGACCTCGGCTCCCAGATCCAGAAAGGCTCCGCTCGTGCGGTCGCCGAGGCCCCGCGTTGGCAGCCGACCGGCGTGACGCCCCTGGACCGACTGCTCGGGGGCGGCTTCCCGATCGGGCGTCTGTCGGAGATCTGTGGCCCGACGGCGGCTTCCCCGAACACTCGTCGAACCGCCGCCGCCCGGAACTCCAGCCGGACCGCCGGCCGGACCACCGTCGCCCTGTCCCTCGTCGCCGAAGCGCTTGCGAGCGGTGCCCTCGCGGCCTGGATCGACCTGGCCGACGCCTTCGACCCCGACTCGGCGCTCGAGACGATCCGCGCCCGCGGCGACGAGGCGGGAACCCTGGACCGCCTGCTCTGGGTTCGGGCAAGGGACGAGGACGAGGCCCTGCGCGCGTGCGAACGCGTGATGCGGACCGAAGGCTTCGCGCTCGTCGTCTTCGACCTCTTCCGTCCGGAGGGGGGCCGCGATCCGAGGGACGTGACCTGGCTGCGCCTCGCTCGCCTCGCCGCGGGAACACGGACGACTCTCGTCGCCCTCTCGGACACCCCGTCGACCGGCGCTCGTGCCGAGCTCGTCCTCGAGATGCGTCCCCGCCGCGTCACCTGGAGCGATCCGCCCCACCTGCTCGAGTCGATCGAGACCGAGGCGGTCCTACGTCGCCATCGCAGCAGACCGACCGGCGAGAAGGTCGCCCTGCGTGCGACGTTCGGAACCCGACGCCCGGGAGGGTGTTAGTCGTGCGCGTCGGCTGTCTCCTCGTCCCGGACCTTCCGCTCCAGGCCGCCTTCCGCGCGGAGCCCGAGCTGAGGGGACGACCGCTCGTGATCACGAGCGGCCCGGGCCCTCGCGCGGAGATCGTCGCCGTCGCCGAGCCCGCTGCGCAGCAGGCCGTACGGCCGGGACAGACCCTCCCCCAGGCCCGGGCCGTCTGCCCCGGAATCGAGGTCCGCGTCGCCTCTCCCGTCCTCGAACGCACGGCGCGGGAAGCCCTGCTCGACGTCGCCCTCTCGCTCGCGCCCCGCGCGGAATCGGCGTCCCGGGGATCCGGGCTCTTCGCCTCCGAAGGCGTCGTCTTCGTCGATGCCAGCGGCACGAGCGCCCTCCACGGCGACGAGTCGGGCTTCGCCTCGGTCTTCCACGCCCGGGCGGAGCGGGCGGGCCTCCCGGGCTTCGTCGCGATCGCCTCGACCCGCGGCGTCTCTCGCCTCGCCGCACGACACCTCGCGCTGTCGGCGATGCATGCCCGACTCGACCCGTCGAGCCCCGAAGTCACGACCACGCGCATCCTGCCCCGGGAACGCGAGGTCGCGTTCCTCGAGCCGCTCCCGATCGATCTCCTCGACCCGGACGACAGGACGGCGGAAACGCTGACACGATTCGGTGTACGACGGATCCGCGAGCTCTTGCGGCTTCCCCCGCGCGACCTCGCCGCGCGCGTCGGCCCCCGGCTGCTCGAGCTGGTCGCGCGGGCCCGCGGCGAGGAGGAGGAGCCGCCGATTCCGGAGCCGCGGACGACGACCCTCGAGGAGGGTCAGGACCTCGAAGCCCCCCTCGCCGCCCTCGAGCCGCTCACCTTCGTCCTGCGTGGCCTGGTCTCCCGCATGACGGAACGCCTCGCCCTCCGTGGCCTCGGATGCACCGAGCTCCGTCTCGGGCTCCAGCTCGAGAACGGCGCGCACCAGAGCCGTCGCGTCGGCGTGGCGACCCCTTCCCAGGACGAGCAGGTGCTCCTCCGTCTGCTCCGGCTGACCGTCGAGCGGGCGCCGCCGATGGCCCCCATCGAGAGCGTGACGCTCCACTGCGAAGGGCTGCCCCTGCGCCGGGAGCAGCTCGACCTCTTCCTGCCCCGGGGCCCGAGCCCGAGCGACCTCGACCAGACCCTCGCCGAGCTCGCCTCGATCTGCGGCGAGGATCGCGTCGGATCACCGGAGATCGTCGACACCCATCGCCCGGACGCCTTCGGGCTGAAGCCCTTCCGCAAGCCCCGGCGACCGGACGCGCCGAAGCGCGCCTCGCGTCGGGGGCGACGCGAGAGCCCGTCGGTGAACCCCGCTCCCCCGGCGACGCCCCCGCGTCGCGGGCCCCGCCTCTCGATGCGGGCTCTTCGCCCCGCCATCCGGGCTCGGGTCCATCTCGTGAACGGACGCCCCGCCCACCTCCATTGCCGGCTCGGGCAGGGAGAGATCGTGAAGACGGCGGGGCCCTGGCGAACGACGGGCCAATGGTGGTCGGAAACCGCGCACTTCGCGGTCGATCACTACGACGTCGAGCTGGGCGACGGCACGGTCCTCCGCCTGGCCTTCGATTGGAAGACGAAGCGCTGGCAGATCGATGGGCTCTACGACTAGACTGCGAGTCGACTTTTCCTTCCTACGAAAGAAGGAACGAGGAGAGAGCGTTGCCCGAGACCCGTCGGTCCGACCGGACCGAGACCCCCCAGTCGTTGATGCCCCAGCCCGACCACCCGATCGCCTTCCTGAAGGGCTTCCTCGACCGGCCCAAGGAAGTGGGCTCGATCATCCCGAGCTCCCGCTGGATGGAGCGTCGGATCACGCGCACCGCCGAGATCGCCACCGCCGACGTCATCGTCGAGCTCGGCCCCGGCACGGGCGGCACGACGAAGGCACTGCTCCAGGCGATGCACCCCGAGGCGAAGCTCCTCGCGATCGAGATCAACCCGGACTTCTGCGAGCTCCTGCGATCGACGATCGACGACCCGCGACTGATCGTCCATCACGGCAGCGCCGCCGAGATCCCGGAGGCGCTCGAGAAGAACGGACTCGACGCGCCGAACGCGGTGCTCTCGGGGATTCCCTTCTCGACGATGCCGAAGGAGCTCGGCCTCTCGATCCTTCGCTCGGTCAAGCAGAGCCTCGCGCCCGGGGGCCGCTTCGTCGCCTATCAGTTCCGCGACGTCGTCCACACGCTCGGCAAGCGCGTCTTCGGCAAGGCCACGGTCCAGCTCGAGCTGCTGAACGTGCCCCCGATGCGCGTCTACCGTTGGGACGTTTCCTCCGCCTGCGGGCGATCGGCGGGGCAGTCCTCCGGTTGATTCCGCCGCCTGCGGGCGCTCGGCGGGGCAGTCCTCAGACTGATTCCGCCGCCTGCGGGCGCTCGGCGGGGCAGTCCTCAGACTGGTTCCTCCGCCTGCGGGCGCTCGGCGGGAACGAAACGCGGCGATCGGCTCGAGCGACCCGCTAGCCTCTTGCCATGCACACGCTCTACGGCTCGACGATCTCCTACTACGCGGGCAAGCTCGAGGCGTATCTGCGCTACCGCGGGCACGCCTACGCGCTCCTGCCGCACGCGCCGCACGAGGCTGAGATCCGGGCGGGGGCCGGGGCGGTCCAGAGCCCCGTCCTCCGACTGGACGACGGACGGTGGGCCTCCGACACGACTCCGATCCTGCGTTGGTTCGAGCAGGCCCATCCGTCTCCGCCCTCCATCTACCCCGAGGATCCCGCGCTCCGCTTCGTCTCGCTGCTCCTCGAGGACCACGCGGACGAATGGCTCTGGCGGCCCGCGATGCACTACCGCTGGAGCTTCCTGCGCGACCGCGAGCACGCGAGCGGGCACCTCGTCGACGAGATGCTCGCGGGCGTGCCGACGCCGCGCGAGGAGCTGCGCAAGCTGATGATCGAGCGGCAGCTCGGCGGGTTCGTCACCCGGGACGGCGTGACCGAGGAGACGCGGGGCCACGTCGAGGCGACCGCCATGGCCGCCTACGACCAGCTCGAGGCGATCCTCGCGGAACGGCCCTTCCTGCTCGGCGAGCGGCGCACGATCGCCGACTTCGGGTTCGTCGGTCCGATGCTCCGACACTTCGCCCAGGACCCGACGCCGGCGGAGCTCATGCGCCAGCGCGCGCCGAAGCTCTTCACCTGGGTCGCGCGGATGTGGGAGGCGAGCCCGGACCCGGAGGACGCCGCGCTGATCCCGTCGATCGACGCGCCGCTCTCGGACCTCGTCCGCGAGGCGTGCGAGACCCACATGATCCAGCTCCGGGACAACGCGAAGGGCTTCGCCGCTGGGGCTTCGCACTTCGAGACCACCATCCAGGGTTGCCACTACACGCACCTGCCCGTGTCGCGCTATCGCGTGTGGTGTCTCGAGGAGCTGCGACGCGAGTGGTCGGCGCTCGACGACGACGCCCGGGAGACCGTGCGGCCACATCTGACCGACGAGGCCGCGTCGCTGCTCTCGGATCCGGAACCGATCGCCCGATCCGACTACGACGTCGCGCGGGAAGCTCCCTTCAACCGCGCGATCAACGTCTACGGAGATGGTGTTCCCGCGTAGGGAAGTCGGGCGCCATCGCTTCCCGCGTCACCGCCCGTCGTCACGCGCCCCTCGTTCCTCCCGATCGTCCGCGTCCGGCCGATCGGTGTCGCGACTGCCGCGCTTCCACTGTCCGGACAGCGTCGCGTGCCGCGCGTCGCCCTGACTCGCACGGCGAACGACGTCTTCCCCGAACCGGTCCGCGAGGACGTCGAGGGCCTCGTTCAGCTGCCGCTTGCGCGGCGTGGCCTGCATCGCGCGCGGATTCTCCCCGCCTTCTCGCTCCCCGACGTCGAAGAGCGAGAGCTGGGCCGCCCCGCCCCCTTCGTCGACGAGTCCCGACACGCCGACGCCGAGCAGGCGGACCGGCTCGGCGAGCGCATCGTCGAGGAGCGACCTCGCGACCTGCGCGATGACGTCTCCGTCGTCGGTCGGCTCGGCGAGGGTCAGCTGACGCGTGCGCGCCGGATAGCCCCGCGGCCCTTCCCGGGTCCGACGGGCGAGGCGCCACTTGAGGACGACCGTCCGCGCGAAGAGCTGCTGTCGCCGGAGCCTTCGCGCCACGCTCTCGGCATGGGTCAGGATCGTCGCTTCGAGGACGCCCCGATCCGTGACGTCGCGATCGAAGGTGTTCTCCTCCGACAGCGAGACCGCCTCACGATGGGGCTCGACCTCGCGGAGGTCCTCGCCTCGCGCGAGGCGACCGATCGACTCGCCCCAGTCTCCGAGGCGAGCGCGCAGGGTCGCGGGCTCCGCGCGCGCCAGGTCCCCGATCGTCCGGTAGCCGAAGCCTTCGAGGCGCTCCCCTGCCACGGGACCGACGCCCCAGATCTTGCGGGCCGGGAGCGGATCCAGGAAGCGCCGGATCGCGTCGGGCGGAACCTCGAGGAGTCCGTCCGGCTTCGCGGCGCCGCTCGCGATCTTCGCGACCATCTTGATCGGACCGATGCCGACGGAGATCGGCAGCGACGTCTTCTCCCGGACCTCGCGACGCAGCCGCTCCCCGACGTCGGCGGGCGGACCGAGCAGCCGCTCCGTGCCCGTCAGGTCGAGGAAGGCCTCGTCGAGGGACAGCCCTTCGACGCTGGGCGAGTAGCTCCGGAAGATCTCGAAGATCCGCCGCGACTCGGCGGCATAGCGTTTCATGTCGCCGGACACGAAGACGAGATCGGGACAGAGGCGCTTCGCCTCGACCGAGGGCATCGCCGAGTGGACGCCGTACTCACGCGCCTCGTAGCTCGCCGCGGCCACGACGCCCCGACGCCCATCGCCCCCGACGACGACCGGTCGTCCGCGCAGCTCCGGACGGTCCCGCTGCTCGACGGAGGCGTAGAACGCGTCCATGTCCGCGTGCAGGAGACAGCGCGGGGCTCCGTCGCGCCCGCTCATCGCTCAGCCCGCGACCGGCGCAGCCGGTGCCGTCTCGTCCGACGCGAAATCGGGCGCGACGATCGGCGCCTCGAGCGAGGCGATCGCTTCGGCCGCGGCGCGCATGCCGATCGTCACGCGCCCCTCGAGATCCGGCGTGGTGAGCGCGCTCGTCGCGAAGACGAGGCGGGGGGAGCGTTCGGTCCGCGCGTAGAAGCGATCGCGCCGGGCGAGCGCCCCGCGCCCCTGCACCGAGATGATCTCCGGCAGGCGCTCCACGCGCGACGGCCCCTCGGGCAGGGCGCCCAGGGAGGAGCCCCGGAACGAGGCATCGACCTGACGCACGATCTCGGTGTCCGAGCGGCTCCAGTAGTCGTCGACGGCGCCGACCTCGAGGGAGATCCGGATCCAGAACGGGTCCGACGAGTAGGGCTCGGCGGGCGGTCCCAGGATCCGCAGATCACGCATCTCCGGCAGCTCCCCCGGCACGAAGGTCACGCCGGCGAGGCCGCGCAGCAGCCAGGCCGGGTCGCTCACGCGGCGATGGATCACGATCGAACGACGCGGCTCGATCGACTCGAAGTGACCGCGTTCCGCCGGCGAGAGCTTCGGGCAGATGCGCAGGATCTCGCTCGGCGGCAGCGCGATCACCGCCGCGTCGGCGAGGGCCCGGCCCGATCGTCCCCCCGCGCGATACCGGACACGTACCCCTTCCGCCGTCGGCTCGAGCGCCTCCACGCGGGTGGCCAGGCGGAGCCGCAGCGGCGCCGCCAGCGCCTCCACCAGGGAGAAGAGCCCCCCCGCCAGGGGAACGGAGCGCCCGCGGCCGGCGAGCAGCCGCGCGAGCATCGGCACGACGACCGAGGCCGACTCCGCCGAGAGATCGACCCCCGTCCGGGCCAGGAGCGCCGGGGCGAGACGCGTCGTGACCCAGCGCGTCCCGAAGGCGCGGATCGAGGCGCGCTGCCACTGGGTGTCGTCGAGGGCGCGAACGGAATCGGGCGGCGAGAGGCGCGGCGAGCCGAAGGAGTCCCAGATCGCGCGCACCAGCGGCCTGCGGTCGCGCCAACGCGGCGGGCGCCGGAAGACGGCGTCGATCGGCCGGTCCATCCGCGGCGACAGGCGCGGGAAGAGGAACTCGGCGCGACCGAGGGGCGGCGGGCGATGGAGCCGCCCCCCCAGCACGAGCGCGTGCTTGCGCTCGAGGAACGCGTCGCCCGCCGGCTCGAGCCCGAGTCCCGCGACGAGCGCACGGCAGTTGGCGTCGCCCCAGCCGATCTCGCCGACCGCGGGCTCGAGCAGTCCGTGCTCGGTCTCGATGGGTCGCAGGCGACCGCCGACCTTGGCCCCCGCCTCGAAGACCTCGACGTCGTGGCCCGCGCGGACGAGTCGCTGACCGCAGACGAGGCCGGCGAGTCCTCCGCCGACGACGACGATCGACGCCATCAGGAGGGGCCCGTCGCGGCCGGCGCGGACGATCGCGGCAGGGCGGACGGGGAGGCCTCCCGGACGAGGCGGATCAGATCCTTCGGAGCGAAGGGCTTGCGCAGGAAGTGACCGCCGATTCGCGTGAGCTCGGCTGTGACGGCCTCCGGCGGCTCGTCCCCGCTCGCCACGACGACCCGGACCGTGGGGCGGCGGGCGACGAACTCGGGCAGCAGCGTCTCGGCGCCGTCGCCGTCGGGCAGCATCACGTCCAGCACGAGCAGATCGATCTCCCCTTCGTGGGCGTCGAAGAGCGCACGGGCCGAGGCAGCGTCCTGCGCGGCGAGCACGCGCACGTTCTCCTTCTCGAGGACCCGGGTCATCAGCCGGAGGAGCGTGTCCTCGTCGTCCACGATCAGGGCGGTCCGCTCCGGCGGCGCGGTCGTCATGTCGGAGGCCCTCGTGGAAAGTGAAACGGGCGCGAGCGCGGTCTCGCGCACGGGGCCGGGAGAATGAACCAAGTATACGATTGATCAATGACGAAAGTACGGCGAAAATGAGGCATGCCCTCCCCCCGAGACTACGTCGAGCTCCGCGCGCGCAGCGCCTTCTCCTTCCTGGAAGCCTGCAGCAACCCCGAGGACCTGGTCGAGGCCGCCGCCGAGAAGGGCCACGAGACCCTCGCCCTGGCCGATCGGGACGGGGTCTCAGGAGCCCCCCGTTTCCACAAGGCGGCGCGTCAGGCCGGCCTGCGCGCGCTCGTCGGCAGCACGGTCTCGGTCGGGACCGTCGGGGCCGAAGAGGCGGAAGGCGCCTTCGAGGGGGCCGGGGCCGGTCGCGGAGCCCCGCTCGCCGAGCCGGACCGGGTCACGCTCCTGTGCGAGTCGCCGGAGGGCTGGCGACGACTCTGCCGGATCCTCACGAAGGCCCACGGACGCCGGGACAAGATGCTCGAAGCACGGGATCCCCGGGCGCGGAACCGGATCCGGGTCGGCTGGGACGAGCTCGAAGCGGAAGCGGGACACTGGAGTGTGTTGCTGCGAGGGGACGAGCGGCTCCGCCCCGCCCTCCTCGACCGGGCGAGTCGCGCCTTCGGAGATCGTCTCGCCGTCGACGTCTCCGACTCTCTCGTCCGCCGAACGGCGCAGATCGCTCGTCATGCGGCCGACATGGCGGAGGACCGTCGGATCCGGGTCGTGGCGTCGGGGGACGTCCGGTGTGCGTGGCCGCAGGATCGACGACTGCTCGATGCGCTGATCTGCCTGCGCGAGCGCAGGACCCTCGACACGGCGGGGCGCCACCTGCCTCCGAACGGCGAGGGCCACCTCCACACGCGCGAGGAGATCGTCCGCCGTTTCCGGGACCACCCGGCGTGGATCCTCGGCACCCGCGCGATCGCGGAACGATGTGCGTTCACCCTCGATGACCTCGACTACCGCTTCCCCGCCTTCCCGCTCGCCCCGGGCGAGACGCAGATGAACCGGCTCCGCGAGCTGACCCGGATCGGCGCCCGGAACCGCTACGGCGCCCGCCCCGGCCCGCGTGTTCGCGCGCAGCTCGCCCACGAGCTCGACCTGATCGAGAAGCTCGACCTCGCCGGCTACTTCCTGATCGTCGAGGACATCTCCTCGTACTCCCGCCGCCACGGCATCCTCTGCCAGGGCCGCGGCTCCGCGGCCAACAGCGCCGTGTGTTATGCGCTCGGGATCACCGCGGTCGACCCCGTCGGCATGGACCTCCTCTTCGAGCGCTTCCTCTCGGAGGAGCGGGGGGAGTGGCCGGACATCGACATCGACCTTCCGAGCGGCCCCCAGCGCGAGAAGGTGATCCAGTACGTCTTCGGGAAGTACGGCCTCGCCGGATCGGCGATGACCGCGAACGTGATCACCTACCGGATCAAGATGGCGGTCCGGGAGATGGGCAAGGTCCTGGGACAGGATCCCGAGGCGATCGGGCGGCTCTCGAAGCTCGTGGCGCGGCTGGACTTCCCGGCCATGCCGCGCGGGAGCGCCGGCGAACGGCGGGCGAACGACGCCGCGGCGACGGCGCGCGGAGAGGATCCGCAGGCCGAAGTCCAGCAGGAGTTCGTCGCGCGGCTGCGCGAAGCGAAGCTCGACCCGGACTCCCCCGACGTGCGCCACTGGATCGACCTCGTCCGGGCGGTCCAGGGACTCCCCCGCCATCTGGGGCAGCACAGCGGCGGGATCGTGATCGCCGCCGGGCGCCTCGACGAAGTCGTCCCGATCGAGCCCGCGACGATGGCCGACCGGCGGATCGTCCAGTGGGACAAGGACGACTGCTCGGATAGGGGGATCATCAAGATCGACCTGCTGGGACTGGGCATGCTCGCCGCCCTCGAAGAGACGATCCCGCTGATCCGGCGACACGAGGGCGTCGAGGTCGACCTCGCCCATCTCCCCCAGGACGATCCCCGGACCTACGCGATGATGCGCAGGGCGGACACGGTCGGGGTCTTCCAGATCGAGAGCCGCGCCCAGATGGCGACGCTTCCGCGGCTCAAGCCCAAGACCTTCTACGACCTCGTCGTCGAGATCGCGATCATCCGCCCGGGCCCGATCGTGGGCCAGATGGTCCATCCCTACCTCGACCGCCGCGCCGGACGCGCGCCGGTCGAATACCCGCACCCCTCCCTCGAGCCGATCCTGGAGAGGACGCTCGGGGTTCCGCTCTTCCAGGAGCAGCTCCTGCGGATCGCGATGGTCGCCGCCGGCTTCTCCGGCGGCGAGGCGGAGGAGCTCCGGCGCGCGATGGGCTTCAAACGCTCGGCTGAGCGCATGGTGAAGATCGAGGAACGGCTGCGCGAAGGCATGCGGCGCCAGGGCTACTCGCGCGAAGCGGAGGACCAGATCGTGCTCCAGATCTCCTCGTTCGCCCTCTACGGCTTTCCCGAGTCCCACTCGGCCTCCTTCGCACTGATCGCCTACGCCTCGTCCTACCTGAAGTGCCACCACCCGGCGGCCTTCCTGGTCGGCCTCCTGCGCGCCCAGCCGATGGGCTTCTACAGCGCCGCCACCCTCGTGAAGGACGCCCAGCGCCACGGCGTCGAGATCCGCCCGGTCGACGTCCTCTTCTCCCGCGAACGGGCGGACCTCGAAGAGGGCAGTCCGACCCGCCATCGCCAGCGCGGCGCCCCCGCCGTCCGCATCGGCCTCGACGCGGTCGGCGGGCTCAAGGCGACGACCGCCCGGCGGATCGTCCAAGCCCGGCAGGCCGGCGGCTTCGAGGATCTCGCCGACTTCGTCCGCCGGACCGCGCCGGACCGCCACGAGCTCGACGCCCTCGCGGAGCTCGGCGTCCTCGCGCGTCTCCCCGGCGCGGCGAAGACCCGGCGCGACGCGCTCTGGCAGGTGGCCGCTCTCGAGCGCGACCCGAACAGCCTCTTCGCCGGCCGGGAGATCGCCCGCGCCTCCGGCGCGAAGGACGAGGCGCCCCTCGATCCGAGACGCGGCCCGACCTCTCCCCTCGAGCCGATGGACGCCCTCGAAGAGACCCTCGCAGACTACCGACTCTCCGGGCTCACGACCGACGTCCACCTGATGGGCCACCTGCGCGCGGACCTCGAGCGTCGCGGGGTCCTCTCCGCCGCGCAGCTCCGCGAGACGCCGGACGGTGCCTGGGTCCGGATCGCCGGCCACGCCATCGTGCGCCAGCGACCCGGCTCGGCGAAGGGCTACTGCTTCGTGACCCTCGAGGACGAGACCGGCCTCTCGAACGCGGTGCTCACGCCGGAGATCTCGGCGCGCTTCCGCGTCCCCCTCCACCAGGCGTCGCTCCTCGAGATCGCGGGCCCGCTCCAGCGCGTCGACGGGGTGATCCACGTGCGCGCGAAGCAGATCGTGCCGGTGGATCTCCGCCCGGTCCGTGTGCCCGGCTCCGGGCCGTCGCGGACCTCCCGGACGGTCTCCCGCAAACCGAAGCTGCCGCGCTCGCACGACTACCGATGACCGAGGGGCGGACCGCGCGCGGCGCGCCCTACCCGGGAAGATCCTCGCGCGTGATCGCCCAGCGCTCGTGGTCCCGCCAGCGCCCGTGGATCCTGAGATAGCCCGGCGAGACGCCCTCGAGACGGAAGCCGAGACGCTTCACGAGGTCGATCGAGCGCGTGTTGTCGGGCTGGATGTTCGCTTCGAGGCGATGCAGACCGAGCGGGCCGAAGGCCTCCCGGAGCATCGCCTGCAGCCCCGCCTCCATCCGCCCCGTCCCCGCGAAGGGCACGAAGGCGTAGTAGCCGAGGAAGGCCGACTGCGCGGCGCCGCGGACGATCTCGTTCGCGTTGACGACCCTGGCGAGCGCGCCGCTCTCGCGATCGACGACGAGCCGGAGCTCGTATCGCGGCTCGCGCTGGCGCGCGATGTTCAGACGGTAGTTCGCGCTCGTGGCCGGCGGCTCGACGAAGTGCGCGTGCAGGCTCCGACTCCGGGCCACCGCGTCGAGGAACGCCTCCTCGTGATCGAGCGAGGGAACGATCAGGTCGACCTGCGGCAACGACCGCCCGGGCGGGCTCACTCGTCGTCGGGCCGGAGGGGCCGCGTGGCGAGCTCCGCCCCGCCAGTGACCGGCAGCGTCGCCCCCGTGATGTATGCGGCGCGCGGCGAGGCGAGGAACGCGACGGCCTCCGCCACGTCCGACGGGCGGCCCATGCGCCCGAGCAGGAAGCGCAGACCCGCCTCGTCGAGCCGTTCGTCGCTGATCGAGGCCATCATGCCCGTGGCGACGGGCCCCGGCGCGACGGCGTTCACGCGGATGCCGTGGGCGGCGAGCTCGAAGGCGAGGTCGCGGGTGAACGAGACGACGCCGCCCTTCGTCGCGGCGTAGTCCACGTGGGGCACCGTGTACCGGAGCGCGGCCATCGACGCGATGTTCACGATCGCCGCGGCCGGGGACGCGCGCAGGTGGGGCAAGGCCGCCTGGCAGGTGAGGAAGAGCGAGCGCAGGTTCACCCCGAAGGTCCGGTCCCAGTCTTCGAGGGACATCTCCTCGAAGGTCTGGATCTTCACGATCCCGGCGTTGTTCACGAGCACGTCGAGACCGCCGAGCGCCTCGGTCCCCTCCCCGACCGCCCGGCCGACCGCCGCCTCGTCGGACACGTCGCAGCGGATGGGGACCGCCGTCCCCCCCGCCGACCCGATGGCGGTCGCGACGCGCGTCGCGGACTCGTCGTCGAGGTCCACGCACGCGACCTGCGCCCCGGCGGCGGCGAGCCGGAGCGCGATGCCCTCGCCGATGCCCGAGCCGGCGCCGGTCACGAAGGCGGAGCGCCCCGCGAAGTCCTGTGCCGGGGCGACCCCGTTCTCGATCTCCACATCCCCCTCCTGCCCGCCCGCGGCGCACGCCGGCCGCGGAGCGAGGGGCCAGCATACCGGCGCTCAGGCCACGTCGACGACCGTCCACTCCCGATCGCGCCCCTCGACCACGACCTCGAACGAGTCCCCTTCCCTCGCCCCGACGAGCGCCTTCCCCACAGGGGAGCGGGGCGTCACCACGACGACGAAGCCGTCCCCGCCCGGGCCGGACAGCTCCTCGCCCGCCCCGACCGGGAGCACGATCAGCGTGCGCTCCTCCTCACCCTCGTCGTCCTCGATCCGGACGTCGACCATCGCCCCGAGGCCGACGCGATCGGTCGGCCGGAAGCGCTTGATCCCCTTCTCGGCGAAGTCGAGCAGCGTCTCCATCTCCGTCACCGCCTGCTTGCGCCGGCGCCGATGGCCCGAAGCGAGCCGGCCCTCCATCGCGGCGGCCTTCGCGTCCTCGCGGCGCGACGACTCGCCACGGATGTGATCCGCGGCGTCGGCGGAGCTCGACTCGGCCTTCCCCGCGTTCGCGATTCGCGCCTGGTAGACCTCCTTCAGCTGGTCGACGAAGAAGCGCTTGATGTCCATGGCCGTCCCCCCGGATCCGTTGCCGTCGGTCTCGCGTTCCACGCACGAGCCCGTGTCGGGCACTTCGCGACGTCGGGCCCCACCCGAAGCCGACCTTCGCGTTACACTCCGCGCGCCGCAGAGGCAGGCCTCGTCCGCGCATCGCGGACGCGCCCGAATCATCCGGCCCCGCGAGCGTATCCGAATCCGCCGAAGAGCCGCCAAGAAGACACGGAGAATCCGATGACCACCGCGACGATCAACACCAACAAGGGCGCGATCAAGATCGAGCTGTTCACCGACGCTGCCCCCGAGACCACGGGCAACTTCATCAAGCTCGCGGGCGAGGGCTTCTACAACGGCCTGACCTTCCACCGCGTGATCGCCGACTTCATGATCCAGGGCGGCTGCCCGCTCGGCACGGGCACCGGCGACGCCGGCTACAAGTTCGACGACGAGCCCGGCGCCCTCGCTGGCAAGCACGACGGCCCCGGCGTTCTCTCGATGGCCAACGCCGGCCCGAACACCAACGGCTCCCAGTTCTTCATCACCCACGTCGAAACCCCGTGGCTCGACGGCAAGCACGGCGTCTTCGGCAAGGTCCTCGAAGGCCAGGACGTCGTCGACGCCATCGCCCAGGGCGACGTGATGGAGACGGTCGAGATTTCTGACTGAGTCTTCGACTCAGTCGTCGGCGCTACGCGCCTCTCGACGGGCGCTTTCAGGCGCCCGTCTTGCGCTGAAGGCTCCGGAGCTGGGCCGGAGTGAACCTCGCACTCGACTTGGCTCGTGACGGAGCCTTCAGCGCAAGACGCCGCCCCGAAGGGCGGCGTCGCGAGGCGCTTTGCGCCGACCGGCGAAGCCGGCGAAATCAGATCGCGGCTTTGACGCGTTCTGCGACGCTCTTCGCGGTGAAGCCGAAGTGCTCGGCGAGATCGCCGTAGGGCGCGCTCGCCCCGAAGCTCTCCATCCCGATCACGAGCCCGCGGCGGCCGACGAAGCGGCGCAGGGTCTCGCCCCGGCCCGCTTCGATCGCGACGATGGGCGTTCCGTCGTCGGGCAGGACCGCGTCCTGGTCCGCATCGCTCTGCTCGAGGAAGAGCTCGACGGAGGGCATGGAGACGACCCGGGCCTGCACGCCGCTGGCGGCCAGCTCGCCGGCGGCCTCGACAGCGAGGGAGACCTCGCTGCCGGTCGCCAGCAGGATGACGTCGGCCTTGCCGTCCGGATCACTCACGACGTAAGCGCCCTTCCAGACGTCCTCGGGAGAGAAGTCCGCCGGGCGCTCCAGGCCGGGGAGCCCCTGGCGCGTGAGCGAGAGCAGGATCGGCCCGGGCTTGCCCGGCCCGTCGCCCGCGACCGCCTTCAGGTAGTACGCATACGCCATCGCCGTCTCGACCCCGTCCGCGGGACGGAAGACCGTGAGGTCCGGCATCACGCGAAGCGAGTCGACCTGCTCGACCGGCTGATGGGTCGGCCCGTCCTCCCCGACGAAGATCGAGTCGTGGGTGAAGACGAAGAGGGTCGGCGCCTTCTGGAGGGCGGCCAGGCGGATCGACGGGCGCATGTAGTCGCTGAAGATCATGAACGTCCCGCAGTAGGGCAGGAACGTGCCGTCCAGCCCGATCCCGTTCGCGATCGCGCCCATCGCGTGCTCGCGCACGCCGAAGTGGATGTTGCGTCCTGCGAAGGGATCGACGCCCTCGCCCGCCGCGGGCCCGACGATGCCCGCGCTCTTCACGATCGGCGGCGCGGCGGAGCCGGCGAGGTCCGCCGAGCCTCCCGTCATGTAGGGCACGAGTTCGGCGAGCCGCTCGAGCACCGTCTGCGAGTGCTTGCGGGTCGCGTTCTTCGCCCCGTCGAGTCCTTCGACCAACTTCTCCACGAGATCGGCCGGCAGCGATCGGCCGCGGGCCGTGTCCCAACGCACGGCGGCATCGGCGTTCGCCTCGCGCCAGGCCGCGAGCTTCGCGTCGCTCGCCTCGCGCTCGGCGTGCTTCGCCTTCGCGCGCTCGTCGCAGTAGGCGCGGACCGCGTCCGGAACGAGGAGATCGCCCTCGGTCGGCCAACCGAAGCCTTCCTTGGCGAGCTTCGTCTCGTCCGCCCCGAGCGGGCCACCGTGGGCCTTGTTGCGGCCCTCGAAGTTCGGCGCCCCGCGTCCGATCAGGGTCTTGAGGACGATCAGCGTCGGGCGTCCGGTCTCCGCCCGGGCATCGGCGAGCGCCTGCGAGAAGCCGGCGCGATCCTGGCCGTCGATCGCGTCGATGACGTGCCAGCCGTAGGACTCGAAGCGCGCCGGGACGCTCTCCGAAAAGGTGATGTCGGTCCCGCCGTCGATCGTGATCGAGTTGTCGTCGTAGACGTAGATCAGGTTGCCGAGCGCGTGGGCGCCCGCGAAGGAAGCGGCCTCGGAGGCGACGCCCTCCATCAGGCAGCCGTCGCCGACGAACCCGTAGACGAAGTGCTGCCCCGGTCGGTCGGAACCGTCGCCGGCCCCGCCGAACTGCGAGCCGGTCATCTTTGCCGCGAGCGCCATCCCGACGCCGTGCGCGAAGCCCTGACCGAGGGGCCCCGTCGTCAGCTCGACGCCCGCCGTCTCGCCGTACTCCGGGTGGCCCGGCGTTCGCGAGCCGAGCTGCCGGAACTTCGCGATGTCCTCGAGGGCCAGGTCGTACCCGAAGAGATGGAGCAGCGCGTACTGGAGCATCGACGCGTGGCCGTTGGATAGGACGAACCGGTCGCGCAGGGGCCATTCCGGGTCCTGGGGGTCGAAGCGGAGATGGTTGTCCCAGAGCTCGAACGCGGAGGCAGCGAGTGCCATCGCGGCACCGACGTGCCCGATCCCGGCGCGTTCGACGGCGTCGACGGCGAGGAATCGAATCGTGTTCTCGATCTGTTCGAGCAGCTGGGGATCGTCCGTCCCGGCCGCAGAGGGGGTGCTGGCGGTCATGAGGGGTTCCGTTCGCTCTGGGCGCGCGGCAGCGCGGCGCGCAGGTCTCGGCTCGTGGGGGGTGTCCGTGGGGAGCGGACCCGAGAACGGGCCCAACAGTACCGCCGAACCGTCGCCGGCGGAATGGCCGATACGCGCCGAATCCCGTTCCCGCGGGCCCCCTGCACCGATCCGCACACTCGGCGCAGCGAAGCCGGCAAACAGAGCCCTCAGCGCAAGACGCCGCCCAGAAGGGCGGCGTCGAGAGGCGCGCAGCGCCGACCGGCGAAGCCGGCAAAAGGAGTCCTCAACGCAAGACGCCGCCCAGAAGGGCGGCGTCGAGAGGCGCGCAGCGCCGACCGGCGAAGCCGGCAAAAGGAGTCCTCAACGCAAGACGCCGCCCCGAAAGGCGGCGTCGAGAGGCGCGAAGCGCCGACCGGCGAAGCCGGCGAATCAGTCCGTCACGCCGAGTCGGGCCTTCTCGCGCTCGACGTAGGCCTTCCACTTGCCCGCCGTCTCCGCGGTGCCCTCGAAGCGCTCCGCCCGGCTGAAGGCGCGCGTTGCCGAGTTCCACTTCTTGTCGTTGAAGGCAGCGATGCCGTAGAGGATGTGGGCCTGCCCCTCGTCGCTCAGGTCGCCCTTCTCGAAGGCGTTGTCCAGCGCGCCGCGGGCGTCTCCCCAGCGTCCGAGCTGGAGGTTCACCTGGGCGAGACGGACGTAGAGCGAGCCGTCCTCGTTCATCTCGGCGGCCTTGGCGAGCGGATCGACCGCGAGCGCCCACTCTCGAGACTGGAGCAGCGTATCCGAGTAGGTCTGGTAGGCGGCCTGGGTGGGCTCGATCGAACCGTCCTCGAGCCCGGCCTTCATCACGGCGGCGCCCTGGTGCGGCAGGCCTTCGACCATCAGCATCTGGGCGACACGCATCTTGTCCTTGGACTCGGTGATGAAGCCTTCCATCTTGGCGATCTGCTGGACCGCGAGGCTCTTCGCCGTGTTGTTCTTCTCGGAGTAGATCGCGGCCATCTGCGACCAGTAGGCCTTCTTCGGATAGGCCAGGATCATGTCGTCGAGCAGCACCAGCGCTTCGTCGTACTCCTGCCGCTCGAGGTGGAGCGAGAGGAGCAGCCGGTACCAGCTCTCGCGCGGCGTATCCACCGAGAGCTCCACCGCCTTCTTCGCGGGCGCGAGGGCTTCCTCGGCGCGCTCCGCCTGGTAGTAGGTCACGGCGAGCGTGTAGTAGGAGGACGGGGACGGCGTCTCGACCTGGGCGATCCAGCTCTCGAGCGTGGCGATCGCATCGTCGTAGTTGCCGAGCATCGTCTGGAGCTGGCCGACCATGAACAGGTTCTTCAGCTGCTCCTCGGGCTGGAGCGCCTCCTCGGCCACGCAGCGTTCGAGGTAGTCGAGGGCCTCCTCGTTCTGACCGTCCTGTACGGAGATCGCGCCGAGGGTGCAGAGGATGCGCGCTCGTCCGTAGGGCTTCGCGCGATTGAGGTTCATCCCGAGAAGGATGTTCTTGGCCTCGCCCCGCGCGGCTTCCATCTCCTCTTCGGTTCCTTCGAGCTGAAGGAATTCGAAGACCTTCTGGATCTTCTTCAGGTTGCGCTGGCTGAACTGGTACTGGCCCTGCGCGAAGGCCGGTGCGGCGATGCCGACGCAGAAGAGCGCCACGATCACCGCCGTGCCAAAGCGAAGCCACGGATTCCGGTTGCGGGTTCCGTCCGTCATACGTCCATCTCCCCCGCTATGCGGCTTCGTTACCCAGCTTGAACGGGATCGCGATCCGGACGCCGGGCTGCTCCACCGGCTTTCCGTTCACGATCTTGGGGTTGTACTTCCACTGCTTCACGGCCTTGAGGGCGGCCTTGTTGAAGATCTTGCTCGGCTCGTACGCGACGACCTTCGCGTCCTTCACCGAGCCCGACTTGCTGATCGTGAACTCGACCAGCACGCGTCCCTCGATTCCGCGCTGGAGCGCCCGCTCCGGATACTGCGGAGGCACGCGAACCATCGGCACGGCATCACCGTCCGCCGAGGCCATCGAGAAGCCGCCGCCCGTGTCGAGCGACATGCTGGTGTCCACGCCCGCCGAGATGCCGATGCCACCGCTGTCCATGCTGGTGCTCTGGTCCATCTGGAAGTCCGGCGGCGGGGGCGTGTCGTCGATCTGCTCCTTCTTCGGAGGCTCGCGTTCCTTCTTCTTGACCTCTTCGCTGCGCTTCACGCGAACGAAGTCGACGACCTTGGTCCGCTCGCTCTTGTCGAGCTCGCCTTCGACGCCGATCAGGCTCTGCATGAGCCAGAAGAGGCCGAAGGTGACGAAGGCCGCCAGGGCGAAGGGAATGATGAAGCGAAGGGCGCTCGGCATCAATTCACCTCCGCCGCGAGCGAGATCTCTTTCGCGCCCGCGAGCCGTGCCTGGTCCATCACCTCGACGAGCAGCCCGTTCTGGGAGGCTTCGCCGGGGGCCACGATCACCTGGCCGTTCGGCCGCTCCGCCCGGAGGCGCTCGATGTTCGCGCGGACCGCGCGGACGTCGACCGAGCGACGATCGATGAAGATCAGGCCGTCGTTGGTGATCTGGATCAGGATGTTCTCGTTCTCGGTCACGACCTGCGGTGCATCCCCGCCCTCGGGGCGGTTGAGATCGAGGCCGACTTCCTTGATGAACGAGGCGGTCACGATGAAGAAGATGAGCATGATGAAGACGACGTCGAGCATCGGCGTCAGATCGACGTCGGCCTCTTCACTCAATCCGGAGGACCTACGTCGTCTCATTCGTCATCTCCTCCCCCGTGCTCGATCTCGAGCCGGTCGGCCAACCGCTCTCCCTCGTCCGCCGCGAACTGCTCGAGCCGTGCGGAGAGGATCAGACCGGAGAGGGCCGCGACCATCCCCGCCATCGTGGGGATCGTGGCGCGCGACACGCCGCCGGCCATCGCCTTCGCGTTGCCCGAACCCGCCACCGCCATGACGTCGAAGACTTCGATCATGCCGGTCACGGTTCCGAGCAGCCCCAGCAGGGGGCAGAGAGCGACGAGCACGCGGATGTAGGCGAGGCCGTCCTCGAGCTCCATGCGGAGCTCGGAGACCTTGAGGCGGCGGATCTGGTGCGCCCCCCACGACGAGTGATCGTCGCGGGCCTGCCAATCCTGCTGCGCCTTCTCGGCCACGCGCGGGAAGACCCGGTAGAAGAAGTAGAAGCGCTCGAGCATCAGCGTCCACATCACGACCGTGACGATGCCGATGACGTTGAGAACGGGGCCACCCGTCTCGAGGAACGCCTCTACGTCGATGATCATCTGGCCCATCTGAGCCCCCTACTCCTGCTGGGCGATCAGGCCGGCACTCTGCTCGTCGAGGGTGTCGACGATCTTCTTCGTGTTGTTGGCGAGCGCAGCGTGCAGGAGCACCAGCGGAATCGCGGCGACCAGACCGAGCATCGTGGTCATGAGCGCCTCCGAGATACCACCCGCCATCATGCGCGGGTCGCCGGCACCGAAGAGCGTGATCGACTGGAAGGTCCGGATCATACCGGTGACCGTTCCGAGCAGACCGAGCAGCGGTGCGACGACCGAGACGATCCGGACGAGCCAGACCAGGCTCTCGAGCTTGCCCGACTCGCGGAGCACGACCTCGTCGAGCATGAGCTCGAGCTGTTCGCGATCCGCCTCCGGGTTGTCCTTCGCGACCGCGAGCACGCGACCGAGCGGGTTGCCGGTATTCGGCGTGCTCGTCTTCTTCTGGGCGGCGACCTTCCGGCCGACGATGAAGAGCCAGGCCATCTTGAAGACGCCGAGCAGGAACGCGATGCCGCCGAGGCCCATGATCACGTTACCGACGGCACCACCTTCCTGGGCCTGCAGGCGCTCGACCAGACCGCGGCTCTCGATGAGCACCGCGAGGAGGGAGCCACTCGACGGGTCGACGGCGAGGCCCGTCAGGCCGTCCGTGGCCGCCGTGTACTCGGTAACCGTACCGACGAAGCGCGCCGGGGGCTGCTTCGAGAGCTCCTGGAGCTGCTGCTTGTTCGGATCCCAGAGCAGGTACTCGCCGTCGGAGATGACGGAGAACACGCCGGCCCGGGTGACTTCGCGCTGCTCGATGCCGGAAGGCGTGTAGACGTCGGTCGTGTAGCTGACGATCTTGCCCTGCTCGGTCATCTCACGCTGCATCTCGTACCAGAGGCGCTTCAGCTCGTCGATCGACGGGAGCTCCTTGCTGGCCCCGAGCGACTCGAGGAAGTCGATCCGCTCGCGGTCGAACTGCGAGGTCGTGATCGACGCCTCCATCAGGCCGCGGGCGTCGCCGGCGATCTGGCGGGTCACACCGAAGAGCTCGCCGAGGTTGCCCATGCGCTGCTCGAGGGCGGCCTCGAGCTCGGCGATCTTGACTTCCTTCTCCTGGTAGTCCTTCTCGAGGGCCTGGGAGCGGGCTTCCGCACGCGCCTCGCGGGCCTTCGCGTCGGCCAGGAGCTGCTCCTGCTCGCCGCGCCGCGACTCGAACATCCGCTCGCGCTCGGCGTCCTCGCGCGACTGGACGTCGAAGCCCTGACGGACCTTCTCGAGGAGGTCGTCGACGGAGGAGGACTGCGGCACGTCGATGACCATCGCGCCGGGCTCGGCTTCCTGGGCACCTGCCGCGATCGGGAGCAGCGCGACGAGCGCGCCCACGGCGATCCACTTCTTCATGTTTCGAACGACGATCGAGCGCGACATCAGCTCGCACCTCCGGGCTGCGGGAGCGGGACACGGATCAGCTGCGGCGCCGACTGCTTCTTGGCGACGCGGATGCCTTCGTTGATCCAGTTGGCGTAGTCGCCGGGTTCGAGCGGCTGCCAGGCGTTGTTCGCCTGATCCCAGACGCCGTACTCCTGGCCGTCACGCGTCTTGTACATGATGCCGATCCGTCCCACGCGGAGGAAATCGACCGGCACCTCGACGCCGTCCTTCTCGATCGTCCCCGAATGGGCATCGATCGTTCGGCCGTAGTCGTTCTCGATCTGGTAGGCCTCGAGGATGCGGCGGTAGCGCTCGGGCTCCGCCACGTCCGAGCGGCGCATGAGGACGCGCAGGCTGGCCACGCGATCCTTCCGCTCCTGGACGAGGAAGGGCATGTCGTGCGCCACGAACTGATCGAGGGCCTCGATCATCTGGAGCATCAGCGGGGTGACCGCTCGACCGACCTCTTCCACGCCGTCGATCTGTCGCTGGAGGCTCTCGAGCTCCTCGTTCTGCGACTCGATGACCTGGCTCAGCTGGCGGTTGAAGATCTGGAGCGACTCGATCTTCTTGAGCGTGAGTCGGTACTCCGCGGTCAGGCTGTCCGTCGCCGTCGCGATGTCCTCGACACGCTTCTGGGATTCCGCGCTCGTCTCGTTCGCGTCGACTTGGGCGTCGATCGGCGGATCGAGCTGCTGCGCGGACGCGACGCCCGCACCGAGGGCAAGCGCGAGCACCGTGCTCGCCATCGCCTTGAAGGTCATCATGAATTCTCTCCTCGGTCCCCACCGGACCAGATTCGACTCGTGGCCGTCGAGCATTCCTGTTAGGCGACTCGACGACCCTCTTCTTTCCGCGCCGCACCAAGCGTGCGCGACGCGGGAATACGTTTGCTGCCTACCGTGCTGTCTGCTGCCCGTCTCGCAGCCGGGCCTACGAGCGGGGCAACGGACACTACAATGGCTGGAACCGTTTCGCGCCCCACGAAAATCCGCGGGAGCGACGCCGCCCCGCCCCCCGCGATCGTCGCGTGGCGCCGGGCTGATCGGCCGTCCGTGTCCATCGTCCTCCGTTGACTCTGCGCTCCTGCGCCGGTCGACGGGTCCGATCCGACGGCCCCGGCCGGCTGCCCCGCGGAAGCGGTGACCGAGCCGTGTCGGGGACGTCCTGACGGGGAACTCCGGGAACGAGTCAGACCGACCGATCCGATGGACGTCGCGAGGGCATCGCGAGTTGCATCCGTCGGGTTCGGGTGTCGGGCGGGCTCGAACGAAAACACGGTACCGGGGGGCCGGGACCGGGGGTTCGCTCCGGAGCGTCTGGGGCGCGTCCCGTATTCTTTCGCAGCCGGACGGGATTTCCAAGCAGTTTTTTGGGCTTCACTCGAACTGTTGCGAGTTCGGACAGCGGTCGGATTCGCGACCTCCGGCCCCGTCGCGGGCACCGGCGCGTCTGCCGGGCCGTGAGCCGAAGCGCCGTCGCCCCCCGGTCAGCCCTGCGACGCTGGCCGGACCGACACCGCGCGGGGCGGGTCGCGCGGGGCGGCAGCGGCGCGGCGAACTCCCCGCGACCGGGCGCGCCCTTCTCGCGGGACCCGCTTCGACTTATGCTCACGGCCCTTCCTGCTGCGCGCTCGCTTGGGGCGGGCCTGCCGAGGGTCGCCTGAACCGCCATGTCGATCGCGCTCTTCGTCCCCTGCTACGTCGACCAGCTGAAACCGCGGGTGGGGCTCGCTGCCCTGGACCTGCTGCGGGCCGCGGGGCTCGACGTCGAGGTCCTGACCGAGGTCGCCTGCTGCGGGCAGCCCCTGCTCACCGCCGGGGAAGAGCCCCGGGCCCGGGAGCTGGCGGCGCGGTTCGTCGATCGAACGCGCGCCCATGAGACAGTCGTCACCCCGTCGGGCTCCTGCGCGGCGACCCTCGAGATCCACGGCGACCGGCTCGTCCCGAATCCACCCGGAGGCCGCCCCCGCGTGGTCGAACTGACGAGATTCCTCAGCGAAAACGGGAACCTGCCAGGCCCGGACAACGGCTTTCCAGCCCGCGTCGGTCTCCACGCCAGCTGCCATGCCCTGCGGGAGCTGCGCCAGGGCACGGCCTCCGAGACCCGGACGGCACCCCAACCGGATCCCGCCGCCGCGCTCCTGGCCAGGATTCCGGACCTCGAGCTGATCGACCTCACGCGGCGCGACGAGTGCTGCGGCTTCGGAGGCGTCTTCTCCGTCGAGGAGGAGGCGGTGTCCACCCGGATGGGACTCGATCGGCTCGAGGACCACCGCCGGGGTCGCGCGGAGGTCCTGACGTCGACCGACGTCTCGTGCCTGCTCCACCTCGAGGGACTCGCCCGGCGGCAGGACGCGCCGCTGCGGATCCTCCACATCGCCGAGATCCTGGCGGAGGCCACGCTCGGCCCGGGCTGGCTCGAGCGCAACGCGGACGGGAGCAGCGATGGGCCACGTTGAGCGCGCCCGCGCGTTCGTCGCGAACGCGGATCGAACCACCTGGCACGACGAGGCCCTGTGGTTCGTCCGCGCCAAGCGGGACGCCGCCGCCGACACGGTCCCGGACTGGGAGGCCCTCCGGGACGAGGCCGCCGGCATCAAGCGGGACGTGCTCGGCCGGCTGCCGGAGCTCTGGCAGCGCTTCGAGGCGGAAGCGACCGCGGCCGGTGCCCGGGTCCACTGGGCGCGGGACGCCGCCGAGCACAATCGGATCGTCCACGGACTGCTCGCGGAACACGACGTCCGGCGTGTCGTGAAGAGCAAGTCCATGCTGACCGAGGAATGCGGTCTCAACCCGCACCTCGAAGCCCGCGGGATCGAGATCGTCGACACGGATCTGGGCGAGCGCATCGTCCAGCTCCGAAACGAGCCCCCGAGCCACATCATCATGCCCGCGATCCACCTGAAGCGCGGCGAGATCGGCGAGCTCTTCCACGACGAGATGGGCGCACCGGAAGGACTCGACGACCCGGACGCCCTGACCGCCCTCGCCCGCCAGGACCTGCGCGGACGCTTCCTGGGCGCCGAGGCCGGGATCACCGGCGTGAACTTCGCCGTCGCCGAGACCGGCTCCTTCGTCGTGGTGACCAACGAAGGCAACGCCGACCTCGGGACCGCCCTCCCCCGCCTCCACATCGCCTGCGTCGGTCTCGAGAAGATCGTGCCCCGGGCGAGCGACCTCGCGCCCTTCCTCCGGCTGCTCGCGAGATCCGCGACGGGGCAGCCGATCACCACCTATACCTCCCACTTCCGCGGCCCGCGTGCGAAGGAGACCGACGACGGTCCGGCCCCGGAGCTCCACATCGTCGTCGTGGACAACGGCCGCAGCCGGTTGCTCGCCGAGCCGGCCTTCCGGGAGGCGCTCGCGTGCATCCGCTGTGGCGCCTGCCTGAACACCTGTCCGGTCTACCGCCGGAGCGGGGGGCACAGCTACGGCTCGACGGTGCCGGGCCCGATCGGCTCGGTCCTCGCCCCGAGTCACGACCCCGCTCGCCACGCCGAGCTCCCCCACGCCTGCAGCCTGTGCGGCTCCTGCAGCGACGTCTGCCCCGTGCGCGTCCCACTCCACCACCAGCTGCTCACCTGGCGATCCCATCTCGCGGAGGCGGGCCATCACCCACGCCGCCGGCGGCTGGCCTTCCGGCTCGCGGCGGGCGTGCTCTCGAACCCGGTGCTCTACGAGCGGGTCACGCGCATCGGGCGATGGCTCGCGCGGCGTCTGCCACAAGACCTCCTCGATCGGCTCGGCGGGCCGTGGAGCCGGAGCCGGGCGATGCCGCGCATTCCCGAGAGGAGCTTCCACCAGGCCCTTCGAGCGCGCGAGGAAGGGGAAGGTCGGTGAGCGGAGCACGGGACGAGATCCTGGCCCGGCTGGCGTCCGCCCCCGCCGCAGAGGCGGCGCCGGTCGAACGCGTGCCCCCGCCGACGATGCCCGCGGATCCGGAAGCGGTGATCGCCGCGCGGCTCGGCCAGAACGGCGGCATCCTCGTCGCGAACGCCGACCGGAGCGACTGGCCGGACCACGTCGACCTGCCGACTCCGCTGGCCGATTTCGAACACGTCCACTGCCCCGGCGGCCTCGCGCTCCCGGCACTCGGGATCACCCGGCGCGGCGTCGGTGCCCACGCCCGGACCGTCCACGACCTCGCGCCCCTCGACCTGTGCGTTCTCGAGGCCGGGTTCACGGTCGTGGAGAACGGGGCTTCGTGGCACGTCCCGAGCTCTTCCCTCGAGCGGGCCGCTGCCCTCCTCGCGGAGCACCTCGTGATCCTGAGTCCGCGCTCGGCCCTCGTGCCCAGCCTGCACGACGCCTACGCGCGCATCGCCCTCCGCGAGACGGGCTTCGGCTGGTTCCTGAGCGGTCCCTCGAAGACGGCCGACATCGAGCAGGCTCTCGTGCTCGGCGCCCACGGCCCGCGGACGATGCACCTCGTGCTGCTCGACGACGAGTGAGCGTAGGCTCGGCACGTCGCCCCCGACGACGACGGCGCGCTCCGCGCGCACGCACGAGGCAGGCGGTGGGCAAGAGCCCCGCCCATCCGCGCGTCGCCACGGCATGCGCGGCACGTCACTGCTACACACCTCCGACCGATTCCTCTCGCGTCACGCATGGGCGCGATGAGGCTACTCACGGGACGGAAAGCGAAGCATGGACCTCCGATTCCTCCTCCTCCTCATCTGCTTCTTCGTCTCGGGCTTCGCGGCCCTGCTCTACCAGACCGCCTGGACCCGCGAGTTCGCGTTCCTGTTCGGAACCTCGGAGCTGGCCGTCGTCGCGGTGCTCGCCGCCTACATGGCGGGCCTCGCCCTGGGCGCCGCCGTCGCGGCGCGCTTCGTCCGCCGACTCACGCGCCCCGTGCTCGCCTACGGCGTGCTCGAGCTGGGGATCGCGATCGGCGCGCTCTGCGTCCCGCTGCTGATCCAGCTCGTGCAGGGTCTCTACATTGCGGTCGCCGGCGGCCTCGACGCGCCGCCGGAGACGATGTCCCTCGGCACGGCGCTCTTCCATCTCTTCGGCTCGTTCGTCGTGCTCGTGCCGTGTACCTCTTTGATGGGCGCGACCCTTCCGCTGCTCGCGCGTTATGCGGTGAGCGACGACGCCCAGGTCGGCCCCCGGATCGGCGTGCTCTATGCCGTCAACACCTTCGGCGCGATCGCTGGCACGCTCGTCGCGGCCTTCTACTTCCTTCCGGCCGTCGGCCTCCGACAGACCGTCTACATCGGGATCGCCGGCAACGCCGTCGTCTTCCTCGCGGCCTGGGCCCTCGCGCGCGGGATCGCGGGCATGCCGCCGGACGAGTCCCCCGACGCGCCGCGCGGTCCGCGCTTCCACTGGATCCTGCCGGCGATGACCGTGTCCGGGATCGTGTCCTTCGTCTACGAAGTGCTCTGGACGCGGCTGCTCGGACAGATCCTCGGCGGGAGCACGGCGGCCTTCGCCTCGATGCTCTCGAGCTTCCTGCTGGGCATCGCGCTCGGCAGCGCCCTCGCCGCGCGCTTCGCGACCAGCCGCGAAGCCGCCGCCCGGGGCTTCGCACTCGTCCAGCTCGGCGCCGGCCTGCTCGGCTACGCGGCCTTCCGTTCCGCCGAGCTACTGCCCGATCTCGCCGCGGCGGTCGGCGCGAACCCGGCGTCCCCCGCCCCGGGCGCGGCCGCCGCCGGCATCGTCCTGCTCCCGGTCACGCTCTGCATCGGCGCGACCTTCCCCTTCGGCGTGCGCCTGCTCGCCCGGGACGCGGACGAGGCCGCCGCGGTCAGCGGCCGCGTCTACGCCTGGAATACGGTCGGCTCCATCCTCGGCGCGATCCTCGCCGGGTTCTTCCTGCTTCCCGCGCTCGGCCTCGAGAACACCGCGCTCGTCGGCGTCGTGACCAGCCTCGTGCTCGGTCTGCTCGCCGCCACGCTCTCGGCCCCGCGCCACACGCTCGTCGCCGGCGCCTGTGCGGTCGCCCTCCTCGCCACGACGATCGTCGGCCTGCCGCGCCCGGAAGGTCTGCTGCTCCACTCCGCGATCAGCGGCACCCGGATGAACGGCTCCATCTACTACCTGGGCGTGGGACGCTCCGCGACAGTGACGGTGACCGAGTCGGTCCGGGGCTGGCGGCTCTTCACGAACGGCCTCCCCGAGTCGGGCGTCGATCGACCCGAGATGCCGAACCTCCGATTCCAGGAGACCGCCTGGCTCTCGCTCCTCCCGACCGCGGCGCGTCCCGAGACCGAGGACATGCTCATCATCGGCCTCGGAGGCGCCCAGACCCTGAGCGCGACCGCGCAGACGGTGCGGGCGATCGACGTGATCGAGCTCGAGGAGGAGGTCGTCATCGCGAACAAGCGGATCCCGCGTCCCGAGGATCCGTTCGCGGATCCGCGCGTGTCGTTGCGACTCGGGGATGCGCGGGGCGCGATGAACCTCTCGGACAAGACCTACGACGCGATCGTGTCGCAGCCGTCCCATCCGTGGACCTCCGGCGCGTCCCACCTCTACACGCGCGAGTTCTTCGAGCTGGTCGACTCGAAGCTCGAGCCGGGCGGGATCTTCGTGCAGTGGATCGGGCAGGGCTTCGTCGACGTGCCGCTCTTCGGCAGCCTCGCGGCCGCGATGACCGACGTCTTCGACCACGTCCACGTCTACCGCCCGGTCCCCGCGGCCCTCGTCTTCGTGGCCTCGCAGCAGCCGATCGACCTCCTCGAGACGGGGCCCCGCGCGCTCGAACTCGCCCGCGACGACTTCTCCCGACACGGCATCGACAACATCGAGGACCTGCTCGCGGGCTTGACCCTCGACACGGCAGGCGTCCGCGCGTTCGGCGAGGGGCGCCCGCTCAACACCGACGATCACAACCGGCTCGCGACGACGCGGCTCCCGCCCGCGAAGCGTCAGACGAACCGCACCGCCTTCGAAGCCGCCCTCGCCGCGCGAGAGCCCTGGACGGAAGCGCGGCTCACCGGGATTCGCGCCGGGCGGCTCATCCGGCGGCTCGACTGGACCGGCGAGGTCAGCCGCGCCGACCGGTTGGCGAAACGGCTGCCCGAGGACGAGCAGCAATCGATCCGTGGATGGCGCGCCCTCGACGACGGGCGCGTGCAGGCCGCGCGACGCCACTTCGCCCGTGCACTGGAGCTGAACCCCGGGAGCGAGGCGGCCCGCGCCGGCGCGCTCACTGCTTTCCGCCCCGGCTTCTTCGAACAGCTGCCCGCCGACGTCGAATGGACGGAGCGCGATCGGATGGTCGAGGCCGCCTCTCGCCACGCCTTCGACAGGGAATACGAGACGCTCGCCGACCTCGACACGGAGCTTGCGGGCATCGACGCGCGGGATCTTCGCTTCGACGTAGCGACGCGACTCCGGGCGACCTGGCGGATCCAGTCAGACGATCCTGCGCGCGCGCGCGAGGCGATCGGACTGCTCGACGACCTCCTGCGGCGTCATCGATCGAGCCAGAACTACTACCTGCGAACCAGCGCCGCCGTCGCGGCCGGCGAGGAGGCCATCGCCTGGGCCGGCATCCAGCAGCTGACGGCTGTCCGCAAGAAGCTGAACCCGGGCACCACGCGCTCGCTCCTGGGTCTGGTCCAGAAGCTCGGCCCGCCGCCCGAAGAGTACGCGGAGGTCGTCGAGAAGCTCAAGCGAGCGGCGCAGGCGCGACGCTGACCTGCCTCGGCGCTCGCCCCGGTCCGCGCGCTCGAGTCGCCCCCCCGCGCTCGCGTGTCCGGTCGGTTTCGGGGGCACATCGCCCCGATGAAGCGACGCGCCGAGCGCCTTTTTCCGGCGCGCGCGAGTTGCGAATTCGGTTAGACTAGTCGCCATCATGAAGATTTCATTCGAGCTCAGCGACAAAGACATCCGCTACTTCCGGCAGGTCCTGCAGAAGGTCCGAAAGGGGCGCAACGCCGAGAACGAGGATGTGATCCTCGCCGAAGCACGCAGCCTCCTCGGCGAGGTCAAGGACACGGACGCGCCGAGCTTCGTAAAGGGCCGCATCGAGCAGCTCGCCAAGCTGATCGACATGCTCGAGGACGCGGACTGGCGACTCGAAGGCGCGGACCGCAAGCGCGTCCTCAACGCCCTTGCCTACTTCGCCGATCCCGATGATCTGATCCCCGACAAGGTGCCGGGTCTCGGCTACCTCGACGACGCGATCATGGTCGAGCTCGTCGTCCAGGATCTGAAGCACGAGATCGAGGCCTTCGATGCCTTCGTCGACTTCCGCAAGGAGAAGCGGAAGGAGAAGAAGGCCACACCGGAGAACCTCGAGAAGCGCCGGGCCTCGCTGCAGGGTCGCATGCGACGGCGACGTCGAGGCGATCGCGAACGTCATTCCCGCCGAAGGGGCAAGTCGCCGATCTCGCTCTTCTAGGAGGGCGGCGCAGAGCGCCTCGCGACGCGCCCTGCCGAGGGCGCGTCTTGCGTTGAGGACTCCTCTTGCTGGGCGGCGCAGAGCGCCGTTCGGGGCGGGGTTGTGCGGTTTGCGACGCGCCGGCTGGGAGGGGTCGCTCGGCGAGGGAACGGACGTCAGTCTTCCATGGGGTTGCCGTCGGACGCTTTGGGGCGGGACCGGGCGGGACGTGTGGTAAAACTCCGGCCGACTCTTTTGGGGGGTGGGCGCGGGATCCACGCGTGCCCCGGAGCTTCGGAGACAGCATGGGACTGCGCATCCTCGGGTGGGGCTCCGCTCTACCCGAGAAGGTCGTGACGAACCACGACCTCGAGAAGACGCTCGACACGAGCGACGAGTGGATCGTCGAACGGAGCGGGATCCGCGAGCGACGGATCGGCGAGTCGACCGCTGAGCTCGCGATTGCCGCCGGACGTTCGGCCCTCGTGCAATCCGGGGTGGAGGCAAAGAGCGTCGACCTCATGGTCCTCGCGACGACCACCCCGGACCAGCAGGTCCCGGCTTGCTCGGCGCACGTCCACCACGAACTCGGACTCGGCGGGGGCGCCTTCGACCTGAACGCCGCCTGCTCGGGCTTCGTCTACGCACTGGTGATGGCGAACGGCCTGCTCGAGACCGGCGCGAATCGCGTCCTCGTCGTCGGTGCCGAGACCCTCTCCCGCATCACCGACTGGAACGACCGCAACACCGCGGTCCTCTTCGGGGATGGCGGTGGCGCACTCGTTCTCGAGCAAGAGCCCGGCGAAGGCCAGCTCCTCGGCTGGGACCTCGGGCTCGACGCGAGCTCGAGAGAGATCCTCGAATGCGACATCGGCGGCTTCATCCAGATGGACGGCCGCGAGGTCTTCAAGCGCGCTGTCCGCGTCCTCGTCGACTCCGCGAAGCGGACCCTCGAGCAGGCGAAGGTCGAGCCCGGGGACGTCAAGCTGCTCGTGCCGCACCAGGCGAACATCCGGATCATCCAGGCCGCCTGCGATCGGCTGGGCATCCCGGAAGAGAACACGGCGCTCGTCCTCCATCGGACGGGCAACACCTCGAGTGCCTCGATCCCCCTCGCCCTCGTCGACGCGATCGAAGCCGGACGCCTCGAGGACGGGGACCTCGTCTTGATGACCGGCTTCGGTGCCGGAATGACCTGGGGCAGCGCACTCCTTCGCTGGCAGTCGCCGCCCTCCGCTTCGGGAGCCTCCGCATGAGCGAGAAACGACGCGTCGCGATCACGGGGGCCGGTGTCGTCTCGCCGGTCGGGATCGGCCGGGAGGCCTACTGGCAGGGACTCCTCTCCCCTCAGCCGACCGGGGAACGCAGGGCCCACGACTTCGAGCCGAAGGATTTCTACGACGAGCCGAAGGCGATCCGCCGCGCGGACCGCTTCGAACAGTTCGCGGTGGCGGCCTCGAAGGAAGCGATCGAGCAGGCGGGTGATCTGAGCGCGGCCCCCGAGCGATGCGGCGTTCTGATCGGCACCGGCATCGGCGGCGTCCAGTCCCACGAAGACCAGACCCTCGTGCTCGAATCGAAGGGCCCCCGCCGGGTCTCCCCCTTCGTCGTACCGATGATGATGGCGAACGCAGGGGCGGCGGCCGTCTCGATCCGTTGGGGCTTCCAGGGGCCCTGCGAATCCCTGGCCACCGCCTGCGCTACGGGGACCCACTCGATCGGAGCGGCCGCGCGCTGGATCCAGTGGGGCATCTGCGACGCCGTCGTCGCGGGGGGGGCCGAAGCGGCGATGACGCCGATCGCGATCACGGGCTTCGGCAACATGAAGGCGCTCTCGCCGACCGGCGTGTCCCGTCCCTTCGACGTGAACCGCGACGGCTTCGTGATCGCCGAGGGCGGTGCGGTCGTCGTCCTCGAGGAGTGGAGCCAGGCGGAGGCGCGGGGCGCGAACATTCTCGGCGAGGTCCTGGGCTCCGCGAGCCTCGCCGACGCCCACCACATCACGGCACCGGCGCCCGAGGGCGAAGGCGCGCTGCGCTGCATGCAGGCCGCCCTCCAGGACGCCGGCGTCGCCGCCTCGGACATCGCCCACATCAACGCGCACGGAACGAGCACCGCCCTGAACGACGCGGCGGAGGCCGAGGGCATCGCCAAGCTCTTCGGCACGCCCGGGCCGATCGTCACCTCGACCAAGGGCGTGACGGGGCATTCGCTCGGCGCGGCGGGCGCCCTCGAGGCGATCGCCGTCCTGCTCGCGATGCAGCACGGCGTCGTTCCGCCCACCGACGGCCTCGAGCAGATCGACCCCGCGCTTCCGGCGATCGACGTCGTTCAGGGCGAGCCGCGCGCCTGGACGCCGGGCCCCTCGCTCTCGAACTCCTTCGGCTTCGGCGGTCACAACGGCACCCTCGTGCTCGGTCCGCCGCGCTAGCGGCGTCCGCCCCGCGCCTCCCACGGATCGCGGCGTTCCGAAACGCCGCGATCCGTTGCCGCCCTGCGGGCGCGATTCGGGATCCCGAAGGGTCGCCCCGCGAGGCGCTGACCCCGCGTCCGCGTGCTCCGTCGCGCCTCCTGCGGCCTCTTTGACGTTTGCGTGGCGGCCCCGCAGGAGCGGAACGCACGGTGGACGGAGAGGTCCTCACTCTTCGAATGCGGGATCAGACCCGACACGAGGAGGACCATCCGATGCATTCGAAGAATCGCGAATCGAACGAGAAGTGGACGCGCGTACTCGCCACGACCGGCCTGGTCGTCGCGGCGCTCGCCCTGGCCGGCGCCGCCGAGGCGCACGACCACCGAGGCCACCGTCACCATCACGACCGCGGCTACCACGGCGACTCGCGACACCCCGGAGCCGATCGCGTCTCCGTCCGCGAGGCCCGTCGCTACGACCGGCAGCTCGACCGACGCGGTCAGGCGATCGACTTCCAGCTGGACCTGCTCGCGATGATCGCGGCGGCGAACGGCGAATACGGCCTCGCCGAACATCTCGACCGCAAGGGCGATCGCATCGAACGTCGGCTGGACCGCAAGGGCGACCGCGCCCTGCGCCAGGCCCGCAAGGACCGTCGTCGCGGATCGGATCACGATCGCAAGTGGCGCAAGCGGGAGCGACGCTGGGAGAAGGAGCATCGCTTCGCGTGGGAGCGTGACCGGGAACGGGAGCGGAAGCGGGAGATCGACCGGGAGCGGAAGCGCTCGCGGGACCGCGACCGGGATCGCCGCGTCTCGCGCGAACGAGACCGGCGGCACGACCGGTCCCACGTGGACGCCCTGGCGATCCACGCGCTCGGCCGCATGCGCTAGCGCGTGAACGGGATCGACGAGGACCGGGGAGTCGCTCCGGCGGCTCCCCGGTCTGCGTTCGGGGCTGCGAGACCGGGCGGGCGGGACATGACCGACGCCGCCCATCCGTGGCACACTTCGCGTCGTGCGTGGAGGCCACGCGCAGCGCCCGCCGGGGCGCGGAGGCACCCCGGGAGAAGGGTGCGCCCACGACCCGCGAGAGGAACGCCCCCTGTCCGCCGAAACGCACGACGCCCCCGCGACGTCTTCGCCGCTCACGACGACCCGGACGAAACGGATCGTCGATCGATGCGCGGTCGGCCTCTTCTTCTCGCTCGCCGGACTGGCCTTCCTGAGAGCCGCTCCGCAGGCCTGGCGCACGGAGCTCGTGATCGCCCTGCCCCTCGGCCTGCTCGGCGGATACGTGGTCGCCGACTTCCTCGCCGGGACCGTCCACTGGCTCGCCGATCGCTGCTTCGACCCGCGGACGCCGATCCTCGGCCCGATGCTGATCGAACCCTTCCGCGCCCATCACGACGACCCCGGAAGCATCTCCCGCCACGACTTCTTCGAAGTCGCCGGCAACAACGCGCTGGTGAGCCTGCCGCTCGCCGGGGTGCTGCTCGTGACGCCGGTTCCGCACGACTTCGCCTCGACCCTGCTCTTCGTCTTCGGAACGAGCCTGGCGCTCGCCCTGGTCGCGACCAACGTCTTCCACGGGTGGGCCCATGCGCGACGGCCGCCGCGTCTCGCCCGGGCCCTGCAGCGCGCGGGCCTGATCCTCACGCCGGCGCGCCACGCCCGGCATCATCGCGGCGGACACGATCGCGCCTACTGTGTGACCTCCGGCTGGCTGAATCCGGTGCTCGATGGGCTCGGCTTCTTCGATGGGCTCGAAGGCCTCGTGGGCACGATGGCCCGTCGCGCGCCTCGCGCGGCGTCGACCGACGACGAAGCACGGAGCCGACGGTGACCGGGTTCACCTGGCAGAGCGCCTACTACAGCGAGCTCCAGACGGTCTGGGCGCTGCTGGTCGTCCCGATCGCCTTCCTCGCCTGGCGCGCCGCAAGCCCGACCGATCCGGAGCGGGCCTGCGTGCCCGACGCCGCCGGCTTCGTCTCGCGCGCGACCCTCGTCTTCGCCGTGCTGACGATGGTGGACCCGCTCTCGACCGGCCTCCTCGCCAAGCGCGACGGGATCGACGGGACCTTCGCCGCCACCGCGATCATGTTCTTCTTCGTGCTGCTCGGGGACTTCCGCGTGCTGCTGCTCGCGATCGGCGTGGCGCGACCGGATCGGAGCCTGGGCGAAAACCTCGGCTGGGCTTCGGGCATGACCCTGCTGGTTCCCGTCTTCGCGGGCGTGACCTACGGCGTCCTCGGCTGGCTCGTCGACGACCTGCACGGCCAGGTCCTGTGGATGGTCTACGAAGCGGGGTTCCTGCTGCTCTGCGTCGCGCTGTCCCGCCGCTGGATCCCGCGAAGCCTCGGCGACGACCTCGGCGCGCGTCCGAAGGCCGACTACCTGCGCGCCCTCTTCGGCTACAGCGCCGCCTACTACGCGCTGTGGCTCGGCGCCGACGTGCTGATCACGGCTGGCGGGCTCGACCTCGGCTGGGGCGTTCGCATCGTTCCGAACCAGCTCTACTACGCGTTCTGGGTGCCCTTCGCCTACGCGCGATTCTTCTCGGTCGCCCCGACGGTCGCCAGCGCCGCAGTCCCCCCGAAAGCGTCTCGATAGGCATCGGCGAGGAGCTCGATCCAGGCCTCGAGATACCCGGCGCCGCGCTCGGCGGCGGCGCTCGACGGATCACCCAGGACACCGGTCTCCGCGTTCGGGCGAAGGCTCGGATAGAAGAGCCCCTGCGCCTCGCCGGGCACGACGATCCGACCCGGCACCAGCGCTTCGGTCCGGATCGTCCCCGGGCGCAGATGGGCCACGACGCTCGTCTCGTACTCCCCGGCATGGGGCCCCGCAGCGGACGCGGAGAGAGATGCCGCCTCGACGACCGCCGACTGCATCGCCCCGACGCGTGGATCCATCTCGACCCGGAGGACGAGGGGCGCAACCGACGCCGCGAGGCGCTCGCCCATCGCTTCGAGGGCGTCGAGGTTCCCGCCATGCGCGGTGAAGAGGAACGCCCGCTCGAAGCCGTGTCGCGCGAGCGAACGCAACACGTCGCGCAACATCGCCTCCAGGGTCTCCGGCTCCACATGGAGGGTCCCCGCGAAGTCGAGGTGTTCACTCGCGCAGCCGACGGGGATCGCGGGCAGGGCCACCGCATCGTCGAGCCGCGCCTCGAGCCCGGCGAGCAGCGCGTCCGCGATCCAGCGGTCCGTGCCGAGGGGGAGATGTGGGCCGTGCTGCTCGATCGAGCCGAGCCCGACCAGCGCCGTTCGCCGACCTCCGGTGATCAGCGCGTCCATCTCCGGCCAGACCCGCGCCTCCCAGGCGACCGCCGGGGGGACCCGCGCCGTCTCGCCGGCCTCGGGCGCCTCGGGTCCCACCGCGTACAGCGCGTCCTCCCGCGCAGCCCCCGGCCAGGCGACGACGTCGGCGCCGGTCTCTTCGAGGCTCCGCGCGACCAGGTGGTCGAAGATCGCTTCGAACTCGACCGCCGCGATCGGCCAGGGCAGCGTGCCGCGAAGCACGCGCAGGTCGTGGAGCCTCGGATCCAGCGTCGCCCGGAGACGCTCGAGCCACGCGTCCCGCCCGGCGGACGCGTCCCCGCCGCTCGACGTCAGATAGAGGATCGATGCGGGCCGCGCGGCGATCGACTGGAGCGGACCGTGCGCGAACTGCAGCGCATCGAGCATCCGCGGCTGCGGGCGAAGCATCCCCTCGGCGAGCTTCAGGCTCAGGTGGTCCACGAAGTCCGCCACGCCCTCGTCGGCGAGCAGCAGGAGCGGGCGTCCGGCCTCGAAGAAGTCGGCGAGCGGCCGGGACTCGGGAAACGCCTCGGCCGCGCGCCGAGGCGCGTCGCGCTGGGCCGTGCGCAGGGCCTCGACATCGAGGTCGAGCGCGGCGGCGGCTTCGAGTCGCGCGTGGGCCAGGGTCCGCAGGATCGACCAGCCCGCGACGTACCCCGCCCGCGCGCCGATCACGCGTAGGAGCGAGCCGTATTCCGCGCCGCAGCCGAGATCGACGCGAACGACCCCGCGCGCCTCGAGCGCAGCGAGCCAGGTCCGCTTCTCCTCCGAGAGCCCCTCGGCCTCGCTCGTGTCGGGATGCAGTCCGGTTACGAGGATGCAGCCTCCCCAGGCATCGAGGTGCTGCAGGGCGTGGCGCGCGTTCGCGGAGAGCCCCTGGGAGAAGACGACGAGCCAGTCCCGGCTCGAAGCGGGCGGCGGTGCGTGCTGCAGGGAGGCGGTCGACGCGAAGCGCGCGGGCCAGCCGAAGCAGCGGGAAGCGACCTCGGCGAAGTGGCGCGCGTGCCCCTCGCTCGTCCCGATCCCCGTCGAGACCAGACAGCGCGGGCCTTGTGCGCCCGGCGTGAGGAGTCGCTTCAGATCCGGTTGGAGCGCCGGAAGCCCGGCCACGAGGTCCGGTGCGGCGGCGATCCGCTCCGCCAGCAGCGCGCGGCCGCGGGCCGCCGTCTCGCGCCCCGGCGAAGCGGGCTCAGGCGGCGCCATCACCCTCTCCAGGACCGTGGGAGCAGCCGGCGCCCTCGCCGTCCCCGGCGGAGGGCGTCGCGACGTCCCGTTCGTCCAGAACGATGGAGACGGCGCCCGATCCACGTTCGCGAATCGTCTGCAACGCGTCGGCCAGGGCAGCCCGGCCCGCCGCGCGGGGAAAGGGCAGACGATCGAGCAGGCCCATGCGGACGTGGGCCAGCTGCTCGAGATCCAGGGTCTCCTCGCCGCGCGAGAGCAGAACCGATTCCTTCTCCCGATCGCGGTCGTAGACGACGCTCATCCGGAACCACTCCACGCCCGCCGCCCCCGTCGCTGGCAGCGAGACCGGCAGGAAGTAGGAGGCGGTCACGACGCGGCGGTCGTCGCCGGGCAGGGCCACCGGATCGAAGACCCGCACCTCGACGGGCGGCGACGCGCCCACGAGGCGACCCGGCGCGTCCAGCGCATGCCCCGAAGCCTGCTTCGCGCTCAGGTAGTCCCGGTTGAAGGGCGAGGTCGGCCCCTGGATCGACTCGGTCCCGAGCAGGTCGATCTTCTCGGTCGCGAGGACCTCGGCGACGGCCTCGGCCTTCTCGGGATTGTTCGTCAGCAGCCGCAGCGGGGCCTGCACGCCGAGCAGCCGACTCATCGGAGCCACCAGGTCGTAGCGCCGCAGGTCCGGGGGCAGCCCCATCGCCGCATACGCTTCGAAGGTCGTGATCCGGTTGCCGCTCGCCTGGACCATCATGCGGTCCCGGGCCTTCGCCGTCAGCCCCGCGCCGCGGCCTTCCTGGAGCAGGTAGAAGAGGACGCCGCGCCCCGCCCGGGCCATCGTCGCCAGCGCGCCTTCGAGCTGTTCCCGGCAATCGCAGTCGCGGCCCATCAGGCTCTCGCTCGTCACGCAGGCGGAGTGCACGCGCGCGAGGAGCGGCTGGCCGGCGGTGGGATCGCCGACGGTGATCGCCATCGCCGTCGTCTCGTTCGCGAGATCACGGAAGAAATGGACGTCGAAGACGCCCTGCGCGTGGGCGACGCGGTGCTCGCCCAGGTGGAGGGTCGACTTGCTGATCTCGAAGCGGGGACGATCGGCGCTCATGCTAGTCGCTGGCTCCGTGTCCCGATCCCGTGAAGGGATCCTGCTTGCGTTCGCGCATCGCGGAAAAATAGGCGATCAGCGCGTCGAGATCGGCCTCCTCGAGGTCCGGATGGGGCGGCATGCTCGTGTAGCGGAACGACGCGGGGTTCTTCACGTACGCCTTGATCTGCTCGACGGGGCGGTATTCGACGATGCTGCGGGGGACGTTCAGCTCCGGGCCGACACGCCCGCCCTGCCCGTTGATCGCGTGGCAGCTCGCGCACGCCCGCTGGAAGAGGTGATAGCCGGCCCAGCCAGGGTCGTTCTCGGCGAGTCCCTCCGGCACCGTCGCGGGAAAGGCCTGCTCGAAGGGCGCGACCTCGATCCGCGCGAGCTGATAGGGCCAGGGCGTCTCGTGGGGATCGCCCTGATCGGGGCCGGTCCAGACGAGATAGAAGGGCCAGGGGTCGACCTGCCTCCGGTCGATCGGTGAGAAGGCCCGATCCTCCGCAGGATCGTCGAGCCAGCGGGGCTCGCCGAACGCGACGAACCCGCCCGGCTCGAGCAGCGTCCGCCCCGAGACTGGACGGGTGTAGCCGTCCCGCGCGCGCAGCAGGAGTCCCTCCTCCGCGAGACCGGACGCGCCGCCCCGGAACGCGAAGCCCTGATCGAGGACACACCGAAGCGGAATCGCCCGGTAGGTCATCTGCCGTCCGTGGTAGGGGTCCGCCACGGTCACGTCCTCGTCGCCACACGCGGCGCGCAGCGCACCGAGCGGGACCCGCCGCTCCGTGCCGTCGTCTCGACGTCCATCCGCGAAGGCGAGGGCCGAGGGCTCGCTCGCGATTCCCGGGAGCGGTGTCGACGCGCAGAGCGCGAGCGCCAGCAGGACGGACGCGACGCTCCGCAGGCAACGCGACGACGCCGGGCGCGGGTGGGAGGGGGGGAAGGCCGGCACCATGGGGCCGGGAGCATAGGCGATCCCTCCGCTTGTACGAAACGCGGGCCACGGCTAATCAGGGGGCCCCGCCCCGTGAGGAGCGCCATGTCCGCCGACAATCCGACCCGTTCGCCTCGTCTCTCGAGCGCCGCGAATCCGCTCTGGCTCTCCTGGGCCGCTTCGCCCGCGCGGGCGATGGCGATCGTGTTCGTCGTGGCGCTGCTCGGCCTGGGGAGCGCGCTCGGCCTGAACGGCACCGGGCTGGTCGGCTGGCACGCGGCGGTCCGCGCGACCGCGGTATTCGCGTTTCCGTTCTGGCTCCTCGCCTACGTGGCCGGGCCGATCGCGCGGCTCGCCCCGGGTCCGACGACACGCACGCTGCGCGCGCGGCGCCGCGCGATCGGCCTCGCCTTCTTCGTCGCGCAGTACGTCCACCTCGCCGCGATCGTCGGGCTCGCTCGGATCGAGCCCGGGATCCTCGAGGACCCGGCCGGCGTCTACGGCGGCGGCTTCGGCTTCGTGATGATCGGCGTCCTGGCGGCGACGTCGAACGACGCGTCGGTGAAGCGCCTGGGCGGGAAGGCCTGGCGCCGACTCCACGCGTTCGGACAGCTGACCCTCGCGGTCGTCTACCTCGCGACCTACGGGCCGCGGATCGCCGAGGACCTCTCGTACTGGCCCGCGGGCGCGCTGCTCCTCGGCGCGTACGCGCTCCGGGGAGCCGCCGCGCTGAAGACGCGCGGGGCGGGTGCCCGGGGCTAGCTGCGACGCTGCCGGCGCGAGGCGGGACCCGGGGCTAGCTGCGACGCTGCAGGACGACGCTGCCGACCGAATAGCCGGCGCCGAACGAGCAGAGCACGGCGTGGTCACCGACGTCGAGACCGTCGCGGTGCTTGTGGAACGCGATCACGGAGCCGGCGGAGCTGGTGTTGGCGTACTCGTCGAGGATGACCGGCGCCTCTTCCGGCGACGGCTCCCGGTCGAGCAGCGTCTTGGCGATCGTCTTGTTCATGCCGAGGTTCGCCTGGTGGAGCCAGAACCGCTTCAGGTCCTTCAGGTCGACGCCGACCTCCCCGACGTGGGTCGCGATGTGTTCGGCGACCATCGGACAGACGTCGCCAAAGACCTGACGCCCGTTCTGCCGGAACATCAGCTCGTGGGGGTGGCGCGGCGTGTCCTCGGCGACGTTCATGAAGCCGAAGTCGTTGCGGATGTTGTTCGAGAACTTCGTCGCGAGACGGGTTCCGAGGACGCTCCAGGACTCGCCCGCGCCCGCCACGTCCGCGGACTCGAGGACGACGGCCGTACAGGCGTCGCCGAAGATGAAGTGGAACTCGCGCAGCTCGAAGTTGTTGTGGCAGCTCGTGAGCTCGGGGCAGAGCACGAGCGCCCGTCGCGCGCTGCCGGTCTTGATGGCGTCGATCGCGTTCTGGAGCGCGAAGGTCGCGCTCGAACAGGCGACGTTCATGTCGTAGGCGAAGCCCCCGGCGCCCAGCGCGTCCTGGACCTCGATCGCGACCGCGGGATAGGCCCGCTGGATGTTCGAGGCACCGACGACGATCGCGTCGAGGTCACCGCCGGAGAGCCCCGCCTGAGCGAGGGCCTCCCGGGCGGCCGAGACGCAGATCTCGGCCTGGATCGAGAGCTCGTCCTCTCCCCGGGTCGGCAGGTGCGGCCGCAGGCGATCCGGATCGAGGAGCCCTTCCTTCTCGATGACGTAGCGATGGCCGACGCCCGAGGCGCGGACGATGAACTTCTCGCTCGGGAGATCGCGCTCCTCGAGCTCCCCGGCTTCGATCTCTGCGGCATGGTCCGCGTTCCACTGCTGGACCGCGCGCGTCAGACTCTCGACGAGCTCCGCGTTGGTGATGCCGTATTCCGGCGTCCAGAGCCCGGTCCCGGTGATCAGGACTTCGTTCATCGTACTTCGTCTCCTCGAGGATCGAGCGGTCGCTCAGCGTCGGCCGGACGCCCCGCCCCGGGTCGCGCTGTCGGTTCCCGCGAGACGGACGTGGGCGGTCGGCTGACCCGGCGGAAAGGAAGCGAGCGCTTCGCGCGTCTCGGCCCCCGCCGCCTTGAGCTCGACGCGAAGGAAGGGGCCATCGTCGTTCAATCGGATCTCGCTGTCGACTCCGAGCGGCGCCCGGGTGACCGCCACTCCGTCCACCGTCGTCCCGTTCCGGCTGCCGAGGTCCTCGATGTGCCAGGCGCCGTCTTCCTGGAAGATGCGCGCGTGCCGCCGCGAGATGAGGGGGTCGTAGAAGCGGACGCGGCAGTCCGCCCCGCGACCGAGATAGAGCTCGTCGGTGAAGAGCGCCGCGTGCTCGCCGTCGGCACTCTCCCAGCGGATGACCAGCGCTCCGCTCCCCTCGTCGCCGCCGAGGATCGTCGGCATCGACGCGAGCTCCGCTTCGCGCTGCTGCTCGACGAGGACGTCCTGCGGATCGCGCACGATTCCCTCGCGGCCGATGTCGAATCGCCAGGCCAGGAAGGCGACGATCGGGATCGCCGCGACGGCGGCGTAGATCCCGGCGCGCAGCCACTCGGCGGGAACCCCGAAGAGGTCGGCGAGCTCGGCGCTGCCCGTCGACACGCCCCAGACCGCGACGATGTAGACGCCCACGGTCCGGAAGACCCGCCGCCTCGTCGCCTCCGACACCCACTCTGCGAGTCTGCCCGCCAACGTTCTCTCCGCGTGGAGACGCCGTCCGCCTGCGCCTTCGACGAGTCTATCCGACCCCGGGGCGGCTCGGAAGCGAGGCGTGGGACACCCGTTCGGCTCCCTGTCGGGAACGACTCAGGCCGCTTCTCGTCGGAGCGCGGCCTGGGGCGATTCGCGCATGCCGGTGGCGCCCCCGACCCCGCCGAAGATCGCGGTGACCAGAAACGTCGCGAATGCGAGTCCCGCGACGTCGAGGAGAGGCGGGTCGAAGGGCAGCTCGAACACGAAGACGACGACGAGCCACGAAGCGATCGCGGCGAGCCCCGCCCCGACCGTGGCGGCGAGGGCCGCCAGCACGATCGCCTCCGTCGCGACGATCTTGCGCAGGAGCGGCCGGGAAGCGCCCAGGACACGCAGCAGGAGCGCCTCCTTCGCCCGCTCGGTCCGGGCTGCCATCGAAGCGGCGATCAGGATCGCGATGCCCGTCGCGAGCGTGAAGAGCGAGAGCAATCGGATCGCGATGCCGATCTGCTGGAGCATGGTGTCGAGCGAGCGGAGGATCAGCGTCGCGTCGAGGGCGGACACGTTCGGGAAGCGACCGACGAGATCGCGCTGCATCGTCGCGCGCGCCTCTTCCTCGGCGAGATGCGCGAGCAGGACGGTGCTCTGCGGCGCCTGCTCGAGGGCCGCCGTGGGGAACACGACGAAGAAGTTCGTCGCCATGCGCCCCCAGTCGACCTGGCGGAGGTTCGCCACGGTCGTCTCGACGTCCACGCCCTGGATGCGCCAGGTGAGCGTGTCGCCAACGCCGACGCCGAGCGAGTTGGCGAGGTCGCGCTCGAGCGAGACCGGATAGACCGCGTCTGCCGCCCCCACCTCTTCGGGCACCCACCACTCCCCCGCGACGAGCTCCTCCGTGTCGCGGAGCCCGTCCGCGTAGGTCAGTCGGTACTCCCGCTGGAGTCCCCAGCGAAGCTCGCGAGAGAGCGCGTCGTCCGCGAGGAAGGTCGCGCGGGGAATCCCCTGGATGCCCGCGAGGCGCGCGGCGATCAGCGGCGCCTGGTCCGTCAGACCGGCACCGTGCTCGCCGAGGAGCGCCTTGACGCCGTCGACCTGGTCCCGCTGCACGTCGAAGAGCACGAAGTTCGGCCGATCCGGGCTGTTGTCGACGGCCATCTGGTCGAGGACGTTGCGCTGGACCGCGTGCACCGTAGCGACCACGAAGAGGGCGAAGCCGATCGCGATCGTCGTCGGCAGCGTGTGGTTCCGCGGCCGGAAGAGGTTCGCGACCCCCTGCCGTGCCCAGTAGGCGAGGCCGCTGGGCGGATGCTCCCGCAGGAGCCGAACCAACCCCCGCGCCGCCAGCGCGAGCAGCGCCACCGTCGACACGAGCCCGAGCGCGAATCCGAGCCCCACGCGCAGGTTGCCCGCCTGCCAGATCGACGCGAGGAGCAGACTGCCGGCCACGATCGCGACGGCCCCCCATCGAGCGCGCAGGCCGGAGTCGCCCGCCTCACCCTCGGCCTCCGAGAAGTCGCGGCGGATCGCCCGGAGCGGTGCGACCCGCGCCAGGTCGAGGACCGGCCCCATCGCGCACAGCAGCGTCGCCCAGACCGAGAGGCCGAGCCCGGTCGCGATCGCCGCCGGCCCGACCCGGATCGTGATCTCGACCGGGAGCAGATCGCCCAGCATGCCTGGAAGGACCGCGACGAGCGGCAGGCAGAGCAGGATCCCCAGCGTGCCCGCGGCGAGGCCGAGGCAGATGGCCAGCCCGGTGTAGACCGCGACCACGTCGCGCGGCCGCGCCCCGATCGAACGCAACATCGCCACCGCGTCGAGCTTCTCCCGGACGAAGACGCGCACGCCCGCCGCGACGCCGATCGAGCCCAGCACGAGCGCCGCGAGGCCGACCAGCCCGAGATAGCGCGTGAGATTCGAGAACGCGTCGGACATGTCCTCCTGGTAGCCCTGCACGGTCTGCACGCGAGCCCGCTGGTCCTCGAAGAGCAGCTCGTGCTCTTCGACCCAGGGGTCGACGAGGTCCGGCGGGAGCTTCCAGTAGCGGAGGTGCTCGACGAGGCTGCCCTCCACGACGAGACCCGTCCGTTCGAGGTCGCTCGCCGTGAGGAAGACCCGCGGCGCGATCTCCGATTGGAGGCCCACACTGCCGGGGGCCTTGGTCACGGCCGCGGCGATCTCGAAGTCCTCGCCGCCGATCCGCAGCGTGTCGCCCACGGCGACGTCGAGCTGCAGCAGGAGCGTCGAGTCGACGAAGATCCGCCCGGGGCGGGTTCCGAACTCGTCCCAGCGATACGCCGGCCGCGTGAAGACGGCGCCGTAGATCGGATACACGCCGTCGATCGCGACGAGGTCGACGAGGCGGCTGCGATCGGACTTCGGGGCCAGGGCCATGGAGCCGAGTCGCGTCACTCGCGTCGCGGGCTGGAGCGCGGCGGCCTCGATCGGCTGGAGCGCTTCGAGGATCTCGGGTCCGAAAGGGTCTCGGCTCTCGAGCCGCAGATCCGCGCCGAGGAGCTCCTTGGAGCGCAGGTCGACCGCGTCGTTCACCGCCTCGCGCAGCGAGTGGAGGCAGACGACGACGGCGATGCCGATCGCCATGCAGCCGCCGTAGAAGCCGAAGCGACGGGCGGCGGCGCGCAGCTCGCGGCGGACCATCGAGAAGACGAACCGCGTGTGCACCTCGCGCCCCCCCGCCCGCTAGCCCGCGTGCTCGGCGGCGACGCCGGCGTCCGCGGCGCGATCCACGACCTCGATCCGGTCGATCCGGCCCCCGTCGAGATGGACGATCCGGTGGGCGCGACGCGAGAGCGCGAGATCGTGGGTCACGATCACGAGGGTCGTCCCACGCTGTTCGTTCAGGGCGAAGAGCAGGTTCTCCACCTCCTCCCCGGTTTCGCGATCCAGGTTCCCGGTCGGTTCGTCTGCGAAGAGGACGACCGGCTCGTTGGCGAAGGCCCGGGCGATCCCCACGCGCTGCTGCTCGCCACCGGAGAGCTGGGCCGGATAGTGATCGACGCGGCCCGCGAGGCCCACGCGTTCGAGGAGGCCGCGCGCGAGCTTCTCCGCCTCGGCGGGCTTCGGCGCGCGATCGGGACCGAGCAGCTCGAGGGGAACGAGCACGTTCTCGAGGGCGGTGAGAGTCGGGATCAGGTGGAAGCTCTGGAAGATGAAGCCGATCCGCTCGGCGCGGAGCGCGGCGCGCGCATCTTCGTCGAGACCCGAGAGATTCCGTCCAGCGAGCTCGACGTCGCCCTCGGTCGGGCGGTCGAGTCCCGCCAGCAGGCCGAGCAGCGTCGTCTTTCCACTCCCGGAAGGGCCGAGGATCACGACGACCTCGCCCTGCTCGATCGTGAGGTCGACCAAGTCGAGGACGGTCAAGAACGACGCGCCGCCCTCGGAAGGACCGTCGCCGTGCAGCCGGTAGCGTTGAGTGAGATTGCGAGCGACGATCATGCGCGATGACTAGGTCGAGGAATCCGATTCGGACCGGGGGGACGCGGGCGGCGCGAGTCCAACACTATCTCTTGCGGACGCGGGTCGCATTGACCGCGAGCCTCGTGCTCTTGCGGACGCGGGTCGCATTGACCGCGAGCCTCGGGACGCTCCTCCTGCTGATCGCGGGCTGTGGCGGCGAGGACGACGCCTCCGCGGCGAAGCCGTCCGCCGCCGACGAGATCGCCCGGGTCGAAGCGAGCGCCTCGGGGGGCGCTCCCGCCGCCGACCCCGAAACGCGCCCGGTCATCGTCTTTCTCGGGACGAGCCTGACCGCGGGCTACGGGCTCGAGGAGAGCCAGGCCTACCCTGCGCTGATCGAAGAGCGCCTGCGCTCCGAGGGCCTCGACTATCGCGTCATCAACGCCGGCGTCTCGGGCGACACGAGCGCCGGCGGGCTCCGGCGTCTCGCCTGGCTCCTCCGCATGCCGGTCGCCGTCCTCGTCCTGGAGCTCGGCGCGAACGACATGCTTCGGGGCCAGGGCGTCGAGCAGCTCCGCGGCAATCTCGAGGCCATCCTCGACCGGACGCTCGAGGCCCACCCCGACGCCAGGTTCGTCATCGCCGGCATGCGGGCGGCGCCGAACCTCGGCCGCGAGTACGGGGACCGCTTCGATGCGATCTATCCGGCACTCGCCGAGAAATACGACGCGCCACTCGTTCCCTTCCTGCTCGAGGACGTCGCGGCGCGCCGGAACCTGAATCAGGCCGACGGAATCCACCCGACCGCCGAGGGACACGAGCTGATCGCGGAGCGGGTCTGGCAGACGCTCGCCCCGGTCCTGCGTTAGGCGAAGGGAGTCCACCCGTGCTCGAGACCCTCGCGAACCTCGGCGAGTTCGTCGGCGCCCTCGGCGTCATCGTCTCGATCGGCTACCTCGCGATCCAGATCCGCCAGAACACGAAGGCCGTGCGGAGCGCGAGCTACCATCAGGCGGCGGAACAGACCTGGTCGGGACTGCTGTCGATCGCCACCGAGGGGGAGCTGGCGGAGCTGCTCACGCGCTCGACCCGGGGCGACGACCTGAGCGAGACGGAGCAGCTGCGCGTCACGGCCCACGACTCGACGATCCTCTACGGCTTCGAGAACATGTACCGCCTGCACGAGGAGGGGCTGATCGACGACGCCGTCTTCGAGAACGTCATCGACAACAGTCTCTTTCTACCTGACGTCGCCCCGGCTGCGAGCGCTGCTCGCGTCGCGTCCCGGGATCCTGAGCAAGCGCCTCGCGGAGCACACGATCCAACGCGCGCGGATCCTCGGCATGGAGATCGCGACGGAGGAGCGTCCTTCGCGGACCTAGCGATTCGCCTCGATCACGACCTTTCCCGTCACCTTCCGGTCGAGCAGATCGCGCAGGGCCTGCGGCGCCTCCGCCAGCGGATAGCGCGCCGAGACATAGGGCTTGAGCTTGCCCTCCTCCAGGAACGCGTAGAGATCCTTCGTGATCTCCTGGAGCAGCTCCGGCTGCTTCGAAATCATCGCGCCGTAGAAGACGCCGATCACCTGGCAGCTCTTGAGGAGCGTGAGGTTCAGCGGGAGCTGCGGGATGCCGGCGGTGAAGCCGATGACCAGGAAGCGCCCCTCCCAGCCGATCGCACGGAGCGCCGCCTCGGCGTAGTCCCCGCCGACGCAGTCGTAGATCACGTCGACGCCCTTGCCGCCGGTCAGCTCCTTGGCGCGGGTCTTCAGATCCTCCGTCGAGTAGTCGATCGTCTCGTCCGCGCCGCGATCGACGCAGACCGAGAGCTTCTCGCGGCTCGAGGCTGCCGCGATCACGCGTGCGCCCATCAGCTTGCCGAGCTCGACGGCCGCCAGGCCCACGTTCCCGGCCGCGCCCAGCACGAGCAGGGTCTCGCCCGGCTTGAGGGCGCCCCGGAACTTGAGGCCGTAGTAGCCGGTGCCGTAGGCGTAGAGGAGCCCGGTCGACTCGGCGAAGCCCACGTTCTTCGAGAGCTTCCGCGTCGCGGCCGCGGCGCAGACCACCTTCTCCTGGAAGCCGCCGATCAGCCCGCTCTGTCCGATCACACGATCCCCGACCTCGAAGCCCTCGACGCCCGGACCGACCTCGGCCACGACGCCCGCAGCCTCGCCGCCGGGCACGAAGGGGAGCTGTGCCTTGAACTGGTACTTGTCCTCGATCATCAGCGCATCGGGGAACGTCACCGTCGACGCGCGCGACTCGATCACGACCTGCCCTTCGCCGGCGACGGGGTCCGGGACCTCCTCGAGCACGAGCTTCTCCGGCGGTCCGAATTCCTTGCACACGATCGACTTCATGGGGTTCTCCTCCCGAACGGATCGGGATCCTAGCGAGTCGCGGACCGATCGCGCCCCGGATCGGACTCCGCGTCCGCGCTTGGCGGCGGGAGCGCGACCCGCGATACTCCGGCCGCCCGGCGCGCCGGCCCGCCGCCGGCGAGCGAACCGAGAGGGGTTCCGATGGCGACGACCGTACGCGCAGCAGCGGCGATTCCGCTCTCCCGGGAAGCGTGCTGGCAACGCTTCCTCGACCTGACCCGGGCGAAGGACTACGTCCCCGGCCTCACGGATACCGTGATCACGACCGAGAAGAAGCAGGGCGTAGGCGCCAGCCGGATCGTCTCGCACGCGCAGTTCGGCGACATGGACGAGACGGTCGTCCAGTGGGACGAAGGCGTCGGCATGACCATCCGACTCCACAAGGGCGACAAGCCCGCGACGCCGTTCAAGGAAGCGCACTTTCGATACGAGTTCCGCGACGCCCGGGTGCCCGGGGAGTGCGAGATCCACTGCTCGATGACCTACACGCTCCCGGGCGGTCCGATCGGCCGGCTGCTCGACGCGCTGCTGCTCCGCCGCGTCTTCTCGCGCAACGTCGTCGACACGGCGGTGTGTCTCGCGGAGAACTATCGGACCGACGAGCCCGTCGACCACACGAAGATCGCCGCGCTCCGCGAACAGGCCCTCTAGCCCGCCTCCTCACGAGACCCCGAACGAGCCATGCCCGACATCATCAGCCCCATCGACGGTCAGCCCTGCCATTCCTTCGAGCTCCTGGGCGAGGACCAGGTCGGCCAGCGCCTCGCCCTCGCCGCCGCGACCCAGCGCGCCTTCCGGGATTCCCCCATCGCCGAACGCGCCGCCCTCTGCCGCCGGATGCTCGACGCCTATCGCGCGCGGGGCGCCGAGTACGCGGAGCAGATCACGCGCATGATGGGCAAGCCCATAGGCCAGGCGAGCGGCGAGTTCGAACGCACGATGGTCGAGCGGACGGAGCACCTCTGCGACATCGCCGAGGAAGCGCTCGCCGACGAGGTCCTGCCCGACAAGCCGGGCTTCCGCCGCTTCATCCGCCACGAGCCCGTCGGCGTCGTCCTCGACATCGCCGCCTGGAACTATCCCCTGGCGATCGCGGTGAACGTGATCGTGCCCTCCGTCCTCGCGGGCAACAGCGTGCTCGTGAAGCATGCCTCCCAGACCGCCCTCGTCGCCGACCAGTTCGCGCAGTCCTTCGCGGACGCCGGCGCACCGGAGGGACTCGTCCAGGCGATGCCCATGAGCCACGAGGTCACCGCGAACCTGATCCGCTCCCGGGCCCTCGGCTACGTCTCGTTCACCGGCTCGGTGCGTGGCGGTCACGAGATCTACCGGGCGATCGCGAGCGAGAACTTCATCCAGGCCGGTATGGAGCTCGGCGGAAAGGACCCCGCGCTCGTCCTCGAGGATGCGGACGTGGCCTTCGCCGCCGAGAACCTCGTCGACGGCGCCTTCTACAACGCGGGCCAGAGCTGCTGCGGCATCGAGCGCATCTACGTCCACGAGCGCATCTACGACGACTTCGTCGACGAGTTCGTCCGGATCGCGAAGGGCTACCGCCTCGGCGACCCCCTCGACGAGGCGACCACGATCGGTCCGATGGTCGACGCCGGCTCGGCCGCGTTCGTCCGGGGGCAGGTCGAGGCCGCCGTCGACGCGGGCGCGTCCCTGCTCGTCGGCGACGCGGACTTCGACGTCCCGGATCGCTCGGACTGCTACGTTGCGCCGCAGGTCCTCGTCGACGTCGACCACACGATGTCGCTCATGGTCGACGAGACCTTCGGCCCCGCGATCGGGATCATGAAGGTCGCGAACGAGTCCGAGGGGATCGCCCTCATGAACGATTCGGAGTTCGGGCTGACCGCTTCGATCTGGAGCGGCGACTTCGAACGGGCCGCGAGCCTCGCGGAAGACGTGGAGGCGGGCACCGTCTTCGCGAACCGCTGCGACTACCTCGATCCGGCGCTCGCGTGGACGGGGGTCAAGGACTCGGGCTTCGGCTGCTCGCTCTCGAGTCTCGGCTTCCGATCCGTCACGCGCCCGAAGAGCTACCACTTGCGCGAAGAGTCGGCGTAGCCGACACAGGGGTTCGGCTCGACCGGCACGACACCAGGAGGGGGAGACCGCATGGAAGACGACGCGCCCGTCACGAACAGAGCGGAGCTCGACGCCTGGATCGAACGCGAGGGGATCCGCTTCTTCAAGATCGGGATCTTCGACGTGGACGGGGTCCTGCGCGGGAAGTACGTCGACCGCGCGAAGCTCGCGAGCGCCGTCGACAAGGGCTTCGGTTTCTGCGACGTCGTGCTCGGCTGGGATCTCCACGACGAGCTCTACGCCGAACCGGGCGTCGAGGTCTCCGGCTGGCACACCGGCTACCGCGACGCGCCCGTCCGCCTCGACCTCTCGACCCTCCGACGCGTCCCCTTCGAGGACGACACGCTCCTGTTGATCGGGAGCTTCGTCGGCGACTACGGCGAGGTCTGCCCGCGGACGGTGCTCGCGCGAACGATCGACAAGGCCGCCTCGATGGGCTTCGAAGTGAACGGCGCCTTCGAGTACGAGTTCTTCCTCTTCGACGAGACGCCTCACAGCGTCCGGGAGAAGGGCTACCGCGACCTCACTCCGGTCACGCCCGGGATGTTCGGCTACTCGGTGCTCCGGAACTCGGTGCACGCGGAGTTCTACCACGAGCTGCTCGACTCGATGGCCGAGCTCGGCTGCCCGCTCGAGGGCCTGCACACCGAGACCGGCCCGGGCGTCCTCGAGGCCGCGATCCGCTACACGCAAGGGCGGGGCGCGGCGGACCGGGCGGCGATCTTCAAGACCTTCACGAAGGTCTTCGCCCAGCAGGCCGAGCTGATGGCCACGTTCATGGCGAAGTGGAGCAACGACTACCCGGGCCAGAGCGGACACCTCCACCTGTCCCTCGCCCGGGACGGCGCCAACGCCTTCTACGAAGAAGGAGCCCCGCACGACATGAGTCCGACGATGCAGCAGTTCGTCGCCGGCCAGGTGAAATACCTGCCGGAGCTGCTCTCGATGGTCTGCAGCACGATCAACAGCTACCGACGCCTCGTGCCGGGGATGTGGGCACCGACGGCGGCCAACTGGGGCGTGGAGAACCGCACGACCGCGATCCGGGCGATCCCGGCGGGTCCGGGCGGGCAGCGCAGCGAATACCGGATCGCTCCCGCGGACGCGAACCCGTACCTGGCCATGGCCGCCGCACTGGCCTCGGGCCTGCGCGGCATCGAAGAGCGCCTCGACGTCCCGGACCCGATCGGCGGCAACGCCTACGAAGATCCCCGCGCCCAGGCGAATCCGCTCCCGACGAGCCTGCGCGACGCCGCCGCCGCCCTGCGTGGCTCCGCGTTCGCGCGCGACGCGTTCGGCGACGCGTTCGTCGATCACTACGCGGCGACCCGCGAGTGGGAGGATCGCGAGTTCCGCAAGGCCGTCACGGACTGGGACCTCGCCCGCTACTTCGAGATCATCTGACGTGAGCGACGCGAGCCCGACGGGCCAGTTCAACTACCCGAGCGCCTATCGGATCGGCGCCGGACGGATCGCCGAGCTCTCCTCGGTCTGTCGCGACCTCGGCCTCTCCCGCCCGCTCGTCGTGACCGACCCGGGGATCGTCGAGCTCGACTGGTTCCCGCCGATCGTCGAAGCCCTCGAAGCGAGCGGCCTCGCCCCCCTCGTCTTCTCCGACATCGACGCGAACCCCGCGGTCTCCCACGTCGACGCCGGGCTCGCCGCCGCCCGGACCCACCGCGCCGACGGCCTCGTGCTCCTCGGCGGCGGCTCCGCGATGGACAGCGGCAAATGCATCGCGCTCCTCGTCGACAACCCCGGTGGCGTGCTCGACTACGAAGACGAGGGCGACAACTGGAAGCGCGCGGAGGGCGCGAAGGTCCTTCCGTCGATCGCCATCCCGACCACCGCGGGAACCGGTTCGGAGGTCGGGCGTGCGGCGGTGATCGTCGACCCGTCCGATCACAACAAGAAGATCATCTTCCATCCGGCGATGCAGCCCGACGCGGTCATCGCGGACCCGGAGCTCACGCGGGGACTCCCGCCCCGCTTGACGGCGGCGACCGGCATGGACGCCCTCGCCCATTGCTTCGAGGCCTTCTGTGCCCCGGGCTACCACCCGATGGCCGACGGGATCGCCCTCGAAGGCATGCGACTGATCGCCGACAACCTCGTGGTCGCCACGCAGGACGGCGACGACCTCACCGCCCGCACGCATCTGCTGATGGCGGCTTCGATGGGCGCGACGGCCTTCCAGAAGGGACTCGGCCTGATCCACGCGCTCTCGCACCCCGTGGGCGGGGTGACGGGTCTCCATCACGGGACCGCGAACGCGATCTTCCAGCCCTACGTGATGCTGCACAATCGGCCGGTCATCGAAGACCGCATGCCGCGCGTGGCCCAGGCCATCGGCATCGACGGCGGCTTCGACGACGTGCTCGCCTGGACGATCACGCTCCGCGGGCGCCTCGGCCTCCCCGGCGACCTCGCCGGCGTGGTCGAGGAAGCGCAGATCCCGGAGCTCGTCCGCATGGCGAGCGAGGACCCTTCGCTCGCGACGAACCCGAAGCCCTGCTCCCTCGACGAGATCGAGGACGTGCTCCGGCGCGCGATCGCGGGCGACCTCCGCTAGACGCGGAGCCGACGGACCCAGGGCTCGAGCCCGCCCAGCCACCGGGCGAGGACCTCGTCGACGCGAGGGTCTCCGCTCACTCGCCGGCCGCGGCGCGCCGGACCATCCCGGTCGCGATCCGCACCGACCGCGCCAGCGGCTCGATCAGGATCCGCTCGTCGCGCCCGTGGGCTCCGCTCCGCTCCGAGATCTCGAGCTGCATCGGGACGAAGCGCAGGATCTCGTCCGCGACGTCCCCGAAGTGGCGCGTATCCGTCGCTCCGGGAACGAGCCCCGGCAATACGACGGCCTCCGGGATCTCCTCGAGGACCGCCTCCGCCGCGAGTCGGAAGGCGGGGCCCGAAGCGGAAGCCGGCGGCGCCGACGTCCCCCACCGTTCCCCGACGACCTCGATCCCGGGATCGTCGATCACCTCTTCGAGGTGGGCGATCACGTCGTCATGGGTGTCGCCCGGGAGGATCCGGACGTTGACGAGGGCTTCGGCGAGCTCCGGAATGACGTTCGCCTTGACGCCCCCCGAGATCAGGGTGGCCGCGAAAGTCGTCTGGAGGAGCGCCCGGTTCAGGTCGTCCTTCATGAACTCGTTCTTCACGAAGGGCCCCGTCAGCCAGAGATTGTCGAAGGCGAAGCGGCGACCGAAGGACTGATGCGGCGCCGCCGCCTCGAGCATCTCGCGAACCGGCATCGTGATCCGCGCCGGCATCGGGTTCGACTCCACCCGTTCGATCGCCCGGGCGAGCCGCCCGATCGCCGTCGAACGGGGCGGCATCGACGAGTGACCGCTCACGCCCCGCGCACGCAGACGCACGTTCATGTAGGCCTTCTCGGCGGTCGTGACCATCGCCGCGACCTTGTCCGGCACGAGCGGGTGCCCCTCGATCATGAACCCGCCCTCGTCGAAGAGCATCGCCAGGCGGATCCCGCGCTCCGCGAGCAGCTCCGCGACCCGCTTCGCTCCCTGCGTTCCGCCGATCTCCTCGTCGTGACCGAACGCCAGGTAGACCGTTCGCACGGGCTTCACGCCCTCGGCGAGCAGGGCTTCGACCGCCTCCAGCCAGAAGATGACGCCGGTCTTCACGTCGAGCGCTCCGCGCCCCCAGACGTAGCCTTCCGAGACGACTCCTCCGTACGGGGGCTGGCTCCACTTCTCGGCTGCTGCCTCGGAGACGGGGACGACGTCCGTGTGGGACATGAAGAGCGCCGGCGGCAGCGTGTCGTCGCTGCCCTCCCAGCGGAGGAGCAGCGTGTATTCGTTCACGTGCTCGAGCGAGAGCGCAGCGAACACGCCCGGGTAGGTCTCGCGCAGGTAGGCCTCGAGCGCGTCGAAGGGCTCGCTGCGGAAGTCGGCGGGATCCTCCGGGCTGACCGTCTCGAAGCGGATCGCCCCGGCGAGCCGCTCCGCGATCTCCTCGGAAGTCGGCCCCGCCGCGGCTGCCATCGGAGCCACGAGGACGCAGGCGAGCATCGCGATCGGGGTGACGAGATCGAGCCGTACGGTCATGCGTTTCCCTCCTTCGAGCCCCCGGGCCCGGAACCGCGCAAGACTATCGGAAGCCTCGAGCGAGCGCGCGGCACTCGCCCGACCGTGGGACACGCCCATGCTCGCGGCACGTGCTTGACCGCGGGACACGACGTGCCACGCTCGCGACATGGCCCGCGGTGCGACGATCTACAAGGCAAGCCTCGAACTCTCCCTGGTCGATCGTCACGTCTACGACGAGGTCCAGGTCACCGTCGCCCGCCACCCGTCGGAGACCCACGAGCGGACCCTCGTGCGGACCCTCGCCTACGCCCTGCGATACGACCGGGACCTCGCCTTCGGACGCGGTGTCTCCGCCACGGACGAGCCGGACCTCTGGAGCCGGGAAGGCGACGGGCGCCCGCGCGAGTGGATCGAGGTCGGTCAGCCCGACGGTAAGCGCCTGGTGAAGGCGGGGCGCCAGTCCGGGCGGGTGACCGTCTTCGCGTTCGGCGAAGGCGTCCTGCGCTGGCGCGAGGCGAACGTCGACACGAACGAGCTGCCCGCGAACGTCTCGGTCGCGCGGATCGACGACGGATTCCTCGAGGCGCTCGCCGCGGCGACCGACCGTCAGCTGCGGTGGTCCGTCACGCTCAGCGAGGGCATCGTGTTCCTCTCGAGCGGCGACGATGCGTTCGAGACGACGCCCGAGATCTGGCGGGGCGAGCCCCTCGCCTGACCGACCGATCGCTAGAACCAGAACGTCCACTGCACCTTCGCAAGCGGCGCGGTCCGCGTCGCTCGCACGTCGTCCCGGGCGTCGAACCCCTGGTTCAGCACGAGGAAGACTTCGCGGCCGTCCTCGATGATCCAGCGGAAGCGGCTGTTCACGCCGATCCGGTCGCTGACGCTGTCGTACTGGATCAGCGTGACCCACGAGACGTCGGGCGTGAAGAAGAAGCTCAGGCGACCGCGGATCACGTGGAGATTCTCGTCTCCCCCCGGCAGTCGGAGGTTGTCGTAGGTGTAGACGAGACCCGTCTGCACGTGTCGGGTGAAGCGCACCGTCACGTCGCTCGACACGCTCGCCCGGGTTCCGTCGTAGAACGTCCCGTAGCCCGCGACGAGCGTCGCCGTAACGGCGCGATTCGCGCTCGTCGTGAGGCGGATGCGCCCTTCGTCCCAGTGATAGCGACCGGCCGGAACGGCGAAGGAGAGCGGATTCTCGGCGGTCACGACGTCGTAGCTGTGCTGGTACTCGAAACGGAAGCCGTCGTTGACGTAGTTCTGGACCTCGATCGGCCGCCAGAGGAAGGAGCCGGTCTCGACCTGCCGCCCCTGCTCGGTGATCAGGCTGGCTTCGATCTGGGAATCGACCGTCTGGAGGATCGAGTCCGCGGGGCGCCAGCGCCTTCGGTAGTTGCCCCGGAACTCGCGGATCCCGACCCGGTTCGCGAAGCCGAGGGCGGGCGCGAACTCGTCGTCGAGGACGTTCGCGACGAGCTCCCAGTTGTGGGTGTCGTTCGGGTAGACGAGGCGCCCGCCGAAGGCGTACCCCGTCCCGCGGATCGGCGGGTCCACGACGGGGGACTGGTGGGGGTCGTTGTGACTGATCTGGGCCCAGGCGGCGCCCCGCAGCGTCTTGCCGTCCCCGAAGTCGGTGTTGCGATAGATGAAGTCGATGCCCGCGACGGTGTTGTTCCCGTCGCCGTCGGGCTCGCCGTTCGTGACGATCGCGCCGAGGGTCGACTCCCCGATGTTCGCGGCTGCCCGGGCGACGAAGAGGTTCTGCTGGTCCGAGCGACGCTTCTCGTCGATCACCACGTCGAGCACGCCGAACTTCACGGGACCGACGCGCCCCGTGACCTTCCCACCGCCGACGATCCGAACGGGTTCGCCTGCGGGATCGAGCCCGATGTTCCGCGAAAAGAAGGGGCGGCCGTTCTCCGTCAGATTGCCGAAGTCGAAGATCAGGGCGTCCTGGAGGAAGAAGTCGCGCCGCTCGGGAAAGAAGAGCGCGAAGCGCCCGAGGTTCACCTGGCGGTCGTCGACTTCGGTCTCGCCGAAGTCGGTGTTCCACGTGACCGACGTCGTCACGCCCGGCGTGACCTTGTAGAACGCATCGAAGCTCGGGTCGATCCGGAAGTAGTGGCGCTCCTCTTCGTCCGGCACGCCGGACGGAAGATTCGTGTCGTCGACGCGCCGCAGGGTGAGGGACGGGATCGCCTGGAGGCCGATCCCCTGACGAACGCCCTTCATCCCCACCAGATTGCCGGCGCGCCCCATCGCCGTGAGGAAGCGTTCGCGCACCGGGTCGGACCAGCGGTCGATCTCGTCGCGTCGACGGATTCCCCGGGCCATGTTGAAGCCCCAGACGTCCGCTTCCGGATCGAAGCTGATCGACTGGTACGGAATCGCGAACTCCACGGTCCAGCCTTCCGCGTCGACGGACGCCTTCGCGTACCAGCGCCCGTCCCAGCTCGGTTCGACGGTTCCGCCTTCGATGAGCGCGTCGCGCCGGACGCCGTTCGAGTTCACCTGGAAGAAGTACCCGTTCTGGCGATCGAGGAAGGGATCGATCGTGAAGCCGAAGCGATCGTCGCTCAGCGTCGAGCCGTCCCGCGACATCGTGTTGCGAACGATCCGTGACGGGTCCGAATCCCAGAGCCGCGCCGCGACGTAGAGGTAGTCCTCGTCCGTCATGACGAAGACCTCGGTCCGCTCGGTCGGCGGACGACCCGCGTCCGGCAGCGCCTGGGTCAGCCCATCGACGAGGGCAGCGTCCTCCCATTCGCCCGGCGCGATCCGACCATCGAGGTCCGGCGGCGTCTGCGTCCATCCGATCTCGATCGACGGACGCTCGGGCTCCTCCGCGCCAGCCGGTATCGGAAGCCACGCGACCGCCCCGAGCCCGCCCACGAGCATCCATGCACGCAGCAGACGGACGATCGGGCGTGCGACGCTCTCGGACCGGACGGACATGGATCTCCTGGAGGGGGTGCCCCCGAGATGTACCGTGCCCGCGGTCCGGGGACAAACCGAAGGCCACGGGTCGCGGGGCGGCGGTCCGGCGGTCCGCGGTCGTCTACCGTCTCGCGACGAACGGGGCGCGCCGCGGATCGAGCGCGCCCCCGAACGGCGTCCCTTCGAAGGACGCATCCACGCGGAGAGCAGTTGCATGCGGATCGGGATCATGTCCGGACACGGGCGCCAGGACGAGGGCGTCGAGGCGCTCATTTCGAAGGCCAGGGACCTGGAGGCGCGCGGCTTCCCTTCCCTCTGGTTCGGCAACATCTTCGCCATCGACGCGATGACCGCGATCGCCCTGATCGGGCGGGAGACGAGCTCGATCGAGCTCGGGACCGCCGTCGTGCCGACGTTTCCGCGTCATCCGACGGTGATGGCCCAGCAGGCGCTCACGGCCCAGTCGACCTGCGGCGGACGCTTCACCCTCGGGATCGGGCTCTCCCACCAGATCGTGATCGAGAGCCTCTTCGGCCTGTCCTACGCGCGACGCGCGAGCCACATGCGTGAATACCTCGAAGTGCTCGGTCCCCTGCTGCGCGGCGAGCCCGCCGACTTCGACGGCGAGGAGTACCGCGTCCACGTCGCGACCCCGGTCCCCGACGCGCAGCCCGTGTCCGTCGTGATCGCGGCGCTCGGCCCGAAGATGCTCGCGCTCGCGGGAGAGAAGACGGAGGGCACGAGTCTCTGGATGACCGGTCCGAAGACCGTGGAGGACTACGTGAAGCCGAGGCTCGAAGCCGCGGCGAAGGAAGCGGGACGCCCCAAGCCGCGCATCATCTCGGGTCTGCCGGTCGCGCTGACGAACGACGAAGCCGCCGGGCGCGCGCGGATCGCGGAGCTGATGGACGCCTACAACACGATCCCGAGCTACCGCGGCGTCCTCGATCGCGAGGGCGCGGCCAGCCCGGGCGACGTGGCGATCGTCGGCGACGAGCGGCGACTCGACGAGCAGCTGACTCGGCTGCGTGATGCGGGCGTGACGGACCTGAACGCGGCGATCATCCCGATCGACGAAGGTGCCGAGGCGCGGACGCTCGACTTCCTCGAGAGCCGGCTCTAGCCGCGACCGTGCCTCGAAGGGGCCCCGAACGAGAGGAGGGCCCGGCTCAGTTCGTCGTGAGCCGCGCCCGCGTCTCCGCCGGCGTCGCGATCTCGCGGCGGTGGCGCCGCGCGATCTCGACGACCGCCGCGACGACGTCGGCATTCGTGGGCTGCCCGCCGGCGAGCTCGGGATAGGCGTAGTCCCCGAGACCGATCGCGACGTGGCCGCCCTGTTCGATCGCCCGCTCCGCCAGCGGCAGCGCGTTCGCGCCGAAGCAGGCGGCGGCCCAGACACAGTCGACCCGTTCCGGCACGAAGTCGATCAGCGCCTGCAGACCCGCCGGCGTCCCGGGATGTCCGGAGATGAGCCCGCCCTCCGTCGTGAACAGCTCGGCGAAGATCGTCTTCGGGAGGATGCCCGTCTCGCAGAATGCCTCGAGCAGTCGCAGGGACCCCACGTTCCAGATCGCCGCCATCGGGAGCGCCCCCGCCGCCCGCGCCCGGGCCGCCAGCGACTTGAGGGTCCCGATCGGGTTGTAGTAGACGAGGTCGTCTCCCCGGACCTCCTCCATCCCCTCGCGCCACATCCCGAGCGAGAGGCTCGCGAGGTCGAGGGGCACCATGTCGGCGCGGGTCGCCTCGTCCATCGCCATCGCCTCGATGTGCCCGATCCGCGCGTCGAGGTCGGTGACCGTGTTCGCGCCGAGGGTCGGCATGATCACGGCGTCGCAGCGCGCCCGGATCTCGCGGACGGTCTCCGCGTAGAGCCCCGTGTCGTTCGACGGCGCGCCCGTCTCCGGGTCCCGCGCGTGGTAGTGGACGATCGACGCGCCGGCCGCGACGCAGGCCTCGGCCGCCGCGGCGATCTCGGCGGGGGCGTAGGGGATGTTCGGGTTGGGCTCGCGGAACGTGTACTCGTTCAGCCGGGCATCGATGATCAGCTTGTCCACGGAGCCTCCTCGCCGTCGCCCGGGCCGCGAAGCGCGGGCGCGCGGCCTCGTGACCGCGCCGGCGAGGATCGCGCGCCCGACGAGGTCCCGAAACCGCCCGGAATCCTCCAGAGCGCACCCCGAGCCGCACGGCACTTGCCTCTTCCCGATGTGTCGCCGGCGACGGCCAGTCGGCTAGAGTCCTCAGGCCCGAACGATCGTTCGTCCCCCGCCCGGCGCGGCGCCTCGAGGGCCGCCTCGCCACGCGATCCGGCGGAGGATCGAACCGGATCTCGAGACCCATCACAGGAGCACTCCCATGGCCTTCTCGACCGACAACCCCGTCGCCCAGGACCTCGGCTACCTGCCCTTCGACTGCGACAACCACTATTACGAGGCACTCGACGCCTTCACCCGCCACGTGCCGAAGGAATGGCACGCACGCTGCGTCCAGTGGGCGGAGATCGAAGGTCGCAAGCATCACGTCGTGGGCGGCAAGCTCGCGCACGCGGTCAAGAACCCGACCTGGGATCCGATCGCCATGCCCGGCGCGATCTCCGACTTCCTGCGCGGCAACCCGGACGGGACGTCGATGATGAAGGCGCTCCGCGAGCGCGAGCCGCTGCCGGACTACTACATGAACCCCGACGCCCGCCTCGACAAGATGGACGAGCAGGGCATCGAGGCCATGTGGCTCTTCCCGACCCTCGGCGTCCTCTACGAGGAGCTGATCAAGGAAGACACCGAGGCCGTCAAGGTCCTCTTCCACGGCTTCAACCGCTGGCTGCACGAGGACTGGGGCGTCAACTACCAGAACCGCATCTTCGGTGCGCCCTACATCACGCTGGCCGACGTCGACTTCGCCGTGAGCGAGCTCGAGTGGGCCCTCAAGGAGGGCGCCCGCGTCGTCTGCATGCGCCCCGCTGCGGTGCACACCCGCGAGGGCACGTTCTCGCCCTCCCACGAGCGACACGATCCCTTCTGGGCGCGCGTCTCCGAGTCCGGGATCGCGGTCGTCATCCACGCCGCCGATTCGGGCTACACGACCCACGGCTACGTGAACGACGGCTTCACCGCCGACGGCCTGGGCGCCGCGATGGCCCCGAACATCAAGCACTTCAACATCGAGCGCGCCGCGTACGACTTCCTGATCACCTGCGCCTTCGAGAAGCTCTTCGAGCGCCACCCGGGCGTGCGGATCGCCTCGATCGAGAACGGCGCCGAGTTCCTGCCGGACCTCTACCGGAAGCTGAACCAGTCGGCGAACCGACTCTCGATCGCGAACTACTACGGCGAGCACCCGGCGGAGAGCTTCCGCCAGCACGTCTGGATCAACCCCTTCTGGGAGGACGACGTCAACGAGGTCGCCCACCACATGGGCGCGGACCGCGTGATCTTCGGCTCCGACTGGCCGCACATCGAGGGCATGCCGACGCCCCTCGACTACGTCAAGGAGCTCGACCAGTTCGACGCGGACCAGCAGCTCCGGATCCTGCGCGACAACACGCGGGAGCTGAACCAGCTCAGGCCCGCGTAGGGCTTCGTCCCCGAACGAAGAACGCCCGCGCTGCCCGGTTGACCCGGAGCAGCGCGGGCGTTTCCATTTGCGGACCCCGCCCGCCGCCGGGCGGGACCGACCGACCTCGACCCGAAGGAATCCCCCATGCCCTGCCGCGCCCTCGAAGGAATCCGTGTTCTCGACCTCTCCACGCCCCTCGGTGAAGCCACGGGCCGCATCCTCGCGGACCTCGGCGCCGAGGTGATCAAGGTCGAGCCGCCGGGCGGCTGCGAGGCGCGCTTCGCGCCGCCCTTCGCGACGACGCCGAGCGCCGCCGCCCCCCGACCGGAGCCGGGGACCGGCGACCCGGAGCAGTCGCTCTTCTGGCGGGCCTGGGGACTCGGCAAGCGCAGCGTCGTCCTCGACCTCGACGACGCGGCCGATCGCGAGAAGCTCCTCGCCCTCGTGAAGACCGCGGACATGCTGATCGAATCGTCGACGCCCGGCGAGATGGCCGCGAAGGGCCTCGGGTACGCCGACCTCGAACCGCTGAACCCGGGCCTCATCTACATCTCGGTGAGCCCCTTCGGCCAGGACGGCCCGTATGCCACGCAGCCCGCGACGGATCTCACGCTCTCGGCGGCGGGCGGGCTCCTCAACTCGACCGGCGACGGCGACCGCGTGCCGCTTCCGATCGGCTTCCCCGAGACGGCCCACCTGGGCGCGACCCAGGCCGCCGCCGATGCGCTGATGGCGCTCTACTCGCGCAACCGCTCCGGCGAAGGGCAGCATCTCGATTCGTCGGTGCAGACGGCGGTGCTCTGGAGCCTGATGAACCAGACGAGCTTCAGCGCCGTCGACCAGGAGATGCCGAACTTCGGCGAGGACCGCGCCGGGCGGACCGGGACGATGGTCGTGTTCGAGGGGCTCGACCTGCCCATCATGGAGCCCTGCAAGGACGGCTTCGTGGTGATCGTCCTCGTACTCGGCGCCCAGGGCGCCTTCGGCTTCGATTCCTGCATGAAGTGGATCGGCGAGCAGGGCGGCCTCGACGAAGACCTCATGGAAGTCCAGTGGATGACCTGGATCCAGGACCTCCAGGAGGGGAAGCTCGAGCTCGCGACCGCGCTTCGCGGCGTCGAGCAGTTCAAGGCGTTCCTCAAGACGATGACGAAGGCCGAGATCCAGGAGCAGGCCGTGAAGGGCAAGTGGCTGATCGCGCCCGTCAACACGGCCCCCGATCTCCTCGCCGATCCGCAGCTCATCGACCGCGACTTCTGGGTCGAGCTCGACGGCGACAAGGTCCCCGGCCCCTTCGCCCGTCTCGGCCGGACGCCGATCGAGTACGACCGACCGGCGCCCACCCTCGGCCAGGACCAGGCCCTCCTCGACGACGTCGACCGCAAGCCGCTCGGGCCCTCCGTCTCGAACCCCGCGCCGCGCACGCAGGCGTTCGAAGGCCTCAAGGTCGCCGACTTCTCGTGGATCGCGGCGGGGCCGCTGATCGGGAAGGACCTGGCCAACCTCGGCGCGACCGTGCTCCGCGTGGAGACCGAGTCCCGGGTCGACACGCTGCGCTTCATCCCCCCGTGGCTCGGCGATCCCGGCACGACGACGGGGCACATGGCGGCCAACTTCAACCAGAGCAAGAAGGGCATCGCGATCGACTTCACGAAGCCCGAGGGCCTGGCCGTCGCCCACCGGATGGTCGAGTGGGCGGACGTCGTCGTCGAGAACTTCACCCCCGGCACCGCCGAGCGGATCGGCCTCGGCTACGAGCAGCTCCGCGAGATCAAGCCCGACATCGTGATGATCTACAGCTGCATGCGCGGTCAGACGGGGCCCGAGCGCAAGCACACGGGCTTCGGCATCCACGGCGCCGCCCTCGGCGGCTTCACCGGCATCACCGGTTGGCCCGACCGCAAGCCCGTCTCGCCCTGGGGCGCCTACACCGACTTCATCTCGCCGCGCTACGCGCTCTCGGCGCTCGTCGCTGCGCTCCACCACCGTGACCGGACCGGCGAGGGCCAGCTGATCGACGTTTCCCAGATCGAAGCCTCGATCCACCACCTGGCCCCGACGATCCTCGACTCCCAGCGAACCGGCCGCGTCCTCGCCCAGCCGGGTCTCGACTCGGAGTGGGGTTGCCCGCACGGCGTCTACCGCACGAGCGAGACCGAACGTTTCGTCGCGATCGAGGCCCGGACCGCCGCGCAGTGGCGCGCCCTCTGCGGCGTCGTCCCGGAGCTCGCCGACCTCGGCGACGAAGCGCTCGACGGGATCGACGCCCGGCTCGCCCGACGCGACGAGATCGACGCGATCCTCGAGCGGTGGGCGGCCTCGCAGAAGTGCTTCGACGTCGCAGATCGGCTGCGCGAGGCGGGCGTGCCCGCCTACGTGCCGCTGCGGGCGCGGGACTACCGACACGATCCCCAGCTCGCCGCGCGCGAGTTCTGGATCGAGCTCGACCACGCGGGCTTCGGCCGCCAGAGCTTCGACGGGCCCGTCACGAAGTTCTCGAAGACGCCCTCGGCGCCGACCCACGCGGGCCCCTTGATCGGGGAGCACACGTTCGAGGTCATGAAGGAGATCCTCGGCTACGACGACGACGAGATCTCGGAGATCGCCGCCGCCGGTGCGCTGAGCTGAGCCGTCGGGCGCCCGCCATGCGTGAACGGCTCGCCGCGACCCTCCTCTTCTTCGTGCTCGCCCTCCCCGGCTGCGGCAGCGACACGCCGCTGCCCGACCTCCCGCCGGCGCGCGCCGATCTCGCGGCGGCCGAGCCCCTCTCCTGGCTCGAGGAGACGGCGATCGGCGCGGCGATCCGCGGTCGCGTCGCGATGGGGGCGCGGTCCGGCTTCGTCGTCCTCGTCGCCCGGGACGGCCGTGTCGTCCACGCCGCGACGTCGGGCCACCGGGACGTCGAAGCGGGCATCCCGATGTCCCTCGACACGCGCTTCCAGATCGCGTCGATGACCAAGCCGGTGATCGGCACCGCGGCGATGATCCTCGTCGAAGAGGGACGGCTGGACCTCGACGAGCCCGTGGCGACGTATCTTCCGTCCTTCTCGGATCTCCGGGTCGCGATCACCGACGACGCCGGCTCCGTGACCGGTACGAAGCCGATGGAACGGCCCCTCCTCGTCCGGCACGTCCTCGCCTTCGCTTCCGGCATGGGCCCGGGCTTCACGCCGGGCCCCCTGAAGGATCGCTGGACCGCCGAAGGCACCTACGCGGGCTCGGGTCCGCTCGCGGCGCGGGTCGAGCGGATCCCTCCCCTGCCCTTCTTCGAAGAGCCCGGGACGCGCTGGCGCTACGGCGCGGCCTACGACGTCCTCGCGCGTCTGGTCGAGGTGGCGAGCGGCGAGCCCGTCGACCGCTTCCTCGAACGACGGATCTTCGCCCCCCTCGGCATGACCGCGACGAGCTACCTGAAGGACGTGCCGGCGGACGCGCCGCTCGCGGTCATGTACGAGTTCGAGGAGGACGGGCTCGTCCGGGCGGTCCAGAAGAACCGCCCGGACGACTGGACGCCCGGCGGAACCGGCCTCGTCTCGACCGCGAGCGACTACATGCGCTTCGCGCTGATGCTCTGGAACGAGGGGGAGTACGACGGCGTCCGGATCCTCGAGACCGAGACCGCGCGGCAGATGCGCGAGCCACAGATCGGCGGCGTGCTGTCCGGCACGATGGGCATCGAAGGCCTCTCCTTCGGCCTCGGCGTCTCGATCATGACGGACGCCGAGGCCGCGATCATGCCCGGGCACGACGGCGACTTCTGGTGGAGCGGTGCCTACGGCACCCACCTCTGGATCAGCCCGGCGACCGGCACGGTCCTGGTCGTGATGCAGCAGCAACAGCGCGACCCCACCGGCGGCGACGATCCGATCGTGCCCTACCTCCTCCAGGCGATCGTGGTCGGCGGCTGAGCCCGCCGCTCGCCTCCTCTGGGAAAACGAAGGGCACGCGGTCGACCTCGATGGTCGCGCCGGTGCTCGGGCGCCACTCCTGACCGCGGCTGTGGAGCCTCTTTCAGGACCTTGTCGGGCGGGCCACGCTCGAAGGCGGTCCGCACCCCGAACAGGCTCGGCGCGAAGGGGGCGCCGTGCCCCACCCGCATGCGCCTCGTCGCGCCTGGAGGACCGCTGCGCCCCGGCTTCAGATCCCCCCTGGAGCGGGTCGTCAGCCCGCTGAGGGCATCGCGCCGAGCTGGGTCATCAGCCCCATCGTGTCGGAGTAGCGGAACGTCTCCTTGACCTTGCCGTCGACCACCCGCAACAGAGTGCAGTTCTCGACATGGAAGGGCTTTCCGCTCGCTGGCATCCCGAAGAGGTCACCGTCGTTCGTCCCCGTCAGCGTGTAGCGGAGCGTCACGAGGCCGTCTGTCTCGCCGATCTCCAAGATCTCGAGGTGGACGTCGCTGGCCGCCTTCCACCAGGACTCGAGCGCTGCCACCTCGACGTCCGCGCCGCGGTTCTGCTCCTTGCCGTGCACGTAGGACAGGTAGTCGTCGTGCAGGATCGACCGGTAGCCGGCCGCGTCCCGGCCGTTGTCGCACTCGACGACCCGCTTCACCACCTCGATGGGACCTCTCATCGCACTCTCCTCCCGCTCAGCGCCCGGTCCAGACCGGATCGCGCTTCTCCATGAAGGCCCGAGGCCCTTCCCGGGCGTCCTCCGACGACGAGACGCGCGCCGAGACCTCGTTCTCGATCGCGTAGGCCTCCTCGAGCGGGAGCCCGCTCGTCCGGAGGGCCGCCTCCTTGACGGCCGCGACCGCGAGAGGCGCGTTCTCCTTCAGGCGTTCCGCGAACGCGAGGGCCCGAGGCATCAGCTCTTCCGGCTCCACCACGTAGTTCACGAAGCCCATCGCGAGGGCCTCCTCCGCGGAGACCGGATCGCCGGTCATCAGGATCTCCATCGCCCTCGCCCACGGCACCTGACGCGGCAGGCGCACCATCGAGCCGGCCCCGGGCACCAGGCCGCGCTTCGGCTCGGAGAGGCCGAAGGACGCGTTGGTCGAGGCGATCCGGATGTCCGTCGCCTGGAGGAGCTCCGAGCCGCCGGCGAGGGCAAAGCCGTTGATCGCCGCGATGATCGGCTTGTAGAGCTCGAAGGGGCGCAGGAGCGCCGTCGACATGTACTCCCCGACGTTGCTCATCAGACGCTCGCCCCACTCGTCGTCGGGCTGCTTGGCGCCCGTGAAGAGCGGGAGCAGGCTCCCCAGATCCCCGCCGGCGCAGAAGGCCTGGTCCCCGGCGCCCGTCAGGATGGCGACGCGCAGGTCGTCGTCGTCGCGGTAGTCGATCCAGGCCTCGGCGAGGCGGATGATCGACTCGGGGCTGAACGCGTTGCGTCGTTCGGGTCGGTTGAGCGTGATCGTCGCGACGCCGTCGCGCTTCTCGTAGATCACATCGGGCATCGTCGGTCGGATCTCCTCGTCGAAGTCGAGCTGGCTCAATGAGAGCCGATCGAGCGCGGCGGCGCTAGGGCCGCGGTAGAATCGGGGCGTCGCGAGGGGGGGGGGACGCATGCACGACCAAGAGATCCACCGAAGCCACCGCACCGGCTGGCTCCGCGCCGCCGTGCTGGGCGCGAACGACGGGATCGTCTCGACCGCCAGCCTGGTTCTCGGCGTCGCCGCCGCCGACGCGCCCCGCGGCGGGGTCCTCACGGCGGGGATCGCCGGCCTGGTCGCCGGGGCGATGTCGATGGCGGCCGGAGAGTACGTCTCGGTCCACTCGCAGAAGGACGCGGAGGACGCGGACCTCGATCGGGAGCGTCGGGAGCTCGACGACGACCCCGATTTCGAGCTCGAGGAGCTGACCCAGGTGTACGTCGAACGGGGGGTCGATCTCGAGCTCGCCGAGACGGTCGCCGAGCAGCTGATGGCGCACGACGCCCTCGGCGCCCACGCGCGGGACGAGCTCGGGATCATCGAGCGAGCGGCGGCGCGGCCGGTCCAGGCCGCGCTCGCTTCCGGCGCGACTTTCTCCGTCGGGGCGGCGATTCCCCTCGTCGCCCTCGCCGCGGTCCCGATCGATCGCGCGGAGCCCGTGATCTCGGCGGCCTCCCTGCTGGCGCTGGCGGGGCTGGGCGCGCTCGGCGCCCGGACCGGCGGCGCTTCGATCCCGCGCGGCGCAGCGCGCGTCACGCTCTGGGGCGCCGCCGCGATGGCGCTCACGATGCTGGTCGGGCACCTCTTCGGCGCGAGGCTCTAGCCTCGGGCAGGATCAGGGCCGGGGCTTCCGGACAGCGCCACGCGGGAAGAGCAGGAACGCGCGCGGCACGTGGTCGACGAGCCAGACCCCGCGCTCGGTCCGGAAGAACTCGAAGCCGGCGGCCGCCATCCGCGCCGCCTCGACCTTCAGCACGATCGCCTCGTCACGGCGCCCCCCGACCCGACGCGCGAGCGCCTCGCTGGCCGCGAGATGCACGTGGCTCCGGCGCTTCGGGCGAAGGCCCTGGGTCCGGATCGACGTGAGGAACCGCTCGACGGTCCCGTGGTAGAGGACCTCCGGCGGGTCGATCGGGACGAGCGCGTGCTGCGCGTCTCCCGAAGGCGCCGGGTCCCTGCGCTCGTCCCCGTTCAATAGGACAGGAAGAGGTAGGCGAGCAGGAGCGCCGCGGCCCACATCGCCGTCGCACCCGTCGGCCAGGGCTCGCCGAAGCGGGACCAGGGCGAGAGTTGCGCGGACGTCGCTTGGAGCAGACGCACCCGCACGGTGTCGGCGATCAGCAGGAGCGTGCTCCGGCCATCGCTCCAGACGCTTGCGATCCCGCGCCAGACGGCCGGGAGAGCGCGCCGCCAGACCCAGTCGACGTCGAGGACCGTCGAGCGGAGCTCCGGCGGGTACCAGCCCATCTTCCAGAGGAAGACGAAGCCGAGCGCCGCGAAGATCAGCAGCTGGAGGACGGTGAAGACGTGGGTCGCCGTATACGGCGCATAATCGACCGGATAGGGCAGGATCGCGTAGAGCGGGGCCGGATAGACACCGACGCCGATACAGAGGGCGGCGGCGATGGCCATCGCGGCGAGCATGTTCTTCGGCGCTTCCTCGACCCGCTTGCCCGAGTCGTGGGCGAAGAACGAGAAGAACGGGATCTTGATGCCCGAGTGGTCGAGGACGCCGGCGCTCGCGAAGAGGAGCACGAGCGACGCGAGGAGCAGGTGCTCCGCGTTCGCCGCGGAGATCACCATCGACTTCGACACGAAGCCCGAGGTGAGCGGGAAGCCGGAGATCGAGACCGAACCGATGATGCAGAACGCCGCGGTCCAGGGCATCGACTTGTAGAGCCCACCGAGCTCCGACGCCTTGATCGTCCCGACCCGGAAGAGGACGGCCCCCATCGCCATGAAGAGCAGCGCCTTGTAGATCACGTGGGCGAAGACGTGGGCGACGGTGCCGTTGAGGGCGAGCTCCGTGCCGATCCCGATGCCGACGACCATGAAGCCGAGCTGGTTGTTCAGGCTGTACGAGAGGACCCGGCGGAGGTCGTTCTCGATCACGGCGAAGAAGATCGGGAATGCCGTCATCGCCGCGCCGATCGGGATCAGGATCTCGGTCCCGGCGTAGCCGCGCGCCAGGGCGTAGATCGCGAGCTTCGTCGTGAAGCCCGAGAGGAAGACCGTCCCGGTCACCGTCGCTTCCGGATAGGCATCCTTCATCCAGCCGTGGAGCAGCGGGAAGCACGCCTTGATTCCGAAGGCCAGGAAGACGAGCAGCCCGCCGCGAGAGTCGAGGCCGATGTGCTCGAAGGTGAGCGAGCCCGACTGGGCGTAGAGGTCGATCGCGCCGGCCAGCAGGAGCAGACCCGACAGGACCTGGATGACGAGGTAGCGCTGGCCCGCGCGGAGCGCGCGCTCGTTCCGGCTCGCCCAGATCAAGAAGACCGACGAGACCGCGGTCAGCTCCCACCAGACGAAGAGGGTGAGCAGATCGCCCGCGAAGACGGCGGCGATCGCTGCGCCGGCATAGATCAGGGACGAGGCGGCCTGGAGCGGGTCGCGCTGGTGGGCCGCGTAGAGGACGCCGATGAACGCGGCGATGTGGAAGACGATGCCGAAGACCCGGGACAGCGCGTCGATCCGCGTGATCTCGAGCGTATAACCGAAGAGCTGGAGGGTCTGCGAGAACTCGGCCGGCATCTGAAAGAGCTGCCAGAGTCCGATCACCGGAAGCGCGAGCATCGCGGGCTGCGAGAGGCGCTGGGGCAGGAGCGCGACGGGGATCGCGGCGAGCACGAGCAGAAGACCCGGCGGCGAGCCCTGAAGGAGGGCGGCGAGGACATCAGTCATCCGACGTCTCCCCTGCCGCGTCTTCGGCCCCGGCCCCTTCGTAGTAGTCCTCGTCCCGCATCACGAGCTTGCGCAGGAGCTTCGCCGAGTTCACGAGCCCCACGTAGGCCGCGAAGCCGAAGACCGCGTCGAACGCGAACCACTCCTGGAAGCCGAAGTGGCCGTGCTTGTGATAGAAGAGGTCCGCCAGGACGACGCCGACCGCCGCGGCGATCAGGATCTTGATCAGCAGATTCACGTTCTCGGGCTGGTCGAGCCAGTACGAGCGCTCGCCGTCGGGAGCGGAGCCGTGCGCGTGATTCTCGTCGGACATCTCCCCTCCCCTATCCGAGCCCGAACGCCGGGGCGAGCAGGTCGTAGACCGCGTCGGTGTAGAAGAACGCGACGAAGCACAGGAGCGCCGTCGTGCAGATCGGGATCAGCATCAGGAGCGGCGCGTCGGCGACGCCCTCTTCCTCGCCTTCGGGCAGCGGCCGGAAGAAGGCGCGGACGACGATCGGCATCAGGTAGCCGATCGAGAGCAGTGAGCTCACCATGAAGACCGTTCCGAGCCAGAAGTGGCCGGCCTCGAAGGCGCCGGTCACCAGGAACCACTTGCTCCAGGCGCCGCCCAGGGGCGGCAGCCCGATGATCGAGAAGCTGGCCACGCAGAAGGCGCCGAAGGTGAAGGGCATCTTCCGACCGAGGCCGTCGAGCTGGCTGACCTTGTCCTTGTGGGCCACGACGTAGACGGCGCCCGCGACGAAGAAGAGCGTGATCTTGCCGATGGCGTGCATCAGGATGTGGAGACCCGCGCCCATCGCGGCCGTCCCCGTCGCGAGCATGGCGCCGAGGACGATGTACGAGAGCTGGCTGATCGTCGAGTAGGCCAGTCGCGGCTTGAAGCCGTCGAGGGTCAGCGCGCGGATCGAGGCGGCGAGGATCGTGATCGCCGCGATCCAGGCGACGAGGTTCGAGACGCCGCCCGTCGACAGCAGGTCGAAGCCGAATACGTAGACCGCGACCTTCAGCACGGAGAAGACGCCGGCCTTCACGACGGCGACGGCGTGGAGCAGCGCGGAGACCGGCGTCGGCGCGACCATCGCGGCGGGCAGCCAACGATGGAAGGGCATGAGCGCCGCCTTGCCGATCCCGTTGGAGAAGAGCAGGAGCAGCAGCGTCGCCTGCCCGCCCTCGATCCGCCCTTCGAGGATGCCGCCCGGTCGGAAGCCGAGACCGTCCGCCAGGGTCGACGTCCAGAGGATCGCGAGCAGGAGGAAGAGGACCGAGGTCGAGACCAGGATGCCGAGATAGAGCCGGCCCGCCTTGACCGCCGCCTCGGTTCCCGCGTGGGTCACGAGCGGGAACGTCGAGAAGGTCAGGATCTCGTAGAAGAGGAAGAGCGTGACGAGGTCGCCGGCGAAGGCGATGCCCAGGGCGGCGGAGATCGCGAGGGCGAAGCAGGTGAAGAAGCGCGTCTGGTTCTTCTCGTGATGGCCCCGCATGTAGCCGAAGCCGTAGAGCGAGGTCAGGATCCAGAGGCCGGAAGCGACCAGGCCGAAGAGGAGCCCCAGGGGCTCGACCTCGAAGCCGAGACCGAGGCCGGGCATCCAATCCGGCAGGGCGACACTCGGACGCGCACCGTCCACGACCGGTCCGACGAGACGCAGGACCTGGGAGAAGGTCGCCAGCCCGATCAAGACGGTCCACGCGTCCCGCGCGTTGTCCGACACGAAGCGTCCGAGAATCTGGACGCCCAGCGCGCCGAGCAGGGGAAGACAAAGGGCGGCGACGATCGCGGTGTTCGCAGTTTCGGGGCTCACGCTAGGCGCCTCCACCGAGTCCGAGGAAGAGCTGCTTGGCAGCCGCCTCGGCGACGTCGACCGAGAAATCCGAGAAGAGGCCGTACCAGATCGTCATGCCCGCCAGGATCCACGTCGGGACCAGCAGTCGGAGCGGCGCCTCGCGGCGCTCGACCTCTCCGTCGAGCTCCGCGAAGTAGACGACCTCGACCAGGCGCCAGATGTAGACGACCGCCAGGACGGAGCTGGCCATGATCAGGAAGGCCAGGAAGAGGTGATCCTGCTCGAGCGCCGCCGAGACCAGCGCCCACTTGCTGACGAAGCCCGCCGTTCCCGGCACCCCGACCAGAGCGAGACCCGACGCGACCAGGGCCGCCATCGTGAGCGGCATCCGCTGCCCCAGGCCGCGCATCATCGCGATCTTCGTCGCGCCCATCCGCCAGGTCACGCAGGCCGCGACGAGGAAGAGCGCACCCTTCATGAGGGCGTGGTTGAAGAGGTGGATCAGGCCCGCCGCGACGCCCGCCTCGGTCGCCAGCGAGAGGCCGAGGGTCATGTACCCGATCTGCGCGATCGACGAGTAGGCCAGCAGCCGCTTGAAGTCGGTCTGGTAGATCGCGGCGATCGAGCCCATGAACATGGCCAGGACCGAGAGCGGCATGAGCAGCGTGTCGACGCCGATCCGCTCGAAGACGAGGGCGGCGCCGAAGAGGCCGAGGGTGAACCGGATCAGCAGGTAGTAGGCGACCTTGGTCGCGGTCGCGGCGAGGAAGGCGGAGACGATCGGCGGCGCCTGACTGTAGGCGTTGGGCAGCCACTGATGGAGCGGGAAGACGGCGAGCTTCGTGCTGATCCCGACCACCACGAAGGCGACGGCGACCAGTATCGTCCGGGTCTCGCTCACCGCCTCGAGCCGCACGGCCATGTCGACCATGTTGAGCGTCCCGGTCATCTGGTACATGAGGCCGATGCCGATCAGCAGGAAGGTCGCGCCGATCGTCCCCATCACCAGATAGGAGAAGGCCGCCATCAGCGCGCGGCGCTCCCGGCCGAGGGCGATCAGGATGTAGGAGGAAAGCGACGAGATCTCCATGAAGACGAAGACGTTGAAGACGTCCCCAGTAATCGTCACGCCGAGCAGACCGGTCAGGCAGAGCAGCGCCGCCGAGTAGAAGAGGTACTCGCGGCCGACCGGGATCGCGCGGCGCGCCTGGCCGGGGCCGGCGGCGAAGACGACGGCCGCGACGAGGGAGACCACGACCAGCACGAAGGCGTTCGTGATGTCCACCCGGTACTCGATCCCGAAGGGCCGGGGCCAGCCGCCGAACTCGTAGACGAGGACCTCGCCGTCCATCGTCTGGCCGAGGAGCGAGAAGGAGATCGCGAGACACGCGAAGCTGATCACGACCGTCAAGGCGGAGGCCAGCGTCTCCTTGCGCAGCAGGAAGCAGAGCGGCGCCCCCATCAGCGGCAGGAGGACCTGGAGCGCCGGGAGGTGATCCGCGAACGAGAGCGCCTCGGTCGCGACCTGGTGAGCGGTGGCGCCGTCGGTCACGCGGCCCCTCCATCTGCGGCGTCTTCCCGGGCTTCCGTCGCGAGGGTCTTCTCGTCCTCCGCCCGGTCGAGCGCCACGATCTCGTCTTCCTCGACGGTCTCGTACGCTTCCTTGATCCGTACGACGAGCGCGAGGCCGAGGGCCGTGCTCGCCACACCGACGACGATCGCCGTCAGCATGAGCACGTGGGGCACCGGATTCGAGTACACGGCCCCGGGTCGGCCGTCGATCAGGATCGGCGCGGTCCCGCCGCTCACCTTGCCCATCGAGACGTAGAGCAGGATCACGCTCGCCTGGAAGATGTTGATCCCCATGATCTTCTTGACGAGGTTGCCCCGGGAGATCGCGATGTAGAGGCCGATCATCATCAGCGTGATGCAGCCGAGGTAGTTCCAGTGGGTCAGGAAGTGGTTCGCGAGATCGCCGATCACTGTCGCGACCTCCCCGCGAACGCGTAGAAGATCGCGACCATCACGAAGGTGACGGTGATCCCGACGCCGAGCTCGACGAGCAGGATGCCGAGGTGCTGGCCGTGGGCCATGTCGTGGGTGTCGAGCATCCCGTAGTGGAGGAACTCGCCGCCCATCAGCATCGAGACGACGCCGACGCCGGCATAGAGGAGCGCGCCGAGCGCGATCCCGATCTCGACCACGATCGGCGGCACCTTCTCCCGCAAGGCGTCGAGCCCGAAGATGAGCGCGTGGAGGATCAGACCCGCGGCGAAGATCACGCCGGCCTGGAAGCCGCCGCCCGGCCCGTAGTCGCCGTGGAACTGGACGTAGAGCGCGAAGAGCAGGATGAAGGGGACGAGGGCCTTGCCGACGATTCGCAGAATGATCGTCTCACGCACCCGCATCTTGATCGGTGTGCGCCCGGCGAGGTCGTCGGCGGAATCGCTCATGCGCCCTCTCCGTCGCCGTCTCGGCTTTCCGACGCCGGATCGTCGTCTTTGGAGGGGGCCCTGCCGAGAAATCCACCGAGCAGCAGGATCGCGCCGACGGCCGCCGTCAGAACCACCGTCGTCTCGCCGTACGTGTCGTAGCCCCGGTAGCTGGCGAGCACCGAAGTCACCACGTTCGGAATTCCGATCTCGGCGTCGGAGTCGACCAGATAGTGCGGCGCGACGTGGCGGTGGATCGGCGCGTTCGGATCGCCGTAGGCCGGCATGTCGAGCGTGCCGTAAGCGAGCAGCAGGCCGGTCGCGGTCACGACGACGAGCCCGGCCACGCGATGGTGGAGCGGGCGCGTCTCGCTCGAGGTCGTGAGCCCGAGGGCGCCGAGGAAGAGCACGGTCGAAATTCCGGCGCCGACGGCTGCTTCGGTGAAGGCGACGTCGACGGCGTCCATCATCGTCTGCATGCCCGCCGCGAGCAGCGAGAAGATGCCGAAGAGCATCGCGGCCGCGAAGAGACTGCGGAGCCGCGCGATCACGATCGCCAGCGCGATCATCAGGACGAAGAGGCTCGCCTCGATGGCGGCGCCCATGGCCTGCTCGCCCATCAGGTGCCCTCCCCGCGCCGTGCAGCTTCGAGGGCCTCGTTCCGGATCGCTGCCGCGGCGCCCGTCGCCTCCTGAACGTCGGGCGCCTCGAGTCCCTTCGAATAGGCCGCCTTCACCAGCGCGTGCGCGGCGGTCGGACTCGTCAGGAAGAGAAAGACGAAGATGATCGCGAGCTTGACCGTGATCAGGTCGATCCCGTTGTGGATCGCGAGCCCCAGGAGGATCAGTGTCGCCCCCATGGTGTCGGTGAGGCTCGCCGCGTGGGTTCGCGTGTAGAAGTCGGGCATGCGGAGCAGGCCGATTCCCCCGATCAGGGAGAAGAGGCCCCCGCCGACGAGGCAGGCCCAGACGAGGATGTCGCGCAGACCTTCCATTACTTCAGCTGCTCGTCGCTCGCGAGGTTCGCGAACTTGCTGAAGCGGAGGAGCGCGATCATACCCGTGAAGTTCATGAGCGCGTAGAGGATCGCCAGATCGAGCCACTCGGGACGACCGGTGAGGAAGCCCGCGACGGCGATCAGCAGCACGGTCTTCGTACCGACCATGTTCGCGGCGAGCACCCGATCGAAGACCGTCGGCCCCAGGAAGGCCCGGATCAACGCGAGGAGCATCGTCGCCAGCACGGCGACCATCGCGACGACGAACACGTTCACGCGTCGCCCCCGTCCGCCGCATCGCGCGCGGGCGCGCCTTCGAGCGCCGCGACGCGACGGTCCATCTCGCCCCCGAGCAGTCCTTCGGCGGAGTCGGTCGTCAGCGCATGCACGAGGAGCTTGCCGTCGCGCACGTCCAGGGTCACCGTGCCCGGCGTGAGCGTGATCGAGTTGGCGTAGATCACCCGGGCCACGTCGGACCCCTGGCTCGCCTCGACCTGCAGGATCCGCGGGCGGATCGGCAGCGACGGGGACAGGATCACGCGCGCCACCGAGAGGTTCGACACCACGATCTCTTTGGCGAGCCACGGCAGGTAGAAGACGTGCCCCGGACCGAGTTGGGTCGGCACCGCCTCGTCATCGACGATCCCGAGGTGCATCACGATCGCGACGACCGCCGCACAGGACAACGCGCCGTAGATCATCAGGGTGGCGGTGTAGTGACCTGAGAGAAGGAGCCAGGTGCCATAGAGCGCGGCGAAGAGCACGATCGCTCGCTTCATCGGATCCTCTCTCCCGGCGACGCCCGTCCACGACGCTGACCTCTCCGATCCCCAGCGTCGGAGGAGGGACGCGCCGACGATATCACTGGATGGCGCGCTTGAAACACCCATTCGGCCGCGCGACGTCGGACTCGAGTTCGCCAAGGTCTCGATCTTGCTCTCATTTTCACTCGCCGACCGGAATTCGTCCGGTAGCCGGAGAGCGCCCGGATTCCACCGCATCGCACCTCCGGCGTTCGCTCCACGACGGGTCGCCTTCGCTCCGCATCCAGCGAGGCGGATGGCGCGCGGGGGTTTCCCTTCGCCTTTCGGGAATCGGAGACGCGCGCGTCTCCGATCGGGCGAGGCGAACCCGCTCGCCTAACGACCGGCGGCGAAGGTCTCGCCGAAGCGCGCCACGTGCTCGAGGTACTCCGCCCGATCACACGGCGGGAAGCCGAGCGTGACCCAGGTGACCCCCGCCGCCTCGAGCGCGGCGAACTGCTCGTGGATCGCATCGTCCGCCGGGAGCTTGCGCGTGTTCATGTGCAGCCCGAAGGGGACGAAGTTCACGTCGATGGGCTCGCTCCGGCCCTGCTGCGACGCGTATTCGTTCATCTTCGCGATGGCCGCGGCCAGATCGTCGACGTTCTCGATCGCGCTCGTCCGGGTCCGCTTCGTGCCCGCCGCCGGCAGCGGCATCGGGCTCCAGCCCTGGGCGAAGTCGACGGTCCGCCTCCGCGCGCGCGGGCTGTTGCCGCCGATCCAGATCGGCGGGTGGGGGCGCTGGACCGGCGGGGGCTGCATCGTGTTGCCGACCGCCTCGAAGCGCTCCCCTTTCATCGCGACCGACTCTCCGGTCCACGCCGCCTTCATCGCCACGATCGCCTCGTCGGTCACGTCGTTCCGGTTGCCGAAGTCGGCGCCGAGCGCCGCGAACTCGCCTTCGAGGTAGCCCGCGCCGACGCCCATGATCACGCGCCCCCCCGACGCGGCGTCCAGGCTGGCGATCGCCTTCGCCGTCAGGAACGGGTTCCGATACGAGAGGACGAGCAGGTTCGTGTGGAGTCGGAGCGTCGACGTCGCGCCGGCGGCGATCGCCAGCGAGACGAAGGGATCGAGCGCGTGATGTCCGCCGGTTCCCAGCCACTCATCGGTCGGAAAGGGATGCTCCGTCACGAAGCAGGCGTCGAAGCCCGCCGTCTCGATCGCGCTCGCGATCTCGGCGATGGCGGGCGCCGTCCCGAACTGATCGACGGCCTCGACGCGGTCGGTGGGGAGCTGGATCGAGAACTTGAGGGCCATGGCGGGAGTCTCCGAGGGCCGTCCCGCCGGACTGGCCGGGACGCGAGTCCCGAAGATGGCAGACTCGACGCGTCCTCGCGCAGGAATTCCGCGCGGGCGCGCGCGCGGAGGCTACGGATCCGTCCGCCCTCGCCTAGGCGGAGAGTCGATGGCCCGGGGGCGGCGGATCGACGGGCGGACCGGCGAAACACTGCGCGATCTCCATCCACGCGTTCGCCACGTCGCCCTGCACGTCGAGCGCCGTGTCCTTCACGTTCCGGACCTGCGTCACCGTCAGACAGAAATCGAGCGCCGTCCCTTCGATCTGCTCGCCGGGCCCCGCTTCGGCGGGGTCCCCGTACTCCCAGACCTCGCCCGAGGGCGCGATCAACCGCAACACGGGCGGCGGTCCCGGCGGCGCCTGCTTCCGGTTCACGAAGGTCCAGCCGAAGGTCCGGTAGCCGATCGCGACGATGTTCCGGATCCGGTCGGTGTGGGTCCGCTCGGCGCCGACGAGATCGTAGATCGCCTGGGCGTGGGCCCAGGTCTCCATGAAACGCGCGGTCGTGAACATCGAGGCGCCCATGTCCGGGCCGAACCAGGGGAGCCGCGCCTTCGGGTCGAGCCCGCCGAGCTCGTCGGCGAGGGCAAAGGCGGTGTCCCGCCACTGCTCGAGCAGCGCCCCGGCGGAGAGGTGACCCAGGGCGTCTCGCTGGAGCTCCTTCATCGAACGGCCCGAGCCCATCATGCCCATCAGCTCCTTGCGCTTCGGCGCGAAGCCCTCCTCGCCGTGCGTGCAGTGAAGCGACACGTCGTCGAAGAAGTGCAGGTGGGCCACGACGTCCCAGGGCGTCCAGTCCATGAAGCGCGTCTCACGCTCCCAGTCCGCCGACTCGATCGTCGAGAAGAAGGCGTGGAGGTCGGCGACCTCGTCCCGGAAGTCCTGGGCGATCGGCAGCATCTCGCGTCCCCCCGTCAGGCCGAGCGAAGCTCTTCGAGATAGTCCGCCCGCTCCTCTTCGGCCACGAAGTCGAAGGTGCAGAGCACGCGGTCGACCAACCCGCCCCAGCGCGCCTTCAGCGCGCCGGCGACCTGGGACGGCTCCGCGACGACGGCGAAGGCTTCGAGGATCTCGTCGGTGATCTCCTCGCCCATGGCGTCCCACTCGCCTCGCTTGGACAGGCGGTTGAGCTCGCCCTGGAGCTCGCCCCAACCGTGCGCATCGAGAACGGGCTTGTAGGCCGGCGTGGAGCCGTAGAAGGCGATCTGCTTGGCGGTCGCTGTTCGCACCTCCTGCCACTTCTGCTCGTCCTGGCCCGTGACCACGAAGGACGGCAGGCAGAGCTCGAGCTCGTCGCGGGCGCGGCCGCTCTTCGCGAGTCCTTCCTCGATCGCCGGCAGCGTCACTTCCCGGACGTACTTCTCGGTCGTGAAGGCGTGGACGAGCATCCCGTCCGCGACCTCGCCGCAGACCTTCGTCATGAGCGGTCCGACGGCGGCGACCACGACCTTGGGCGGCCCGTAGGCGTTGTTGGTCGGCGTGAACATCGGCGTCATCAGCGTGTGCGTGTAGAACTCACCGCGGAAGTCGAGCTTCTCGCCCTCGTACCAGCAGTCCCAGATCGCGCGCATCGCGAGCACCAGCTCACGCATCCGCGCCGCGGGCTTCGACCACTCCATCGAGAAGCGCTTGGTGATGTGCGGCTTGATCTGGGAGCCGAGCCCCAGGATGAAGCGCCCCTTCGAGAATGCCTGCAGGTCGTTCCCGATGTTCGCCAGGGTCATCGGATTGCGGGCGAAGGCCACCGCGATCGACGTCATCAGCTGGATGCGCTCGGTGTGCTCCGCGGCCAGCGCGAGCGGCAGGAAGGGGTCGTTCGCGATCTCTGCGGTGACCATCCCGTCGTAACCCTGCGCCTCGAGCCGTTTCGCCGCCGCCGGCACGCTCGCGAGATCCGAAATCCCCATCAGTCCGGAATCGATCTTCATCCCCTACTCCTCTTCGTCCCGGATCCAGGACGGATCCCGCTTCTCGAGAAAGGCGCGCATGCCTTCGCGCGCTTCGTCGCCGGCGAAGCACTCGGCGGACAACGCGGCCGCCCAGGCCATCGCCTCGTCCGGCGCCTGGCGCGGCGCTTCGTAGACCAGTCGTTTCGCGATACCGAGGGCCGTCGGGCCGCCTCGACGGAAATCGGCCAGCACTTCCTCGACGGCTGCGTCGAGCTCTTCGCCCGTTACGGCGCGGGAGATCAATCCGTACTCGGCCGCCTTCGCGCCCGAGAACCGGTTCCCGCGAAGGAACGCCTCCATCGCCTCTCCGCGCCGCATCTTTGGCAGGCAGACCACGGAGATGATCGCCGGCGTGACCCCCAGACGGACTTCCGAGAAGCCGAACTTCACGTCCTCCCGGGCGATCGCGACGTCACAGGCCGCGGCGAGGCCGTTGCCGCCGCCGAGCGCGTGCCCGTCGATGCGTCCGACGATCGGCGTCGGCGACGTCATCATGTCGTCGAGGAGCAAGGGGAACTGATCGATCCGGGTCGACGCGCCCTCTTCGTTCCGAGCCGACTGCTCCTTCAGGTTCGCCCCGGCGCACCAGGTCGTCCCCTCGTTCGTGAGCACGAGCGCACGGACGGACTCGTCGGCGTTGGCGCGGGCGATCGCGTCGCGCACCCGGCCGACCAGGTCGGCGCCGAGCGCGTTGCGGTTCGCGAGGTCCGCGAGGGTCACCGTCATGACGCCGCGCGCGACCTCGACTCGGACGCTCTCCCCGGAACCTGCTTCGCTCGACACGTCCTCGCCTCCCACCCCGGCGTGCGCGGCGCGCCCTCGAAAGGCGCGCAGGCGGAACGCAGAGGGATCCGATCGATCGGGTAGTATCAGAGCCGCTCTTCCCCCGCCAACCCGGAAACGAGAAGCCGGGTCCAACGAGGTTCTCCATGGCCGACCCCATCCGCATCGCGAACTGCTCCGGCTATTTCGGAGACCGTCCGAGCGGCGCGAGAGAGATGGTGGAGGGCGGCCCGATCGACGTTCTGACGGGGGACTGGCTCGCGGAGCTGACGATGCTCATCCTCGCGAAGATCCAGGCGAAGCGTCCGGGCGAGGGGTATGCGCGGACCTTCGTGCAGTCGATGGAAGAGGTGATGGGGACGTGCCTCGACCGCGGGATCCGCGTCGTGTCGAACGCGGGCGGGCTCGACCCGGAAGGCTGCGCCGAAGCGGTTCACGAGATCGCCCAACGCCTCGGTCTCTCCCCGAAGATCGCCTTCGTGCGAGGCGACGACCTGATGCCGCGGATCGACGAGCTGCTCGCGGCGGACGCGCTCCGCCACTTCGAGACGGGGGAGCCGATCACGGACCCCGGTCGATTCATGACCGCGAACGCCTATCTCGGCTGCTGGGGAATCGTCGATGCGCTGAATCGCGACGCGGACATCGTGATCACCGGCCGCGCCACCGACGCCGCGATCGTCTGCGGCCCCGCCGCCTGGCACCACGGCTGGACGCGCACCGACTTCGACGCGCTCGCCGGCGCCGTCGTCGCGGGCCATCTGATCGAGTGCAGCAGCCAGGTCACGGGCGGGAACTACGCGTTCTTCCAGGAGGTGCCGAACATCCAGCACCTGGGCTTCCCCTTCGCCGAGATCGCAGCGGACGGGAGCGCCGTGATCGGCAAGCACGACGACGGGACCGGAGGCCTCGTCTCGATCGGGACGGTCACGTCCCAGGCGCTCTACGAGATCGGCGGCGCCCACTACTACGGACCCGACGTCACGAGCCGATTCGACACGATCCGGCTCGAGGAGATCGGCGAGAACCGCGTCCGGGTCTCCGGCGTGAAGGGCGAGTCGCCCCCCGACACGCTCAAGGTCTGCATGAACCGCAACGGCGGCTATCGCAACGACATGCGGGTCGCCCTCCCCGGCCTCGATGTCGAAGCCAAGGCCGACGTCGTCGAGTCCGCGTTCTGGCGCGCCTGTCCCTTCGAGCCGGACGACTACGAGCAGGTGACGACGCGGGTGCTGCGCACCGACAAGCCCGACCCCGCTTCGAACGAGGAGGCCCTCGCCGTCTGGCACATCGCGGTCAAGGATCCGGACGAGCACAAGGTCGGGCGTGCCTTCTCGAACGCGGTGGCCGAGCTCGCCCTCTCCTCGACGCCCGGCTGGTTCACGCTCGGCGGCGGCCCCGGGCCGGCACGCGCCTTCGGCGTCTACGAGCCGGCGACCGTCCCGGCGAGTGCGGTCCCGCAGGAGGTCACGATCCTCGGCGGCGAGACGCGTCGGATCGACTCGGTCGTCCCCCGCGTAGAAACGAACGTTTCCCCTCGACCGGGCCCCGACGCGGCCTGCCCCGAAGGTCCGGCGCGCGCCGTGCCGATCGGGCGACTCGTCGGCGCGCGCTCCGGCGACAAGGGCGGGAACGCGAACCTCGGCGTCTTCGTGCGGGACGACGCCGCGTGGGCCTGGCTCGACGACTTCCTGACGACCGATCGTCTCCGCGCTCTCCTGCCCGAGACGGCGGCGTTCGCGATCGACCGCCATCGCTTCCCGAACCTGCGGGCCCTCAACTTCGTGGTCCACGAGCTCCTCGAAGAGGGCGTCGCGGCGGCTACGCGCCAGGACGGGCAGGCCAAGAGCCTCGGCGAATGGCTCCGTTCCCGCGTCGTCGACGTCCCGGAAGTCCTCCTCTCCTAGGACGAGAGAACGCCCGGCTCAGCCCTCTCCTTCGAGCACGCTCCCGCTCGCGATCTCGACCGGGGCCTCCGACGCCGATGCGAGCGTCACGTCGCCGCGGACGACGACCTCGCTCCCGAAGCGGTGGTCCCCCTCGATCGCGAGGCGACGGGCCTCGGCGAGGGACGGGGGGCCATGCGGGAAGCGGGCATCGAGATCGCCCACGTTCCGATAGAAGCGGGCGTCGAGCTCGATCACGCGCCGGCGATTCGCCTCCGCATCGACCGCGACGAGCCGGGCGTCGTCCCGAAGCGCGTACGCGTCCGACCGCACCGAGAGCAGATCCCCGGTCGTCTTGACCGGAGCGAAGCGTTCGCGCGAGACGCAGATCGCCTGCGCTCCCTCGAAGCACTCGATCGCGGCGCCCATCGCCGTCTCCAGCTGGATGCAGGGCGGCGAGTCCGGGTCGGAGGCGACGATGGTCTTCGCATTCGTCATCACGGGGAGCGGCAGCCCGTCGGGCGACGCGTCGAGGGCTCGGGCGACCGCCTCGAGGTCGAGCCAGAGATTGTTCGTGTTGAAGTAGCGGTGGCGCTCGATGTCCTGGAACGAAGCCGTGTCCTCGGAGGCGCACTGCGCCGACTCGCGCAGCACCAGGCGACCGTCGCGGCGCGCCAGGTGTCCGCCCTTCCGGTCCGCCGCGGTCCGCTCCGCGACCTCCATCGCGAAGGGCAGCCCTTCACTCGCGAACCAGCCGAGGATCGAGAGGTCGAGCACGCCGCCGAGGTTGTCTGCGTTCGAGACGAACGCGTAGCGGACGCCTTCGCCCAGCAGGCTCGCGAGCACGCCCGACGAGGCGATCGCCGCGTAGAGATCGCCGTGCCCCGGCGGACACCAGGCCAGCGCCGGCTCGTCCGGCCAGTCGACCGGCGTGAAGGTCTCGGGATCGATCCGGGGGACCTGGTGCTGCAGGAAGTCGAGGGGCAAGTCGCCGGCGAGTCCCTCGTAGCGTTCGAGCCGGGCGAGGGACGGGCCCTGCGTACGGAAGCTGTTCATCAGCAGCAGCGGCAGCCGGACGTCCTCCCGCTCGCGAAGATGGAGCACCTGTCGGGCGATCAGATCGAGGAAGGTCGCGTCCCCGCGCACGGGCAGCAGGCTCTTCGGCCCCGCCAGCCCCATGGACGTGCCGAGCCCGCCGTTCAGCTTGATGACCACGGAGCGGGCGAGCGCCTCTCGTCCGGCGCCTTCGAAGTCGCGAAGCCCCTCCGCCCTGGGCAACGAGTCGACCGGATCGATCGAGTCCTCGGGAATCGTCGTCGCTCCGCCCTCGCGAACGAAGCGGACCGCGCGGAGGAATCCGCGAATCGCGATTTCGGGCATCCCTTCCGCCTGCATGCGCTCGCGATGGATGCGATCGAGGGAATCGTCCGGGCCTGCCACGTTCGAACCTCCTCCGGGTCGGGGGCTCGGCCCCGCCGCCTCCGTGTGAGTGACCGGTCCGTCGACCCCGTGTCATCCGATCGGCCCGGGAACGCCCCATTGCCGCTCGGATGCGCGTCGGATGCCGAAGAGGCTAGCTTCGTTCTCCCCCTGACGGAGCGCGCCGATCATGGCGCACCCGCGACCTGGCGAGGAATCCCGTGGCTGGCGAGAAGATCCGCATCGAAGACCTGGCGAACCCCGTGCTGACGCCCGCCCAGAAGGCGGCCCTCGACTACGCGGAGACGCAGACGATCGACCTCTCCATCCCGGCGGTGATGAACGCCGCGGAGGAGGCGACGGAGCTCTCCTGCTGGGGCCCCGACGACTGGAAGGAGCGGCTCGGGGTCTGGTTCGACGAGATGAACGCCGACGACAACCGGACCGCGCTCGGCCGGATGATCCTCTTCGGAGACTGCGTGCGGTACGCGACGACGCGGCTGCGGATCAACGATCTGCTGGAGCGCCACCCCGAGATCCACGACGTGAAGATCGAACGCCCGATCATCGTCGTCGGCCTCCCCCGCTCCGGCACGACCCACCTCGTCAACCTGATCGCCGCCGACCAACGGTTGCGCTCGATGCCGCTGTGGGAAGGGCAGGAGCCGGTCCCGGATCCGAACGAGCAGCCCGGAGAGGACGGCGTCGACCCTCGCTGGCACCGCTGCAACGAGATCTGGGAGCGCATGCAGGCCACGTCTCCGCTCATCTCGGCGATGCACCCGATGGAGCCCGATCACATCCACGAAGAGCTCGAGTTCATGCTCCCGGACTTCACGAGCTACAACCTCGAGTGGATCGCCCGCGCGCCGAAGTGGCGCGACTACTACCTGGCCCACGACCAGACGCCCCACTACCAGGGCGCGCTCCTCACGGGACTCAAGATCCTCCAGTGGAGGAAGCCGCGGGAACGCTGGATCCTGAAATGCCCCCAGCACCTCGAGCAGATCGGGCCGCTGATGGCGACCTTCCCGGACGCCACGATCGTCGTGACCCATCGCGACCCGATCTCGGTGATCCAGTCGGCGGCCACCATGAACGCCTACGCGTCCCGCCAGAACTACCACCACACGGATCCCCAGTGGTACCTCGACTACTGGCACGACCGGATCCAGCGACTGCTCCGGGCCTCCGTCCGGGATCGCGACCTGCTCCCCTCGGATCGGACCCACGACGTACTCTTCCACGAGTTCATGGCGGACGACGTCGGGACGGTCGAGAAGATCTACGAGGTCGCCGGGCTCGAGATGACCGCCGAGGCGAGGTCGCAGATCCAGTCGTACATGGACGCCCATCCCCGCGGCAAGGACGGACAGGTCGTCTACGACGTCCGACAGGACTTCGGCGCGGACCCGGCCGAGCTCCGAAAGGCCTTCGACTTCTACTTCGAGGCCTTCCCCGGCGTGAAGATCCAGGTGAAGTAGACGCCTCGCGGGCTACGCCCCGGCGCAGTGAAGGGAGCGTCCCACCGGCTAGGCGCCAGCGCGGCGCCACTTGGCGATGTAGTCGAAGCTCGGATCCTGCTCGTCGCGGCGGCTCTCTTCGGGCACGTCCGCTCGGGTGAGCGCGTATTCGCTCGAAAGGTCGAGCACGTGGACGCGATGCGCGATCGCCCAGCGGCCTTCGCGCTTCTCCCAGCGGTCCAGGTAGCGCCCCCGGCCGACCAGCTCGCGCTGTCTGCCTTCCGCGTCCGGCAGCGTCCAGAGCACGACGGTCACGTAGGACTCGCTCGTCGCGTGCTCGCCGTCGTCCCCGAGCCCGATCAGCACGTTCGTGATCTGGTGGGAGTGCCGCTCCATCGCGGCGTGCGCGCCCCAGACCCACTCGACGAAGCCGTGCCCGGTTCCCTCGTAGATCCCGAGATAGTCGGCGGTCCCGTCGGCGTGCCAGACGTCCTCCGCCATCTCGCGGTCCATGCGGTCGAGGCCGCGACAGTACCGCGAGAGCGCGTCCCGGATCGCCTGCTTCGCGGCCAGGGTTTCGAGCGTTTCGGAATCGGACATCGAGGCGCCTCCCTTGCGCTGCCCAATCTAGTCCAACGAGTCGGCTGGGCTAGCGTCGGTTCCCGGTCCCTTTCGGGCCACTGGAGGGGTCTCATGCATCCGAAGCGTCCGTGCCGAGCGACCGGCTTCCTGGCTCTCGCCCTGCTCCCGTTCGCGGCCGGCGCCTGCCTGCCGGAACCCTCGGTCGAAGACGAGCGCACGGTCGCGGGGGCGACGGCAGGCGAACGCGCGCTCGCCCCGTCCGGACGGCCCTACAGCGAAGACCGCGCCCCGTGCAACGATCGCGACCCGCTCCGGCAGGCGTTCTGGGGCGAGCTCCACGTCCATTCGACGCTCTCGATGGACGCCTGGCTCTGGGACGTGCGCAGCACCCCCGACGATGTCTTCCGGTTCGCGAAGGGCGAGGAGATCCTGCTCGCGCCGCTCGATGCCGAGGGCGCTCCGACGCGACCGGCGAAGCTCGAACGCCCCATCGACTTCGCTTCCCTCACGGACCACGCGAGCTTCCAGGGCGAGGTCGCCCTCTGCACCCGCCCGGGCTCTCCGCAGTACGACAACGACGCGTGCCGCTTCTTCCGCGGCGAGGTCCCGATCGAGCCGAGCCCGACGGGCGAATTCGGGGCACGGATGGCGAGCATCTCGGCCGCCCTCCAACAAGACGGCGCGACGACCGCGCGGCGCCAGGGTCTCTGCGGTGCCGACGGCACCGGCTGCATCGAGGTCATGCAGTCGGTCTGGCAGGAGCAGCAGGCCGCCGCCGAGCGCCACTACGACCGCTCGGAAGGTTGCCGCTTCACCTCCCTCCACGGCTACGAATACACGGCGACACCCGATCTCGCGAAGATCCACCACAACGTGATCTTCCGGAACGCGATCGTCCCGGAGAAGCCCATCGCCTGGATCGACGAGCCCGACGTCTACGGCTTGTGGCAGAAGCTGCGCGATCAGTGCACCGAAGCGGGCACCGGCTGCGACGTCGTGACCCTGCCCCACAACTCGAACCTCTCGAACGGCAACATGTTCGCCACCGGCGGGCGCGACCTGCCCCTCGAAGTCCAGCGCAACCGCGCGCGCCTGCGCGCCGACCTCGAGCGCCTCGTCGAGATCAACCAGATCAAGGGCGACAGCGAGTGCCGCAACGGATTCAGCGGCGTCCTCGGCGGGCGCGACGAGTTCTGCGAGTTCGAGGAGTGGCGCGGCCCCGAGGTCCCCGAGTGCGGCCCCGACGAAGTCAGCGCCGGCGCCCTCGTCGGCATGGGCTGCGTCTCGCGCCGGGACTACGTGCGCTACGCGCTCGTCGAGGGCTTCCGCGAGCAGGCGCGGATCGGGGTGAACCCGTTCAAGATCGGCATCGTCGCGGCGACCGATGCCCATAACGGCAACCCGGGCGACGTCGAGGAGTACTCGTACCAGGGCTGGGCCGGGAACGCAGACGGATCCCGGGATCTCCGGATCGCGAAGAGCGAGAGCCCCATGCAGGCGACCGACTATCTGCTCGCCAACCCGGGCGGACTCGCCGGCGTCTGGGCGGAGGAGAACTCCCGGGACGCGATCTTCGACGCGATGAAGCGGCGGGAGACCTTCGGCACGAGCGGCCCGCGGATCACGGCCCGGTTCTTCGGGGGCTGGGACTACCCGGAAGATCTCTGCGGCGACCCCGAGCTCGTGGCGAAGGGCTACGCGGGCGGCGTTCCCATGGGCGGCGACCTGCCCTCGGCGCCGAGCGGCGATGCTTCGCCCGTCTTCGTCGTCTCCGCGATGCGCGACGTCGGGATCCCCGAGCACCCGGGCGGCCTGCTCCAGCGTGCTCAGGTCGTGAAGGGCTGGATGGACGGAGATGGCCGGTTCCACCAGCGGGTGATCGACGTCGCCGGCGGAGAGAACGACGCCTATGTCGACGAGGCCACCTGCCAGCCGCGCGGAAACGGACACAACAGCCTCTGCTCGGTGTGGACGGATCCCGACTTCGACGCGGCGCAGAATGCGGTCTACTACGTCCGCGTGCTCGAGAACCCGAGCTGTCGCTGGTCGGAGCGGCAGTGCCTCGAAGAGGCCGCCGACCCGGATGCGCCCGGACGCAGCACCGGCTGCGACGACCCGGCGACGCCGAAGACGATCCAGGAACGGCTCTGGACCTCGCCGATCTGGTACGACGCGACGGCGGCGGGCTGACGAGGGCGGCGCGTCCCTCGCGGTCGACGGGTGGGCCGAGGGTCGAAGCGACCTAACGCGCCTGATCTGCCGAGGGGATTCGCAGGAACGCGAGGAGCGCCCCACCCAGCAGCACGAGGACCATCTGTACCGTGCAGACGAGCGGATACGAGCCCGTGGCCGCCAGCAGCCCCTGGGAGCCGAAGCTCGCGAGGACGATCAGGCCGACACCGACGATTCCGCCGAGACCGCTCGCCGTCCCGAAGTCGATCCGCCCGAAGAGTCGCCCGATCAAGACGCCGTGGAGCGGAGCCATCCCGCCGATGCCGAGGCCGTAGATCGCGCCGATCACCATCAGCCTGTCGTAGTCCGGCTCCTGCTGGAGCATCCACCACACGATCGCGTTCACGACGACCATGAGCGCGATCCCCGGCTTGAGCGGGGTCACGTCGGCCAGACCGCCGATCACGAGCTTGCCGGCCAGCGAGAACGGGATCATCCAGAGGAAGAAGTCGGACGCTTCGTCGCGCGACAGGCCGAGCGCCTCGCCGAAGGGGACGAGGAGCGCGATGATCACCACCGGCGAGGTCAGGACCAGCCCGAACCCGATCGCCTGGATCCAGAGGGCCGGCATCTTTGCGAGCTCGGCAGCGGTCCGCGCGCGCGGTCCCGCCTCCTCCGGGCTCTCCGAGGCCACCGGCGCGGCGGCGCCGTCAGGCCGCAGGCCCAGCTCCTCGGGACGCGAGACGATGAAGCCGCCGAAGAGCGGCAGCGAGACCGCGGCGGTGAAGGCCCCGAACGAGAGCAGCGCCGTCCGCCAACCGTGGTCGGCCACGATCTCTTCGAAGAGGTTCGGTCCGACGCCGCTCGCGAAGGTCGCCCCCGCGACCGCCACCCCGAGCACGAGCCCTCGCCGCCGGACGAACCAGTTCGCGACGAGCGCCATCACGGGGAGCGTCCCGAAGAGCGCGAAGCCGGGCGCGCAGAGCAGCAGGAACGCCAGCCCCACCTGCCAGAAGGTCGACGCCTGGGAGATCGCCATCAGTCCCAGCCCCGAGAGGACGCCGCCCACGACCATCACGCGCCGGACGTGGCCCGCGTCGATCGCACGGCCGATGAAGGGGCCGAGGATCCCCATCACGAGGATCGCGAGGCCGGGCGCGATGCCGACGAGGGTCGGAGCGACGTCGAACTCCTTCGAGACCGGGGTGACGAGATTGCCGATGATCGACAGGCCGGAGGCGGTGAACACGAACTGGGCGGCGAACGCGATCGCCGCGATCACCCAGCCGTAGAACAGCTTCGAGGGCAGGATGGCGGCGAGCCCGCGGCCCGGTTGTGCTTCGCTCGACATCGCCTCTCCGCGCCCGACCCGGACGTCGAGCGAGTCTAGGCCAGTGCGCCCGCGCCTGGGCTAGCTTTTCCCGAACGATCGATCCCGCCCGAGACGGGATCCGGAGGACGCCCGATGAGTGCAGAAGAGGTCAAGAAGCCGAGCCCGCCGGCGAATGCCTGGGACGGGGGTGCCCTGAACATGACGGAAGAGCTGCCCGATTTCTTCCAGAGCTTCTTCGCGTTCTTCCGGCCGGCGCACACCGAAGGCGTCGCCCCCGCGCGGATCAAGGAGATCGCGCGAATCAAGATCGCCGCCATGAACGAGTGCGACACCTGACTCTTCGCGCGGTATGCGCAGGCTGCGCATCAGGGACTCGACGAAGAGACCATCGCCCAGATCCATCTCGAGGAATCGGAGCGGACCCTCGAACCCCGTGACGCCCTCGCCGTCCGCTTCGCCGAGAAGCTCGCCACGGACTTCCGGAGCGTCGACGAGGCCTTCGTCCGCGAGCTGCGGGAACACTTCAGCAACGCGGAGATCGCCGAGCTCGGCCTGATGATCGGCCAGTACATGGCCCTCGGCCGCATGCTCGTGATCAGCGGCGGCCACAGGGCCGCCTGCGAGATCTACACCCCCCCGGACTCTTGATGTCGGCGCGGAGCGCCTCCCGACGCCGCCCTTCCGAGGGCGGCGTCTCGCGCTGAAGGCTCAGCGCGAGGACGGTCCGACCGAGCCCTCAGCGCAAGAAAGGCCCCGGGAAGGGGCCTTTCGCGAGCCGCAGAGCGGCGCCAGGGTCAAAAGGGGATGTCGTCGTCGTCCGTCGGCGGCGGCGGTTCGTCGGTGAACATGCCGGCGTCGTCGCTCGCGCCCGCGGGCTGCGCGTCGCCGACGCGATCGATCGACCAGGTCTCGAGGCTGTTGAAGTAGCGGACCTCGCCCTTGGGGCTGGTCCACTCCCGGCCGCGTAGGCTGAACTCGACCTTCACCTCGTCGCCCTTCGCGTAGCCGTCGAGCATCTCGCAGCGATCGCCGGTGAACTGGAACATGACGTACTGGGGGTAGCGGGATTCCCCGTCGAGCTCGAGCACGAACTCGCGCTTGCGGAAACGCTGCGTGACCTGCTCGGCATCGAACGCCGCGTGGATCTTGCCCTGGACCTGCATGTTCATCGGATCGACCGCCTTTCGTGGTCGAGCACGTTAGCGCGTCGCACCGAAGGGCGGGACCGAGGTCCGCAGGGCACGAGCGAAGCCCGGCGGCCGCTAGCGGCGCGGCTTGCGTCCGTAGGAGGCGAGGCCCATCAGCCCGAGCACTGCGAGGATCCCCGGACCGGGCTCCGGTACCAGGCTCGCCGACGGAGCCAACGGAGCCGTGTTGCTGCCGAACTGGACCAGGAAGTCGTCCGTCGCGCCGACGTCGAGCGTGCGCGTCCACTGGAATGCGCCGGTGAAGTCGGCGCCGCTGCCCACGGCGAAGGGCGCCCCGGTGTCGTCGAGGTCGTCGACGTTCCGGTCGGTCAGGTCGTTGAGCAGACTGCGCCAGGTCGTGACCTGGTAGCGGTCCGCTCCGTAGCCGACGAGCGGTGCGGTCACCGAGGCGTCGGAGAGCGCGAGCTCGATCGCGCTCGCGTTCGGGACCAGGGTCGCCAGGTCGTCGCCGAAGCTTCCGCCCAGATCGAGATCCGTGTAGTGGAAGATGTCGATCGTGAGCTCGGAGAGTCCGGTGTTGGTGATCTGGAGATTCTGGAACACGACCCCCTGGTTGGGGCCGGTCTCGATGACCTCGAAGCCGAGTCGGGCGGAGAAGTCGCCGGTTCCGCTCGGATCGAGCCAGTCCAGACGTCCTACGCTGCCGCCATTGAGCGTGTAGTCCTAGAAGTCCGGGGTGCCGAACGCGAACTCCTGCCGGTCGCCCTGGACGCGGAAGAACCACCAGGACTCGTAGAGCTGATCCCCCGAAGCCGCCCCCGTGAAGTCGGTGTTCACGGTGTTGCCTAGGGACGTATCGAAGTTCTGCGAATAGCCGAACGTGACCCCCCCGTCCGTCACAGTGCCGATCGCGAGCGCAGGAAGCGGGCAAGCGATCGACAGCACCAGGACGAGGGCTCGGAGGGCGTGGATCGTGTTCATGGGGGGCTCCAGACGTCCGGACGCAGGACGTGATGAACCGTCCTCGGGTTCTCCGGCCTTTGCCTGAAGCACGATCCAGGGGATCCCCCCTACGTTACGCAGCCCGTGCACACGGGCGGACACGCCGCGCCGACCGGATGCCGGCACGTTGCGCGCGGCCTGCCGGTCGGGGCGATTTCGTAGCGGCGTCGGGTCGCCGAGCGATCTCGGGGTGACGCCGCTCAGCCCGGGCGACAGCGCCCTTCCAGCCAGTCGACCAGCCGAGTGGCCAGCCCGATCCGGAGTCCGGAGAAGGCGTGATCACCGAGGGGCATCACGTGCGCCGTGACGTCCTCCGCCCCGGCTGCCTGGAGTGCATCGACGAGGGGGGTGTGATGGAGCGTGACCGGCGTCACCTCGTCGCGCCCGCCGGCGACCAGCAGCATCGATTTGCCCGCGAGCTGCGTCGCGCGTCCCGTCGTCTCGAAGCGCTCCGCGTTCGCGACGACTTCCTCGACGAGGTCGGCGCCGCTCGGACCGACGATCGGCCCCGACCAGGCGTCGAGACTCGCCGCCATCGCTTCGGCACCGCCGGGACGCTCGGCGGTCGCGCGGACGAGCCCGCCGAGGTTGGCTCCGGCGAGCGAGCCGACGCAGTCGACGCGCTCGTTCTCCGCACCGGCGACCAGGGCGGCGAAGCCCCCCATGCTGTGACCGACGAGCGCGATCCGATTCGGGTCGAGTCGATGCGAAGCGGCGAAGGCCGGATCGGAGATGGCGTCGACGACGGCGTGCACATCCTCGATCACGTGCAGGAAGGAGAACTCGCCGCCGCTTCCCCAGGAGCCCCGATAGTGAAAGAACACGACGGTCCAACCGGCGCGCCGGGCCGCCTGGGCGAGGTCGAGGTTGCGCTCGAATCCCGGGAAGCCGTGGAGCAGGACGAGCGCGGGGTGCGGACCTGGCCCCTGCGGCTCGTAGACGACGGCGTTCAGCATCGAGCCCTCGACCTCGAACGCGGTCTCGATCATGCCGGGCGGCGCGTCGAGGTCGAAGATCGGCGGGTCCTGCGTGGCCGGCGAATGGCGCGCGGGCACGCGATCCGGGACGACCGGGGCCGGCGGCGCGTCTGCGGCACAGGCCGTCAGCATGCCCGTGAGGGGAACGAGGACGAGGGAACGAAGCCGGTTCGGAATCCGCATGGCGCGAGGATAGGGACTCCGTCCCGCCTACTCGACCGATGCCTCCCGAAGCTCCCGGAAAGACTCCTCGAGACACTGGGCATAGAAGCTCGGGTCGGGCATCTGCTGACGGCAGGCGGTCACGGAGACCGTGATCGAGCCGTTGTAGGAGAGCACGGCGTGGAAGAGTCCGATCCCCTCCATGGGCAGCCCGAGGCCGAAGGAGCCGACCATCTTCGCACCGGTGAAGTAGAGCGGGACCTGCGGACCGGGCACGTTCGTGACGACGCAGTGGGCGACCGGCGTCATCCGGCTCATGAGGCCGGTTCGCGCCACGAGTCGCCCGGCGATGCCCGCGAGCGCGCCGGGCATCGTCTGGGTCACGTCGGTCATCGTCCGTGCACCGACCGCCTCGGTCATCTGCTTCGAGCTCTGCGTCGAGCGAAAGACCTTCTCGAGACGCTTCACGGGATCGACTTCGTCCGTATGGATCGCGACGAACATCCCGGAGACCTGGTTTCCTGCCGTCCCGGCCTGGTCCGCCGTCCGCGTGGAGATCGGCGCAAAGGCGGACAGCGTCTCGAGCGGCAGCTCCATGTGCTGCTCGAGATACTTGCGGAGCGCGCCGCCGACGGTGGCCAGGATGACGTCGTTGACCGTGCAGCCCTCGACGCGTTTTCGGATCTGCTTCACGTCCTTGAGGTCGAAGCTCGCGGCCTCGAAGACGCGATGGGGCGAGACCTTTCCGTTGAATCGGGTTCGCGGCACTTCCGCCAGAGCCTCGTCCTCTTCGTCACGCGCGGCCGCCGCTTCGAAGTAGCCGCGGATCGCCGGCGGGGCGGCCTCGCCGAGGATCTGCGCGAATCGAAAGGGCTGCTGGACGTTGTTCACCGTCGCGCGGATCCCCAGCTCGAGGACCGACGGCTCCGACTCCGCGACCCAGGGCGCCGTCGGCGGTTCGGGCTTGCCGTCCACCTCGAGATCGTGGGTCGCGGCGGTCATCTCGACGCCCGACACGCCGTCGATCGCCGCGTGGTGGATCTTGGTGAGGACCGCGAAACAGCCGGGCGGCAACCCCTCGACCTCGTCGAGGCCCTCGATCACGTACATCTCCCAGAGCGGCTTGCCGAGATCGAGGGGACGGGCGTGGAGGCGGGCCACCTGGATGCAGAGCTGACGCCAGTCTCCGGGCTTCGGCAGCGCGATGTGCCGCACGTGGAACTCGAGGTCGAAGTCCGGATCCTCGATCCAGTAGGGATGATCGAAGCCGAAGGGCACGCGGACGATCTTCTGTCGGAAGCAGCGCGCCAGATGGAGCCGCGATTCGAGGTTCGCGAGGATGCTCTTGAAGGTGACCAGCCCGCCGGGCGCCGTCGCCTGATCGTAGATATTGAGCCCGCTGATGTGGGTCGGGGCGTTGCGCGTCTCCATGTTGATGAAGGTCGCGTCGAGCGCGCTGAGCTGTTCCATGGTCGGGGGGCCTCTCTGGAGTGCAGTCTCCCGGAAGATCCCACAGGTGGGCTTCGCGGGCCAACCGACCCCGGCCGGCTGCTAGGCATCCCGGATCCCGGCGCAGTGACAGCGCAGTGTGTCATCCCGGCGCCCGGAGGCGCGGCGCGTCCGCCCTGAGCGCGACCCGCCCTGGCTCTGTCAGCCGGGAAGCGTTCCCTTTCCCTCCCGCGTGACCTCGAGCTCCCCGCCGGTCGCCTGCAGGATCGTCGACGGCTCGGGCCAGACGTGTCCCCCGTCGACGAGGACGTCGACCCGCCCCCGAAAGAGCCGCTCGAGCTCGTCGGGATCCTCGAGTGAAGGCTCGTCGTCGCCCGACGTGAGCGAACCGGTGACGATCGGCTCCCCCAGCCCCTCGACCAGCATCCGACACAGCGGAGAGTCGGGCATCCGCAGGCCGATCTCGCCGAAGCGGTTGCGCATGTCGCGCGGCACGTCGGTGCTCGCCTCGAGGATGATGGTGTAGGCCCCGGGGAGGATGCGCCGGACGGTGCGGAAGACGCCGGTCTCCATGATCGCGTAGTGACCGAAGTCCGAGAGCGCGTTGACGAGCATCGAGAGCGGCTTCTTCGAGCGCTCGTCGTGCCCCTTGAGCGTCCGGATCTTCCCGATCGCCTTGCGACTCGAGAGAGCGCCGGCGAACGCGTAGCCGGTATCCGACGGATAGAGGACGACGCAGTCGCGGGAGAGCGCGTCGATCGCGGGCTGCAGCTTGCGCGGCGACGGTCGTTCGGGGTCGATTCGGATGCGTTCCATCCCGGACCCGGCTCAGGGAGCGGCCGACGAAGACAACCTCGGGAAGCCGAGCGCGTCGAGGGTCCGCACGATGTCCCGGCCGGCGGTCTCGGGCTTCACGTTCTTGTCGATCTCCCGGAGGATCCCGTCGCCGTCGATGTAGAAGGTCCAACGCTTCGAGTAGAGGCCGCCGAAGCCGATCACGCCGAACCGCTTCGCGGTCTCGCCATCCGGGTCCGACAGGACGAGGGTCTTCGTCTTCATGGCTTCCGCGAACTCCGCGTTCTTCTCCGCTGTATCGAGGGAGACGTAGAGGACTTCCACGTCGAACTCGGCGAGGTCTTCGGCGCTGTCACGCAGCGCCGCGAGCTCGGCCGTTCAACCCGGCGTGAACGCCTTCGGGAACCAGGCGACCACGACGCCCTTCTTCCGGGCCCCCTCCCCGACGTAGTCGGCGGAGGTGAAGGTCCGACCCGATCCCTCGAAGACGAACTCGGGGGCGGGCTTCCCGACCTCGGGGGCCGCGGAGACGGCCGATGCCGTCAGGACGAAGAAAAGGGCCAGCGACCCACCGAAGAGTGTTCGGAAACGCATGGTCAGTACCTTCGCTTCTCTCGCGCGGGGCAGCAACCGAGCGTCCGTGCTACGGAAATGGCGCCGTCCGAGCCTGCTCCCCCGTGGGCTCTAGACTCCCGCCTGCGCGCCCGCGCCCACCCCGGAGCCCCTCCCATGGCCAAGCCCGCCTTCGACTGGACCGACCCGCTGCTGCTCGAGGAAGAGCTGACGGACGAGGAACGCCTCATCCGCGACACCGCGCGCGAGTACGCCCAGGACAAGCTGATGCCCCGCGTGCTGACCGCGAACCGCGAAGAGCGCTTCGACCGGGAGATCATGAACGAGATGGGGGCGCTCGGCCTGCTCGGCGCGACCCTGCCCGCGAAGTATGGCGGCTCCGAGGTGTCGCATGTGGCGTACGGCCTCATCGCCCGCGAGGTCGAGCGCGTCGACTCGGGCTACCGCTCCGCGATGAGCGTCCAGTCCTCGCTCGTGATGCATCCGATCTTCACCTACGGGACCGAGGAGCAGAAGATGAAGTGGCTCCCCGGGCTCGCGACCGGCGAGCTCGTCGGCTGCTTCGGTCTGACCGAGCCCGATCACGGCTCCGATCCCGGCAGCATGCGGACCCGCGCCGAGAAGGCGGACGGGGGCTACCGGCTCACCGGAAGCAAGACCTGGATCACCAACAGCCCGATCGCGCACGTCGGCGTCGTCTGGGCGAAGCTCGACGGCGAGATCCGCGGCTTCCTCGTCGAAGACGGAATGGAGGGCCTCTCCTTCCCGAAGATCGAAGGCAAGATGTCCCTACGACCGTCGATCACCGGCGAGATCGTGATGGACGACGTGTTCGTCCCGGAAGAGAACCTCTTCCCCGAGATCAAGGGCCTCGGCGGCCCCTTCGGCTGCCTCAACAAGGCCCGCTACGGGATCGCCTGGGGCTCGATGGGCGCGGCCGAGTTCTGCTGGCACGCCGCCCGGAAGTACACCCTCGACCGCGAGCAGTTCGGTCGCCCCCTCGCCGCCAACCAGCTCATCCAGCTGAAGCTCGCCGACATGCAGACCGAGATCACGCTCGGGCTCCACGGCTGCCTGCGGGCCGGACGCCTCATGGACGAGGGCCGCCTCGCCCCGGAGAACATCTCGCTTCTCAAACGAAACAACTGCGGCAAGGCGCTGGAAATCGCCCGCAAGGCCCGCGACATGCACGGCGGCAACGGCATCTCCGACGAGTATCACGTGATCCGCCATCTGGTGAACCTCGAGACGGTGAACACCTACGAGGGGACCCACGACATCCACGCGCTGATCCTGGGTCGCGCGCAGACCGGGATTCCGGCGTTTTCGTAGGGTGCGCTTCGCGCGACCCGTCGGCGCTCCGCGCCTCCCGAAAGGCCCCTCTCAGGGGCCTTTCTTGCGCTGAGGGCTCGGGCGGCCGCGAGACGCTCGGGGGAAGAATCCGGGCTTCGCTTGTGCGTTGCTTCGGGCTGCGTTGTACTGGGTCTCGATCCGGAACGGATCCGTGTCGTTGGGGGGCGACGCTTCCCCGGCACGTCCATGCTGGCCGCCGATCGTGGCGGTTCGGGCGGAGGGCGCGGTTCGCCGCGTCCCCGACCCAAGAGGGGAAGACCATGACCAAGTTCACGAAAGCGATCCTGCTCGCGGCTGCGCTGATCTTCGCGCCGCTCTCTGCCGCGCAAGCGGACAACGACATCGGCTGCGGCGTCGGCACGGAGGTCTTCAAGGGCCAGGCCGGCCCGGTCCAGAAGATCCTCGCGTCCTGGACGAACGCCATCACGTTCCAGTCCGTCTCGATCACGCTCGGCGTGCTCAACTGCGGCAGCCTGAACGACACGATCACGGCCAGCGCCCAGACGCGCCACTTCGCGGCGGCGAACATCGACGCCCTCGCCCGCGACGCGGCGATGGGTCGCGGCGAGAGCCTCGACACCCTCGCGGCGCTCCTCGAGATCGACGACACCGACGCGTTCGGCCAGTTCGCCCAGACGAACTACGACGCACTCTTCCCGACCGCGTCGGTCACGTCGGACGAGCTGCTCGTCTCGCTCGATCGCCTGATCGCGACCGACGAGCGCTTCGCCTCGGCGCAGCTCTAGCTCGCACGGGCCCGGGGATCCTCTCGTGGGACGCCCCGGGGCCGTGATGCGCCGCCCGTTCTGCGCGGCGCTCCTCCTCGCGCTCGCTTGCCTCCTCTTTCCGGCGAGCGCGGATGCATCGGCCGACCCGGCGCCGACGCCCGAGTCGGTCGGGGCCCTCGCCCGCGACCCCCACTGGCTCGCGCTGCTCCACCAGGCACGCCACCGGCCCAGCCGGGCCGCCCGACGGAGCCTGACCGAGCGCGGGTTCTACCTCCATCCGGAGGGCGCGACCGATCCCGCGCGCGAGCTCGCGGCGACCCGCGCGGCCATGACCGAGGCCGACCCGGAGCGGGCGCGCGCGACGCGCTGCCGGCTCCCGGCGCGACACGCCTTCCTTGCGACGCACGGCCTCGTGCCGGCGGAGCGCGGCGCGTGTCCCGAGTTCGAGAAGTGGCGGGCCGCGATCGGCGATGCGCGCGCGACGATGGTCTTCCCCGAGGCGTTCCTCGGCAATCCGTCGTCGATGTTCGGGCACACCCTGCTTCGCTTCGATCCGGTGGACGCAGCCGGGGGGCGCGATGCTCCGCTCCTCGGCTGGACCCTCGACTACACCGCCGACCCGGGCGACGACCCGGGACCGCTCTACCTCGTGCGCGGACTCGTGGGGGGCTACCTCGGCCGCTTCGGGATCGCGCCCTACTACGTGAAGACGCGGATCTACAGCGACTGGCAGGATCGCGACATCTGGGAGTACCCCCTCGCGCTCTCCCGCGAAGAGGTCGACCAGGTGCTGCTCCACGTCTGGGAGCTCGAGCGCGTCGCCCTGCCCTACGTGTTCTTCACGCGGAACTGCTCGGACTATCTGCTCGACGTCCTCGAGACCGCGTGGCAGGGACTCGACCGGGCCGGCGGCTTCCCGCCCGCCGTGACGCCGATCGACACCCTGCGCGCAATCGAAGCGCGGGCGCCCGGCTCCGTGGGCGCACCGCGCTTCCGCGCCTCCCCCGCCACGAAGCTTCAGGCGGCGCTCGCGCGTCTCGAGCCCGAGGAAGGCGAGCTCGTCGAGGCGCTCGCCGCGGGCGCGATCCCGCCCGACGACCCACGCGTCGTGGAGAAGCCGGACGACCTCGAAGGCAGGATCCTCACCCTCGCCTACGACCTTACCTATCACCGCACGACCGCTCGAAACGAGCCGTCGACGGCCGAGAAGGAGCGCCTGTCATCGCTCCTCCGGGCTCGCAGTCGGCTCGGGATCGCAGCCGAAGAGGCGGCGACCGTCGAGGCCGGCGAGCGGGTCGATCCCCTCGGCGGCCACGGGACCGCCCGGGTCGAGGTCGCCGGAGGCGTCGACGAAGGCGAGGCCTTCGTGGAGTGGCGGATCCAGCCGTCGTTCCACGAGGCCATCGACGCGCCGGACGGCTTCGCCGAGGGCGGCGAGATCCGCTTCCTCGACACCCGTCTCCGCTACTACCCCGAACACGGGCGGGTGCGCCTCCAGGAGTTCACCGTCCTCGACGTCTCGACGGCGAGCCCGTGGCGCCCGCCCTTCCGACCGCTGGCCTGGCATACGGGGATCGGTCTGCAGACGCGGCGGCTCTCCGACGACGACGGGAGCGGCCTCGAGCCCGAGAGCCTCTTCCGGTTCCAGGGCGGCATCGGCGCCGCGGCCGCCCCGGTTCGGCGTCTCCACCTCTACGCGTTCGGCGAGGTCGTCGTGGAAGCGGGTCGCGGTCTCGAGGGGGACGCGGCCGCCGGGCCGCTGGCGCGCGTCGGTGCCTCCTGGTCTTCGAAGGGAGGCGCGACGACCCTGCGCGCCGAAGCGATCGCGGGCGGGCTCTTCGGGGCGGACGCGAGCGAGTGGCTCCGGATCGAGATCGAGCAGCGCGTGACGCTGACCGAGAAGTGGTCCTTCACCGTGGGCGGCCACTTCGATCGCGCCTACGGCGTCGGCGCCTACGAAGGGCGCGCGTCGTTCATCCGCTACTTCTGAGCCGAGCTCGCAACTAGAAGTGCCACGGAAACTTCGAGAAGTCCCGGTCCCGCTTCTCGAGGAACGCGTCGCGTCCCTCCTCCGCCTCGTCGGTCATGTACGCAAGGCGCGTCGCCTCGCCCGCGAAGACCTGCTGGCCGACGAGACCGTCGTCGACGAGGTTCATCGCGAACTTCGCCATGCGCTGGGCCGTCGGGCTCTTCGTGTTGATCTCCGCCGCCCATTCGAGGGCGACGTTCTCGAGCTCCGCGTGGGGCACGACCGCGTTGACCATGCCCATGTGGTGGGCCTGCTCGGCGGAGTAGCTCTTGCCGAGGAAGAAGATCTCCCGCGCGAACTTCTGACCGATCTGCTTGGCCAGGTACGCCGAGCCGTAGCCGCCGTCGAAGCTCGCCACGTCGGTGTCCGTCTGCTTGAAGACCGCGTGCTCCTCGGAGGCGAGGGTCAGGTCGCAGGTCACGTGGAGGCTGTGGCCCCCGCCGACCGCGAAGCCCGGGACGACCGCGATCACGACCTTCGGCATGAACCGGATCAGGCGCTGGACCTCGAGGATGTGGAGGCGCCCGGCGCGGCCCGGATCGATCGTCTCGGCGGTCTCGCCCTCGGCGTACTTGTAGCCGTCCCGGCCGCGGATGCGCTGGTCGCCGCCGCTGCAGAACGCCCAGCCGCCGTCCTTCGGCGACGGCCCGTTGCCCGTCAGCAGGATCACGCCGACGTCCGTCGTCATCCGCGCGTGATCGAGGGCCCGGTAGAGCTCGTCGACCGTCTTCGGGCGGAAGGCGTTGCGGATCTCCGGACGATGGAAGGCGATCCGGACCGTGCCCTGATCCTTCGCCCGGTGGTAGGTGATGTCCTCGAAGTCGAAGCCCGGGACTTCGTCCCAGCGCGCGGGATCGAAGATCTCCGAGATCGTTTCCTTCGACATGCTGGCAATCCTCCTCGGCCTTCGACGGGCGGGCCGGCCGGCGGCCTCGACGGCGGCGGAGCATAGCGGCCGGGAGCCCCGCTGCGCGTTGCTATCGTGGCCCCGCGCATCCCGGAGGTTCGACGCGGCCCGACATGGCAGACGAGATCGACATCGAGGCGATCGGCGAGGACGTCCCGCTCCTGGAAGGCCTGCGGACCGCTCGGGCGATCCGGCGCCTGCGCCCGGATCCCGTCCCGCGTGCGCTGATCCGCAAGGTCTGCGAGGCCGGGACCTTCGCGCCCTCCGGCGGCAACCGACAGCCCTGGATCTTCGTCCCCGTCGACGACCGGGAGAAGATCCAGTGGGTCGCGGATCAGTACCGTCCGGTCTTCCAGAGCTACATCGGCCCCGCGATCGAACGCGCGGAGCGCGAGGACTTCCCGGACCGCCTGAAGCGCAACATGAAGGCGGCGCTCCATCTCGCCGAGCATCTGCACGAAGCGCCCGTCCTCCTCTTCATCGCGGGCTTCACGCGCCGGGACGAGCCCCAGCTCCAGGCGCTCTTCCCCTGCGCGCAGAACGTGCTGCTCGCCTGTCGCGCCGTCGGCCTCGGCGCCTCGTTCACGACGCTCCACCGCGCCTTCGGCGAGGAGTGCGATCGCATGCTGGGCCTGCCGGACAGCATCCCGAGCGCGGTCATGATCCCGATCGGCTGGCCCGCCGGGAAGCACGGAAGGCCGCCGCGCAAATCCGTCGACGAGAAGCTCTTCTGGAACGAGTTCGACGCGGCGACGCTCTCGAAGGAACGTCCGATTGACTAGGGCCGGGCGGATCGTCGCCCTCGCCGTCCTGCTCCTCGTCGCGCCGATCGCCGACGCGAACGAGCGCGACCGCCCCCACCTCCTGCTGCTCGTCGCCGAGGACCTGTCCCCTCGGATCGGGGCGTTCGGCGACGCCGTCGCGCGCACGCCGAACCTCGACCGCCTCTCCGCCGAGGGCACCCGCTTCACCAACGTCTTCACGACGGCCGGGGTCTGCGCACCGAGCCGCGCCGCACTCATCCTGGGCCGACACCAGATCTCGACCGGAACCCAGCACATGCGTAGCTCCGGGGGCGGCTACCTCGCCGTCCCGCCCCCCGACGCCCGGGCGTTTCCGGAGCTCCTCCGTGCGGCCGGCTACTTCACCTACCAGATGGGCAAGCTCGACTATCAGTTCAGCGGCGTCCGGGGCGGCAGCGGACCGAGCTCGATCTGGGACGCGGAGGACGACGACGCCCAGTGGGGCACGCGGGCCGAGGACCAGCCCTTCTTCGGGATGGTCAACTTCATGGCCACCCACGAGAGCGGCGTGATGGCGCCGCTCGGCACCTGGCCCCACAGCCCGACCCACCTGCTCATGCAGGTGCTGCAGTGGTCCGTGCGTCGCGGATTCACGGACGTCGTCGTCCCGACGGACACCGCGCGGGTGGTCCTGCCGCCCTACTACCCCGACCTCCCGGAAGTCCGGACCGACCTCGCCCGCCACTACGACAACGTGCAGATCATGGACGCGCAGGTGGGCGCGCTGCTCGACCGGCTCGAACGGGACGGGCTCGCGGACGACACGATCGTCGTCTGGACGACGGACCACGGTGACGGACTGCCGCGCGCGAAACGGGACCTCTACGACAGCGGCCTGAAGGTGCCGATGATCGTTCGCTGGCCCGAGCGGTTCCGGCCCGCCGGGCGCGCCCCGGGCGGGGTCGATCCGCAGCTCATCAGCTTCGTCGACCTGACGGTGACCCTGCTCGAGATGGCGGGCGTCGAAGCGCCCCCCGGCATGCACGGCCGGGATTTCCTCGATCCCGGGAGTCCGCCCCGGAGCTACGTGTTCGCTTCCCGCGATCGGATCGACGAGGTCGCCGATCGCCAGCGCGCCGTCCGCGACTACCGGTTCAAGTACATCTGGAGCGGGTTCCCCGAGCAGGCGGAGGGCTTCCCGCTCGCCTTCCGGGACAACCAGGACATCGTGCGCGCCCTGCGCCGCGCCCACGAGGCCGGCACGCTCGATGCCGCGCAGCGGCGCTGGTTCTCCGCCCCGGGCGAGGAGCGCCTCTTCGACCTCGAGCGCGACCCCGACGAGCTGAACGACGTCTCCGGGGATCCTGCCTATGCCGACGCGCTCGCGCGGATGCGGACCGCCTACGCGGACTTCCGCGCCCGCGTGCCCGATCTCTCGGACGCGCCGGAGGCGGAGATGGCGGAGCGCTTCTGGCCCGGCGGCGAGCAGCCCGTCACGGCGGAGCCGACCTTCCGCGTCGACGCCGGGCGCGTGCACGTCACGTCGCCGACCCCCGGCGCATCGATCGAAGTCTCCTGGAACGAAGGGCCCTGGCGACTCTATACGGGTCCGCTCGAGGCGCGCGCCGCCGCCCGACTCGCTGCGCGCGCCTTCCGCTACGGCTTCGAGCAAAGCGGCGAGACGCATCTGCAACTTCCCTGAAGCGGCGCGGCACCGGGACGGCATCGACGAGAACCCCGAGTTCTTCCGGGTAGTTGGCCGCCCTCCCGACGTTCCCGTACCGTCTGCGCGCGCCGCGGCTCGCGCGGCCGCCAACCGTTTCCCGCGCCGCATCCGGCCGACCGGCCGCCGCCGCGCCCTTCCCACCCGACCGCCCCGCGGTCTCGAATGGAGTCCTCCCATGCGTGAAGTCGTGATCGTCGAAGCCGCCCGTACCCCCCTCGGCAAGCGGAAGGGCCAGATGGCCGCCGCCCACTCGATCGACATGCTCGGCGCCGTCCAGAAGGCCGTGATCGATCGCGCCGGCATCGACGCGAAGGAAGTCGGCCAGGTCGTCGGCGGCTGCGTCGGCCAGGTCGGCATGCAGACGATGAACGTCGCGCGCAACGCCTGGCTCGCGCAGGGTCTCCCGATCGAGACCCCGGCCACGACCGTCGACACCCAGTGCGGCTCGTCCCAGCAGGCGACGAACCTCGCCTACGCCCTCGTCGCCTCCGGCGTCGTCGACGTCGCGATGGGCTGCGGCGTCGAGGCGATGACGCAGATCCCGATGGGCTCGACGATTCCGCGGGAGCCCTCGGTCGGCGCCCCGGTCAACAAGAACTACTGGGCGCACCACGAGTTCACCAGCCAGTTCGAGGGCGCGGAGCGGATCGCCAAGAAGTACGGCATCACCCGAGAAGACACCGACGCCTTCGGCAAGCGCTCCCAGGACCTCGCCAAGGCGGCCTGGGAGGCCGGCGCCTTCGACTCGCAGATCGTCCCCTTCGAGGCCCCGGTCGGCTTCGACGAGAACGGCAAGCCCACCGCGGAGACCCAGCTCGTCTCCCGCGACGGAGGGCTTCGCGAGACGACCCTCGAAGGATTGGCCCAGCTCAAGACCAACACGCCCGACGGCGTCCACACGGCGGGCTCTTCTTCGCAGATCACCGACGGCGCCGGCGCGGTCCTGCTCATGACCCGCGAGCGCGCGCAGGAGCTCGGCGCCACGCCGATGGCGACGATCGTCGACACCTGCCTGGTCGGCTGCGACCCGGTCCTGATGCTCGAGGGCCCGATCCCCGCGACCCGGAAGCTCCTCGCGGACACGGGGCTCTCGATGAGCGACATCGGCGTCTGCGAGATCAACGAGGCCTTCGCGTCCGTGGTGCTCGCCTGGGCCAAGGAGCTGCAGCCCGACATGGACACGGTGAACCCGAACGGCGGCGCGATCGCCCTCGGTCACCCGCTCGGCGGCACCGGCTCGATCCTGTTGACCAAGGCCGTGCACGAGCTCCAGCGCTCCGGCAAGGAGCACGCGCTCGTCTCGATGTGCTGCGGCGGCGGCATCGGTACCGGCACGATCATCCGACGCGCCTGATCGGAGCCACGGCGCTCGAGCGCCGTCCGGTCCGGGAGAACGGGGGAACGGTCGTGTACCGTTCCCCCGTTTCCTTTTCGTGGGAGGGGGCGTGGAGATCCTCGACGTCGATCTGAGCGGCTTCGAACGCGGGGACGGCGCGCGGCGACGGGCGGTCGTCGACGGCGTCCGCCGGAGCCTCGAGACCGGCTTCGTCTATCTTCGCCACGATCTCGACGAAGCCGAGCTCGACGCGTGTTATGCCGCGCTCGCGGCGTTCTTCGCCCTGCCCCCGGAGACGAAGGCCCGGACCGCCGCGCCCGGCACGCGCGGCCAACGCGGCTACACCGGACTCCTCGTCGAGGTGGCCGCCGGCCGGACCACCGCCGACTGGAAGGAGCACCTCAACTGGGGCGAGACGGCGCCGTCGGGCACCGATCTCGGCGAGCGCTTCCCGGACCAGTATCTCCCGCCGATCTTCCCGGAGGCCGAGGTGCCCGGGATCGGCGCGCTCCTGATGTCGTTCCATCGGCGGGTCGCGCTGCTCCAGCGACGCTTCCTGCGCATCGTGGCCGAGGGGCTCGGCGCGCCCACGGGCTTCTTCGACGTGATGACCGAGCACGGCGTGCACCTCACGCGGGCGGTGCACTACCCCGCGATGGACGAGGTCCCCACCGAGGAAGCCACGCCCGGCGAGCCGCACGTCTGGGCCGCGGAGCACGGCGACATCAACCTCGTGACGGCGCTGCCCCGCGCGACCGCGAAGGGACTCCAGGTCCTGACCGCCGAAGGCTGGCTCGACGTCGAGCCGCCGCCGGGGCATGCGGTGCTCAACAGCGGGATGATGCTCGAGCGCCTCTCGAACGGCGTCCTGCCGACGGGGCGCCACCGGGTCGTCGCGGACCCCGGGCAGCCGGGGGACCGCCTGGCAGTGGTCCAGTTCTGCCACCCGAGCCCGGACACGATGCTCGCGCCCATGCCGAGCTGCATTTCTCCGACGCGCCCCGCGGCGAGCGAGCCGATCACCGCGGCGGACTGGCTCGCGGAGGTCCTCGAGGAGATCGGACTCTCCGAGAGCTAGTCGGGGCGCGCTCGCCCCTGGGCTTCAGAAGTCCTCGCGGTCCGGGCGGAGGTCGATCTCCTGGGTCCACGCCGAGGGCGGCTGCGCGTGGAGCATCCAGTAGGCCTCGGCGAAGCGAGCGTCAGACCAGACGAAAATCGACGCCCGCCAGCGGGAGCGTCTCTCCGGCGCGCGCGCGATCCGGCGCGTGCAGGTCGATCCGCGCGAGCCCCTCGACCTCCCCGGCCTTCGCAGCGACGAACTCGATCGCGCCCTGATCGAGCGCGAGGCGCCAGACATCGCCGGCCGCCACGACCTCCCGATCGAGCACCTCCGCCCAACGCGCGGCGAGCTTCGCCGGATCCGGACTCCGGAGCGCGATCGCGACGAGGCCGTCGACGACGTCCTGCCGGACGTGCTCCCGCCAATCGGGCCCCGCGCCTGCCCAGGACGTCGAAGGCTGCGGATCGTCGAAAGAGATCATCATTCCGCCCGTGTCGCCGGGGTGGAGATGGATGCCCTCCCAGGAATCGCCGTCGGCGGGCTCCTCCGTCTTCATTTCGAAGGCGACGCGAAGACCGAGCGCGTCGATCCGCTTCCGCCAGGGATCGAGGTCGTGCGTCTGCAGGATCACCATGTAGCCGCCGTCGCCGCCCTGCCGATCGAGATGGCGACCACCGGGGGTGTTCTCGCGGGTCGGGGCGAGGATCTCGATGAACGTAGTGCCCATCGGAAGGACGACGTTCTCGAGGCCCCAGAGGTCGACGCCGGGATCGCGGAAGCAGACTTCGAGACCGAGCGATTCCTCGAAGGCGCGCTCGATCGCGGGCAGGTCACGCACGATCAGCGTGATCTGCAGCAGCTCGAGTCGCCCGGTCGTTCCCATGCCGCCTCCCTCCGCGCGCGGACCGCCCGCGAGCTAACGTCGGCGTCGACCTATAGCCCACTGCCACGGGGAAACCGATGAGCCAGCCCGACGGTTCGACCGTCCTCTACGAAGTCGAAGACGGCATCGCGACGATCACGATGAACCGGCCCCAAGCGCGCAACGCGCTCTCGATGGCGCTGCAGCGCGACCTCTCCGCCGCCCTCGCCCGGGCGGACGGGGACGAAGACGTGCGCGTCGTGATCCTGACCGGCGCCGGTGTCGCGTTCACCGCCGGCGTGGACCTGAAGGAGTTCGGGCAGACGGGCGGCCAGGACGACGACGCCCGGGCCGACGTCTGGGAGGCCATGGACGCCTGCGCGAAGCCGATCATCGGCGCCGTGAACGGACCGGCGATCACCGGCGGCTTCGAGGTCGCCCTCGCCTGCGACGTGCTGATCGCGGGCCGGAGCGCCCGCTTCGCCGACACCCACGGACGCGTGGGCGTGCTCCCGGGCGCCGGTCTCTCCCAGCGGCTCTCCCGCGCGATCGGGATCTACCGCGCGAAGTACCTCTCGCTCACGGGCAACTTCCTCGACGGAGAGACGGCCTTCGCCTGGGGCCTCGTGAGCCACATCGTCGACGACGAGCGGCTGCTCGAGACCGCCCGCGCGGTCGCGAAGGACATGCTCGGCCTGCAGCCCCACATGCTGCCCGCCCTCAAGAAGGTGATCGACGACGGCTTCGCCCTGCCCTTCGGCGAGGCGATGCCGATGGAGTCGGAACGCTCCCGCGCCCAGATCCGGGACGCCGACGCGTGGCGCGGCGCCGGCGAAGCCTTCTCCGACGTGCGCGAGCGCGGTCGCGAGCAGAACGGCTAGGCCACGCGGTGGGCTGGCTGCGCGCGATCGTCCTCGGGATCCTCGGCCGCTACGGCGCGAGCCTGCGCTTCCCGGTGCTCTTCTTCACCGTCGCCTGCCTCTTCGCCTTCAACATGGTCCTGCCGGACCCGGTCCCCCTCATCGACGAGCTCATCCTCGCGCTGATGGCGCTCATGCTCGCGTCGTTCAAGCGGAAGCCGCTGCCTCCGCCCCGGGATCCGTCCGAGCCGATCGACGTGACCGACGCCGTCGAGCGCCTCGACGATCCTCGTTAGGCCGGGTCGGGCCGGGATGGGTCGGGACGGGCGCTACTCGACCAGGACGTTGGGCTCGCCGTAGCCGGCCTGCTTGCAGGCCTCGAGGTAGAACGCGAGGGTGGTCGACGCGTCGACGACGCTCACGACGTTGTCGTCGTCGTCGAGGTTCACGTTGGCGCCGTACATGTGGAACCAGACCCGCGTGTCGTCCTCGATGCACTGCAACGTGTGGATCGAGCCCGCCGGCTCGTAGAGGAACGAGCCCGCGCGGTTCACGTAGTCGTACTCCTTGTACTTCCACGCGCCGGAGGTCGTGTAGCCGAAGACCGGACCGGTATGCCGGTGTCGCATGACCTCGTAGCCTGCCTGGAAGACGTTCTCGATGATCCAGAGGTTCTCGCCGAGCTTCACCTGGAGGACCTTGAGCTGGGAGCCGTCGCCGATGTCGATGAAGGGAAGATCGTCGGCACCGATGTGGATCGAGTCGGGAACGAGGGGGGCGGCCATGTCGGGCTCCTTCGTGGAGGGAGGTCGGTCGAGCGAAACGAGAGAGGGGCCGCGCGCCAGTGGTATGCTGGCCGGGCCCGGTCGCTCGAAGCGTACCACTCTCCCGGGCGTCGAGAGGTCCCCATGTCCGCCGCTTCTGCCCTCCCGCCCGAAGCCCGGGGCTTCCTCGAAGAAGCACAGGCGATCCAGCCGCGGCTGGTCGACCTGCGGCGCCGCATCCACCGGGAGCCGGAGATCGGCTTCCAGAATCCCGCCACCCGCCAGAAGGTCCTCGACGAGCTGGCGGACCTCGACCTCGAGCTGCAGCTCCACGAAGAGACCAGCGGCCTCGTCGCCGTCCTGCGCGGCGGAAAGCCCGGCCGGCGCATCCTGCTCCGCGGGGACACCGACGCCCTGCCCATGCCCGAGGAGACCGGGCTCGACTTCGCGAGCGAGGTCGAAGGCACCATGCACGCCTGCGGGCACGACGCGCACACCGCGATGCTCGCCGGGGCGGCCCTGCTGCTCGCCGCCCGACGCGCCGAGATCGCCGGTGAAGTGGTCTTCATGTTCCAGCCGGGCGAGGAGGGCTTCGGCGGCGCCGAAGTCATGCTGCGGGAAGGCATGCCGGACTACGACGCCTGCTTCGCGCTCCACGTCGCGCCCCAGATCCCGACCGGGCGCGTCGGCTCCCGGACGGGCGCGATCATGGCGAGCTTCGACGACTTCGAGATCGAGGTGCGCGGGCGGGGCGGCCACGCGTCGATGCCCGCCGACTGCATCGACCCGATCCCGATCGCCGCGGAGATCGTGCTCGCCCTCCAGAGCTACGTGACGCGCCGGATCCCACCGACGGATCCGGGCGTGCTCACCGTGTCCCAGATCCATGCGGGAACGACGAGCAACGTGATTCCGGACGTGGTGCGCATGAACGGAACGATGCGCGCGCTGTCCGACCGGACCCGGGCGATGCTCCTCGAGGCACTCCCGCGGATCTGCGAGGGGATCGCGGCCACGCACCAGGCGAAGGCGGTGGTCGAGATCCAGGGGGGCTATCCCGTCGTCATGAACGACGGTGGCTTCGACGCGTTCGCCCGGGAGACCGCCGCCGAGCTGCTCGGCGAGCGGGCCCCGATCGTCCTGCCGGCCCCGATCATGGGGGCCGAGGACTTCGCCTACGTCCTCCACCGTGCACCCGGCGTCATGATGCTGCTGGGCGTGCGACCGCCGGGCGAGAAGGATCCCGCCCCGTGTCACTCGAGCAGGATGAGGCTCGACGAAGACGCGATGGCCCTCGGCAGCGCCCTCCACGCGACGATCGCGACGCGATATCTCGCCGAGCCGTGAGCCCGTCCGGAAGCCCCGGACCGTCGGAAACCCCTGCTAGACTCGGCGCGCCCCGAGTCCGGGCGAGCCTCCGCTCGAGGGAACGGGCCGGCTTCGCGCCTCGCGCGAAGCACGCCTCGTCGTGTCCCAACGGCGAGGCCCTTCAGCAGGAAAGGCGAGCCTCGATCAGGCTCCGGAAGAGAGACGACGCGTGGATTGGGAACGAGTGATCGGGCTCGGTGTGGCCGGCAACTTCACGGGCCACCTCGAGCAGGCAGGCGAGGCCGACGACTTCAAGGACCTCGTGATCGAGGACGCGAACGCGCCGAAGGGCGTCTTCCCCTTCTACGTGCCCGGCGACGGGGATCATTTCCTGCACACCTTCCCGATCTCGAGCGACACGATCCGGCTCGGCTCCGACGACGAGAAGCATCAGATCGAGCCCGAGGTGTCGCTCCTCTGCGATCTCGAGTACGAGGGCGATCGCGTCGTCGCCGTCGTGCCGCGGCGGGCGATGGCCCACAACGACTGTTCGATCCGTCGCGAAGGCGCGAAGAAGATCAGCGAGAAGAAGAACTGGGGGGCCGACACGAAGGGCACGAGCGCGCAGTCCATCGAGATCGACCGCTTCGAAGCCGGCGGGATCCTCGACCACTGCCGCATCGCCTCCTTCCTCCTGCGAGACGGAGCGCTCTCCGACTACGGCGTCGACTCTCCCGCCTCGAGCTACAGCTACATGTACGGCCGACTGCTCGACTGGCTCGTGACGAAGCTCAACGAACAGATCGACGAGGGCCCCCTCGAGAACATCTCGGAGTGGCTCCGGATCGGCGGACGGCCGAGCCAGGCTCTGATCTCGATCGGCGCCACCCGCTACACGGAGTTCGGCGAGACGACCTTCCTCGCCCGCGGCGACCAGTCGATCGTGGTCGTGTACGACGCACGCCGCTTCGACGCGGAAGGGATCCGCGCGATCGCGCGAGGCGAGGCGGAAGCACCGACCGAAGGCCTCGCGGTCCTGCGTCAGGACGTGATCTGACGTGTCGTCCAGGGGCGCACGGCGAAGGCTTCGCCCGCGCGCACTCCGTCCGCCCGAAGCCCTCCTCATGACGAGTCGCCCGTGATCGGAATCAAGCTCGCGCTCCTGATCGCGATCCTCGTGGCCGGCGCCGTCGGCGCCGCCCTCCCCCTGCGGCGCCGGGACGCTTCGGGAAGCGACCGACTGCTCGGCTGGGGCAACGCCTTCGCTGCCGGCGTCTTCCTCGCGGCCGGCCTGGTCCACATGCTGCCCGACGCGGACCGGAGCTGGGTCGGACTCGGCCACGCCTACCCGACGGCGTTCGCCCTCGCGGGCCTCGCCTTCGTCTTCATGCTCCTCGTCGAGCACGTCCTCCTCCCCGAGCAGGCGCACGAGGAGATGCACGCGCCGAGCGGAGAGCGCTTCGCGCGGATCGCCGAGCATCACCACCACGCCGGCCTGCACAGCGGTGACGCGGTCTCGGCCTACGCGGTCCTGATCGCCCTGTCGATCCACTCGGTGCTCGCGGGCCTCGCCCTCGGCGCCGAGGCCGATCTGTCCCGGGCCCTCGTGATCTGGATCGCCATCATCGCGCACAAGACCGCGGCGGGGTTCGCGCTGGGCGTCTCCCTCGCGCGAAGCGGGCTGCCCGCCCGCCAGAGCTGGACGCTCGTCGCGCTCTTCGCGGTCGCGACCCCCGCCGGCGGCCTGATCGGGACCATTCTGGACGAAGTCGTCGAGGGCCGTCTCGGCGCCGGTCTCGAGGCGACCTTCCTCTCGATCGCCAGCGGGACCTTCGTCTACGTCGCGACTTTCGACATCCTGCGCGACGAGTTCCCCGCTCCGGGCGGCCGCTTCGCCAAGTGGTGCGTCCTCGCCGGCGGCGTGGCGGCCATGAGCGCGCTCGCCCTGTGGACCTGACGAACTAGCGCTGGCGCGCGGAGCCCCAGTACTGGAAGGCGGCGATCGGCGGGGTGTCCGGCAAGGCTCGCGTCTCCAGCTTCTCGATCTCGAACCCGGCGTCGTCGATCAGTCTCGGGATCTCGCGGTTGACGTTGCACCCGCCGAGGAGGCGCTTCCAGAGCGGGTTCCAGCGATCCTGCCACTTGCGCAGACGAGGGTCGGGGGAGGCCCCGTGTTCCGCGAAGAGGAGCTGCCCGCCCGGCTTGAGCACGCGCCGCATCTGCGAGAGCGCCTTCGCGAAGTCCGGGATCGTGCAGAGCGTGAAGGTCAGCAGCACCGTGTCCGCGCTGTCGTCATCGAGCGGGATCTCTTCGCCGGGCAGGCCGAGCCATTCGACCGGAAACGGGGCTTCGGCGAGACGAGGCGCGGCCCTCTCGCGCATCCCTTCGGAGGGCTCGAGGCCCCAGACCATTTCGACCTTGTCGGGGTCGTAGAAGGGGAGGTTGATCGCGGAGCCCATGCCGACCTCGAGGATCCGGCCGCGCGCCTGCGGAACGACCTTCTCTCGCTGCTCCAGGATCGGCGGCGCCGAGCAGGCCACATCGAGGAGACGGGGAAGGATCCGATTCTCGTAGAAGCCCATGTTCGATCTCCTCGGTTTTCCGGGTCCGTCGGATGAAAGCAGACGCGCCCGCCCGGCGCCCGACCGTCGGTCGATGCGGAATCCCGACCGGGTGTGCGAGAGTCGGGGCGAGTGGAACGGCAGGAGGGTCAGACGATGCGCGATCGAGGAACCGGAAAGAGAAGCAGTGGACGCGGAGCCATCCTCGGCGGACTCCTCGTGACGATCCTCGGGGCCTGCCTGTGCCTCGCCGGCTGTGCGGGCAAGGGCTCGAGTCGACCGGACGATCTCCCCCGGAACATCAACGAAGTCTTCCTCGACGAGGAGATGGACGTCGACCGGTTCGTCGAGCGCTTCGAGGGCGAGTCGCGCGCGGTCTACGCCCAGCGCTTCGCGATCGTCGATGCCCTCGACCTGACGCCGGGGGACGTGATCGCGGACATCGGCGCGGGCACCGGCTTCTTCAGCTTCCTCTTCGCCGACGCGGTCGGCAGGACGGGGCGGGTCCAGGCCGTCGAGATCTCGCCCCGCTTCCTGGATCACCTCCGCGCGGAGACCGAACGGCGCGGCCTCGAGAACGTCGACGTCGTCGAGGGCACCACGGACTCGGTCGAGCTCCCGAGCGGCGGAACCAGCATCGCCTTCATCTGCGACGTCTATCACCACTTCGAGTCGCCGGCGGATTCGCTCGCCAGCCTCTACGACGCGATCGAGCCCGGGGGCGAGCTCGTGCTGATCGAGTTCCACCGGATCGAAGGCGTGACGAACGAGTTCATCTTCGAACACGTCCGCGCCGGGCGCGAAGTCTTCCAGGCGGAGATCGAGGCCGCGGGCTTCCGGTTCGAGAACGAGATCGAGCTCGACGGGCTCGACGACAACTACATCCTGCGCTTCACGCGCCCCTGAGCGGTCCTTCCCCGAGCGGGACGAACGAGGAGGCGCCCATCATGTCGCTGCCCTACCAGTGCGATCCCGAGGATCACGTCCTGACGGAGCTCGTCGAACACGTGCTGGTCGTCACGATCAATCGTCCCGAGCGAATGAACTCGATCGGCGGGACCGTCCTCACCGATCTCTCGCGCATCTTCCTGGAGGCGGAGCACGACGACGACGTGCGGGCCATCCTGCTCACCGGCGCCGGCCGGGCCTTCTGCTCCGGCCTCGACCTGAAGGACGTGTCGAGCGGCAAGACGAACACGAAATCGATGGGGCCGACGAAGATCAACGAGACGCCGCCGATGGTCATGCGCCGCATGGACACCCCGATCCTGTGCGCGTTGAACGGCGCGGCCGCCGGCTACGGCATGGACATGGCCCTCGGCTGCGACCTGATCATCGCCTCCGACAGAGCGCGATTCGTCCCGCCGATCCGTCGCGGCGCGGTCCCCGAGAGCGGGGGGACGTGGCTGCTGCCCCGACTCGTCGGCTGGCACAAGGCGAGCGAGATCGTGATGCTCGGCCGGATCCTCGAGGCGCCGGACATCGAGCGCCTCGGCCTCGCGAACCGCGTGGTCCCCCACGACGACCTGATGGAACAGGCGATGGCATGGGCTCAGGAGATGGCGCACAACGCGCCCCTCGCCGTCCAGGCGGCCAAGCGCACGATGCGGCAGGGACTCGATTCGACCTTCGAGGCGAACTCCCAGGCCGTCATGGCGGAGATTCTCCAGCTCTTCCGGACCGAGGACTTCAAGGAGGCGATCATGGCCTTCATGGAGAAGCGCGATGCGAACTTCCAGGGACGTTAGGTCGCTCGCCGCTTCGTCCTTCTTCGCCCTTGCGTCCGGAGCGGAAACGGGCGATCCGAGCCCGCGAATGGCGACCCGGATCGGCTGATCTAAGCTCGGGCGCCGCCGCCCGGGAAGCAGTCCGGAATTCAAGCAAAGGCCTCCTCCGTGCTCTTTCGACGATCGTTCCTCGCCGTCTTGCTCCTCGCGACGACGCTCGCGCCGTCCGCCGGCCTCGCGTCGGAGCGCTGGCTCATCCTCGCGACGACGACGAGCGTTCGGGACTCGGGGCTTCTCGACGCGCTCCTTCCCGGGTTCACCGCGAAGACGGGAATCGAAGTCCGTGTGATCGCCGTCGGAACCGGCGCCGCGCTCCGCATGGGCCGCGAAGGGAACGCCGACGTCCTCCTCACCCATGCGCCCGCAGCCGAGCAGGTCCTCGTCGACGAGGGCATCGTGACGCGGCGCACCCCCTTCATGGAGAACTTCTTCGTGATCGCCGGTCCCGCGGAGGACCCGGCCGCGATCGCCGAGGCGGAGTCCCCCGAAGAGGCGGTGAAGAAGATCGCCGAAGCGGGCGCCGGCTGGGTCAGCCGCTCCGACGACTCCGGCACGCACAAGAAGGAGAAGGCGCTCTTCCGCGCCGCCGGCCTCGATCCGGACACCGACCGGGACGGTCTCGTCCGGACCGGCAGCGGCATGGGCCTCTCGCTCCAGATCGCTGGTCAGCGCCAGACCTATGTCCTGAGCGACATCGGAACCTTCCTCGCGTTCGAGAAGCGCGTGGGCCTCGTCGTACTCTCGAAGCCCGCCGCCTCCCTGCGGAACGTCTACTCCGTGCTCCAGCTCGATGGGGACCGCTTCGAACGACCGCTTCACACCGAAGAGGCGGAAGCCCTCGAGGCCTACCTCCTCGAGCCCGCCGTGCAGCGGACGATCGGCGGGTTCGGCATCGAGAAGTTCGGGCGCGCCCTCTTCACGCCGCTGCACGCGGCGGCCGACGACGCCTAGGCGGACCGCGTGGGCGCCGAGTGGCAAGCAGGACCGGTCGCGGAGATCACGCTCCGCACGCTGTGGGTCTGCGGCGCGGCCCTCGTCCTCGCGCTCTCGGTCGGAGTTCCCATCGGGATCGTTCTCGGCACGCGACGCTTCTTCTCCCGGGCGCTCGTGATCTCGTCGGTGAACGCCGGGATGGGCGCACCGCCGGTCGTCGTCGGCCTCGTCGGCGCGATTCTGCTGGCGCGAAGCGGCCCCTTCGGTGACTGGAACCTGCTTTACACGCCGTGGGCGATGATCCTGACGTCGACGGCGATCGCGCTGCCCCTCGTGATCGGCCTGACCCTCGCGGCGGTCGGCTCCCTGGACGAGGAGTGGGACCTGCAGGTGCGGACGCTCGGTCTCTCGCGCCCCTGGCGGATCTGGCTCCTCGTTCGCGAGATCCGGATGGGCCTGCTCGCGGCGGTGATCGCGGCCCTCGGCGGCATCCTGTCGGAGGTCGGCGCAGTCAACATGGTCGGCGGAAACATCGCGGGGGAGACCCGCGTACTCACGACGGCGATCATGATGCACACGAGCATGGGCGAGTTCGAGATCGCCCTCGATCTCGCCAGCGTGCTCGTCGGCCTGATGCTCTCGATCGCGCTCGTCCTCACCTGGCTCCAGCTCTCGGGGCGGGCACGATGAGCGTGGCGCTCTCGGCCCGATCGCTGGTCTGCACCCGGGGTCGGGGGCGGCGCCGCTTCGAGCTGCGCGTCGACGCCCTCGACCTGAACGCCGGGGAGGTCCTCGTCCTCCTGGGTCCCAACGGTGCCGGCAAGAGCACCCTCCTGCGCGCCCTCGCCGGCCTCGACGACGGCGTTCGACGCGGCGCGATCACCGGCGGCGAGGGCCCCGTCACCCTTGTCTTCCAGCGACCGACCGCGCTCTCCGGCACGGTCGAGGGCAACGTGCGCGCCGCGCTGCTCGGCAAGGGCGTGCCGGAGCCCGAACGGAGCGAGCGCGTCCGCCGGGCCCTACTTCGTTTCGACATCGAGCCCCTCGCCGATCACGATGCGCGCACCCTCTCGGGCGGCGAGCTGCGCCGGCTCGCCCTCGCTCGCGCCTTCGTCCTCGACCCGGAGGTCCTCCTGCTCGACGAGCCCTTCGACGACCTCGACGCGGAGGGGCAGCGGCGCCTCTCCCTCGACCTCCAGGAGGCGATCGCCGAGACCGGGGTTGCCGTCGCGATGGTCACCCACGATCTGCGCCGCGCCCTGCTCCTCGCTGATCGGATCGCGGTCCTCTCGAACGGCCGGCTCGCCCAACACGGCGCGCGCGACGACGTCCTCCTCCACCCGGACACGCCGGAGATCGCGCGGATCGTCGGCATGATCAACGTCGCCGAGGGGCGGGTCGTGCGGCGCACGGACGACGTCACCTGGATCGAGATCGAAGCCGGATTCGAGGTGCCGACCGCGACCCCGCTCGAGACCGGGGAGCGCGCGTGGGTCGGCATCCGCCCCGAGCACCTGAAGCTCGACGTCGGGCGGGGCGACGGCGAGCCGATCGGCAAGGCGTCCGTCGAGAGCCTCGTCTCGGATGGACTCGCGAGCGTCGTCACCCTGCGCGTCGACGAGCGCCGATTCACGACGCACCTCTTGTCGGGTCGCGGCCTCGCGCGCAGGCTGCGCGCCGGCGATCGCGTCGCCCTCGCCGTCCATCCCGACCAGGTCCACGCGCGACCGCTCCGCTGATCGCCGCTCTCCGCGTCCCGATGCATCCGCCGCGGCCCCGCCGGAACGGAAGACGGAGCACGGCCGCTGCGCGCGCAGCCCGGAGGCAACTCGTGCGCAGGCCGATGTACGCGCTGCCTTTTCTCTCACGCGGCTCCGGCCCCTTCCCGATTTCCCCGATACACGACCGAGACTCCGGCCGGGGGTCGCCACGTGTCGTGCACGAGGGAAGCCATGTCGATCCAACCGATGACCGAGAAGCACGAATCCCCGAAAGAACGGCTCCAGCGCCGCCGCGTGCGGCGTTGGAAGCGCCGCGCGCGCATCGCCGGCCCCTTCCTCGGGCTGCCGCTGCTCGTGGGGACCCTCGCGCTCTCCGTCGATCTGATCACCTACTCGCCGGCACCGCCCCTCGAGCATCTCGTGGGCCAGCCCCATCCCGAGGTCGCGAGGTCGACTCCGTCGGCCCGCGCCCCCCTGCCGAGCACGGTGATGTCGCCGGCTGCTCCGATCGTCGCGCCCGAGGCGCAGACCAGTCGCTTCGAGCTGGAGCTCGGCTTCGAGCGGAACACCACGCCCACCGCCGCGCCGAAGCCGCCCCAGGCCCTTCGCTGAGGAAGGCGGCGCGCGCGGTCGGTCTTCCGACGAAGACACCGCCGCCACGAGTGCCAGATCGCCCTGCTTCACGCTTCCGACGGCCAGATGGCTGAGCGGGCGTCCGTCGATCACGACCGCCGCTGGCACGCCGACGACGTGCACCGCGAGGATCGTCGCGCCGAGGCGGACGGACACGAATCACTGCAGGGGGCTCGGAACCGCGAGCCCGTGTGGACGGCCCCGGGGCCGAGGGCTACACCCCGCCGCGGGCTCACGATCGAGCCAGGAGGAACCGGCGATGGCCACCCCCACGACGACGTCCGAGACGCGCTGTTTCGGCGGAATCCAGAAGACGATCCGCCACGCGTCCGAAGCAACCGGAACGGATATGAACGTCTCGATCTTCCTCCCGCCGCAAGCGGCCGACGGTCCGGTCCCGGTGCTCTACTACCTGTCGGGACTCACTTGCACCGAAGAGAATGTGACCGTCAAGGCCGGTGCGCAGCGCTGCGCTGCCGAATCGGGGCTCGCCCTCGTCATGCCCGACACGAGCCCCCGCGGCCTGGATCTTCCCGGCGAGCACGACGACTGGGATTTCGGAAGCGGCGCCGGCTTCTACGTGAACGCGACCGAAGCGCCGTGGAAGGACCACTACCGGATGTACGACTACGTGGTCGAGGAGCTGCCCGCGCTCGTCGGCGCCCACGAGCCGATCGACACGACGCGCGCTTCGATCACGGGCCATTCGATGGGCGGCCACGGCGCCCTCGTGATCGGGCTCCGCAACCCCGACCGCTACGCCTCGCTCTCGGCCTTCGCGCCGATCGTCTCCCCGACGCGATGTCCGTGGGGCCACAAGGCCCTTGACCACTATCTCGGAAGCGATCGTACGACCTGGGAGGCCTGGGACGCGTCGCTCCTCGTCGCGAAGCCCCACCCGAGCGGGATCCTGATCGACCAGGGCCTCGCCGACGGCTTCCTGGAAGAGCAGCTCAAGCCCGAGCTCTTCGAGGCCGCCTGCGAAGCGTCCGGACAGGCGCTGAACCTGCGTCGCCACGAAGGCTACGACCACAGTTACTTCTTCATCGCTACTTTCATGCCCGATCACGTCGAGCACGCGGCGAAGGCCCTGGCCCTCCGTTAGGTGTGCGTCCTCAGGCGAGCTTAGACAGCGCCTCGAGGTTCGCCTCGGCTTCTTCGGCGATGTCGAAGAGCCGCGGTGCGTCGAGTCCGACGCGCTCGCCCTTGGCAATCAGCTCCGCGTCCAGCTCGTCGGCATGGTCCGGGAAGCCTTCGGCAATCCGGCTGGCGATCGTGTGCCCGAGGTCGATGGCCTGGGCGAGATGCGCGGCGTCCCCATCGCCCCCCCCCATCTCGTGGTGGCCGAGCACCGCGTCACAGAACGGCTCCGGGAAGCCCCACGACGCGAGCACCATCGCGCCGAGCGCCGGGTGGGTCGCGGCGAGCATCGCGTCGACGGCCGCGTCGGAAGGTGACGCCCCGTCGTCCTGCCAGGCGGGCAGCTCGGCGACGAAGGCGAGTACGACCAGCTGGCCGAGGTCGTGGAGCAGTCCCGCCAGGAACCCGTTGTTCTCCCACGGCGGAATCTCCTGGGCGATCTCCTGGGTTGCGCTCGCGGTGAGCAGGGAATGGCGCCAGAGGACCTGTGCCCGGTCCCCGAGTCCAGGCGCGCGAAGCAGCGTCGAACGCAGCGCGACGACCACCACCAGGGTCCGCGCCTCACGGACCCCCATGCGCATGAGCGCCTCGCGAACGTTGGGCACCTCGGTCGCACCCCGGAAGTAGGAGCTGTTCGCGACACCCATGATTCGCGTCGCGAGCACCAGGTCACCGTTCACCGCCTGAGCGAGCTCTTCGAGGTCGACTTCGGCCTGCTCGATGAGACGAACGACGCGGAGGGTCGTCGGCAAGAGGGAAGGAAGACGCAGACGCCTGCGCTTGATCGCGCGCAGCAGCGGCGTGACCCACCGCTCCTGTCCCGGATCGGACTCGACCAGCGCACGCGCACCGGCGATCGCCGCTTCGACGTACCGCTCCGCAGCATGCTCCCCGAGCCCTTCATCTCCGATCTCGACGGCGTCGACCGACATCCCACCTCCAGGAGTCTCTTGCGGCGTGGCCAGACCGAGACTTGATCGGGCGAAACCCCGAGATGGGCTGAGGAGCGCACCTCAGGCGAATCCCCCAGTCGCCGACAGGGCCGGGCCGTCGCTAGGCCTGGGGCGTGCGAACCACCATCATGCGGACCTCGGTCATGTCCTCGATGGCGAACTTGACGCCTTCACGGCCGAGCCCGCTCTCCTTCACACCGCCGTAGGGCATGTGATCGACTCGCCACGACGGAACGTCGCCGATCACGACGCCGCCGACGTCGAGCACGTTCCAGGCTTTCTGCGCCTTGTAGAGATCGCGGGTGAAGATGCCCGCCTGGAGCCCGAAGACCGAGTCGTTCACCTCGGCGAGCGCGGCGTCGAAATCCGCGAAGCGCGACAGGGTCGCAACCGGTCCGAAGGCCTCCTGACACACCACGTCCTCGCCGTTCGGCACCTCCTCGAGGAGCGTCGCCTCGAGCATCGCGCCCTCCCGGCCCCCGCCGCAGAGCAGGGTCGCGCCCGCCGTCACCGCGCTCTCGATCCAGCCGTGGAGCCTCGACGCTTCCTTCTCGGAGATCATCGGACCGATGAAGGTCGCTTCGTCCTTCGGATCGCCCATGGGCAGCGCCTGCGTCTTCGCGACGAGCTGGTCGCGAAGGCGATCATAGAGCGCGTCGTGGACGAGGATGCGCTGGACGCCGATGCAGCTCTGGCCGCTCTGGTAGAATGCGCCGAAGACGATGCGCTCGATCGCGTCGTCGACGTCCGCATCCTCGTCGACGATCACCGCGGCGTTCCCGCCGAGCTCGAGTACGACCGGCTTCTTGCCCGCGCGAGCCTTCAGGTCCCAACCGACGCCTGGCGAGCCGGTGAAGGAGAGCAGCTTCAGGCGGTCGTCCTCGGTGAATCGCGCGGCCCCGTCGCGCGAGCAGGGCAGGATCGAGAACGCGCCTTCGGGCAGGTCGGTCTCGGCGAGCACCTCACCGATCACGAGGGCCCCGATCGGCGTCAGACTCGCCGGCTTCAGGACGAACGGACAGCCGACCGCGAGGGCCGGCGCGACCTTGTGCGCCGCCAGGTTCAACGGAAAGTTGAAGGGCGAGATGAACGAGCAGGGCCCGATCGGCACCCGCTTCCACGCGCCGCTGTAGCCCCGGGCGCGGGGACTGATGTCGAGGGGCATGACTTCACCGCCGATCCGGACCGACTCCTCGGACGCGATCCGGAACGTGTCGATGAGCCGACCGACCTCGCCCCGGGCGTCCTTGATCGGCTTGCCGGCCTCGATGCAGAGCGCCATGGCGAGCTCCTCGAAGCGCTCCTGGAAGCGCCGCACGCAGTGGTCGAGGACGGCCTGGCGCTCGTATGCGGCCATCGCTGCCATCGGCTCCGTCGCCGCCACCGCCGCGGCGATCCCGCGATCGATGGCCGCGTCGTCCGCCAGAGCCACCCGGGTCGCGACCTCGCCGCTGTACTTGTCGAGGACCTCGAGGTCCTGGTTCGGGGCCTCGGGGCGATTCGCCAGGAAATACGGGTAGGTCGGAGCCAGCGCGGTCATCGGATCGAGCCTCCGGCACCGGGCGGGCCCGGCGAAACGGGAAGAAACGGAGCGGTCGCAGGGACCCTGGCGAGGCTAGCAGGCGGTGATTCGCGTCACGCTCGAAAACGCAGCTTGGACTGTAGATTCCGGTCGGGATTGCCGATGAGTCGCGTATGGACGACTCGTTCACGCTCCCCGGATGGGCCCGCCAGGTCCTGATCGGTGCCGGCCTCTTCGTGCTCGGCGGCCTGATCGCGTTCGGCTACTCCTGGCGGCCGCTGCACGGCTCCCTGACCTGGAAGGTCGCGGCGCTCGAGGAGAAGCTCGACGCGCGCAATCTCGAGAACCTGAAGCTCTCGGACGAGCTCGCGCGACTCCGCAGCCTGGAGGCGGAGCGCGTCGACCCCGAGGCGTTCCGGGAGGCGCAGGCGTCGCTCGAGACGACCGAGACGGCCCTGGCCCAGGCCAAGAAGGATCTGGCGCGGGCCGATCGCAAACGGAAGGACGCGAACGCGAGCGCACGGACGTGGCGGAAGCGCTACGAGAAGCTCCGCGACGAGACGAGTCGCGCACCGATCCCGGCCGCGCCCGCCCCCGCCCCCGCGGCAGCCGAAGCCGCCCCGCCGACGACGCCACCCGCCGAATCCCCGGCGCCGGCCTCGCCCGAAGCGCCCGAGCCCGCCATCCTTGACGGCGGAAACGGCCCGAACGGCACCCCGCCCTGATCCTCTTCGGGGCTCCGGGACGCGACGGGCCCCCGGATTCAGGGAGTCTCCATGTCGGTGCACGGTGAATTCGGTCGCGCCCTCGAGAATCTGCTCGCGGGCGTCGACATGCTGCCGCCAGCGGAGGCCGCTCCCCACCGCGCCGCGCTCGAGCGCGCCCGCCTCTCGGCGCAGCCCGACCTCTCGAGCGCGGCCCGCATCGCGCGCGATGCCCTCCGTGGCCTCTCCGCCGTCGACGTCCCCGGCGACCGCCTCGCGGTGCTCGCGGAGCACCTCGATGCCCATTGCCGAGCCATTCTGGGCGTCTCCGGCGACTGACCGGCAGTCGAGCGGCAGGGACCGGCCCCCTCGCCTCTTCGACGCGAGGCGGGCGGCTCCGCGATGATACACTCGGCCCTCCGCCGAGGACCCTCCGACACCCTGCCCCCGATGCTGCCCCTGCTCCGACTCCACCTCCCACGCTGCTTCGCTTTCGCCCCGCCCCGAACGCGGGTCGCGCTGGCGCTCGCAGTGGGGCTGCTGTCGTGGACGGGAGTCGCCGGGGCGGTGCTGATCGCCACCGGGGACGGCACCGGGAACACCACGCCCCCCTTGAGCGACCCGGGATTCGCGAACGTCGGCGCCACCTCGAACGGGCTCTCCGCCGTCTATGTCCGCAACGGCTGGGTCCTCACCGCGAACCACGTCGGCGAAAACGCGGTCACCTTCGGCGGCGTGACCCACGAACCGATCGCGGGATCGCGCATCCGCTTCCAGAATTCCGACGGGACGCTGGCGGATCTGATCGCGTTCAAGCTCCAGACGCGCCCGGCGCTACCCGACCTCGCGATCACCGATCAGGCCCCCTCCGCGGGCGACCTGATCACGGTGATCGGGAACGGTCGGAATCGCGGCGCCGAGACGAGCTTCCAGGGCATCGACGGCTGGGCCTGGGGGAGCGGTCGATCGATCCGATGGGGCACCAACCGCATCAGCGACGTCGACCAGGTCGAGCTGAACACCCGGTCCTTCGTCACCATCTTCGACTTCGTGAGCCAGCCCCCGTCGGGGCAGCACGAGGCCGACATCGTGAACGGCGACTCCGGGGGCGGCGCGTTCGTCGGCTCGGGGCCGAGCGCCGAGCTCATCGGCATCCTCTTCGCTCGCGCCTCCTTCGTGGACCAGCCTCCGGGCACGTCGATCTACGGCAACCTGGGGCTGATCGCCGACCTCTTCGCCTATCGCGACGACCTGCTGGCAGTGATCGATCAGCCCGACTGCGACGACGGCCTCGACGACGACGGGGATGGACTGATCGACCATCCGGCCGATCCCGGCTGCACCAGCCCCACCGACGAGAGCGAGCGAGAAGCTAGTCTCACCTGCGACAACGGCGTCGACGACGACGGGGATGGTCTGATCGATCTGCTCGATCCGAGCTGCGCGGAACCGGGCGACACCGACGAGCGGGGCCCGCTCTACGCCTGCGACAACGGCCTCGACGACGACCTGGACTCGTTCACGGACTACCCGGACGATCCGGATTGTCTGCACCCGACGAACCCGTCCGAGCTCCCCGAGCCCGGAATCGGGATCCCGCTGGCGCTCGGCGCGCTCGCCCTCGCGGCGCGGACGCGCAGGTCGACCTACTCGAGCAGGTCGACCTTGTAGTTGCCGCGGCGCTCGTCGTACTCGAGCTTCACGCAGCCCTCTCGTTCCGCCGCCTGGAGCAGCTCGGCGAAATTGCGATAGCCGGCGGTCGTCTCGTCGAAGTCCGGGTGCACGCGCCGGAGCGCCTGCTTGATCATCGAGCCCCAGACCGCGTCGTGGTCCTTCGAGAGGTTCTCGAGGACGTCGAGCATGTGGTCGATCGCGTCGGCCCCGTCGTCGTTGATCGGCGCGTCCCCCTTGCCCTTGGAGGCGGCCTTGGTCTTGGACGCCTTCTTCTTCGCCGGCTTCGACTTCTGCTTCTCGGCGCGCTTGCCCGCCTTCACATCGGCAGCCTTGGCGAGGTCGTCGTAGTAGAGGAACTCGTCGCAGCTGCCCATCAGCAGACCCGACGTCGAGTTCTTGACGCCGCATCCGATGACGCGCTTGTGGTTCTCCTTGAGCTTCGACACGAGCGGCGAGAAGTCGCTGTCGCCGGTCAGGAGCGCGAACACTTCGATGTGTTCCTTCGAGTAACAGAGATCGAGGGCGTCCACGACCATCCGGATGTCGGCGCTGTTCTTGCCGCTCATCTTGGATCGCGGGATGTCGATCAGCTCGATCCCGCGCGCGTGGAAGTCGCGGACGTCGGTGCGGTACTGACTCCAATCGCAGTAGGCGCGCTTGTAGACGATCCGCCCCTTCTCGAGCAGGCGCTTCAGGATCAGGTCGATGTCGAGGGTTCGCCACTTCGAGTCGCGCGCGCCGAGGGCGAGGTTCTCGTAGTCGACGAAGACGGCGATCAGCGGTTCTTCGGACATGGGTCTCTTTCTTTCGATGGCGGAGGGGCGGCGCACGGCGTCAGGCCGCGGGCTCGCCGAGGGTGAGGCGCCAGACCGCGACTTCGCCGTGTTCGTCGATCTCGCCTTCCAGGATATGGGGAGAGTCGGCCATCGGCGCCAGGAATGCTCGCCGGGGGCGGCTCCGGGCCGAGAATTCCCAGCCGCCCTCCTCCCGTGGCCAGCCCTCGAGGACGACGATGCCTTCGTCGTCGAAGTACGAGACGAGGATCTGGTCACCGTCGATCCAGACCTCGGCGTCGTCGCAAGTGAAGGCCTCGGCCTCGCCGAAGGCGGCGACCGAGACGGCGCAGACCGGATGGTGGACGCGGCCCGCCATCAGCGCGCGTGGCTGATGCCGCCGTCCACGGCGATGGTCACGCCGTTCACGTAGGCGCCGGCACGAGAGGCGAGGTAGATCGCGATGCCCGCCATGTCGTCGGGATTCCCGATCCGGCCGAGGGGGACGAGCTTGCTCATGGCGTCGCCCGCCGCCTCGAGGGTCGCCTTCATCATCCGGCTCTGGAACGGGCCGGGCGCGACCGCGTTCACCGTGATCCGCTTGGGCGCGAGCTTGCGAGCGAGGACCCGGGACATGTGGTGGACCGCGGCCTTGCTCGCCGAGTAGGAGTAGGTCTCGAGGGTCGGCACGGTCAGGCCGTCGATCGAGCCGATGTTGATCACGCGAGACGGGTCGTCGTCCGTGGCCGTCGCCTCGAGCGCGCTCGTGAGCCTTCGGGTCAGGAAGAACACGCCCTTCACGTTCACGTTCAGCACCCGGTCCCAGGCCGACTCCGGGAAGGTCTCGTAGTCCTCGCCCCAGTTCGCACCGGCGTTGTTCACCAGGATGTCGAGCTTCCCGTCGGTGCGGGACTCGATCTCGTCGCCGAGGGCGTTCGCCCCGGCTTCGCTCGAGAGATCCGCGACGATGTGCTCGACGTCGCCGCCGTCGCCGAGCTCCGCGATCCGGGCTTCGAGCTCCGCTTCCTTGCGCGAGGCGATGTAGACCTTCGCGCCCGCCCGGGCGTAGCCCTCGGCGATCATCCAACCGATTCCACTGCCACCGCCGGTGACCAGAGCCACCTTGCCTTCGATCGAAAAGAGATCGGAAACGTTCACGTTCACCGTCACGGGCATCCTCCTCCGGACCGGCCTCCGGCCGGGCGCCGAGTATAGGCGGGGCCGGCGCGGGCGCCGGGGACAGGGAGGAGACGGCGAGTGCCGCCGGATCGCGGCGGCCCGTCCGCGCGCACGGGCCTTCACGGCGGCCGGGGCGCACGGTAGCTTCCCGGCGCGATGTCCGACGCTGCAGCCGAAACCGGAGGGCTCCTGCCCGGCCGAGCCACCCAGGCCGGCACCCGTCGTTACGCCGACCGGATCATCGCGCGACGCCGGGAGGCCGGCCTCCCGACCGCGGCGGACCACTTCGCCCGTCCCGACGAGCTGTGGCTCTCCTCGCTCTCCCTGGGCACGCTGCGCGGGGATCCGGGCGGCGTCGACGACCTGCTCTACCGGAGCGTCGTCGGCGACCTCCTCGAAGGCGGCGTCAACGTCTTCAACACCGCCCTATCCGATCGCATGCAGACCAGCGAGCGCGCGATCGGCCACGCCTTGCGGCGCGCCTTCGCCGAGGGTGTCGTTGCACGGGACGAGGTCGTCGTGGTCACGAAGGGCGGCGGGCTCACACCGGATCCCGAGCGAGCGGGCAGCTACACCTCCGCGCAACGCGACCTCTACGCGACCTACATCGACAGCGGGATCGTCTCCCCCGACGACGTCTACCGGGGTCACTCGATCGACCCGGGCTTCCTGCTCGACCAGATCCAGCGCAGCCGCCGGAACCTCGGCCTCGAGACCCTCGACTACTACTTGATCCAGGAGCCGGAGGTCCACCTCAAGGACCGCGGCGTCGACGGGTTCAAGGACGCGCTCAAAGGCGCCTTCGAAGCGCTCGAACATGCCGTCGAGCAGCGCTGGATCGGAGCCTACGGTCTCTGCACCTGGGAGGGGTTCCTCGTCCCGGACACGGACCGCAACCACCTCGGGATCGTGGAGGTCTTCGAGGCGGCCCTCGACGTCGGCCAGGCCGACCACCACCTGCGGGCGATCCAGCTCCCCTACGGCCTGGCGATGGGGGAAGGCGTCGCGCTCGACAGCCAGCTCGGTCCCGACGGCCACAGCCGCGCGATCCTCGACAGTCTCCGCGACACGGGCACCGCCGTCTTCGCGAGCGCCCCCTTGTACGGCGGGCGGCTCGTCGGACGGGTGCCCGAGTTCGTGATGCGCGCCCTGCCCGAAGCGCCGGGCCAGGCGCTCTCTGCCCTGCAGTTCGCCCGCAGTACCGCCAACGTGACGTCGGTGGTCGTCGGGATGCGCGAAGCGGCCCACGTGGAAGAGAACCTCCAACTCGTCGGCATCCCGCGAGCGGACCCGCGGATCCCGGCCACCCTCTTCGCAGTCGCCGCCCGCGGTCGGGACGCCCTCGCCTGATCAGGCGCTCGCGAGGGAATCCTCTAGACTCCCGCCATGTCGAAAGAAGGCACGGGCGAGGTCACGGGGCTCCTTCGCGTCGCCGGCGAGGACTCGACCATGGCCGACCGGCTCTGGGAGCTGGTCTATCCCGAGCTCCGGCGTCGCGCCGCGAACCTCGTCCGCAACGAGCGGAGCGACCACACGCTCTCGGCCACGGCGGTCGTGAACGAGGCCTTCGTCCGGCTCTCGACGCGCATGGCCCACGAGTGGGAGGACCGCTCCCACTTCTACAACACCGCCTCCGGCATCATGCGCCACGTCCTGATCGACCACGCCCGGAGCCACCGCGCGGACAAGCGCGGCGGCGGCGCCGCGAAGCAGGAGCTCGACGAGTCGGTCTTTCCCTCGGTCCAGGCCGACGACGAAGGCTTCCAGATCGCGGAACGGGCGCTCGAGCGCCTCGCCGAGGAGCACGAACGCGCGGCGCTCGTCGTGACGCTGAAGGTCTTCGGCGGGCTCACGATCCCGGAGATCGCCGCCGAGGTGAAGGTGGCCGAGCGCACCGTCAAGAACGACTGGGCGCTGGCCCGCGAGCGGCTCGGCGTCTTTCTCGCCGATTGAGACCGGGCGGCGCTGCGCGCCTCTCGCCGGCGCCTTCGGCGGCGCCGGCTTGCGCTGAGGGCTCCAGGCGCGGGCGGGCGCGGAGAGCTTCGTCGCCGCCGGTCGCGACCTGGAAGCCGGCTAGGCGCTGGCCTGGAGACCCTGCTCCTCGAGTCGAGCCTCCATCGCGCGCCGCGTCCGGAACAGGCTGATCTTCACCGCCTGGTTCGACTTGCCGAGCTCCTCGGCGATCGCCTTCGTGGGGCGACCGTCTCCGTAGTAGAGGTCGAAGATCTCGCGCTGGGCCTCGGACACGTCCTCGTCCAGGGCGTCCGCACAAACCTCGAGCATCCGCGCCGCCTCGACCCGGCGATCGGACGGCGCCTCGGGGGCGACCGGGGGCTGCGCCTCGAGCTGTTCGATCGGGACCCCGATCGGCGTCTTCTTCCGGAAGCGCCGGCAGAGCTGGTGGTGCGCGATGCCGAACATCCAGGTCAGGAGCGCGGAACGTCCTTCCCAGGAGCCCAGACACTTGTGGACCTCGAGGAACACGTCCTGCACGACGTCCTCGGCCTCCGTCGCGTCCCCGAGGCGCTTGACGGCGAAGCGGTAGAGCCGCTGGTGGTAGAGGGCGTGGAGCCGGCTGAATGCGTCGGCATCGCCGGCGAGGATCTCGCGCACGAGCGCCTGGTCCTCGCGGCGGCGCTCGGCGACGGCGGGATCGACCGGGCGGCCCGTCGAGATGGACAGCACCGGCGCCGCGGCGGCCTCCGGTCGCGGGTCGTTCGAAGCAGGGGCGGGGCTCAGGGTCGAAACGGTCATCGGTCACTCCTTCCGGATTCCGGCGCGGGCGGGGGACGCCCTGCGCTCATGTCCTGGAAGGCGGAACCCCGACGCGGAACGGGCAACGCACCGGCGCTTTTTTTCGTTTTCGCCCTGTCGTTGAGCGTGAGGTAGATGCCCGCGGGGAAGATCGCGGTGATCCCCCGGGATTCGACTCAAGGGAACCCCGGTGCCCGGACGATGCATCGCGTTGGCAGGCGTCCTCCGTGACGCGGATTCAAATCTTCGAGGGTATTCCGATGTCCGATCCCAGAATGACGGGTCTCTCCCTGATGGGCCTCTCGATCGTCGCCTTCCTCGGCACGACCACCCAGATGCTCCCGTCGGTCACCTTCTTCCCCGCACTGGCCGTCTTCGTGCTCGGGGCGATCAAGTTCCTTCGCGCCAACAAGGTCGAGATGGCGAAGGCCGAGAAGCGCGTCGAGCGGAAGCTCAACCCGACGATCCGGACGAGCCAGCATGCCCAGGCCCACGCCGAGCGCCTCGCCGCCCGCCGTGGCAGCGCGATCAGCTCGTTGAACGGCAGCGACATCGATGCCGAGGCCGCGGCGCGACAGGCCTCGGGTCGCATGGCGACCGAGCCCCCGGGCGGCGACGCGATCGAGATCAGCGAGGACGAAGCGGATCTGGTCGTGACGACCGACGTCTCGTTCCCGGTCGAGGTCCAGACGGGCGATGCGCTCGCGGACCAGCTGAAGAAGCTGAACCAGCTGATGACTCAGGGCGTGCTCACGGAAGAGGAGTACGCGGTCGCGAAGGCCAAGCTCCTCGGCTGATCCGCTCTCGGCCGGATCCGCCGCTTCCGGGGGTCGCGGGCGCACTCCGAAACGAACCGTTGCCCGACGGGAAGAGTGGCGATGCTAGGGTCTCGGCATGCGACCCAGCGCATCTCTCGACCGAAGCGTCGACATCGAATGGATCGAAGTCCCTCCAGATTCGGACCAGCTGGACTTCGGGGACGCCGTCCGGGAGGGCCTCTGCCGGCAGGACAAACGGCTCCCGAGCCAGTTCTTCTACGACGCCGAAGGCTCCCGGCTCTTCGAGGAGATCTGCGAGCTCCCCGAGTACTACCTGACCCGGGCCGAGGCGGAGATCCTGGAACGCGCGGCCCCCGAGCTGGCCGAACGCCATCCCCAGATCGAGGCGATCATCGAGCTCGGGAGCGGCAGCGCGGTCAAGACCGAGTACCTGCTCCGCGCCTTCCTCGAGACCCGGGACGGGCTCTGCTACGCGCCGATCGACGTCTCCCGAGCCGCCCTCGAAGAGAGCGTCGAGCGCCTCGAGCGGGACCACGAGGACCTCGAGATCCGTCCCGCGCTCGCCGAGTACGAGGCGGGGCTCGCCGAGCTGCGCGCGCTGGATCTCGGCCCGACCCTCACGCTGTGGCTCGGCTCGTCGATCGGGAACCTGAGCAAGCCCGACGCCGCGACGTTCGTGTCCCGCCTCGCGAGCGACATGGAACCCGAAGACCGCCTGCTCGTCGGCATCGACCTCCGGAAGGATCCCTCGATCCTCGAGGCGGCCTACGACGACGCCGAGGGCGTCACCGCCCGATTCGATCTGAACCTCCTGGCACGGATCAATCGCGAGCTCGGTGGAAACTTCGACCTCGACACGTTCCGGCACGTGGTCCACTACGACGACGACTCGGGGGCGGTGAAGAGCTTCCTCGAGAGTCGGACCGATCAACGCGTGGAGATCCCGGGCGCCGAGGTCGCGGTCCCCTTCCGCGAAGGGGAGCGGATCCACACCGAGGATTCCCACAAATACGGCCCGGACGAGATCGAGGCACTCGCGCGCGGAGCCGGTCTCCGGGTCGAAGAGCAGATCCGGGACGCCGCCGACCGGTTCACGGTCAGCGTGTTCGCACGGGCCTGAGGGCCCCCGCCGAGGGGCCGCGGAGAGCCTCCGGCCTCCGCTTCCCCGCTCCCGCTCCCGCCGCCCCCTCGCGCGGCCGGGAAGTCACGATCGGGCGCACGAAACGGCAGCACCGGGCCCCGGAACGAAAAACCCGGAACACCCACGAGGAGTGTTCCGGGCATCCCTGGGAAGGGGAATTCGGCTTTTGTACATAGGAAGTGTCTGCACGCCGGAAGATGTGTCACGGAATTTCACGCCGGAGGCGATCTTTTTCCGGAGCCCCCCCTGCTATGTCCCTCGGGGAAATCTCCCGGCAGCCCCCGCACAGGCTGCCCGCAAGTCCGTCACAGCGAATCGCCGAGCGCCCGCAGGCGAAGGAAAAGTCCCCTAGCCGAGCGCCCGCAGGCGACGGCTCAGTGCGCGTCCCGCCAGTTCGTCCCGAAGCCGACGTCGACGGTGAGGGGCACGGAGAGCTCGGCGACCTGCTCCATCTGCTGGGTGACGAGCGCCGTGAGCGCTTCGCGCTCGTCCTCGGTCGTCTCGAAGACGAGCTCGTCGTGGACCTGCATGATCATCGTCGCCGACAGGCCCGCCGCCTCGAGGGCCCGGTCGACGTCGACCATCGCCTTCTTGATCAGGTCCGCCGCCGTCCCCTGGATCACCGTATTCGTCGCCATGCGCTCCGCCGCCTGACGCAGCACCCGATTGCGTGAGGACAGATCCGGCAGGTAGCGCCGTCGGCCCATCCAGGTCCGCACGAAGCCGTCCTTCTTGGCCTGCTCCTTCGTCTCGTCTAGGAAGCGACGAACCCCGGCGTACCGCTCGAAGTAGGCATCGATCGTCTCCTGCGCCTCCCCGGCCGCGATGCCGAGCTGTTGCGCGAGGCCGAACGCCGAGGAGCCGTAGATGATCCCGAAGTTCACCGCCTTGGCGCGAGCGCGCAGCTCGTCGTCGACTTCGTCGAGCTCGATGCCGGCGACTTCGGCGGCCGTCCGCCGGTGGATGTCGTGGCCGTGCTTGAACGCGTCGATCAGCGACGGGTCGCCGGAGTAGTGCGCGACGATCCGCAGCTCGACCTGGGAGTAGTCCGCCGCGAGCAGAACGCGTCCCTCCGCCGGCACGAAAGCCTCCCGGATCCGTGCCCCTTCGCTTCCGCGGATCGGGATGTTCTGGACGTTCGGGTTGGACGCGGAGAGGCGGCCGGTCGCGGCGCCCAGCTGGTGGAAGCTCGGATGAATGCGCCCGGTCCGCTCGTCGACCAGCGGCGGCAGCGCGTCGATGTAGGTGCTCTTCAGCTTCGAGAGCTTGCGCCAGGCGAGGATCCGGCCGGGCAGCGCGTGATGCTCCTGGAGCTGCTCGAGCACGCTCTCCGCCGTCGAATAGCCGGTCTTCGTCTTCTTGAGGATCGGGAGCCCGAGCTTCTCGAAGAGGATGACCGAGAGCTGCTTGGGGCTGCTGATCAGGAACTCCTCGCCGGCCAGGGCGTGGATCTCCTTCTCGATCCGGGCGAGCTCCCCTTCGTACTCCGTCGAGAGATGGGCGAGATGGCCCTCGTCGATCCGGACCCCGGCCCGCTCCATCTTCGAGAGCACTGCGGTCAGCGGGATCTCGACGTCGGCGAACAGCGCCATCAGCTCGTCCGCCTCGAGCCGCTCGCGGAGGACCTGGCCGAGAGCCAGGATCGCGGCCGACTGCTCGCCGGCCCAGGCGCCGACCGCCTCGATGCCGAGGTCCTCGACCGACTTCGCCTTCGCACCGCGCCCGGCGAGCTCCTCCCAGGAAGTCACGCTCCGACCGAGATGCTCCATCGAGAGCGGCGCCAGCTGATGCGCGCCGGTCGCGTCGATCATGTGCCCGGCGACCTCGACGTCGACCTCCGGCAGCGGCAGCACGAGGCCGAGCTCCGCGAAGAGACTCTGGGTCCCCTTGGTGTCGAAGGCGAGCCAGGGCGCGTCCCCCTCGACCACCAGCCTGCGGACCGCGCCGACCGCCGCCTCGGGCTGGACCCCCTCACGATCGAGGAGTCCCTCCCCCGCGATCGTGAGATAGCTCGCCCCGCCCGCCTCTCCGCAGAGCGCGAGCCCCTGGAGTCGCCGCGACACGGCCGTGCCGTCGGACGTCACCGCGTGGATCGCGATCCGGTCGGCGCCGAGGAGCGCCTCGACCGCGGCTTCGAGGGCCGCGTCGTCGCGGACGATCGTCGTCTCGACCTCGGTCGTTTCTCCGGCGGCGACCGCGCCGCCGCCTTCGGAATCGCCGTCCAGCGTGTCGAGCAACCGCGTGAACCCGAGCTTCGTGTAGAGCGTGCGCAGGCGATCGTCGTCGGGCGGCTGGACCTCGAGACCCGCCCATTCCGGCGCGAGCGGGACGTCGTCCCGAAGCGTCGAGAGCTCCCGGGACAGTCGCGCGTCGTCCGCATGCTCGAGCAGGCCTTCGCGCGCCCGCTTCGCCTTCACCTCTTCGGCCCGCTCGAGGAGCGCGTCGAGGTCGCCGAACTCCAGGATCAGCTTGGCCGCGCCCTTCTCCCCGATCCCCTTCACGCCGGGGATGTTGTCCGACGGATCGCCGACGAGGGAGCGGACGTCGAGCAGCTTCTCCGGGGGCACGCCGAAGCGTTCTTCGACGGCGGCGGCGTCGATGCGTCGATCCTTCGCGCTGTCGAGCAGCTCGACGCCGGGACGGACGAGCTGCATGAGGTCCTTGTCGGTCGAGACGATGCAGACCTCCGCGCCCTTCGGCGCCGTGGCCACGAGGCTCGCGATCACGTCGTCCGCCTCGAAGTCCGGGACCTCGACCTGCTTCACGCCGAAGGCCTCGCAGAGATCCGCGATCAGGGGGAGCTGCGCGCTCAGGTCCTCGGGCTGCTTGTCGCGCCCGGCCTTGTACTCGGGGAAGAGCGTCTTGCGAAAGGATCCACCCTTCGGGTCCGAGGCAAACGCGACGTGGGTCGGCCGCTCTTCGCGCAGGACCTTCGCGAGCATCGTCACGAAGCCGTAGGCGGCGTTCGTCGGCGTCCCGTCTGGCGCGCGCAGGTTCGGAATCGCGAAGAAAGCGCGATAGATGGCGTTGGCGCCATCGATCACGACCAGTCGGGGGGCAGCGGATTTCGTCACGCGCCGAGGGTACAGCACTCCCGCGCGCCGGGGCGACGAACGGACGGACGGCTAGCCCAGCTTGACCAGGGTGCTCTTCTTCTCCGCGGCCGGCGGCGCCAGGACCACCGCCGAGGGGTCGACCAGGATCCCGCGCATGATCACGTCGACCGCGTGCATGAAGAGCGGCTCGAGCGGCCGGCGACGGATCTGACGACGCGCGCGGGTGTTGTCCGACTCGATGAGGCTGTCCGCGACGCTCCAGAGCATCGTCGCGACCTCCCACGTGTCGCATTCGACGAACTCGCCCCGCTCGACGCCGTACACGAGCGCGTCGTGGATCACGTTGAGGTTCCGCTCCCAGAACTCCGAGATCTTCTCGAGCTCGTCCTTCGGCAGCTCGCCGATCACGCTCTCGTTGTCGACCGCCCAGAAGATCAGGAAGTAGTCCGGGTGGTCCATCCAGTGCGCGAAGTAGAAGCGGGCGATCGCGCGAATGCGTTCGAGCGCGGTCTCGCCCTGCTGACCCGCCGCGCGCATCTGCTCGAGGAAGATCTCGTGGTTGTTCGTCAGCACGGCGACGTAGAGGTCGGCCTTGCTCTCGAAGTAGCGGTAGAGCGTGCCCTTCGCGACGCCGGCCTTCTCGGCCATCTCGTCGAGGTTCGCGCTCATGAATCCGTCGCGGAAGAACACGTCGCGCGCGGCCTCCAGGATCCGCTTGCGGCTCTCCGCTTTCTTCTGGTCTCGGGACATGCTCGAATTGTCTCGTTCGGGTGCGAAAATTCAAGCGCGGAAGCGCCGAATCCGGTTCGATGAGCAACGGAGCGGCAGCCGACCCGCAGGCCGGCCCCCTCCGAGTGCGTCGGAAAGCCCCGCTCGAGGCGATCAGGGGAACTCCGGGGGGATCTCGCCACTCGCAGCGTGCAGCGCCGCGGTCCGCACGTAGGTCAGGGTCCGCTCGCGCTGGAGCCGGATCTCCTCCGGCGTGAGGGGCCGGATCTCCTTCGCGGGCACCCCCGCCCAGAGCGTCGCCGGCGGGACGACCTGGCCCGGTCGAACGACGGCTCCGGCGGCGACGAGCGCCTCCTCGCCGACGATCGCGCCGTCGAGGACGATCGCGCCGATGCCGATCAGCGCCCCCTCGCCCACGCGACAGCCATGCACGACGGCGCGGTGTCCCACCGTGATCTCGTCCCCGAGGATCGTCGGATGGCGATCCGCCGTCACGTGGACCGTGGATTGATCCTGCAGGTTCGTGCGTGCCCCGATCCGGATGTGGTGGACGTCCCCGCGCAGCACCGAGCCGTAGAAGACGCTCGACTCCCGCCCGATCTCGACGTCGCCCACGACCGAGACGCCGGGTGCGATCCAGGCCGTGTCGTCGATCTTCGGGCGGAGATCGCCGTAGGCGCGGACGATCGCGCCGGGGAAGCGAACGCGCGCCGGCCCCTCCGTGCTCAATCGAGCGAGTCGCTGCCGTCGTACCGGATCGCGTCGAAGAGCACCGTCTGGATGTAGCGCTCGCCGAAGTCGCAGAGGATCGTGACGATCGTCTTGCCCGCGTTCTCCGGCCGCGAGCCGAACTCGATCGCCGCCTTCACGTTCGCGCCGGCGGAGATCCCGCAGAGCAGCCCCTCCTCGCGGGCGAGCCGCTGGGCCATCGCGACGGCGTCGTCGTTCGAGACCTGGATGACCCCGTCGAGGGCGTCCGTCTCGAGCACGTCCGGCACGAAGCCCGCGCCGATGCCCTGGATCTTGTGGGGGCCGGGCTGTCCGCCGGAGAGGATCGGGCTGTCCGCCGGCTCGACGGCGATCGCCTGGAATTCGGGCTTCTTCGGCTTGATGAAGCGGGACACGCCGGTGATCGTGCCGCCGGTTCCGACGCCGGCGACGATCGCGTCGACCGAACCGTCCGTGTCTTCCCAGATCTCCGGGCCGGTCGTGCCGAAGTGGACCTCGGGGTTCGCCGGGTTGCGGAACTGCTGGGGCATGAAGGAGTCGGGGATCTGGTCGGCGATCTCGTTGGCCTTCTCGATCGCCGCCTTCATGCCCTTGGCCCCTTCGGTCAGGATGATCTTCGCGCCGAACGCGCGCATGGTCGCGCGGCGCTCGGGGCTCATCGTGTCGGGCATCACGATCACCGCGGGATAGCCCTTGCTCGCCGCGACGAGGGACAGCGCGATGCCGGTGTTCCCCGACGTCGGTTCGACGATCGTCGACTTCCCGGGCACCAGGTCGCCCGACTTCTCCGCCGCCTCGATCATCGCGAGACCGATCCGATCCTTCACGCTGTTGCCGGGGTTCGCCGCTTCGAGCTTGCCGAGGATCGTCGCCTGGCAGTCGTCGACGACGCGGTTCAGGCGGACGAGGGGCGTCCCGCCGATCAGATCGGACACGGAGGAGGCGATGTTCATGGTCTTCTTCTTCCTTCGGATGACGGCGCGGCGGCGGGGCCGTCGCGACGGGCCCGCGGAGGATACCGCCACGCCGACGTCGCCGTCAGGGAAGCCCGTCGGACCGCGAGGCATCCACGACCGGCCCGACGACCCGGTCGATCAGGACCGTCACGTAGGCGCCGGGCGGCAGCCGGCACGCGAGGCGGAGGGCACGCCCGTCGTCGATCGCCTCGACCGAGAGCCCCTCGGGCCGGACCCGGAGCGGCCGCCGCGTGCCCTGGGCCCGAACGCCTCGCGGCGGCTTCAGGTCCCGGCCGCTTGCGAAGCCGAAGCGGGCGAGGACCTCCGCCTCGAGGGCGGCTGCCTCGTCACGGGGCTCGCGCATCTTCGTGCCGAGGATCGGGCCGGTCGCGCTGATCTCGAAGGCGCGGGCGCGCTCGGCGTCCGTCTCGGGGTCGTCGACCCAGAAGAGGCCCCCGCTCTCCTCGACACGGGCGAGGTCGCCGAGCAGGACGCCGTCGAAGCCGTCACCCCGCGCGTCGAGCACCGCGTTGAAGATCTCCGACTGGAGCGCCGACACGAGGAAGCGCGCCTTCCGCTTGTCGCGTGGCGCCCTGCCCCCCGCGAGCATCTCCCGCGCACGATCCGCGTTGTCCCCGTCGCGCCCGAATCGCTGCTCGCCGAAGCGATTCGGCAGGCCCCGCTGCCGCACCTCGGCGACGCGCGCCTCGATCGGGGCGAGGTCGATCTCGTGATCGCCCCGGAGCACGATCTCGAAGGCGTTGTCGCGCAGGTGCCCCGTACGCAGCTTGTTGCCGTGCCGCCGGGCCTCGAGGACCTCGGCGTCTTCGAGCTCGAAGCCGCGTGCGGCCTCCGGGTCGACCCCTTCGAGGGAGAACCACTGGCGCGTCACGGCGTGGCGATCCTTGCGCCCCGCGTAGCCCACGTCCCGGGCCGGTACGCCGCTCGCCCGGGCGAGATCCCGCGCGACCTGCTCCGTCGTCCGACCGCGCTTCTCGACCAGCAGGAAGGTGTGTCCCCCCTCGCCCGAAGCCGGATAGAGCGGCGCCTCGACGACCCGGAAATCCTCGGGTGTCGAACGCATGCGCAGGGGCGTAGGCGCGGTCACCGGCCCCGCCCGTCGACCCGCCGTGCGGCCGCTTCGACCGGCGCGAAGGAGTGGCGGTGGATCGGACAGGGGCCGAAGCGCTCGAGGGCCGCCATGTGCTCGGCGGTTCCGTAGCCCATGTGGCGCTCGAATCCGTAGGCGGGATAGCGCGCCCCGAGCACCGCCATCTGCGCATCGCGCCGGACCTTCGCGACGATCGAGGCGGCGGCGATGCTCGCGTCCTTCGAGTCGCCCTTCACGATCGGCGTCTGGGGAATCTCGAAGCCCGGGACGGTGCGCGCGTCGACGAGCAGATGATCGACCGGCACGACCCGGTCGAGGCTCGCGACCGCCCGGCGCATCGCCTCGAGCGCGGCCTGGTAGATCCCGCGCTGGTCGATCTCTTCGGGGCCGACCTCACCGAACCCGACGCCGACCGCGATCGCTTCGATCTCTTCGGCCAGCCGTTCCCGGCGGGCCTTCGGCACCTTCTTCGAATCGTCGAGCCCTTCGAGATGGACGTCCTTCGGAAGGACGACGGCAGCCGCGATCACCGGACCGGCGAGGGGGCCGACCCCGACTTCGTCGACCCCCGCGATGCCGCGTGCCCCGGCCGCGGCGAGCTCGTCGCGGAGCGCCAGCAGACGCGCGAGTCGCTCCCGCTCCCCGGCGCGGCTCGCGAGGGTGCGGCGCGCCCGATCGGCGAGCTGCCGCGCGCCCGCGCGCGGGTCCTCCTCGAGCTCCTTCAGCAGGAGCTGCAGCGCCTCGTCGGAATCGGCCCCGGCGAACGCGGCGCGCAGCCGGGCCAGGGAACGCGGCGGATCGGAGTCGGACGCTTGCGGCGACAGGGGGGGTGCTCCTCGACGCCTCGCATGCGCCGTCGGGGGACCGGATGGCCCGTCGCGGAGTCTCTCTCGGAACGGGGCGCGCCGCTAGTCGCCTTCGCCGTCCATCCGGCGTTCCAGTCGGCGTTCCAACCGGCGCACGCGCTTGATCAGCTCGGGAAGGCGCTTGAGCGCGGCGACCGTCCGGTGCCAGCCGCGTTCCTCCATCGCCGGCGCGCCGTAGAGGCGCGCGCCGGGGGCGACGTCGTGGTGGACGCCGGTATTCGCGGCGAGGAAGGCGCCCTCCCCGATCTTCAGGTGCCCCGTGGTGGCGCAGCGGGCCATCAGGATCGCCCGGGCACCGACGACGGTGTTCCCGGAGAGTCCGGTCTGAGCGGCGATCAGGACGTCCTCGCCGATGTCGCAGTTGTGGGCGATCTGGACCTGGTTGTCGATCTTGGCGCCCCGCCGGATCCGGGTCTCGTCGAGGGTCGCGCGGTCGACGGTCGTGTTCGCCCCGATCTCGACGTCGTCCTCGAGGACGACCCGTCCGCGCTGGGCCATCGCCACCGGCCGCCCTTCGGCATCGGGCACGACCCCGAATCCGTCCCCGCCGAGCACCACCCCGGGCTGGAGCACGACGCGGTCGCCGACCCGGGTGCCTTCCCGGAGGATCGCCCCGGCGTGGAGCCAGCCGTCGTCCCCGACCCGGACGTCCTGGACGAGCACGACACCCGCCGACACCACGGTCCGCGCCCCGACCCGGCAATCCGGCCCGATTCGCGCGCCGGGCTCGACCGACGCCGAGGGGTCGACCACCGCCGTCGGGTCGACCCGGGCCCCCGGCGCGATGCCCGCCGCGGGGCGCCAGCGCGGCGCGAACGCCTCGACGAGGCGCGAGAAGTCCGCCGCAGGGCGGGCGGAGCGGATCGTCGGTCGGCCGGCCGTATCGACGCCACCCGGGGCGAGCACGACGCGCGCCGACGAGGCCCCGAGGCCGGCGGCGAGCGCGGCATCACGGACGAAGACGAGCTCGTCGGCCTTCGCCTGGAGGAGCGAGGCGAAGCCGGCCACCTCCGCGCCGCCGTCGCCCTCGAAAGGGGCCTCCAGGAATGCCGCGAGCTCGGAGACCGAGCAGGGCCGCGGAGCGCGGGGCAAGCGAGGGCTACCGCGCGAGCAGCACGGACACCGGCGAGGTCCGGGAAACCGAGGCGGCGTTGCTGCCGAGGAAGTAGTCGGTGATCCGGTTCCGTCCGTAAGCGCCCATCACGATCAGGCTCGCGCGGACCTCCTTGGCGGTGTCGACGATCTTCACGTCGGGGCGGCCGAGGGTGCTGCTGGTCTCCCGCACGGGAACGTTCAGTCCGCCCACCAATTGTCGCACCTCGTCGAAGCGCGCCACGGCCCGGCCCTTGTCCTTCGAGTCGACGAAGACGTGGACGGCCTCGTTCAGACCGTTGGCCAGCGTCACCGCCATCTTCGCGGCGATGCGCGATCCCGGGGAGCCGTCGAAGCCGAGGACCAGCGGCCCCGTGAGCGGGGCCCCGCCAGGAACGAGAATGGTCGGCTTGCTCGTCTTGCGGAGGACCGAGTCCACGGTCGCGCCGATCAGCGCGCCGCGGTCGCTGGCGCGGGTGCCGCTCCGACCGATGACGAGGAGGTCGGCCCCCTGGACCTTGTCGACGATCCGGTCGTCGGGCGCCCCCTGCAGGACCTCGCAGCTCGCCTCGATACCTTCGCCCCGAGCACGCTCGCCGAATCGGCGGGCGACGGCCTCGACCCGGGCGCGGTAGTACGCCGTCAGGTCGGCTTCCGGGAAGGGCGGGAGCGCCAGCCCGTCTGCGCTCGGAGCACGCACGAGACGCTCGTCGAGCACCGACACTCCGGACAGGCGGGCCCCGAGGCGGGAAGCGAGGCCCATCGCGGTCTGTTCCGCGGCGCTCGCATCGTCCGAACCATCCGTGGCCACCAGAATCGTCTCGATCATGTCGTCTCGCTCCGGGGAGGGACCACTCGATGCCGAGGGATCCCTCATGGGGAAGGGTGTACCCGCAGGATCGGCCGATTCGCCCCGAAGGTGAAGTCCTTCGGGGACCGGCTGACGGAGTCGGAGGGTAGGGAATCCCCGAGGGTGCAGCAAATTCACCGAGATCCCGGGGTGTTGCGGCCTGCGCTTTCGAACGGCGGTTGGAAAGCGGTTCCTGGGAGCGCCCTGCGTCGCTTTCTCGAACCCGGCGCGCGGGATACCGTCCGCGGGGTGTCCGATGCCGCCCGATCTGCCGCCCCTCTCGATCTCCCGAGCGCTCGACGGGCGTGGGGGCTCGAGACACCCTGCCTCGGCCTCTCGCTGGGCGGAAGCCAGGGGGCGTCCCAGGCGGCCTCCCATCGGGACTGGGTCGACCTCGCCGAGGCCCTGTCCCTCCACTCGATCTGGCTCCCCGAGATGCATTTCCAGCCGGGGGTCTGCCCGGCTCCCCTGATCGAGCTGGCGGGCTACGCCGCGCGGACGCAGCGCCTGCGCTTCGGCACCACGTCCCTCCTCCTCCCGCTCCACCCCCCGGAGGAGATCGCCGCCGAGATCGCCAGTCTCGACCAGCTCTCCGGCGGGCGGCTGCTGATCGGGCTCGGACGCGGGTTCCAGAAGCCGATGCTCGAGGCCTTCGGCGTCCCTCCGGCCGAGAAGCGCGACCGCTTCGACGAGGCCCTGGATCGGATCCTGGCTCTCTGGCGGGACCACAATGCCCGCGAGGGGAGCACCGCCCTCCAGACCGCCCAGCGCCCCCACCCGCCCCTGGCGGTCGCCGCCTTCGGCCCGAAGGGGCTGGCTCAGGCGGCGCGGCGCGCGCTGCCCTACCTCGCCTCCCCGGTCGAGACCTTCGACCAGATCGAGGCCAACCAGATCCGCCATCGCGAGGGCCTCCCCGACCCGACGAAGGCGGTCCTGAAGCTCGCGCTGCGCACGGTCTTCGTCCACGAGGACGAGGCGGTCCTCGAGGCGGCCCGCGCCTCGCTCGAGGGCGAGCTGGCGGGCCGGCGGAAGGGGATGCCGGCAGCCGTCCACGAAGCGTTGGACGCGCCGCTCGACGCCCGCGCGATCCTCGGGACGCCGGACGCGGTCCGGGCGCGGTTGATCGCGCTCCAGGAACGACTCGATCTCGACCTGCTCGTCGCCCGACCCCAGCTCGCGAAGATCGAACGGCGGGACGCCGAGCGTTCGCTCCGGCTCCTCGCGGAAGAGGTCTGGCCCGCCGTGGTGGCGGCGTCGCCCCGCTAGGCGTCGTCCGCTTCTTCGCGGGTGAACGTGACGAAGGCCATGCTCGGGCGCTTCGAGGAATCGCGCATCGCGAACTGCATCGTGTCGAACGTCCAGCCCTCGGCCGTCCACTCGTTCAACGTCTTCTCGATCTCTTCGTCGGTGACCATGCCGATCTCGACGACCTTGTAGCGAAGCGACACGCCATCCCCCCGAATTCGTACGCCGGCCGGCCGCGCGCGGCCGATCCCGCTAGAGCTTCTCCGCGATCTGCGCCGCGGCGTAGGTCAGGATCAGGTCCGCACCGGCGCGCTTCATCGAGATCACCGCCTCTTCCATCGCGCGGTCGGCGTCGAGCCAGCCGCGTTCGCCGGCGGCCTTGATCATCGAGTACTCGCCCGACACGTGATAGGCGGCGAGCGGAACCTCGAACTCCCGGCGCGCATCGGCCAGGATGTCCAGGTAGGCCATCGCCGGCTTCACCATCAGCATGTCGGCGCCCTCTTCGAGGTCGAGCCGCATCTCGCGCATCGCCTCGCGCCGGTTCGGCGGATCCATCTGATAGGCGCGCCGATCCCCGAACGCCGGCGTGCTCTCCGCCGCGTCGCGGAAGGGGCCGTAGTAGGCGCTCGCGTACTTCGCCGCGTACGAGAGGATCGCGACCTGGTCGAAGCCCTCGGCGTCGAGGGCCGCTCGAATCGCCGCCACGCGTCCGTCCATCATGTCCGACGGCGCCACGATCGAGGCGCCCGCCCGGGCGTGGGAGACCGCCGTCGCCGCCAGGCGCTCGACGGACGAGTCGTTCTCGACCTCCTCGCCGTCGAGCAGGCCGCAATGACCGTGATCGGTGTACTCGCAGAGACACACATCGGTGATCACCGCGAGGTCCGGCACCCCGTCCGCGATCGCCCGGGTCGCGCGCTGGATGATGCCGTCCTCCGCGTCCGCCCCGGAGCCCCGGGCATCCTTGTCGTCCGGGATCCCGAAGAGGATCACGCCGGGGATCCCGAGGTCCGCCACGCGCTTCGCCTCGAGGACCAGCTGATCGACGGAGAAGCGTTCGACGCCGGGCATCGAGACGATCGGCTCCCGGACGCCGCTGCCCTCCACGACGAAGAGGGGAAGGATCAGGTCCTCCCGGGCGATCCGATGTTCTCGGACCATCCCGCGAAGGGTCTCGTTCCGCCGCAGGCGGCGCATGCGCGTGACGGGGTGGGCCACCCTGGCTTCCTCTCGCTGGATTGCTCGTCGCCGGGCGACGAAGGGACGATGGAATGATCGGCCGAATCGCTAGGCGCCTCGAGCGCTCGCCGCGACGAGCGCCTCCGCCATCGATTCGGCGTCCGGCCGGGCGGCCACGACCGTCGCCGGCAGCCCGACGCTCTCGAGATGCCGGGCCGTCGTGCGTCCGATCGCCGCGATCATAACCCGCCCAGCCGCCTCGCGGCTGGGCTCGTCGAGACCGGCCAGGAAATGGTCCACCGTCGACGGGCTCGAGAACGTGAGCGCGTCGAGCTCCCCGCCGACCAGCTCAGCGCGCAGGGCGGCATCGTCGACGGCGGGACGCTGATTCTCGTAGAAGGCGACGGAGTCGACGGCCGCCCCCGCCTCCGAGAGGCCGTCCGCGATCACCGTCCGCGCGATCCGGGAGCGCGGGATCAGCACCCGCTCCTCCGGGCCGTCGAGCGCGGGCAGGAGCCGCGCGAGCAGGGCCTCGGCATCGCTCCGGCCGCTCGCGACGAGATGGACGGGCATCCCTGCGTCGAGGGCGGCTCGGGCCGTCGTCTCACCGACGCAGAACACGCGGGCGCCGGGCGCCAGGCTCGGCGGCGCGATCTCCGGGCCCGGCACGCCGCCGCAGGCCCGGGCGAAGAAGCGGACCGCGTTCGAGCTCGTGAAGACGAGGGCCGTGTAGGCCGGGAGATTCGTGATCACGCGTTCGACCCGCACTCGATCTTCGCTTCCTTCGACCGGCGAGAGCTCGATCATCGGCCGCACGACCGGGATCGCGCCGCGCGCGCGCAGCGCCGCGCACAGCTCGGCGGCCTGCTCCTTCGCCCGGGTGACCAGCACGCGCCGCCCGAAGAGCGGCTGCTTCTCCCACCAGGAGAGCCCGGCACGCAGGCCGACGACGTCGCCCACGATGATCGCCGAGGGCGCGCGCAGCCCGGCCTCGGCGACGGCCTCGCAGATCCCGGCGAGGGTCGACGTGACCGTCCGCTGCTGGGGAAGCGTCCCGTGCATCACCGCCGCGACTGGCGTGTCCGGCGACTTGCCGCCGGCGAGCAGCTCCTCGACGAGGCGCGGCAGGTTGCCCATGCCCATCAGGATGACGAGCGTGTCGACCGCTCGACCGAGCTCGCGCCACCGGGTCTGCTCCGCCGCCTTGGAGGGGTCCTTGTGTCCGGTCACGACGGCGAACGAGGCCGAATGGCGGCGGTCGGTGACGGGAATCCCGGCGTAGGCGGCGGCCGCGATCGAGGACGTCACCCCGGGCACGATCTCGAAGGGAATGCCCGCCTCCGCGCACGCACTCACCTCCTCGCCGCCGCGGCCGAAGACGAAGGGGTCACCGCCCTTCAGGCGAACGACCGTGCGACCCGCCCGCGCATGCTCGACGATCAAGGCGTTGATGTCTTCCTGGGTCCGCGTAGGCTCCTCGTGGCCCCGCTTGCCGACGTTGATCCGCTCCGCCCGCTCGGGGGCCAGATCGAGGAGGTCGCCGGTGGCGAGCTGGTCGTAGAGGACGACGTCCGCGGTCGCGAGCGCCTTGGCGCCGCGCAGCGTGATCAGGTCGGGATCCCCGGGCCCCGCGCCCACGAGCAACACGCGTCCGACTTCACTCATCGTCCGCCTGCTCGGCCAGCGCGTCGAGAAGGGCCCGGCCGCCGTCGGCCAGCACGCGCTCGGCCACCCGGACGCCCAGAGCGACCGCGTCGGACTCCGGCCCCACGTCTTCGTGGCGGACGACCTCGCTTCCGTCGAGACTCGAGACGAGCCCGCGGAAACGCAGGGTCCCGGGCGCGCTGCGTTCCGCGAAGCCAGCGAGGGGCACGCTGCAGTCCCCGCCCAGGGTCGTCTGGAAAGCGCGTTCGGCGCGCGAGACCGCGGAGACTTCTTCCGGCTCGAGGGCGGCGATCCGGGCGTGCCACGGATCGTCCGCGCGGGTCTCGAGGGCGAGCACACCCTGCCCCACCGCGGGCAACATCACCTCCGGCGCTACCCGCTCGTCGATCACGTCGGACAGCCCCAGCCGGTCGAGGCCCGCCGCCGCGAGCACGACCGCGTCGAGGCCCTCGCTCTCGAGCTTGCCGAGCCGCGTCGGCACGTTCCCGCGGAGCGGCACGATCTCGAGGTCCGGCCGGTGGGCCCGGAGGAGCGCGCTGCGACGGGTGCTGCCCGTGCCGACCCGCGCGCCTTGCGGAAGATCCGCGAGGGTCCGCCCGCGCTCGCGACAGCAGAGGGCGTCGCGCGGATCCTCGCGTTCGGGATGCGCGGCGATCACGCAGCCGTCGGCGATCTTCGCGGGGACGTCCTTCGCGCTGTGCACCGCCACGTCCGCGCGGCCGTCGAGGAGCGCTTCCTCGATCTCCTTCACGAAGAGGCCCTTGCCGCCGATCTTGGCGAGAGAGCGATCCTGGATCCGGTCGCCGGTCGTGCGCAGCACGACGAGCTCCGTCTCGACGTCGAGCGCCTTCGCGATCCGCGCGGCGATGTGGCGGGTCTGGGTGAGCGCCAGGTCGCTGCCGCGCGTCGCGATGCGCAGCGGAGATTCGGTGGCGGTCATTCCGAGGGCTCCCCTTCCCGATCGTCCGAGTCGGGTCCGCCGTCGAGCCCGAAGAGCACCCGCGCCTCTTCCAGCCGCACGAGCCCCGCCTCCCGGTCCGTCTCGTCGCGCAGCCGCGAGATCGGCTCGTGCATCAGCTTGTTGACGATCGAGTTGGTGAGCTGCTCCAGCGTCTCGACCTGCGACCCGGTGAGGCCGAGCCGACCCGCGAAGCGATCGATCTCGCCGCGCCGGATCGTCTCCGCGCGATCGCGCAGGTCCCGGATCGTCGGCACGGCCTGGAGGGCGACCAGCCAGCCCTCGAACTGCTCGCGCTCCTCGTAGACGATCCGCTCGGCGCGCTCCGACTCACGCCGGCGCTCCTCCTCGTTCGCGGCCGCCACCTCCTGGAGGTCGTCGAGGTCGTAGAGGTAGGCGCTGTCGATCTCGTGCACGGCGGGATCGACGTTCCGCGGGACGCCGATGTCGATCAGGAAGAGCGGGCGGCCGCGGCGGGCGACGAGGCTGCGTTCGACGCGCTCCCGGGTCAGGATCGGCGCGTCCCCCCCGACGCAGGTCAGCACGACGTCGCTGTCCGGGAGGAGCCGGTCGAGCTCGTCGAGGGCGTGGGCGCTCCCGCCGAAGCGATCGGCGAGGGCCTGCGCGTTGGCGGCGGTCCGGTTCGCGACCCGGCGTTCTCCGAGGCCGTGGTCGTGGAGCGCGACCAGCGCGGCCTCGATCATCTCGCCGGCCCCGATCAGCAGCCCGCTCTTGTCGTCGAGGCGTTCGAAGATCTGCTTGGCGAGGTCGACCGCGACGCGGGCGACGGAGACCGGCCGCTGGGCGATCCCGGTCTCGTTCTTGACGCGCTTGGCGGTCGCGAAGGCGCGCTGGAAGAGCCGCGCGAGTACCGGCCCGCAGACGCCGGCCTCGGTCGCTTCGCGGTAGGCGTCCTTCACCTGACCCAGGATCTGCGGCTCGCCGACGACCATCGAATCGATCGCCGATGCGACACGGAAGACGTGCTCGACCGCCTGCCGGCCTTCCCGGAGGTAGGTGAGCTCCGCGAGGGCGCCCGCCGACGGTCCGCCTCCGTCCCCGAGCTCCCGCGCGAAGAAGTCGTAGAGGACGTGCTGGGCCGCGTCGGGGTTCTCGGCCGTGACGACGAGCTCGACGCGATTGCACGTCGAGATCAGCGTCGCCTCGGCGATCTCGGGCCGGTCGATCAGCTTGCGCAGGACGGGCCCCGTCGCGTCGACGGCGAAGCGCTCGCGCACGTCGACGGGCGCGGTCCGGTGGTTCATGCCGAGGACGAGGATCTTCATGCCCGCGCCCTCACGAGACCAGCCCCGCGCCGACGACGGCGAGGAGCAGGAAGGCGAAGCCGGCCACGGCGCTGGCCGCGGCCTGCCGCGCGCCCTGCCGCCCGAGGAAGCGCAGGCAGACGAGACCGACGTAGATCAGCCAGGCGATCAGCATCCAGGTCTCGTGGAGGCTGCCCTCGAAGTAGCTGCCCATCCGCGCGTGGAGCCAGAGCCCGCCCGTGACGACGCCGAGGGAGAGCAGCGGGAAGCCGACCGCGAGGGTCACCCGGTTCACCCGGTCGAGCGCCTCGAGCGACGGCATCGGGATCCGGCGGGCGACCTTCCGCCGCTGCTTCAGGGCGCGGTGCTCCAGCAGGAAGAAGAAGCCGGCGAGGCCGGCGAGGCCGAGGGCGGCAAGGCCGGCGCTCGCGAGCAGCACGTGCGCGTGGGGGATCGTCGCGCCGACGTCGCGGACCGCCGCCTCCGGGCGGCCGAGCGTCGCGCCGAAGGTCGCGAGGAAGGCGACGAAGGCGACCGGGGGCACGAAGCCCGGCAGGCTGATCCGCGCCATCAGGAAGAGGGTCACGCCGACCGCGAGCCAGGCCATCGCGGAGATCGCGTAGCCGAGATCCGTGAGCGAAGGCGCCGGATCGAGGCGATGCAGCGTCGCGAAGGCCGCCAGCTGCGCGAATGCACCGATCGCGAGACCCCAGCGCGCTCCACGCAGGGCGGTCGGCGCCGGCAGGGCCAGACCCAGCACGGCACCGACTCCGGCCGCGAGATAGAGCGCGGCCGCCATGTATTGGAGTGCGTACACGTGAATCCTCGTGGACGGGCCACGACCGGGGCGTCTTCGACTGAAGGGGAGAGGACGGGAGTATACCGAGCCGATGCGGTCGCTCCCGCGAGGGCGCGCCGCCGCCGCGATCGGTTGCCCCCGCCGCCCGCGAGGCGCGCGGACGCGGCTAGCGGTTCTGGAGCCGCCTCATCTGCGCCTCGACCTTCGCGGCGTCGTTCACCATCTCGAAGAGTCGATAGGCGGGCTCCCCGAAGAGGACGAAGCGGATCTCCTCGAGGGTGCCCGCCTCGCCCCGCTCCTCGACGTAGCGCCGCACCTCGGCGAGGGAGATCTCGGCGCAGGTCTGGAGCGAGAGTCCGCCGACCCCCGCCCCGATCGCCGGGAAGGCCACCGAACGGCAGCCCTGCTCCTCGGCCAGCGCGAGGCTCGCGTGCAGCGTCTGCCGCAGCGCGTCCTCCGTCACCTGCCCGCCCGGCGGCATGCCCGCCGCATGGATCACGCAACGGGCCGGGAGATCCCCGGCCGTCGTGACCGCCGCCTCGCCGACCTCGATCGGACCGTGCGCGGCACACGCCTCGCCGACGGCCGGCCCGCCCTTCCGATCGATTGCGCCGGCCACCCCGCTGCCGAGCACGAGGTCGCTGTTCGCGGCGTTGACGATCGCGTCGACCGCTTCGTCCGTGATGTCGCCCTCGCCGAGCGTGATCCGCGTCATGACTTCTTCGTTCTCCCCGCGCCGCGCCGGCCCCCCGGCGTCTTCCGCGCCGCGGCCTTCGTCTGCTTCGATCGTTTCGCCTGGCTGGCTTCGGCGTGGCGCTCGATCACGCCCGCCGCCATCAACGGGATCAGCACCTCGTGCTGCCCGACCAGCGAGATCCCCCGCCCACCGCGTCGGGTCGGGCGCTCGACCACGTTCATCTGGGGCCGGTACTGGCGGAGGAAGTCGCAGTTGACCGTGGTGAAGCGCTCCACGCGACGCCCGACGTTCCGTGCGAGCGCCAGCGCCTTCAGGAACACCTCCGGCAGGATCACCGCCGAGCCCACGTTGAGCAGCACCCCACCCCCCTCGAGCCTGGGCACCAGCCCGGCGAGGGTCTCGAAGTCCCGGTAGCTGGTCTCCCCGATCGCCGCGCCGTCGGCGGAGGGGTGCATGTGGTGGATGTCGGTCCCGATCGCGGCGTGGACGGTGACCGGGATCTCGAGGCGCCAGGCCGTCGCGAGGACGGAGCGTGCGGCGTGCCGGTCGTGCGACTCGAAGATGTCGCGCCCGATCGCGGCGCCCATCCCGAGCCCGTCGTCACGCCCGGCCGCGATCGCGCCGTTGAGGCGCTCGCCGGTCTCCCGAGCCATCCCGAACGTGCCCTCGTCGAGGGCGAGCGCCACGTCCTCGCTGGTTCGCCCCATCATCGCGAGCTCGAGGTCGTGGACGCAGCCGGCGCCGTTCATCATGAGCGCCCCGATCGCGCCGCGCTCCATCAGGTCGACCACGATCGGCGCGAGGCCGACCTTGATCAAGTGGGCGCCGAAGCCGAAGAGGACGAGCCGGTCGCGCTGCCACGCCTTCACCCAGGCATCGATCGCGGCATTCAGATCCGCTGCCCCGAGCAGATCCGGCAGCGAATCGAGCAGCTCTCCGACGCCGGCGCCGGGCCCGAGAGGCCGCGCCTCGTCGAGGGTCCTGACCTTGCTCGGCCTACGCCGGGCAGGCTGGGTCCGGACCCGGGAGCGGTCGACGGGGGGCGTGCGGCGCGTCACACGGGGGTCCTCGGCTCGGACGAAGAGCGGGTCACGGGGGCATCGAGACGCGTGGGACGAATCGTTCGTCCGTCGTCGCACCGTCGCGGATCCCCCCGGATCTCCGAGGGAATTCCGGCCGGTGCAACTGCTATATTGGCGCGCCCGAGCCCGGATCGACAAGCCTTCCGAAACGGAGGGCTTGCCAACGGGCGGATCGGAGCGAGCTTCCCCGGCCGCGAACCGACACGCCCGGAACCCCCGTCCCGCCGAACCCAGGCGCGGCGAACCCAATTCAGAAAAGAGAGTGGATATGGCCGAGATCAGCGACGTGACCGATGCGACCTTCGAGGGCGAGGTCCTGAAGAGCGACACCCCCGTCCTCGTGGACTTCTGGGCCGAGTGGTGCGCGCCCTGCCGCGCGATCGCCCCGATCGTCAAGGAGATCGCGGACGACAACGGCGAGAAGCTGAAGGTCGTCAAGATGAACATCGACGATTCGCCCCAGACCCCGGGCACCTACGGCATCCGCTCGATTCCGACGATCCTCGTCTTCAAGGACGGTCAGGTCGCCGGTCAGCTCGTCGGAGCGCGACCGAAGGGCGACTTCCAGGAGATGGTGGATTCCGTCGTCTGATCCCGAACGCCTGCGCCGCCCGCACGGCGCCGACGATCTCGACGGCCGTCTTGGGACTCGCGTCCCGCGGCGGCCGTTCTCGTTCGGCGGTCAGTCGTCCTCGCTCTGCATGAGCTCGACGAGGCGCTCCGAGCGGTCGACGAAGCGGTCGACGACGCCCTCGAGCATGGCGAGGACCCAGGGGCTCAGGCGTTCGGTCTCGGCCAGTAGCGAGGCGCGGTCGATCTCACGGACGACGACGTCCGAGAGCGCCGTGGCGCTCGCGGAGCGCGGTCCGTCGCGCAGGACGCCGAGCTCGCCGAAGGTGTCCCCCGCCAGCGCGCGACCGAGGAGTCGGCGACTCTCGCCTTCGCCGCTCCAGATCTCGACCTCGCCTTCGACGAGGACGTAGGACAGCGGCGCCTCCTCGCCCTCGCGGATGATCAGCTCCCCCCTCGCGAAGTGGCGGAGCGGGAACTCGCCGGCGCTGCCCCGGAACGACTCGAGCTCCGAGATCACCGCGTCCATGTCGTAGGGCCGATCGTCCGGGTCCTTCGCGAGCATCTCGAGCACCAGGCTCGCCAGACGGGGATGGACACCGGGGGCGACCTTCCGGGGATCCGGGGCCTCGGTCTCGCGGATGTGGAAGAGCAGCTCTTCGAGGCTCTCCCCCTCGAAGGGCAGGCGCCCCGTCAGCATCTGATAGAAGAGGATGCCCGCCGAGAACAAATCGGAAGCCGGCGTGAGCGTCGAGCGCGCACACTCCGTCTGCTCCGGCGACATGTAGCGGGGGGTCCCGACGATGAACTCGTCGCTCTGGACGAGGCGCGGGTCGAACTCGCCGAACTCGTCGAAGAGCTCCGGGCCGAGGCTCTCGCTGAAGCGGTCCTCGTCGTAGACCGTCGCGGCGCCCCAGTCGACGAGCATCACCTCGTCGTAGGGCAGCACGATCACGTTCTGGGGCTTGAGGTCGAGGTGGACGATCCCGCGTTCGTGCGCGTGACCGAGGGCCTCGCAGAGCAGCGTGATGATCTTGAGGGTGCGCTCGAGGGAGAGCGGCCGGACGTTCGCCGACCGCTGATCCATCTGGAGGAGCTGGGCGAGGCTGCGCCCGCTGATCTCGCGCATCGTGTAGGCGGGCCGGCCGTCGGGCGTGAGCCCCGCATCGAAGATCGGGATGATCGCCGCCTGGTCGAGCCGACCGAGGATGCGCGCCTCGTTCACGAACGAACGCAGCGCGTTGGTCTCGCCGAGGTGCTTCTCGTGGAGCGTCTTCGCCGCGACGACGCGCCCGAGATGCGCGTCGTAGACTCGGTCCACCCGACCGAGCGAGCCCTCGCCGAGCTGGCCCAGCACGCGGTAGCGCGGCTCCCGACGCAGTCCGTCGAGGATGTCTTCGTTCTCCGCGCTGTCCTCGGCCATCGCGACTCTCCCGCCGCGATCCGAGAACTTCCCCCCGACCGCGCCGCCTAGAAAACGTACCGCCGCATCGAGACGTTCAACAGCAGCCCGATGACGATCGAGGTCGAGAGCAGCGCGGACCCCCCGTAGGAGAAGAGCGGCAACGGCACGCCGATCACCGGCGCCAGCCCGAGCACCATCGCCACGTTGATCGCGGCGGGCCAGAGCAGCGTCCCCACCAGTCCGATCGCGAGCACCGCGCCGAAGGCGTCCTTCGAGTTGCGGGCGATCAGGAGTCCCCACAGGAGCATCGCGGCGTAGGTCCCGAGCGCGACCATCGACCCGACGAAGCCCCACTCCTCCGCCAGGACCGAGAAGGCGAAGTCGGTGTGCTGGGTCGGGAGGAAACGGAACTGCGTCTGGGTCCCTTCCTGCCAGCCGGTGCCGAGGAGTCCGCCGGATCCCACCGCGATCTTCGACTGCATCTGCTGGTAGCCCGAGGAGAGTGGATCCCGGGACGGGTCGAGGAAACCGAGGATGCGCTCCTGCTGATAGGGCTTGAGTCCGTACATCCAGAGCGCCGCGAGGCCGGCCGCGCCGAGCATCGCGAGGCTCACCCAGGCGCGCAGCGGAACGTGCACGAGGGGCAGCAGCGTGAGCCCGATCAGGAGCGTGAGCACCGCCACGCCGAGGTCCTTCTGCGCCACGATCAGGCCGACCGGGATCGCGACGATCAAGCCCGGCACGAGGAGGTCGCGCAGGCGATGGATCGTCGACGGGGGATTGCGGCCGAACCAGTGCGCGAGCGCGAGGACCATGCCGATCTTCGCGAGCTCGGAAGGCTGGAAGCGCCCGCCGAAGAGCCAGGCCCGCGCGCCGCGCGTCTCTTCGGCGACGGCGAGGGTCAGCAGGAGGAGCGCGACCGTCCCGCCGTACAGGAAGTAGGCGAAGCGGTCGTAGTGGCGGTAGTCGATCACGACGACGATCGTGATCACGACGAGGCCGAGCCCCATCACGAGCATCTGCCGGCTCACGATGTCGGAGCCGCCCTCGACGCCCGACGCCGCCGCCGAGACGAGGTTCGTGATTCCCATGCCCATCAGCAGGAGGACCATGCCCGCGAGCACCCAGTCGAAATGCTGCCCGCGGCCGCGGTCGACGCGAAGTGCGTTCATTGCACACTCTCCTCGGCCGGGTCGCCGACGTCGAAGAGCGCAGGATCGATCGCGATCCCGGCGACCTGGGTCGGCACGCGCTGCTCCTTCTTCCGGAAGTACTCGGCGAAGACCTTCTGGACCATCGGCGCCGCGACCGCCCCGCCCCCGAGGCCCGCATGCTCCGCGACCGCGACGACGACGATCTCCGGCGCCTCGACCGGCGCGAAGGCCGCGAAGAGCGCGTGGTCCCGGTACTTGAGCGGGACCTCCTCCGGCTCGAGGTCTTCGATCAGGTCGAGACTCACGACCTGGGTCGTCCCGGACTTGCCGGCCACGTTGATGCCGGGCACCGCCGCGCGCCGACCGGTCCCGCTCGGGTCCTGGACGACCGCGGCGAGGCCGCGGGTCACGAGCTCGAGGATCGCCGGCGCGATCACGGCACGCTCGCGAACCAGGGGCGGGTTCTCCTCGAGGACCTGGCCGTCCCAGGTCTCCCGGCGAAGGACGATCCGCGGCTCGACGACGTCGCCGCCGTTCGCCAGGACGGAGTAGGCGACCGCGAGCTGGATGGGCGTCGTCAGGTTCGCGCCCTGCCCGATCGACAGCGAGATCGTCTCGCCGTCGATCCAACGCTCGCCGCGCGTCCGCATCTTCCACTCCGGCGTCGGCACGAGCCCGCCCACCTCGCCGCGGATCCCGATCCCCGTCGGGCGCCCGAGTCCGAAGAGGCGCGCATAGCGGGCCAGGGTCTCGACGCCGAGGGTCTTGCCGAGCTCGTAGAAATAGACGTCGCAGCTCCCGGCGAGCGCCGCGGTCAGGTCGACGGGGCCGTGGCCGCCGCGCTTCCAGCAGCGATAGACGCGACGACCGAGGCGGAAGTGACCGGTACAGGGAACGACCGTCGTCTCGTCGATCACGCCTTCGGCGAGGCCCGCGGCGGCGACCACCGCCTTGTAGGTCGAACCGGGCGGATAGACGCCGGCGATCGCGCGGTTGCGCAGGGGACGCCATTCGTCGCGGTTCAGGTCGCGCCAGCTCTCGCGGTCGATGCCGCCGGCGAAGACGTTGGCGTCGTAGGACGGTGCCGAGACCAGCGCGAGGACGTCCCCCGTCCGCGGATCCATCGCGACGAGCGCGCCCATGAAGTCCGGCTGCGGCCGGGGACCCGCGTCGGGATCTTCGGGGTCGGGCGGGAGCGGCGGACGCTGGAACGCCTCCTCGGCGACGCGCTGGAGGTCGAGGTCGAGGGAGAGCACGAGTCGACCGCCGGGCGTCGGCTCGATCCGATCGATCGTCTCGATCACGCGACCCGCGACGTCGACCACGAGGTTCTCGCCCCCCGCGCGCCCGCGCAGATGGTGCTCGTTGTTGGCTTCGAGGCCCGTCTTGCCGATCGTCTCCCCGGAGCGGTAGTCGGCGTAGCTCTCCCGGGCGAGCTCGCTCGAACCGATCTCCCCGATCGTTCCGAGCAGCTGCGCCGCCATCGGTCCGTACACGTAGTCGCGCAGCGGCTGCCGGCGCAGCTCGACGCCCGGCATCGCGTAGCGGTGCGCATCCACCTTCGCCCACGCCTCCCGCGGCAGGTCCCGGGCGAGGGAGACGGGCTGGAAGCGGCGACGTCCGCGCGGCTGCCCCACCTGCTCCGACAACGACGCGGGGTCCTCTCCGAGGATCTGGCCGAGCACCGAGTAGGTCCGCCAGGGATTCCGCACTTCGTGGGGGATCACGTCGACGCCGTAGGCGAGCCGACTCGCCGCGATCGTGCGCCCCTCGCGGTCCACGATCGCGCCGCGCTGCGCCTCGATCCGGACCGTACGCACGTAGTTCGCCCGGGACCGGCTCGCGAGGTCGTCGCCCTGCAGGATCTGCAGCTGGAAGAGGCGGACCGTGAACATGCCGAAGATGGCGACGACCATCAGTGCCGCCGGCCAGAGCCGGATGTCGCCGGGCCCGTCCGACGTGTTCGAGAGCCGGGTATCACCGAAGGGATCGTTCAACGCACGCCTCCCTCTCGCCCTCGCGCCCCGCTCACAGGAGCCCCCCTCGACCGGAATCGAATCCGAGGGGCATCGCACCGCGGCGCCCGACTTCTTCGTCGGAGAAGCGCGCCTGCACGCGCTCGACGATCCCGATCATCGGCCCCGTGGCCAGCACGTTCACGAGCGCATGGGCGAGCGAGGCGCCCACGACGTCGAACCCCGGTCGGTTCGCGTCGACGAAGAACGAGAGGCTCGTGACCATCGCCATCCCGTACACGACGGTCATCACCAGCACGAAGATGCCGACGGGCACACCGCCGGACAGGTCGAGCTGGCGGGCCGCGAGGGCGGCCGCGAGGAAGGACACCAGCCGAAGCAGCGCGTGCTGGCCCATCAGCGAGCCGGAGAGCAGGTCCATGCCGTAGCCGAGCACGACCGCGAGCACGACGCCGGAGACGAAGTGCGGCCAGCGGAGGCCGATGCCGACGACGACCAGCCACGCGAGATCCGGGCAGAAGGGCGGCGGGATCGTCCGCGCCAGCGCCCCCTGGACGACGAGCGCGAGGACCCCGACGACGAAGAGCGCGGCGACCGATTTCATTCCCCGCCCTCCCCGCTCTCGCCCTCTGCGGGCGATTCCGGAGGCGGCGCCCCGACCGGCGCCGGTCCGTCGAGGTCTTCGAGCGGCAGGTTCGGCTGGTAGAGCAGATCCATCTGCGGACCGCGTCGGAGCATCACGAAGACCTGCTCGAGCTGACCGAGATCGACGGCCGGCTCGATGACGGCGATCCGCGTGAGGCGTCCCCCCGCGTCGCGGAGCTGGCTCACGCGCCCGAGTCGGAGCCCCTTCGGATACACGCCGCCGAGCCCGGAGGTCACGACCTCGTCGCCCTCGACGACGTCCGCCCCGCGCACCACGAACTCGAACTCGAGCCGATCGCGACCGACCCCGCGCACGACCCCCCGCGCGCGACTCCGCTGCACCAGGGCGTCGACCGCGCTCTGCCGGTCGAGCAGGAGCATCGTCTTGGCCGCGTGCCCGGAGGTCGCCGTCACGACGCCGACGACGCCTTCGTGGGTGATCACGGGCTGGCCTGGCTCGACACCATGCTGTGTCCCCCGGTCGACGAGCACCGAGCGGAACCACGGCGCCACGTCCAGCCCGACGACCTCGGCGGGCAGCATCGGAATCTCGACCTCGTCCCGCATCGACGCCACGCGTCCGAGGTGCCCGCTCGCGACGAGCGCTTCGCGGAACTGCAGGTTCTCGGCTTCGATCTCCGCGATGCGCCGCTCGAGCCGACGGTTCTCCGCGCGCACGCCGATCAGATCGACGTAGCCCTCGTAGAAGTCGCGGGTCGCGACGAAGGGCGCGGAGACCAGCCTCTCGATCGGCGCGGTGATCTCGAGCAACGACGCCTGCCACCAGGGCAGGTCGCGGCCGCCCGTCTCGCGTGCTCGCCGGTCACCCACCATCGAGACGATGGTCAGCAGGACCAGGAACACGACCACGAGAGGGGCCGCGAGTCGTTTCAGAAATTCCCCCAAGAGGCAGCTCCGTCGCGAGCGATGATCCGGGTGCCGATTCTACGGCAGCCGCGCCGCGCATCCTCCATCCGCGGTGACGAGGTCACCGTCTGACGCCGTTCTCGGGGGGAGCGGAAACGACGCGTTTCCGGGGGCTTACGGGCCCCGCCGGCTCAGCTCACGCTAGAGCGGATCGTCACTTCCTTGAGGAGCCGGAGCTCGTCCAGGCAGCGCCCGGTTCCGACCGCGACCGCCGTCAGCGGATCCTCCGCGAGCATGACCGGAAGGCCCGTCGTCTCGCGCAGCAGCACGTCGAGGTTGGCGAGCATCGAGCCGCCGCCGACCAGCACGATCCCCTTGTCGACGATGTCCGCCGAGAGCTCCGGGGGCGTCTTCTCGAGGGCCATCTTCACCGCTTCGACGATCGCGTTCACCGGCTCGGCGAGCGCCTCGCGCACTTCCTCGCTCTTGATCTCGAGGGTCTTCGGCACGCCGAGGACGAGGTCGCGACCCTTGACCTCGATCGAGTCCATCGAGTCCGTCGGGTACGCCGTGCCGATCCGGATCTTGATGTACTCCGCGGAGCGCTCACCGATCAGCAGGTTGTACTTGCGCTTCACGTAGTTGATGATTGCCTCGTCCATCTTGTCGCCGCCGACCCGAACCGAGTTCGAGTAGACGACGCCGGAGAGGGAGATCACCGCGACCTCGGTCGTGCCGCCGCCGATGTCGATGATCATGTTGCCCGAGGGCTCGGTCACGGGAAGCCCGGCGCCGATCGCCGCCGCCATCGGCTCCTCGATCAGGTAGACCTCGCGCGCGCCGGCGAGCATCGCGCTCTCGCGCACCGCGCGCTTCTCGACTTCCGTGATCCCGGACGGCACCGCGATCACGATCCGCGGCCGCACCATCGTACGTCGGTCGTGCACGCGCCTGATGAAGTAGCGGAGCATCGCTTCGGTGATGTCGAAGTCCGCGATCACGCCTTCCTTGAGCCGGCGGATCGCGACGATGTGGCCGGGCGTCCGGCCTAACATGTCCTTCGCCGCCTTCCCGACTGCACGCACCTTGTCCGGTCCGCGCGCGTCGCGCGAGACCGCGACCACCGACGGCTCCGAGACGACGATCCCTCGCCCCTTCACGTAGACGAGCGTGTTCGCCGTACCGAGATCGATTGCCAGATCGCTCGAGAACCAGCCGAGGACGGTGTCGATGATCAAGTGGCCACTCCTGTCAGGGGTCCGGTTGGGAAGGTTGCGCGAGGGGCGGGGGCGGAGGGGATTTCGGGGTCCCGGACCGCGTTCGGACCGTGCCTGGAACGGCCCGCCCGACTGCCTGGAAATGAGGCACCACTGCCCAGAAAGAAAGCTTCTAAATACCTGAAACTCCAGGACGTTTGGGCTCAGGGAGGTGCCGCCAAAGTAACAGCCGGGCCCCGCTCGATCAATGCGAAAGTGCGCCTGCTCGACACCTTGCCGCGACCACGCTCCAAGGAATCGACGTAGCCGGCAGGCTGGTCGTTCCCATCGAGCCGACCCGCTCGATTCCTGGGCCGAACGAGTCGACTGCTTCCCACGAGGCCCACGGTCTCGTACCCTCCGCCGCGTCGTGATCCGGTCGCGACGAACCCGATGACCTTCGCCCCGGTCGTGCGCTTCGAAGCGGGAGGGACACGAAGGAATCGCACGAGGTCTCCATTGCTCGAATCGTTCCGTAAGGGTCAGCGCTGGCTCACGCTCATCTTCGTCGCCTCGATCGGCGGCGTCTTCATCTTCTTCTTCGGAAGCGGTGGCAGCGGTATCGGCCCCACTACCCCCACGGGTAATGCGATCGTGCAGCTCGACGACGTGCAGCTGATGATGCGCGACTTCCAGCGGGTCTCGAGCCAGCGCGAGCAGATGCTGCGCGAGCAGCTCGGCGACGCGTACGCCCAGCTGAACGCCGACCAGATCGTCGCCTCGCAGTCGCTTCAGCAGCTCGTGAACGGCGTCGTACTCGCCGCCGCGGCCGAGGAGATGGGACTCCACGTCACGACCGACGAGGTCCGACGGGTGGTCCAATCGAGCCCGGCCTTCATCAACGAGGAAGGCAAGTTCAGCCCGCAGGCCTTCAACGCCTACGCGCAGAGCCTCTTCGGGACCCAGCGCAACTTCATCCAGGCCTTCACCCGGGACCTGCTCGGCCAGAAGCTGCTCGAGCTGCTGACCGCCCAGACCACCGTCAGCGACGCTGAGATCGACCTCGCGACCCGCTACGCCCTCGAGGAAGCCCGGATCGCGTACGCGGCGATCGACGCGGAGAGCCTGCCCGAGGACGAGCCGCTGTCCGACGAGGCGGTCGAAGCCTGGGCCGAGGAGAACGAGGACGCGCTCCGAGAGACCTTCAATGCGAGGGCAGAATCCCTCGCCACGCCGGAGCAGGTCCGCGCGCGGCACATCCTGATCCAGGTGCCTTCGGGTGGCTCCGACGAGGAGGTCGCCGACGCGCGGAGCCGGGCCGAAGCTGCTCGGAGCCGGGTCGAGGCCGGCGAGGACTTCGCGACGGTGGCCGGCGAGGTCTCGGACGACGTCGGCACGAAGAGCCTCGGTGGCGACCTGGGACGCTTCGCCCGTGGCTCGAACGACCCTGCTCTCGACGCGGCGGCGTTCGGGCTCGAGGTCGGCGCCCTCTCCGAGGTCGTCCGCTCTGACGTGGGCTGGCACGTGGTCCGCGTCGACGAGAAGGTCGAAGCGGCCCCCGCGACCTGGCAGGACTCCCGCCTCGAGCTCGCCCGGGAAGGCGCCCTCGCGGATCGTGCGGCGGCACGGGCCGAAGAGCTGGCCGAAGTGCTCGCGCAGGCGATCGAGGGCGGCCGCTCCCTCGAAGACGCGGCCCGCGACGCGGGCCTGACCCTCGAGCGACCGCCGGCCCTGACTCGCCGCCCCGACGGCTTCATTCCCGGCCTCGGGGCCGCAGAAGACCTGATGACCGCGGCCTTCACGCTCCAGGAAGGCGAGAGCAGCTCCGAGATCTTCGACCTCGCCGGCCTGAAGGTGCTGGTGCAGGTGATCGAGCAGACCACGCCCGACGCGGACGACATCGCCGCCCGGCGCGACGAGAACCGCGAAGCCGCCCTCGTCCAGAAGCAGAACGGCGTCGTGGAGGCCTGGCTGGCCGATTACCGCCGCCAGCTCGAGGAAGCGGGCCGCCTCAAGGTCAACGCCGCCCTCGCCCTCGGCAGCTAGCCTGGGCGGCCGAGATCAGACGCCCAGGGCCGGCATCAAGCGAAGGATTCCTTCGCCTGACGGATCAGCGCCATGAACTCGCTGCGGGTCTTCGAGTCGGACTCGAAGGTCCCGCGCATCGAGCTCGTGACCGTGTAGCTGTTCTGCTTCTCGACGCCGCGCATCATCATGCAGAGGTGCTTCGCCTCGACGACGACGCCCACGCCCTGGGGCTTCAGGACCTGCTCGATCGTCTCGGCGATCTGCATCGTCAGCCGCTCCTGGACCTGGAGACGCCGCGCGAAGATCTCGACCGTTCGCGGGACCTTCGAGAGGCCGACGACCTTCCCGTTCGGGATGTAGGCCACGTGGGCTCGACCGAAGAAGGGCACCATGTGGTGCTCGCACTGGCTGTAGAAGTCGATGTCGCGGACCAGCACCATCTCGTCGTAGTCGACGTCGAAGAGCGCCCCGGTCAGGATCTCGGCAGGCTCCTGCTGGTAACCCTGCGTGAAGAAACGCATCGCCTTCGCGACGCGACTCGGAGTCTTCAGCAGGCCGTCGCGGGACGGGTCCTCGCCGAGCTCCTTCAACATCCCTTCGACATGGGCCTCGATGGGATCCGGCAGATCGCCGTCGTTCGCGCTCATCGTGTCTCCTGTCGGCGCCCGCTGCCACGCGACGGCCCGCGCCGGGCTTCCGCCGAAGGCCCGGATGCGCTGCTGCGTCGGATGGATCGAAGACGGCCCGGCGCCGATTCGGGGGACCGCTTCCGATGGTCTCTCCCTACGCGGCCGTCGCTGGGTGCGTGCGCGCGAGCCTAGCCCCGAATCCCGCGCACGTCAGACGTGCCCCGCGTTCGGCAGATCGAATGCGAGGTCGCCTCGCGACCCGGCGCGTCAGAAGCTGCGCATCAGCCCCCGAACCACACCGCGGATCTCGACCTGGGAGGCGTGATACTCCATCGGCTGCATCGTCGAGTTCGCCGGCACGAGCTTCACGTCCGGCCCCGACCGGTAGAAGCGCTTCAGCGTCGCCTCGTCGCCGTCGACCAGCGCGACGACGGTCTCCCCGTTGCGCGCCTCCCGCCGGCCTTCGATCACCACCAGGTCCCCGTCGCAGATCTGGTCCTCGATCATCGAGTCGCCTCGGACGCGCAACACGTAGTGGTCCTTGCGGCCGGGCACCATGTCGGCCGGGACGGCCACCTGCTCCGCGACCGCCGCGTCGGGCTCGATCGCCTCGATCGGGCGCCCTGCGGCGACCGTGCCGAGAATCGGGAGATGGACGCTCTCGGGCGCCTCCTCTTCCGGAACCGGCTCGACGGAGCGCGACCGGTTCCAGGCCTTCCGGAGGTAGCCCTTGTCGACGAGGTGCTTCACGTGCTTGTGGACCGTCGCGACGGAAGACAGGCCGAACGCGGCCGCGATCTCCTCGAGGCTCGGCGAGTAGCCCTGCTCGGCGACGAATCCCGAGATGTAGTCGAAGATCTCCCGCTGGCGTCGGGTCAGCGCCACGGAGCGGGCCCCGGCGAGCTCGGTCACGGAAGCGGAATCGGGCGTCTCGGACATGCGCGAAGGTCCTCCTCGGGCCACCCGACCACTCCCGGACGGAGCGCTCGCGCGGCCTTCGGTTTGTTTTCGCCCGGTAAATTGGCGAAGTCGAGGCGAAAGTCAACCGGCGGGGAATCGGTCGACGGGAATGCGCAACTTTTTTTGGGGGCTTTGGTTGACTCGCCCCCGGGCGGGTCTAGCTTGCGCCGCCATTGGCACTCGGGCCCCCCGACTGCCAATTCGGACGGGCACCGACGCCCGACCACCACAATCCCGTTCTCGACGGAACTCCGAGATGCCTCCCTGTCTTCACTCGAAGCCGGCGGCTGCGTCGCGGATTCCTTTTCAACCCGGCCCCCCGCTATCCGCCCTCGTGCCGTAGCGCGGAGGCCCCTGCTCTCCGGCGCTGCCGGAGGACTCCCGCCCCGGACGTCCGGGCGGGCTGTCGTAGAGAGGCGACCCATGAAGATCCGTCCGCTCCAGGACCGCATCCTCGTCAAGCGAGTCGACGAGGAAGAGACCACCAGCGGGGGCATCATCATCCCCGATTCCGCCAAGGAGAAGCCGCAGGAGGGCCAGGTGGTCGCTGTCGGCCCCGGCAAGACCCTCGACAACGGCTCGATCTCGGAGCCCGGCGTGAAGGCCGGTGACCGCATCCTCTTCAGCAAGTACGCCGGTACCGACGTGAACGTCGACGGCGACGACCACATCATCATCCGCGAAGACGACGTCCTCGCGGTCTACGAGTGATTCGTAGTTAGAAAGAAGGAGCCACGAACATGGCCAAGGAAGTCATTTTCGAGCAGGAAGCCCGATCGAAGATCCTCGAGGGCGTGGACGGACTCGCGAACGCGGTCCGCGTGACGCTCGGCCCGAAGGGCCGCAACGTCGTCATCGACAAGAGCTTCGGCTCGCCCACGATCACCAAGGACGGCGTGACCGTCGCCAAGGAGATCGAGTTCGAGGACAAGTTCCAGAACATGGGCGCCCAGATGGTCAAGGAGGTCGCTTCCAAGACCTCGGACCTCGCCGGTGACGGAACGACGACGGCGACGGTGCTCGCGCAGGCGATCTTCCGCGAGGGCAGCAAGCTCGTGGTCGCCGGCATGAACCCGATGGACCTCAAGCGCGGCATCGACAAGGCGGTCACCGCCATCGTCGAGAAGCTCGGCACCCTCGCCAAGCCCACCCGCGACTCCGCCGAGATCGCCCAGGTCGGTACGATCTCCGCGAACAGCGACGCCACGATCGGCGAGATCCTCGCCGAGGCGATGAGCAAGGTCGGCCAGGAAGGCGTGATCACGGTCGAGGAGGGCAAGAGCCTCGAGACCGAGCTCGACGTCGTCGAGGGCATGCAGTTCGACCGCGGCTACCTCTCGCCGTACTTCGTGACGGACCCGGAGGCCATGGAAGCCGTTCTCGAGGAGCCGCTGATCCTGCTCCACGAGAAGAAGATCTCGAACATGAAGGACCTCCTTCCGCTGCTCGAGCAGGTCGCGCGCGCTGGCAAGCCGCTGCTCCTCGTCGCCGAGGACATCGACGGTGAAGCCCTCGCGACGCTGGTCGTCAACAAGATCCGCGGCACGATCAACGTGTGCGCGGTCAAGGCGCCCGGCTTCGGCGACCGCCGCAAGGCGATGCTCCAGGACATGGCGATCCTCACGGGTGGCCAGGTCATCTCCGAGGAGCTCGGCCTCAAGCTCGAGAACGTGACCCTCAAGGACCTCGGCCAGGCCAAGACCGTCTCGATCGACAAGGACAACACGACGATCATCGACGGTGCGGGCGCCAAGAAGGACATCGAGGGCCGCTGCCAGGAGATCCGCAACCAGATCGAGTCCACGACCTCCGACTACGACCGCGAGAAGCTCCAGGAGCGCCTCGCGAAGCTCGTCGGCGGCGTCGCGGTCGTGAAGGTCGGTGCGGCCACCGAGACCGAGATGAAGGAGAAGAAAGCGCGCGTCGAGGACGCGCTCCACGCGACCCGTGCGGCCGTCGAAGAGGGCATCGTCCCCGGCGGTGGCGTGGCGCTCATCCGCTGCTCCGCCGTGCTCGACGACCTCGAGGGCGACAACGACGAGCAGAACGCGGGGATCAACATCATCCGCCGCGCCATCGAGGCCCCGCTCCGCTTCATCAGCGAGAACGCGGGCATCGAGGGCTCCATCGTCGTCGACAAGGTCAAGGGCCAGAAGGGCAACAACGGCTTCAACGCCGCGACCGAGACCTACGAGGACCTCGTCAAGGCCGGTGTCATCGACCCGGCCAAGGTGGTCCGCACCTCGCTGCAGAACGCGGCGTCGGTCTCCGGCCTCCTTCTCACGACGGAAGCCATGATCGCCGACAAGCCGGAGCCGCATGGCCACGGTGGCGGCGGCATGCCCGACATGGGCGGCATGGGCGGAATGCCGGGGATGATGTAAATCATTCCATTCAGCCCCGCCTACTGCCTCGGCAGAAGGCGGGCCCGGGGCTCGCCCCGGTGCTGAACCGATGAAGACGCCCCGGTCACCGCAAGGTGGCCGGGGTGTTCTCGTTCCGGGGACGCGCGCCCCGCGCTCGCGGCGGACGCCGCGGATCCCGTAGGGGCTCCGTCCCGCCCGGTGCCCTCGATTCGGGATGTGCTAGTCGTCGCGCTGGCAGGCGGAGGGCTTCGCTGCAGAGCCCGCCCGTGAGGGGGGACGATGGCTCGACTCAAGCTCTTCTACGCGACCAACCGCGCCCACGTGAAGGGCGAGAAAGGGTCGCGACGCCGCCCGGAGAGCTACGGCCAGGGCTTCTCGGCGGACGGCCTCGAGAACCTGCGCTTCGGCCGCCTCCAGCTGTCCGTCGACGCCGACCGCGTCCGGCGCCACCTGAACGGCAATACGCCGATCGGGAAGGGCAACGGCAACGAGCTCGCGAAGTATCTGACCGGCCGCGCCCGGAAGCCCGAGGCGATCTCGATCCGGACCTATCGCGAGCATCTCCCGGAGCCGCAGGCGTCCGATCTCAACCAGCCCGACGAAGCGGTCTGGGGCTCCCTCGAGATGTTCGCCGAGCTGCAGGAGGAGATGCGCGCCGGGGCGGACGTCCTCGTCTTCGTCCACGGCTTCAACGTGGACTGGTTCCAGGCGGTGGGCAGCGCCCTCGCGCTCCAGGAGATGCTGAACCGCGCGCCCGCCCGCCCCTCGCGCCGACAGATCGTGGTCCTCTTCAGCTGGCCCTCCAACGGGAAGGCGATCCCGTACGTGTCCTACAAGTCCGACCGCGCCGACGCTGCCGCCTCCGGCCCGGCCGTCGGCCGGGCCTTCCTCAAGCTGCGAGACTTCCTCGTGACCGAGCGGAGCCGGGCGCGGGACGGCGCGAGCGAGCCCTGCGACGGCACGATGAACGTGCTCTGCCATTCGATGGGGAACTTCGTGCTCCAGCACGCGATCGCGCGGCTGGCGGAGCACACGCCGGGACGGACACTGCCGCGGCTCTTCGGCCAGGTCTTCCAGTGCGCGGCGGACGTCGACGACGAAGTCCTCGAGCCGGGCCGAGGCCTGGGCCAGCTCCATCAGACCGCGCATCGGGTGCACGTCTACTTCAACCGCGGCGACGCCGCCCTCGCCGTCTCGGACTACACCAAGGGCAACGCCGATCGACTCGGGACCGCCGGCGTGGCGAGCCTGAGCCGGGTCCACAACAAGATCCACCAGGTCGACTGCTCGCCGATCGTGCGCGGCGCGGTCGAACACAGCTACTACGCGAACGGCCGGGTGAACGACGACATCCGCCTCTCGCTCGACTGTGTGGATCCGGACGACGCAGACCGGCCGCGCACGCGGCCGAACCCGGGGATCCACGAGTTCGTGATGGCGTAGCCCGCGGCCGAAACCGCACCGAAGCCACCAGAGGGTACCCTTCCGCCATGAGCGAGCTCGACCTCCTCATCGTCGCGCTCGTCTCCCTCGCCGGCTCCCTCGTGAAGTCGGTGACCGGCATGGGATACCCGCTGATCGCCGTACCGGCCCTCACGCTCTTCGTCGGGATCGAAGCGGCCATCGTCGTGATCGCGATCCCGAACGCCGTGCTGAACGCGTGGCTGGTCCACGACGCCTGGCCCGATCGCGCGCACACGCGCGACCTCCCGGTCCTGGTCGCCGCAGCCCTCGCGGGCGGCATCGTCGGGGCGCTCGTACTCGTGCGTGCGCCGGAGCGCCCTCTCCTCATCTTTCTCGCCACCACCGTACTCGTGTACGTCGTGCAGCGATTGCGCCGCCCCGGCCTCCGGCTCGCCCCGGCCACGACGAAGCGCTGGGCGCCCTGGGTCGGGCTGATCGCCGGCTTCTGTCACGGCGCGGTCGGCGTCTCCGGCCCCGTCGTCGCGGTCTGGTTCCACGGCTACCGCCTGCCGAAGAATGCCTACGTGCTGTCGGTCGCGGCGCTCTTCCTGATGGGTGGGCTCGCTCAGCTCGCCGTGCTGCTCGGCGCAGGGAAGTTCGGACGAGACCGTTGGATCGCGACCGCCGTCGCCCTGGTCGCGACGCTCGCCGTGATCCCGCTCGGCAAGCGCCTGCGGGACCGGATCTCCGCCCCGACCTTCGAGCGCCTCATCCTCTGGCTGCTGGTGGGATCCGGGCTCTCGCTGCTCTGGCGAGCCGCCGGCTGAGACGCGACGCAGGCGTGCTCCGCAGCGCGGGCTCGAGCGACGATCGAAGCGGAAAAACCCACGTAGACCGGCGGCTTGGCGCGAAGCGAGCGTATCCTCGGGGACCGCCGGTGGGCGCGCGGGCGCGCCCGTGCTCGACGTCTTCCGTATCGTACGCACTCCGCGAGAGGCGAGCGCCGATGGAACGACAGACCCAAGCCGGGGCGACGGAGCTGACGGAGGAGACCGGGCCCTACGGTTTCACGGACCGCTTCGTCTCGCCCGAGATCCTCGCTCGCGGCGAGCCCCACGTGACGCGTGCGCGCATGCTGGTCTTCCAGTCCGCGACGATCGCATTGATCTCCGCGTTCTCGATGTTCTACCAGGTCCGATTCGGTGCCTCGGTGCTCGGTCTCGTCGGCGCCTGGATGATGGGCGCCAGCCTGCTCACGCCCGTCCTCCTCGTGCGGGCCCGCTCTCACGTCTGGGTGTCGGGCGTTCTGACCGGCAACCTCTTCCTCGCCCTCTCCGCCGCCAACTTCGTGACCGCCGGCCACGCCGTCGCCTCGACGATCTTCATCACGGCGATCCCGTTGGTCGCGACGCTGACCCAGGGCGTGCGACTCGGCGCGTTCTGGGGGGTCCTCACCCTCGCGGAGCTGTTCGTCCTCGCCTTGTTTCGCGAGTTCGACGTGGCGCCGCTCATGATGCCGAACCCGCGGGCCGCGGAGATCGGCAACATCCGGACCTCGATCCTGGTCACGATGCTCGTGACGACGACGGGCGTGCTCCACGCCTACTTCAACGACCTCGCGAGTCGCCGTGCGATCGAGAGCGAGAGCACCCTCGCGCGCAATCGCGCCAGCTACCGGGAGATGCTCGACAGCTCGCCGGACGGACTCTTCTCCGTCTCCGAGCGCGGGGTGATCGACTTCGCCAACCACACGTTGGTGCGCCTGCTCGGATTCTCGTCCCGTCAGGACGTCCAGGGACGCTCCCTCTCCGACTTCCTGCCGGGCGCCGACATCGACGCGCTCCGCAACGAGGCCGCCGAGCTGGGCGAGTCGATCTCCATCGAGTGCGACGTCGTCCACGCCGACGGGACGCGCATCCCCGTCGAGGTCGCGACCAGTCGCATCTACGTCTACGGCGACCGCGGACAGGTCTTCCGCGTGCGCGACATCCGCCCCTTCCGCCGGGCGAATCGCGAGGCGCAGATCCTGCGCACGATCTTCGACCAGGCTCCGATCGGCGTCGCGGTGCTCCGTCTCGACTCGGAGATCCTGTACGCGAACGATGCGTACCTCGAGATGACCGCCTTCTCGCGAGAGGATCTCATCGGCAAGCGCCTGCTCGACCTCACCCGCTCGCACGAGTCCCACGAGATCCTGCTGTCGGTCCAGAGCGCCCTCGCCCGGGGCGAGACCGTCTCCTTCCCCAAGATGGACTGGCATCGGTTCGGGACGAAGCCCGGCTACGTCGACATCCGTTCGTTCACGATCCACCCGCCCGGAGAGGACGCCCCCGATGGGTGACCTTCGTCCGGGACGTGACCTCCGTCGTCGAGCTCGAACGCGAAGTCTCCCGCGCCGAACGCATCGACTCCCTCGGCAAGCTCGCCGGCGGCATCGCCCACGACTTCAACAACCTGCTCACGGTCATCATGGGCCAGGTCGACATCCTCGCGGAAGATCTCGGTGCCGATCATTGGACACACGAGTATCTCGCGACCATCATGGACGCCTGCGAGCGCTCCGCCACGCTGACGAGCAAGGTCCTCGACTTCAGCCGGAAGCAGACGCTCCGCCCGACCGTATTCCTCGCGGACGAAGCGATCCGCGGCCTCGTTCCCCTCCTGCGACAGCTCGTGCCCGAACGCATCGCGCTCGACCTCGCCATCAACCCGGACGACGAGCCGCGCGTCCGTTGCGACCCCAGCCGCTTCGAGCAGATCCTGCTGAACCTGGTGGCGAACGCCCGGGACGCCATCGAGGATTCGGGCACGATCACCCTCCGCCTGCGCACCCATCCGAGCGGCGGAGAGGGAGACCGGCGGACGCTCGGCGAGGTCGAGATCGAGGTCGCCGACGACGGCACCGGCATGTCGAAGGAGGTCCAGGACCGCATCTTCGATCCCTTCTTCACGACGAAGCCCGTCGGCGAAGGCACGGGACTCGGTCTCTCCACGGTCCACGGCATCGTCCACCAGAGCGGCGGTCGGATCGAGGTCTCGAGCAGAGTGGGCCACGGAACGACGCTTCGCGTCTTCCTGCCCGGCACCGACGCCGAGCTCACCCGCCCGATGCCCGAGCCCCGCCGCACCCACACGATCGACGGCCGGCGCCGAACGGTGCTCGTGGTCGAGGACAACGACTCCGTCCGCGCCCTCGTGACGCGCACCCTCGAACGCCTCGGTTTCGAGGTCGTTGCAGCCCAGGACGGTCACGAAGCACAGGCCTGGATCGAGGACCGCGAGCGGGACTTCGAGGCGCTGATCAGCGACATCGTCATGCCGGGCCGGAGCGGTGTCGAGGTCGCGCGCCTCTTCCGCGCCCGCTTCGCGCGCCGACGCATCGTGTTGATGTCGGGCTACGCCGAGGACGAGATCGGCCCGATCGAGCGGCTCCCGAGCGACATCCGCTTCGTCCAGAAGCCCATCACGGCGAAGATCCTGGGCGAGGCGCTGGCCTAGGGAGGCCTGCCCGCCCGACCCGGCGGACCGTCGGGGGGAATGCCCAATTGACACTCGGAACCTCGATCCGGTATCGAGGGCATTGAGGGGAATCGGAGGCGCCGACGCCGACGACCCGTCGAAAGCGGTCGGGAATCGCGAGATGGACGAAGCGGGTGACCAGAGGCGCGGCGCGACCGCCAAGGAGCTCGAGGACGAGCTCGACGCGCTCGAACGCCTGGTCAGCGGTGTCTCTCACGACCTGAACAATCTGGCGACCACGATCCGCACGTCGGTGGACACCCTTCGTCACCTCCCCGACGACGCCCCTGCCGCGATGCAGGACGACCCGCTCGAACGGATCGACCGCGCGGCCGCCCAGGCCGTCCACCTGATGGGCGCCCTCGCCTCCTTCGGTCGACGCGAGCCGCAGATCACGTCCGACTCCCTCGCCACCGCCGTCGACGACGCGGCCCGGTTCCTGCGGCGCGCGCTGCGCGTCGAGATCGAGGTCGCACCGGATCGCGGCGCGCCGCGGCCGGACGCGGAGCGACGCGTCCACCTCGACTTCGCCCGCCTGGTGCGGGCCCTGATCCAGCTGTGCACCCCCGCCGCTCAGGCGGGCGGTCGGATCGTCCTGGCCGCGGCCGGGGAGCGCGAGATCTCCGTCGAGCTCGTTCCGGTCGCCCCGGACGGACCGAGCGTCCTTCCCTCCGAGCGAGACGTCACGCACGCCCGGCGACTGCTCGAGGAGATCGAGGGCTCGCTGCCCCTCTGTTGTGCCGATCGACGCGGGGGCTGGACCGGCTCGCTGCGGCTCTCCTCGGCGCCACCGGCGAGGGTCGTCACGCCGCGCAGCGAAGGCCGCGGTGCCGCGGAACGTCGGGGCCGCGCGCTGATCGCCGAGGACCATTCCCAGGTCCGCGATGCGTTGATCGACGCGCTCTCCCGGTGTGGCTTCTCGGTCGAGGCCGTAGGCGACGGAGACGCCTTCGTCGATCGCGGGATCGCCGAGGCCGGAAACCACGACGTCTTCCTGATCGACTTCGACCTGCCCGGGCGCGACGGAGCGACGGCCCTCGAGGCGCTCCGCGAGGCCGGGATCCGGACCCCCGCGCTGATGATCTCCGGCAACATCGACTTCGGCTCCCGGGTCGAACGCATCGAGAACGCCGACTTCCTCCAGAAGCCTTTCGGCCTCGCGGACATCCGCGAGTGGGCGACGAGCCGGCTCCCGACCGATCCCACCCACGCGGGAGCCTCCCGAGGATGACGAAGACCGCGAGGATCCTGCTCGTCGACGACCAGGAGATGATGCGCGAGGCGCTGGCCCAGCATCTGGCGAGTCAATCGGGCTTCGACGTCGTCGCGTCGGTCCCGAACCACGAACGTGCCATCGAAGCCGCCCGCGAGCACCATCCCGACGTCGCTCTGCTCGACATCGAGGTGCCGGGGCTCGACTGCTTCGTCGCCGCACGAGAGATCCAGCAGCAATCGCCGAGCACGCGCATCGTCTTCCTGAGCGCCTTCTGCCGGGATCACTACATCGAGCAGGCCCTCGAGGTCGGCGCGGCGGGCTACATCGTGAAGGGCGAGGAGCCCGGAGTCCTCCACCAGGCGATCGAGACGGTCGGGGACGGCGGTCGCTTCTTTTCCGAAGCGGTCGAGAACCGACTGGTGCTCGGAGACGACGGTCTGACGGTGAGATCGCCCGGCGCGACCCGGGCGGCCTCCCTCACGCAGCGGGAGCTCGAGATCCTCCGCTACATCGCCGTCGGGATGTCCAAGAAGGAAGTCGCCGCCCTCGTCGACCTCTCCGTGCGAACCGTCGACGCCCATGTGCGCAACATCATGGACAAGCTCGATCTTCACGATCGGGTCGAATTGGCGCGCTTCGCGATTCACGAAGGAATTTCCCCTCAGTAGATCGCAAGCCATTGAATTCGCTTGGCTTTCACCGGCACCAGAGGCGCGACCCCGACAGGCCTTTGTGTCACATTCGTGATCTTCGTGACGAACATCACCGATTCGTGCGCGCAAATCCCGTGGAATCTCTTCGAGCGAGGAGGTTTCCCATGGCATCGGCAATTCCGGGACGAGCGGAGCGCAGCGTCGGCAGGGGCGAGGTCTTCCGGCGAACCGCACCCGACGCACGCGCGTCCGGCGCAGCGTCGGCGGCGCCCCCCGTCGGGCTGAACGAGGCGACCCACGCGGCGCCCGGGATCGACGTCTGTCGCCTGCTGGTGGCCGCGGCCGGCCTCTCCGCCGGTCTCGTGCTGCCCGCTGCGCTGCTGATGTGGGCCGCCTCGAACGTGCTCGGCGGATTCGGCGCGCGCGTCCTCTCCCTCCTGCCCTGACCGTCGCCCGGCGGCTCCGCGAAGGCCCCGCGCCGTCGTCGATGGACGCGCTCGGGCGCAGGCGGCGGTGATCGCTCGTCGAAGGCCGCGGCGCTAGTCGAAGGCCGCGGCGATCTGCGGCGACGCCGGTTCGGTCGCCGTGGCGTCGAGGGCCACCTCGATGTCGTCGCCGTCGCGGGACGAGCTCTCGAGGAGGTTGCGTCGTACCTGGACGATCACGCCCTCCGTGTCGTGGCCGATCTGGAGTCGCGGCTCCGCCGGGCGCTTGAAGCGGACCTCGGCGAAAGGCAGCTCGAAGGGAATCTCGAGCTGCAGACCCGGCAGCGAGAAATCGATGGGCCCCGCGTCGACGGCCTCGTCTTCGCCGACCCCGATCCAGAGGGCGACGCCCATGACGAGCGCGAGGACCCCGAAGTAGAAGACGTCGCCTCGACGACCGGTCATACGCGCCCATGCCTCGTTCGCGCGTCCGCGCCGGAGGGCGACCGCGCGATCATCGAGGGGTAGGCGGGACCATAGCAGAGCCCGCGCCGCGCCCGGAATTCGCCATTGCTCCGGCCGGCGAGGATGCGAAGCTGTTCGGGTCCAGGCGACCCGGGAGGAGCAGCATGGCGGAGATCGACGGCGGCAGGATCGCGGCACGGCAGCTCGCGGCACTCGGGATCGATCACCTCTTCGGCGTGGTCGCCGGACCGATGATCGAGCTCTTCGGCGGCGCGCAGGCCGAGGGCCTGAAGGTCGTCGGCAACCGGCTCGAGCTGAACGGCTGCTTCATGGCGAGCGCCTGGGGCTGGCAGAAGAAGAAGCCCGGCGTCTTCGTCGCCGGCTCGGGCCCGGCGGTCACGAACTGCCTGACGCCGCTCTACGTCGCGACCGAGAGCGCGATGCCGCTCGTCGTGCTCGGCGGGTCGGCGTTCTCCGGCACGACCGGACTCGGCGGCTTCCAGGAGCTCGACCAGGTCTCCGCGGCGAAGCCCGTCTCGAAGTGGACCGGACGCGTCGACTCCACGGAGCGGATCGGCGAATGGGTCCGCCTGGCCGTCGGCAAGGCGCTCGAAGGCAAGCCCGGCGGCGTCTACCTCGACTTCCCGGCGGAGGTGGTCTCGCGCAAGCTCGAGGCCGATGCCGTTCCCGTGCTCGGTGCCCCCGAGATCACGACGCCGCAGCCCGACGCCAACGCCGTCGATCGCGTGGCCGAGCTGCTCGCGAAGGCGGCGCGCCCGCTGATCGTGATCGGCAAGGGCGCGGGCTGGGCCGACGCGAACGAGGCGCTCCGCCGGCTCGCCGACATGGGCCTCCCCTACGTTTGCGCGCCGATGGCCCGCGGCACGATCCCGGACGATCACCCGAGCTTCGCGAACGCCGCCCGCTCCCATGCGCTCGGCGGAGCGGACGTGGTCGTGATGATCGGCGGCCGATTCAACTGGATCTTCGGGATGGGCCGACGCTTCGCCCCCGACGCGAAGATCGTCCACGTCGACATCGAGGCGGAGGAGCTCACGAGCGGGGCGCCGGTCGACCTCGGGATCGTCGCCGACGCGAAGGCGACGGCGGAGGCGCTCGTCGCGGCCCTCGACGGTCGGACCCTCGCGACCTCGAGCGGGGATTGGCTGTCCGGCATCCAGGCGAAGGCGCGCGCGAACGAAGAGAGCGCCCGCGCCGTCCTGGCGGACGACTCGATCCCGATCAATCCCTACCGCGTCGTCGCGGAGATCCGGGACGCGCTGCCCCGGGACGCGATCGTCACCACCGAAGGCGAGACGATCATGGGCATCTGCCGGGCGATGCTGCCTTCGTACGAGAACCGCTCGCGCTTCAACGCGGGCACGACCGGCTGCATGGGCGTCGGCGCCCCCTACGTCGTCGGCTCTGCCCTCGCGTGCCCGGACCGGCTCTCCGTCGGCATCCTCGGTGACTACGCCTTCGGCGCGGCGGCGATGGTCGTCGAGACGGCCGCCCGCGTGGGGGCGAATCCGGTCTTCATCGTCGTGAACAACGAAGGCGTCGCGGGCCACATGCTCCAGGACATGTACATGCCCCCGGACTCGCCCCGCATCGCCTCGCTCCTGCCGGCGCGATACGACAAGATCGGCGAGATGGTCGACGCGCACACGGAGCACGTCGAGACGCCCGACGCGATCCGGCCCGCGATCGATCGGGCGATCGAGTCCGGTCGGCTCTCCGTGGTCCACATCCAGGTCGATCCGAAGTCGACGCGGATCTCCGGCTCGAACTATCTGCAGTAGGCATACGAAGGAGGATCCCGATGCCCCAGCCGCTCGAAGGTCTGCTCGTCCTCGACTGGACGATCTGGCAACAAGGCTCGGTCGCCGGCGCGATGCTGGGCGACATGGGCGCGCGCGTGATCAAGATCGAGCAGCGCGGGACCGGGGATCCGGGGCGTTGGCTGGTCGGCGCCGGAGGCGTGGACACGAGCAACGCGCCGAACTGGTACTTCGAGGCCAACAACCGCAACAAGGAATCGATCGAGGTCGATCTGAAGCGGCCGGAAGGGCGCGAAGTCGTGCTCGCCCTCGCGGAGAAGGCCGACGTCTTCCTCCAGAACTATCGCCACGGCGTCGCCGCACGGCTCGGCCTCGACTACGCGAGCCTGAAGGAACGCAACCCGAAGATCGTCTACGGCAGCGCGACCGGCTACGGACCGAAGGGCGACGAGAACGTGGAGCCCTCCTTCGACCACCTCGGTCTCGCCCGGTCGGGGATCATGAACGCGGCGGGCGAGCCGGGCATGCCGCCGCTGGCGATCGGGGGCGGCGTCGCGGATCAGATGGGCGCCATCATGCTCGCCTACGGCGTGATGACCGCGCTGGTCGCCCGAGAACGATTCGGGATCGGTCAGGAGGTGAACGCGTCGCACCTGGGCTCGATGTCGTTCCTGCAGGGGCTCTCGCTCTCGATGAAGCTGATGGCGGGCATGGCGATGCCGCGCAACTTCCGGAGCGAAGCCGGCAACCCGCTGTGGAACCACTATCGCTGCGCGGACGACCAGTGGATCGCGCTCGCGATGCTGCAGCCCGACCGCTACTGGGCGGATTTCTGCCGCGTGATCGAGCGCCCGGAGCTGGCGGAGGATCCGCGCTTCGTCGACATGACGGCGCGCACGCTGAACCGCGTCGAGTGCGTCGCCCTCATCGACGAGGCCTTCGCCCGCCATCCGCGCGACGAGTGGATGCGGCGTCTCAAGGAAGACCCCGGCGACTTCATCTACACGATCGTCAACACCGTCGACGATCTGGCCGAGGACCCGCAGGTCCTCGCCAACGACTACGTCGTCGAGATGGAGCATCCGCAGCACGGCCCGACGAAGATGGTGGGCGTTCCCGTCGGTCTCTCGGAAACCCCGGGAAGCGTCCGCCGCGCCGCGCCCGAGCTGGGCCAGGACACGGAGCTCGTGCTGATGGACGTGCTGGGCTGGGACTGGGACCGGATCTCGGCGCTCCGCGAGAAGGAAGCGATCTAGCCCGCCGCGACGGTCTCGCGCAGGGCGGCACGGAACGATCGACGCACGGCCGGTGACCGACGGACGAATCCATTCGTTTCGGAGGTCGCGCCCATGTCCCTTCGTCTCTTTCCGACCGCCGTCTTCTCCGGCGGGATCACCTTCGCGCTCTTCTGGCTCATGACGGCCCTGATCGCCGTCCCCGGCGTCATCCTCGACGCCCCTCCCCCGTTCCAGACCGTCCACCTCGTCGAGGTCCGGAAGGCCCAGCCGCCGCTCCCGGAGCCGGAGGTCCGCCCGAAGCACGAGGAGCCCGAGCCGCCCCCGCCGGTTCCGACTCAGCGCTTGCAGCCTTCCGAAGGACGGCTCCCCATCACCCATTCGACGCCGGAACCGAATACCTTCGTCGAAGCCACGCCGACCCTGACCCCCGCCGACGGGGATGCGATTCCGCTCGTGCGCGTCCCCCCGCGCTATCCCGAACGCGCGCTCGCGCGGGGCGTCGAGGGACGCGTGCTCGTCGGGTTCACGATCGATCGCGCCGGCAACGTCGCGTCGCCGGAGGTCCTCGCCGCCGAGCCTCCGAACGTCTTCGATCGCGCCGCGATCGAGGCCGTCTCGCAGTGGAAGTACAACCCCCGGATCCGCAACGGTCGCCCCACCGCGCGGCCCGGCATGAAGATCGCGATCCCGTTCCGACTCGGCGGCGAGGCACGCGCCTCCCGCTAGATCGACGGCGTGGCCCCCTGGGTTAGGATCGGAGACCGCGCTTCGCGACACGAGGCGCGCCACCGAGGAATCTGCGCCCCATGGACATGCACCCCGACGACCGTTTCCACCTCCCGGAGAACGACGACCCGTTCTGGACCGAGACCTGCTGGTTCACCTTCGCGGTCCCCGAACGCAAGCTCTCGGGCCAGCTCTACCCGTTCTTTCGCAAGAACCAGGGCGTGACGTCCGGTGCGGCGGTCCTCTGGGACGACAAGGGCCACCAGCTCCACGACTGCGTCTATCACAAGAACCTCTGGCATCTGCCGATCCCGGAGGACCAGGACCTGACCGACCTCCGCCTCGTGAACGGCCTCCACTACAAGTGCCTCGAGCCGCTCTCGAAGTACGAGCTCCACTACGTCGACCCGGATCGCAACGAAATCGAGATCCACCTGACCTACGAGGCGATCTGCGAGCCGAACCGGCTCGGCGGTGGTCATCTCGACCAGCCGGGCCGCTATACCGGCACGATCCGGATCGACGACGAGACGATCGAGGTCGACGCTTTCGGAATGCGCGACCGGTCCTGGGGCTCGCGCTCGCAGATCGGCCCGGGCCTCCACCCGGGCGCCGACAACCGCAACGGCGGCTACACCTACGCGACGATGTCGGACCAGGATGCCTGGCACATCATCACCGCCAATTTCGGCACCGGCTACGTCGGCATCCACGGCTTCCTGCTCCGCGACGGCGTCTGGTCGAAGCTCACCGAGGGCACGCGCGAGGTCCTCGAACGGAAGGACCATTGCCCCTCCCACGTCCGGATCACCGGCAAGGACGAGCTCGGTCGGACCTTCGAGGCGGAGGGCCGGCCGCACAACAAGTTCGGCGTCCACCTGAATCCGAACCTGTGGACCTGGAACTGCCTGACCGACTGGCAGTGGGACGACGGGAAGCGCGGCTGGGGCGAGGATCACGACAACTGGAGCGCCTCCGCCTTCCGCCGCTTCGTGCGATACGGCGAGGAGTAGCGAGCCGTCGGATCGATGGGCGGGCCGGGATCAGCCCTGCCGCGACCGGACGTAGCGCTCGAGATCCCGACGATGGGATCCGGCGAGGGCGGTGAACTCGAGGCCGAAATGGTTGGCCTCGCCTTCGCCCTCGGTCACGTGCTTGATCACGCCCATCGCCAGGAACGGCGACCGACCCGGCAAGGTCACGACGAGCTCGACCTCCTCCGCGAGGTCGAGGCCGTCGAAGCCGTGCGGCACGAAGACGCCGAGCCCGGAGGTGCTCACGTTCCGAGCGCGGAGCACGTCGATCGATCCGCGCCCCATGACCTGGACCTCGACGGGCGCCATGCGCAGCGGCACCACCCGCTGCTTGCGCCACATCTCGTCGTTTCGGGTCGCGAGCCATCCCATTCCGCGCGTATCGGAGCGCACCGGGGCGTGCTTGACAGGGGCCGGGCCCGTCTCCGGGGTTCACCGGAGAAGCCGTCGACGCCCGACGCCGGTACTCTCCGGCCACCCCCTGCCCTGGTCGACGCGGACCGCTCGTCCCGTCGACGACCGAGGCCCTCCTGGCGCGTCCCCGGCGTTCCCGACGAAGACGAAGCCGTTCACGACGCGCCCGGCGCCTCCAGCCCCGGCTGCGGGCGGCCCTCGTCCGCGTCCTGCGGTGGGCCGGCTTCGCCGCCCTGCCCTTCGTGCTGCTGGTACGCGGCGCCGTGTCCGCTCACCAGCTCTTCGACGCGCCGGGGTGGATCGCCGTCCTGGCCGGCGCCAGCCTCGCCGCGATCTGCCTCACGGTCTTCGGCCGCCGCGCGTCGCGCCGCTTCACCGGTCGGGATCGGACCCGGGAGGTCGCCCTCGTGGTGGCGCTGCCGCTCGTGCTCGTCTTCTCGGTCTACTCGCTCGGCTGGCTCTCGCACGCGAACGCCAAGACGCCGCAGATCAGCGCACGGTGGCACGAGCTCCACCCGGCGCTGCGCCTCGCGGTGGGGACGGCGCGCCTCGCCGATGCCGACGTCGTCGTCACCGACATCGGGCGGCACCGCTCCGACTACGCCCGGATGGGCCTGCGGCCGCTGAACCGCTCGCCCCACTACGTCCAGGAGGACGGCTGGGTCCATGCCGTCGACCTCCGCACGCGCGGGCGCGGCCTCGTCCGCAACGCCCTCGCCCGCGCCTGGTTCGCCGCCATGGGCTTTGACACGCTGCGCCACACGGGCACGGGGGATCACCTGCACGTCGCCCTGCCTTGAGCGGGTCGGCCGGGCGGCGAGACACCCCGGATCGCGAGCTCAATCGCCTTCGACGTACTCCCCGAGGACCCGGTGGAAGTTCCGGATCCGACGCTCCTGGGCGGCGAGATGCAGCCCCTTGAACCCCGCGGAGTGCATGCCCTGCTGGATCGGACCGGCGGCATCGCCGTCCTGACGGAGCGCGAGATGAAGCTCCTTCTCCTGCCCGTCGCCCCAGACCGCATGGCGATGGACCGGCCGGGGCGGCGGCTCCGCGTCTCGCGGGATCCGGTCGTAGTTGTAGTAGTCCCAGTACATGCGGTCGGGGTCCGTCGGATGCGGCCGCGCACGGAAGAGCCAGAAATGACCGGGGCTGATGTTGAACGTCAGGTTCGGGAAGAAGGAGTAATGGACGTCCATCATCAGCTGCTCGTCGTCGAGCTCGTCGAAGTCGAGTCCGTGCGCCTCCCCCATCGCCCGAAGGCTCCGGATCAGCTCGGGGCGGAGCTGGTCGGCCCGACCCTCGTAGGCCTGCGGATCGAGACCGAAGGCCTCGAGTAGACCGGCCATCTCCTTCGTGACCTGACCACGGTCGCGGTAGCCCGCGGCCTGCGCCTTCTGGTCGGTCCAACGCGGGCTCGGGTAGCCGATCTTGAAGAGGAAGCGGCTGTGCTTGCCGAAGAGGTCGATCGGGCAGTCGACGTCGTCGCTGATCTCGAGCAGCTCGGGATGGATCCCCTGGACGTGATAGACCTCGTTGAACGCGTCGACCCCGACCTTCCAGTTGCAGGGCCACTCGAAGGTGATGTGTTCGGTCAGCGCGTAGTTCCGGTCGAAGTGGTAGGGCTCGAGATGCTCCCCCGCGACGCCGAGGAAATCGGCGAGGGGCTCCGCGTCGGGGTCCAGGTTCACGAAGACCCAGGCTCCCCAGGTGTCGACCGAGACGCGGGGCATCCGGCCGTGCTCCGGGAGCCCCTGCGGATAGTCCTCCCGGTCGGGGACGCCGCGCAGCCTCCCCTGGAGGTCGTAGGCCCAGAGGTGATAGGGGCAGACGAAGGTCTTCCCGTGCCCGCGCTCGGCCTCGCAGACCCGATAGCCGCGGTGCTGGCAGGTGTTGTGGAAGGCGTCGATCCGATCCGGCGCGGAGCGGACCACGAGGATCGACTCCCGCCCGATCTCGAAGGTGAACCAGTCCCCGACCTCCGCGACGTCCGCCGTCGGGCCGGCCATGAGCCAGGTCCGCGGCCACATCCGCTCGAGCTCGCGCTCCATCCACTCGCGCGAGATGTAGCGCTCCTTGGGGATCAGCGCGGTTCCCAGGTCGGGCTCGTCGTATTTCTCGAGAGGCGTGCGGGCCATCGGTTCCTCTGTTCCTTCGTCGGGGACGCGGCCTTCAGCCGAGGCTCGGGGCTCGATCCGGCGCCGACACGCCGTAGAGACGCGCCGCGTTGTCGAAGAGGAGCTTCGACCGGATCTCGGGCTTCGCCTCGCCGAGCCCCGCGTCGATCTTCTCCCGCACGTTGCCGTACAAGCAGACGGGATGGGGGTAGTCGGTCTCGAAGAGGATGTTGTCGACCGGGATCCGATCCATCAGCTGCGCCGGCGCGTATTCCTCGAAGAAGTAACAGGCGTAGACCTGTCGCTCGAAGTATTCCGAGGGCTTGAGCTTCATGTCCGGCCGCTGGTCGCGCACGCGCCCGTAGTCGAACGTGTAGTCGCAGGACTCGAGCAGGAAGGGGATGAACCCCACCCCGCTCTCGACGGAGATGACCTTGAGCTCCGGGTAGCGGGCCAGGACGCCGGAGAAGAGGATGTCGACGATCTGCTTCGCGTTGTCGAGGAAGAGCCCGGTCGTGAACATGCCGTTCACGCCGCCCGGCCCGTAGTGCTCGATCCGCTCTTCGGTCCAGTAGGACTCGCCGGTGAAGTTGCCCGCGCCGATGTGGAAGCTGACGGGCATGTCGTGGGCCTGCGCCGCCTCCCAGAGCGGATTCCAGTGGGGGTTCGCGAGGACCGGCATGCCGTGGCTCTGGGGCTCCCCGGTGAAGAGGATGCCCTTGTGCCCCTTCGCCGCGCACCGCTCGATCTCCTTCACCGACGCCTCGACGTCCCAGAAGGGCAGCGCGGTGATCGGAATGAAGCGCTCCGGCGCGGGCGAGGCCCAGTCCGTCAGGAAGTCGTTGTAGGCCTGCACGCACGCGAGCATGAGCCCGGGATCCTCGAGCCCGAGGAAGACCTGGCTCCCGAAGCCGCCGACGTTCGGATAGAGCGCCATGGCCCAGATCGCGAGGGAGTCCATGTACTCGAGGCGGGCATGGGCGTCATGGGAAGCCTGCGGACACTCGGCGAAGCTGGCGGGCGCGTCCGGGAACGGGTTCTTCCAGCCGGCGGTCGCCGTGTGCCCGACCGGCGTGATCGGCGACATGTTCCCGACGACCCACTCCTCGTAGCCGCGCTCGTTGGTCTGGATCTTCGGCGCCTGGTCCTGCCACTTCGCGGGCAGCCGGCTCGAGAAGAGGTCCGGGGGCTCGGTGATGTGGGTGTCGACGTCGATCACCCAATCGACCATCGGGGAAGCGTTCGTTGCGGGCGCGGCCATGGCATTCCTCCTCGTGCGGCGCCCAAGGCGGGCGCCCCTCGTCGCGTGGAAGAAAGTCTAGGTCGAAACGATGCCCGCGCGAGACGGGATTTTCGGTCGCTCGCCCCCGGTCGGAGCTACCTTCGCGCGACGTCCCGGCGCTCTGCGTCACCGATCCCGAGGACTCGAAGCTGACCGAGAAGCCTCCGCGCCCCTGTGCCTGCACCGGCGTCCGCTGGTGCGCCGCGTGTCTCGATCCCGAGACGCGTCGCCTCCACGGACTGCGCCCGCCCCTTCCCCTTCCGCCGCTGCTCGCGGACGGCGACTTCGCGCCCGACGGCCGGGGCGTGCACGCGTTCGACGCAGCGCAGCAGGGCGTCCCGAGCCTGCCGGGCTTCGAGGGCGTCCGCCTCCTTCGCGACTTCGTCTCGGAAGAGGAGGCGCGCGACCTGCTCGGGAAGCTCGAGGCCGCTCCCTTCGTCCCTTCCCAGAGCGGCCGTGAGAAGCTCCACTACGGCCCCCGCGTGAACTTCAATCGTCGCCGGGTGAACGCCGAGCGCTTCGAGGGACTTCCGGCCTGGGCTCCGCCGCTCGAGGCCCGCCTTCGCGAACGCGTCGAGGCCGAGTTCTCGCCCGAGGACCCGGTGCACGCGGCGCTCGCCCACTACGTCACGACGGACGTCTTCGTGCTGCGCTACGCCCCGGAGCGCGCCTCGAACCTCGATTTCCACCTGGACGACGTCTTCGCCTACGGCGAGCTGATCCTGGACCTCTCCCTCGAATCGGACACGACCCTCACGCTCTACCGGGGGCGTCCGGAGGGGGAGGTCGACGATCCGGACGACGTGGCTCCGGCCTGCGTCCGCGTCCCGATGCCCGCGCGCTCGCTGGCGCTGCTCTTCGGCCCGGCGCGCTACGCATGGGAGCATGCGCTGCTCGCGCCGGACCTGCCGGCGCCGCGGACGAGCGTGACCTTTCGGACGGTGAGCGAGGCGCTCGCCGCGATGCCCGAAGGCCGCGAAGTCCTCGAGCGCGCGAAGCGGGTCCTGCCCGAGGGCTGACTGGGGCACGCGAAACGGGTCCTGCCCGACCGCTGAGGGCGCCGAATCAGTCGCCGCTCCCGACGACCTGCGAGGCTTCTTCGTCGAGCCGATCGAAGACTTCGCGGGCGATGCGCATCGACCGCAGCGCTTGCGGCACCCCGGCGTAGACGGCCGTGTGCATGATCACCTCCCCGATCTCCTGACGGGAGAGTCCGTTCGCGAGGCCCGCCTCCACGTGGACCCGGAGCGTGTGCTCGTCCCGGAGGACCGACATGATCGAGATCGTCGCGAGGCTCCGCTGGGCGCGCGTGAGACCCGGCCGATCCCAGACCGCGCTGCCGTTGCGATCGATCCACTCGTTCCAGTCCACCTCGATCTCCCGGGGTGCCGGGTTCGCGGCGAGGAAATCCTGTGCGGCCTCCTCGATCGAACGCGCCTTTCCGGACGCCTTTCCCGACGCCTCGCCCGCGGCCACCTAGCTTGCCTCCGCGAGGGCGGCCGCGTCGATGCCGAGCGGGCCGAAAATCTCCGCCGCGTGCTCGCCGAGGGCCGGCGCCCGCCGACTGATCCGCCACGGGCTCGCGGGCAGCTTGTAGGGTGCACCCGGATAGCGGACCGGAGCATCCCGCTCCGGATGGTCGACCTCGACCTGATAGCCCCGCGCCACGAAGTGTTCGTTCTCGTAGGCCTCTTCCGGCGAGAGGATCGCACCGACGGTGATGTTGATCTTCTGCGCGCCCTCGAAGAACCCGTCCGCCGTGGAGTTCTCGGCGATCAGCTGCAGCGCGTCGCGGGCGGCGGCGAACGCCGCGGTGACCTCGTCGTCGACGCCGATGTCCGCGAAGCCGATCGACTCCCGGTGACGCGCGTTGTCGAGGAAGATCGCCTCCGGCAGCTGCGGCACGAGGCCGAGCTCGTCCAGCCAGTCGTAGAGCGACCCGAATCCGGCCGGTGTTCGCGGCGGCATCCCCGTCGTGGCGTAGCGCCCGTCCTTGCACCGGATCTGGACCGGCATCGTCATCATCGGCATCGCGTGTCGCCCGGTCTGCCGAAGCACCGTCTCTCCCTCGACCAGCCACATGTACGACGCCATCTCGGTCGTGACGTTCGCAGCGGCGTGCATGCTCACGTCGACGAACTGCCCCTCCCCGGTCACGCCGTGATGGAAGAGCGCCGTGAGCGCCGACATCACCGCATAGTGGCTGGCGGTCTGGTAGCCCTGGTTGCCGCCGCCGCGGATCGGCGGGATCGAGTGGTCGTCGTAGCCACAGCTCCAGGCGGGGCCGCCCCCGGCGAGAAGCGTGAGGTCCGTCGCGGGCTCGTCCCGACGACTCGTCTCGCGCCCGAAGGGCGTGACGGACACGTGGATCAGGTCCGGCTTCACGCGCACGAGATCGGCGTAGTCGAGGCCCAGCTCGGCCAGGCGACCCGGCGCCTCGGACTCGATCAGGACGTCGGCGCTCGCCACGAGCGCGAGGAAGGCTTCCTTCGCGGCGGCCCTCTCGAGGTCCAGCACGACGCTGCGCTTGCTCGTGTTGTAGTGCCAGAAGTAGAGGCTCTCGCCGCCTTCTTCGTTTTCTGCGAAGGGGGCGTACCCTCGGCTCCGTTCGCCGCCCGGCGCCTCGACGAGGATCACGTCCGCGCCCATGTCCCCCATGAGCTTGCCCGCCCACGCGATGCTCTCGTTCGCGAGCTCGACGACCCGCGTGCCCTGGAGCGCGCTCATACGATCCCCTCCTCGTGCAGACGAGCGATCTCGTCCGCGTCGTAGCCGAGCAGCGACGAGAGCACCTCGTCGGTGTGTTGCCCGACGCAGGGTCCCCCCTGCTCGATCTTCCAGTCGGTCTTCGAGAAATGCGCGGGGAGGCCGTCGACCCGGACGCGCCCCATCTTGGCGTGCTCGACCTCGGGCCAGAGACCGAACTCCGTCGTACCCGGATCGTGCTCGATCCGTTCCTCGGGCTTCTGGACCGCGGCGGTGGGCACGCCCTTCCCGATCGCGCTCCGCTGGATATCGAACTTGTCCCGGGTCTTCGTCCAGCTCGTGATCTTCTCGTCGAGCTCGTCCTGGGAGGCGATCCGCCCGGCGAGCGTTCGCCACCGGTCGTCCTTCGCCCAGGGCTCTCCGATCAGGTCCGCGAGCACCGCCCAGTCCTCGTCGCCCCGGCACGCGATCGACACCCAGTCGTCGTCGCCGGCGCATTCGTAGATGCCGTGCGGCGCCATCGGCGGCGACGAGGACCGGTTGCCTTCCGGGCTGCCCTCGCGCCGGCTCGGGCGGCCGTTGACCGTCCAATCGAGGATCGCCGGACCGTTCAGCGAGAGTCCCGCGTCGGTGCAGGAGAGGTCGACCCACTGTCCCTCCCCGGTGCGCTGCTTGTGGATCAAGGCGAAGAGGATCGCCAGCGCCATGTACATCCCGCCGGTGTGGTCCATGTACGAGTAGCCCCAGCCGGCGGGCTCGCGATCCGGCATTCCGGACGTGAAGGTCAGGCCGCTCATCGCCTGCACGATCGGCCCCCAGGTCTTGTACGCCGCGTACGGCCCCTCGTGCCCGAAGCCGCAGTTCGAGACGTAGATCAGGTCCTCGCGGATCTCGCGCAGGCGATCCCATCCGAAGCCCCACTTGGCGAGGACCCCGGCCGCGTAGTTCTCCGAGACGACGTCGGACTTCGCGATGATCTCGGTCAGGATCTCCTTGCCGCGATCGGTTCGCAGGTTGAGCGTGATCCCGCGCTTCTCGACGTTGTGGTTGTTGAATCCGCCGCCGAAGTCGGGACCGCGACGGTCGTCGACGAAGGGCGGCATGTTCCGGAGCACGTCCCACATCCCCTGGTTGACGGGATCTTCGATCCGGATCACCTCGGCCCCGAAGGCCGCGAGCCACTTCGTCGCGCCGGCCCCGGCGAGCTGCCCGGTGAAGTCGCAGATGCGCACCGTGCCGAGGGCCGTCCCGTTCGGTGCGACGTGTCCATTCCGGGTGGGCGACGGGTCGTGCTGGCTCATCGGAGCGTCCTCTCTCTACGTGATCGGTTCGTGCCGTCGACGGCGCGCGACGGGCCCGTCGCGGTCGACCGGCCGGCGATCCATCCCACACGACCCGACCCGCTTCGCTTGCGGGGCCGGTCGGGCGCGGGGCACCATACTCTCAGTCAGGAACGTGGGATCCGCCACCGGCCGGTGCGGCGCGACGAGCGCGCGGCCCGGTCCGCGCGCGGACGACGGGACGATGGGAGAACGCATGCCGGGACCGCTCCTCGAAGGCCGGGTCGCGATCGTGACGGGAGGTGCCTCCGGGATCGGCCGCGCGAGCGCGATCCGCCTCGCGAGCGAAGGCGCCCGCGTGGCCATCGGCGACATCGACCTCTCGGGAGCGGAGGCCGTCGCCGACGAAATCGCCGCCGCGGGCGGCGCCGCCTTCGCCCGGGAGACCGACGTCTCGGAGGAAGCGGCCTTCCGCGCGCTGGTGGAGGCCACTGGCGAGCGTTTCGGGCGGCTCGACGTGCTCCACAACAACGCCGCGGCGCTCGGGAACGCGGGCGTCGGGCAGGACGACGCGATCGATTCCCTCGAGGTCGACGTCTGGGACCGGACGATGGCGATCAACGCCCGGAGCGTGATGCTCGGCTGCAAGCACGCGATCCCCAGGATGCTCGAGAGCGGCGGCGGCTCGATCGTGAACACATCGTCCGGCGCCGCGATCCTCGGCGGCCTGAACGGGACCGCGTACGCCGTCTCGAAGGCCGCGGTCAATGCGCTGACGCAGTACGTGGCGACCCAGTACGGCAAGCGGGGGATCCGGTGCAACGCGATCCTGCCGGGCCTGATCATGACGCCGGCGGTCGACGTGGGACTCTCGCCGGCGGTGGTCGACATGATTCTCGATCACCACATGACGCCCGAGGCCGGACGCCCCGAGGACATCGCGGCGATGGTCGCCTTCCTCGCCTCCGACGAGGCCCGCTACGTGACCGGCCAGCTGATCCGCGTCGACGGCGGCATCACGAGCCACGCGCCGACCTATGCCGATCTCCGCAGGATGACGGGCGAATCCCGCTAGGCGGACCCGCGAGCGCGCGCCTCTTCGACCTGAGGCCTCTTCGCTTGCCGGCCGCCCCCGCACTCGGGCAGAATGGGAGCTCCCCTCACCCCTCGGAGCCCTCCCACACCATGGCCCAGTTGCACTACGACCGGCTGTCGGCGCAGGACAATTCCTTCCTCCTCTGGGAGAAGACCGGCAACGTGCGCATGCACGTCGCCTCGACCAACATCCTCGACATCGGAGCGCTCCGGACCGGGACCGGAGGCGTCGACATCGACCTCGTGCGCCGGGCGACCGAGAGCATCCTCCATCTCGTGCCCCGCTACCGGCAGCGCATCTACCAGATTCCGGGCTTCGATCACGGCGTCTGGGTCGACGATCCGCGATTCGACCTCGCCTATCACGTCCGTCACACCGCCCTCCCGAAGCCGGGAACCCTGGGCCAGCTGAAGGATCTCGTCGCCCGGGTCCAGGCCCAGCCCCTCGACCGCAACCGACCGCTCTGGGAGACCTGGATCGTCGAAGGCCTCGAGGGCGGAGAGCAGTTCGCGATGATCACGAAGATCCACCACTGCATGATCGACGGCGCCTCCGGCGTCGACCTCGCGAACATCCAGTTCTCGATCAGCCCCGATCCGGAGCCGATCGGAGAGCCCGTGCCGTTCCAGCCGCGCCCGGCGCCGCGCCGGCTCGAGCTCTTCCTCGACGAAGCGCGACGCACCGCCGGCATCCCGCTCGAGATCGTGCGCGATTTCCGCAGCTTCGTCTCGGAGACCGAGGACCTCCGGGAGGACGTCAGCACCCGCGTCTCCGCGCTCACGCGCCTCTTCGGCATGGGCATGAGCGCGGACGAGACCCCGATCAACGGCCGACTCGGTCCCCACCGCCGCTTCGAATGGGTCTCCTGCCGCCTCGACGACCTGAAGGCGATCCGCAAGGGTCTCGGCTGTTCGATCAACGACGTCGTCCTGACGATCGTGACCGGCGCCGTCCGCGCCTATCTCCGCGGCAAGGGAGTCGATCTCGCCGCGACCGAGTTCAAGGTCTCCACGCCGGTCTCCGTCCGGAAGGAAGAGGAGCGAGGCGAGCTCGGCAACAAGGTCTCCTCCTGGATCATCCCGCTCCCCATCGCGGAATCCGATCCGCGTCGCCAGCTCGAACAGATCCACGAGCTGACCGAGGAGCTCAAGGAGACGAACCAGGCGATCGGCGTCCAGATGATGAACCAGGTCCAGGAATGGACGCCTTCCGTCCTGCTCTCCCTGGGCGCACAGGCGATGTCGGGGCCGATCAACACGATCGTCACGAACGTGCCCGGGCCTCAGATGCCGCTCTACTTCCACGGGGCGCGGGTCCGCGCGATCTATCCCGCAGTCCCGCTCATGCAGGGCATGGGTCTCGGGATCGCGCTCACCAGCTACGCCGGCACGATGGGAATCGGCTTCAACTGCGATCCGGACATCGTCCCCGACGTCGAGCTCTTCATCGCGCGCTTCCGCCAGTCCTTCGAGAACGTCGCAGCCACGGCGAAGGTGGAGGTCGGCCCGATGAGCGAGGACGTGAACGAGATCTACGCGAGCCTTTCGAGCTGAGACCGCCGGCGGAGTCGGGGCCGTTCCCGCGCCCGGCCCGGGAGGGTCGGGTATCCTCTGCCGATCGCTCCGGAGACCGCCCATGCGCCCGTTCCCGTCCGTCGTCCTCCTGATCCTCGGCCTCGTCCTCGCGACCGCCCTCGGCTGCCAGACCTCGCCGGCGACGCGCGACGTGGACATCCAGCTCGAGATGGCGACGAACGCCTACCGGGCCTACGCGCGCGGGGACTGCGCCGAAGTCGGGCGCAGCGCCGAGATCGCCGACCTCGAGGACTGGCCCGCCAACGAGGCAAGGTCGTCGTTCCTGCTCGTCGAGGGCTTCTGCGCGGATCGAGCCGGAGACGGCGGGCAGGCCCGGGAGACCTATCGTCAGCTGCTGCGCGAAGCGCCGCTCTCCTTCGCGGCCGACGATGCCCGCGAACGCTTGCGCGTGCTGCGTCTCCGCGAGAACGATCCGGGCTACGAGGCGTGGCTGGCGGATGCACGGAGCCGGGCCCGCCAGGGAAGCACCGACCGCGAGCCGATCGAACGCGCGCCGGCGAGCTATCCCCCCCTCGCGCACCTCGCCCAGATCGGTGGCTTCGCCGTCGTCGAATTCGGCGTGACTCCGCGCGGCGACACGGACGCGCCGGTGATCGTCGATTCCGAGCCGCCGCTGCTCTTCGACGGCGTGGCGCTCCGGGCGGTCCGCGAGTGGCGCTATGCGGCGGATGCGGACGGCACCCAGAGCGAACGACAGGCGATCCGGCTGGTCTTCCGCCCCGAGGACGCGGAGCGCCCGGCGCTCGACGCGCCGGTCGACGGGACCCCGAACTAACGGCCCACGCCGCTTCGGCTCCGCGCGCGACGCGGCCCCGAGCTAGCCGCGCGAGGGCACGAAGGCTTCCCGAAGCGCGTCGCGAAAACGCGCCGCCCGATCGGGCAGTCCCTCTTCGAGGAAGCGGCTTCGCGCGGCCGCGACGGCGGCCTCGAAACGCTCACTCGGGCCGAAGCCGCCTTCGAGGTTGTCCGCGCTCAGATGGAAGTCGAAGCCGCACGCGTCGGAGAAGAGCCACTCGAGCGCCTGTGGCCGGGCCTCGACCCGCTCGAACTCCGCCTGCTGGTCGGCGGACCGACCGTCCGGGGCGTACCAGTAGCCGTAGTCCTCCTTCGTGCGGCGCTCGGGACCGGCGAGACACCAATGCGCCACCTCGTGGAGCGCGCTCGCGAAGTAGTCGGCGCGGTAGACGATGCGATGGGGCGACGACTCCGGCTCCGGTGAGGGCACGTAGAGCGGCTCGTCCCCGCCTCCCACGAGGACGGTCCGATACGCCTCCGCGAAACACGCGGCGAAGATCCGCTCGAGGGTGGCCGCGGTCTGCTCCGCCCGGTCCGGCACCTCATCCTCCGACGACGACGCGACCTCCTCGAGACTCATCCGACGCGACCCGCGACCTCCCGCCGCGAGACCACCGCGCGGCGCGCCGGATCCTAGCGCTTGCCAGGATAGAAAAGTCTCTTTAGTATTTTCCCTCCCGGCTCGACGAGCGAGGCGGGAGCGAGGAATGCCGTGCCCCCCGACGCCGCGCCCCCGACCGAGATCACGCGCGCGACCTGGACCTTCGACGTCAGCGACGCCGTCCCGGTCGACGGTGACTTCGAGCTCACCGCCTCCTGGATCGCCCCGGCGCCGTCGGCGACCGACGAGCCGATCACCGTGCTCGTCTGCCTGCCCGGCGGATTCCTCTCCCGCCACTACTTCGACCTCGAGAGCGAGGGCTCGCACACCTACAGCTTCGCCGAAGCGATGGCTTCGCGTGGGTACGGCGTGCTCGCCTTCGACCATGTGGGCACGGGCGACAGCACGAAGCCCACTCCGGAGGACGCGGGCCTGGCGATCGGCGTGGACGCGATCGCCGCCGCCAACCAGGCCGCGCTCGAGCAGGCCCTGGGGCGCGTTCGCGCCGGCGAGCCCGGGAGCGGGACGCCCGCCCGTGAGATCGGACGATGCATCGGCGTCGGGCATTCGATGGGGTCGATGCTCACGGTCGAGCAGCAGGCCCTGTCGCGGCCCCACGAAGCCCTGCTCCTCTTCTCCTTCTCGACCGCGGGCACGCCGCGCTTCATCGGCCCGAGCCTGGTGGCCTACGCCGACCAGCCCGAGCGGCTCCGCCAGGAGATGCCCGCGTTGCTCGAGCGCGAGATGGGCGGTCCGTATCCGCCTCGCGCGAACGGCGCGACGGAGGACCGGGTCGCGTCCTTCGGCGTCGGAACGGCACCGCCGGAGGCAGAGGCGGCGCTGCAAGCCGCCGCCACGAACCTGCTCGCGGTGGGCGGGCTGACCTCGATGGTCCCCGGCGGCTACGCGCCGGCGGCGGAGAAGATCGACGTCCCGGTCTTGATGATCTTCGGCGATCACGACCTCCACGACGATCGGCACACGGCGGCCGAGCTGCCGCTCGTGCGGGACCTCGAGACCTGGCAGCTCGACGACGCCTGGCATTGCCACTTCGTCGCGAACACCCGGGAACGACTCTGGGAGCGCGTCGCGCTCTGGCTGGATGCGCGCGCCGCACCCGGCGACTGACGAAGGAAGGAATCCCATGGCAGGCGTACTCGAAGGACTCCGCATTCTCGATCTCACCCGCGGCATCGCCGGACCGATGGCGACGATGCTCCTCGTCGACCACGGCGCGGACGTCGTCCGCATCGAAGCCCCCGGCGACGACCCGCTCCGCGAGCAGACCGGCTACAAGGTCTGGAACCGCGGCAAGCGGAGCGCCGTGCTCGACCTGACCGACGAAGCCGACAAGGCGACGTTCCTGGCGCTCGCGGCGGCAGCCGACGTCGTCCTGGACAGCTTCGCGCCGGGCAAGGCCGAGGCGCTCGGCGTCGACTACGCGACGCTCTCCGAGACGAATCCGCGCCTGATCCAGTGCTCGATCACCGGCTACGGCCGCGACAACGTCCACGCCGATCGTCCCGGCTTCGACGCGCTCGTCGCGGCCCGGAGCGGGCTCATGTGGGAGCAGCGTGGCTGGGTCGGCGGCTCCGCGCCCCACCTCGCGGGCAAGCCGCCACTCCACCCCGACTTCGAGGTCGGCTACGAGAAGCTCCAGGGCCCCCCGCGCGAAGGCCCGCTCTTCTCGGGATCCCGCTTCCCGAGCCTGGGCGCCGCCTACGCCGCGGCGGTGGGGATCAGCGCCGCGCTCCGCGCCCGCGAAGTGACGGGCCGCGGCCAGCACGTCGAGACCTCGCTCCTGCAGGGTGCGCTCGCCGCCGGCGTCATGGCCTTCGGGGTTGCCGACGAGCTCGAGGCGCCCTTCTTCCTCTCCTGGATCGGCGACAGCCGCGCGCCGAAGGGCCACTTCGAGTGCAGCGACGGCCGGTGGGTCCACGCCTGGCCGCCGAATCCGCGCTTCATCCTCTCCGCCGCGGAAGGCGACACGCTGAACGCGACGCCGGACCTGACGCTGCGCGAGGATCCCGACCGCATCGGCCTCGGCGTCGAGGAGATCTTCGTCCTCGACCACTACTGGCAGCCGATGGCCGAAGCCGTCAAGAAATTCACCGCGGACGAGTGGACCGAAGCGGGCGCCCAGGCCGGCGTCTGCATCCAGAAGGTCTGCTCGCCGGAGGAAGGACTCACCGACCCGCTGCTCCTCGCGGACGGGATCGTCGCGGAGCTCGACGACCCCGAGCTCGGTCCGATCCGTGGCGCGGGGGTGATGTTCAACCTCGAGACCTCGCCCGGCGCCGTCCGGGGGCCGGCCCCGACGCTCGGTGCCCACACGGAGGAGATCCGCGCCGAAGCGGCCGCGGCTCGCCCGGCGCCCGCAAAGGAGACCGGCACGACGCTCGCGAAGGGCCCCCTCGACGGGATCCGCGTCCTCGACTTCGGACTCGCCGTCGCGGGACCCTACGGAACGCAGGTGCTCTCGGACCTCGGCGCCGAGGTCATCAAGGTGAACGCTCTCTACGACTGGTACTGGCACTCGAGCCAGATCGCGATGTGCTGCAACCGCGGCAAGAAGAGTCTCGCCATCGACCTGAAGCACGAACGGGCCCGCGAGGTCCTCGACCGGCTGCTCGAGTCGGCCGACGTGGTCATGCACAACATGCGCTACCCCGCCGCCGTGAAGCTCGGGATCGACTACGAGACGTTGAAGGAACGCTACCCGCGTCTCGTCTACTGCCACACGCGCGGCTTCGAGCACGGCCCCCGGGAAGGACTGCCCGGCAACGACCAGACCGGCGCGTGCCTCGCGGGCGTCGAGTGGGAGGACGGCGCGTGCCATCGGGGCGGCAAGCCGATGTGGTCCCTCACGAACATGGGCGACACCGGCAACGGCTTCCTCGCCGCCATCGCGATCTGCCAGGCCCTCTACGAGCGCGAGAAGACCGGCCGGGGCCAGTGGTGCGAGACGGCGATCGTGAACGCGCAGCTCTTCAACACGAGCTACGCGGTCGCCAGGCCCGACGGGTCCCCGGTCGATCGGCCGCTGCTCGATCCCATGCATCTCGGTTTCTCCGCCGGCGTCCGTCTCTACTCGACGGCGGACGAGTGGCTCTGTCTCTCGCTGCTGACCGACGCGCACTGGACCGCGCTCGGCGAGGCCCTCGCGATCGAGGCGTTCCAGCCGGGCGGCGCCTTCGCGAGCGCCGAGGCGCGGAAGGCCGACGACGACGGCGTCGCGGCGCTGATCGAGTCGGCCGTCGCGAGCCAGAAGGGCATCGACGTGTTCACGAAGCTCGATCGCGCGAGCGTCCCCTGCGAGCTCGCGATGGGCGACGCCGCGATCGGCCTGTGGCAGGAGAAGGGGCTCATCGAGCAGGAGCTCGTCGCCTCCTACGACCACCGCATGGTCGGCCACCTCGGGCACCCGGGCCTCGCCGTGCAGTTCAGCGACACGAAGACCGCCGTCCAGGGCGGCCCCCTCCTCGTCGGCGAGCACACCCGCGAGATCCTCGCGGACCTGGGCTTCGACGAAGCGACGGCGAACGCGCTCTTCGAAGGAGGCTGCGTAGGCGACGAGACGATCTACCCGGCGCTGGCGAAGGACCCGTCGAAGGTCGCCGCTTCGCCGTGGGATCCGGCGGGGGGCGACTAGCCCGTGCCCCGGGGCCGATCAGGCCCCGCGCGTCGCCGCCAGATCGGCGCGGTAGGTCCGCGTCGCCCGGTAGTAGTGGAACGCCGCCCAGAGCAGGAAGGCCTGCATCCACGCGAGGGCGAAGCGGATCGATTCCTCGCCGCCGAACGCGTCGCTGATCACACCGGTCACCACCGGCCCGCCGCCGTAGCCGAAGAGGTTCATCGCGAAGAGCGCCGTCGCCGCCGCCGTCGCGCGACGGCGCTGGCTGACGAGCGACTGCGCGACCGCGTGGCCCGCGCCGGCGTACATGTAGCTGCCGATCACGCCGAAGGTCAGGCCGACGAGCGAGAGCGTGAGGTCGTTCGTCAGATAGGCGAAGACGGTGAAGGGAATCGAGGACAGGGCCCCGATGCCAAGGCATCCGATCCGCCAGCGGGGGTCCTGGATCGACAGACGATCCCCGAGGAAGCCGCCCAGATAGGTCCCGAAGCCGCCCGCGATCCCCGTGATGAGGCCGATCGTGAGTCCTGCCTGGGTGCCGCTCAGGTCGTGCACCCGGCGCATGAACTCCACGTTGAAGCTCGCGGTCGCCGCGAGGGTCAGCGTCTGGATCGACAGCGCGAGGAAGTGCTGGCGCAGCGTCGGGAGGGCCAGCAGCTCGCCGACGACCTGGCGCAGGGGCTCGACCGGCTCGGCCAGATTCCGCGCCGGTTCCCGGATCACGAAGAACGCGATCGCGGCGACGGCGATCCCGGGCAGGCCGATGATCATGAAGACCTGGCGCCAGTCGAAGTGATCCGAGAGCCAACCGCCCCCGGCGAGACCGACGAGGATCCCGATCGGGATCGCCATCTGATAGCTCGAGAGCGCGCGTCCGACTCGTTCCGGAGGAAAGCTGTCCGCGAGGATCGACTGGGCGGCAGGGGCACAGCCGGCCTCGCCGATGCCGACACCGACGCGGGCCGCGAAGAGGGTCCAGTAGCCTCGCGCGAATCCGCAGGCGGCGGTCATCAGGCTCCAGAAGGTGAGGACCGTGACGATCACGTTCCGGCGGTTCACGAGATCCGCGAGCCGCCCTAGCGGAATCCCCGCGACCGTGTAGAAGACCGAGAAGGCGGCCCCGATCACGAGACCCGACTCCGTGTCCGAGAGACCGAGATCCGTTCGGATCGGGCCGATCAGCACGCTCATGATCTGTCGATCGAGCTGGCTCATCACGTTGACGACGATGAGCATGCCGAGCGAGACGTAGGCGACCCGCCGGCGGTCACCTACGAATTCGGCTTCCGAGAGCATGAGCCAGATTTCAGCCCTTCAGGAGCTCCTCCGCAATGATCATCTTCCGGACTTCCGTGGTTCCCGCCCCGATCTCGAGGAGCTTGATCCCGCGATAGAGACGATTGATCTCGGTCTCCCAGATGTAGGCGACGCCGCCATGGATCTGGCTCGCGTGGTCGAGGACCTCGTTCAGGGCGTTCGCGCAGTACATCACGCTCGTAGCCGCGATCTTGTGGACGGGTCCGCGACCGCCCTCCCCCGGCGCCAGATCGTTCAGCGCCGCCAGGGCGTAGTAGTTGTAGACCTTCATCGTCTCGACGAGCGCGACCATGTCCGCCAGCCGCGACTGGATCATCTGGAAGTTCGCGATCGGCTCGCCGAACTGCTTCCGCTCCTTGGCGTGCGCGACCGAGAGATCGAGGGCCCGCTCGGCCATCCCGACGCAGATCGGCGAGATCGTGGCGCGCTCGAGGTCGAGCCCGCTCATCACGCACTTCACGCCCTCGTTCTCCTTGCCGATCACGTTCTCGACGGGAACGCGGCAATCGTCGAAGGCGAGCTCCGCGGTCTGGGAGCCGCGGAAGCCCATCTTGATCATCTTCTGGGCGACGGTGACACCCTCCGAGTGCATGTCGACCACGAAGGCGGTGATCCCGTGTGCTCCCTTCGAGAGGTCGGTCTTCGCGTAGAGGAGGCAGAGGTCGGCGACGGGACCGTTCGTGATGTAGAGCTTCCGCCCGTTCAGCACGTAGTGGTCGCCGTCGCGGACCGCGGTCGTCGCCATCGAGCCCAGCGCGTCGGAGCCGGCCCCCGGCTCCGTCAGCCCGAGACAGCCGATCAGCGAGCCGTCGCAGAGCCCGGGCACCCACTTCTCCACCTGCTCGGGGGACCCGTTGCGCAGGATGTTGTTCATGCAGAGGTTCTCGTGGGCGATCCACGAGAGCGAGAGCGCGTAGTTCCAGCGCGCCATCGCCTGGCAGACGAGCCCGCTCGAGAAGAGGTCGAGGTTCGCGCCGCCGAGCTCGGCCGGGGTCGTGATCCCGAGATAGCCGGCTTTGCCGAGCGCCCGGAACTCGGCGTCGGGCCACCACTCCTCGTCGTCCATCCGCTGCGCGAGCGGATGGAGCTGCTCGCGCGCGTACTGGTCGGCGGCATCGAGGATCGCCTGCTGGTCGTCGTTCAAGCGGAATCCGGCGGACATGCGGGGGCTCCTTGGCTCTCCCGGGCGCGGGAGGTCTCTCCTGTCCATCGATCGCCGCCGGGGCCGACCTGAGGCAGCGCCCAGCAAGAACGAGGATTACTCAATATCAGCGCCTCAGGAAGGAAAAGTCCACTCAAATTCCTTGACAGCAAGTTCTTTTTTATTGAGTCTTTCTCAATAATGATCGCGCAGACCGCTGCCGATCCGCTCGCCGCGCCCCGCTCGCGGTTCGGGCACCAGGAGCCTCGCGCATGTCCCCCGCTTCCGACCTCGTGCTCGTCGACGTCCGGGAACACGTCCAGACGATCACCCTCCACCGCGAGGAGAAGCGGAACGCGCTGAACGACGAGGTCGCCGGGCTCCTCGCAGACGCGCTCCGGCGCGGCCAGTCCGATCCCGACGTCCGCGTCCTCGTACTGACCGGGGCCGGCGACAAGGCCTTCTGTGCGGGCGGCGACCTCGCCGCGAACGCGAGCGACTCGCCCTTCGAGGTCGACCCGGCGAACCCCGAGAACCCGATCATCCAGCTCTTCAAGACCTTCGAGCAGACGACGAAGCCGACGGTCGCCCGGGTGAACGGGCACGCCCTCGCCGGCGGCATGGGCCTGATGTGCGCCTGCGACATCGCGATCGCCGCGGACCACGCGACCTTCGGCGTGCCCGAATCCGGGATCGGGCTCTTCCCTATGATGATCCTGCCCTACATGCTGCGCGCGATGCCGCGCCGGCGACTCCTCGAGTGGTGCATCACGGGGGAACGCTGGAGCGCGGAGCAGGCCCTCGAGGCCGAGCTGCTCAACCGGGTGGTCCACAAAGACAAGCTCGACGAGGCCGTGGACGCGCTCGTCGGGACGATCGCCCGACGCTCTCCCTCGGCGATCCGTCTCGGCAAGATGGGCTTCCACGCGCTCGAGGACATGACCCTGGCCCAGGCCTTCGAGTACGCGCAGCTCGCGCTGCCGAACATGGCGCGGACCGGCGATGCGATCGAAGGCTTCCGTGCCTTCCGCGAGAAGCGCGAGCCGGCGTTCCGGGGCGACTGACATGGCCGCACCGGAAACGCCCCGTCGCCGCACCCGGCGTCCCCGCGCCGAGAGAGAGGCCGAGATCCTCGAGGCCGCCCGCGCGGTCTTCGCCGAGCAGGGCTATGCCGCCGCCGCCGTCGCGGAGATCGCGGCCCGGGCCGGCGTCGTCGAAGGAACCGTCTACGCCTACTTCGACTCGAAGCGCGCGCTCCTGATCGCGGTCATGAAGGGCTTCTACGAAGAGCTCATCCGCGACACCGAACGCGGACTGGGCGCCGTCCGCGGCGTCGAGAACCGGCTGCGCTTCGTGATCCGACACCATCTCGACACCTTCGCCCGCGAGCTCGGCCTCTGCCGACTGATCGTCTCCGAAGCCCGTCCGGACGTCGCGCTCTACGACGAGGCGATCCTCGACTTGAACCGCCGCTACACGGGCCTCGCCCTCGCCGTCCTCGAAGAAGGCGTGCGCGATGGAACGCTTCGAAGCGATCTCGTACCGAGCGTGACCCGGGACCTCCTCTACGGCGGGATCGAGCACACGGTCTGGCGATCGGTCTTCACGGGCGCCCCGCTCGACGCCGCCGGCCTGGCCGATCAGCTCTCCGAGACCCTGCTCGGAGGGATCCTGGCGCGTCCCCGGGGCGAGGAGCGCGCCTCGGAATCGACGGTGCTTCGACTGGAACGGGCGATCGAGCGCCTGGAATCGCAGATCACGAACTGATCCTGCCCCCGCGGCGCTCGCCCACGCGGGCACGAAGGCGGCGCCGCCGAGGGCAAAGGGACGAGGAGACGACATGACGAGCGTACCGGGAATCGAGAAGGTCCTGATCGCGAACCGCGGAGAGATCGCACTCCGCGTGGCGACGACGCTGCGCCGCCTCGGAATCGCGAGCGCCGCGGTCGTCCACGCGGAGGACGCCGGCAGCCCCGCCGCCCTCGCCGTCGACGAAGCCTGCCCGATCGAAGGAGAAACCCCCGTCGCGGCCCATCTCGACGCGGATCAGATCATCCGCATCGCCCGCGAGATCGGCGCCGACGCCCTCCACCCGGGCTACGGCTTCCTCGCCGAGAACGCCCCCTTCGCGGAGGCGGTGGAAGCGGCGGGAATCCGCTGGATCGGTCCCACTCCGGAGGCGATCCGGTTGATGGGCGACAAGATAGAGTCGCGGCGCTTCGTCGCGGAGGCGGGCTTTCCGCTCACGCCCTCGGCGAGCGAGGAGGACGATCCGGCGACCTTCGCTTCCCGCGCCGAGGAGATCGGCTTCCCGCTCCTGATCAAGGCGAGCGCCGGGGGCGGCGGCAAGGGCATGCAGATCGTGCGGAGCGCCGGCGACCTGCCCCGGGCGATCGAGCTCGCCCGCTCCGAGGCGTCGCGCTATTTCGCCGACGACCGGATCTACGCGGAGCGCTACGTCGAGTCGCCCCGCCACGTCGAGGTCCAGATCCTCGCGGACGCCCACGGCAAGGTCCTCCACCTCGGCGAGCGCGACTGCTCGATCCAGCGCCGCTTCCAGAAGCTGGTCGAGGAGACCCCGGCCCCGGCGATGGACGACGCGCTACGGGACCGCATCTGCGCCCAGGCGGTCGCGATCGCGCAGGCCGCCAACTACCGGAACGCGGGCACCGTCGAGTTCGTGCTCGCCCCGGACGGCGAGTTCTACTTCCTGGAGATGAACACCCGGCTGCAGGTCGAGCACCCGGTGACCGAGATGGTGACCGGTGTCGACCTCGTCGAGGAGCAGGTGAAGATCGCGGCGGGCCAGCCCCTCGCGCTCGAGCAGGCGTCGATCCGCTTCGAGGGCGCCTCCATCGAGTGCCGGCTCTGCGCCGAGGATCCGGACGAGGACTTCCGCCCGGCGGTCGGCCCGCTCCTGCTCGTCCGCCCGCCGGAGGGACCCGGCGTGCGCTTCGACGGCGGGATCGCCGAGGGACAGGAGGTCACGACCGCCTTCGACCCGATGCTCGCCAAGGTGATCGTGCACGGTCGCGATCGGGTCGAAGCGATCGCGCGTATGCGCAAGGCGCTGTCCGAGACGGTGATCCTCGGCTGTACGACGAACGCGGCCTATCTCGAGCGGATCCTCGGACACGCGGACTTCGCTGCGGGACACGTCGAGACGGGCTTCATCCCGAGCCACGAAGCCGAGCTCGCTTCGCCCCCGCTCACGACCGAGGAGCGCGACACCGTCCTCGCCGCGGCGGCCCTCTCGAACCGGGACTTCGTGGAGCGCGTCTCCGCCGTCCCCGAGCCCGCGGCCTCGATCGGCCGCTGGCAGAACTGATCCGGAGGCCCGAATCCCATGGGATACGACTTCGCGCTCGAGGGCGAATCCTTCGCCGTCCACCCGGTCCATCGGCCCGGCCGCGGCCATCTCGCGATCGAGGGCCGGGCCTTCGCCGCCGAGCTCTTCCCGGGGCTCGTGACGGGGGAGCACTTCCTCGAGATCGACGGCCGGCAGGAGCGGATCTTCGTCGCCGTCCGGGGGGACGTCCACTTCGTCCACTGGCGCGGCCGCGTCCACCGCGTCGAAGCCATCGACGCGCTCGAGCGCGCCCGCCGCGCCGCGGATCCCGCCGGCGGCGCCGAGGTCATCCAGGCCCCGATGCCGGGGACCGTGGTCGAGGTCGCCGTCGCGGCCGGGGCGGCGGTCACCGCCGGCCAGCTGCTGATGACGATCGAGAGCATGAAGCTCCAGACGGCGATCAACGCGCCAGCCGACGCGCTCGTCGGCGAGGTCTGCGTCGCCGCCGGCGACACCTTCGACCAGGGCGACGTCCTCGTCCGGCTCGCGGCCGGCGACGAGGAACCCGGCGACGCCGAGACCGACGAGGAGAAGGCACGATGATGCGACGAATCGAGAGCCGGATCGATCCCCGGAGCGCCGAGTTCCAGCGCTATCGCGCCGCGAACCTCGAGCGGGTGGCGGAGTTCCGGGCAATGCAGGATGCCGCGCGCTTCGAGCGCCCCCAGCGCGACTTCGATCGCCTGGCCCACCACGGCAAGCTCTTCGTCCGCGACCGGATCGAGCAGCTGATCGACCCGGGCACGCCCTTCCTCGAGCTCTCCTCCCTCGCGGCGAACACCGAGTACGACGGGGACGCGAAGAGCGCGAGCGTGGTCTGCGGGATCGGCATCGTCTCGGGGCGCGAGGTCATCATCCGCGCCGACGACCCGAGCATCAAGGGCGGCGCCTGGTATCCCCTCACGGTCAAGAAGAACGTGCGGATCCTCGACATCGCGATCGAGAACCGGCTTCCGGTGGTCCACATCTGCGACAGCGCCGGTGGCTTCCTGCCGCTCCAGTCCGAGCTCTTCGCGGACAAGGACAACGCGGGACGGATCTTCCGCAACCAGTCGATCCTGTCGAAGATGGGTGTCCCCCAGCTCGCCCTCGTCTTCGGCCAGTGCACGGCGGGCGGGGCCTATATCCCTTCCCTCTCCGACTACTCGATCATCCTGCGCGGCAACGGCGGCATCTTCCTCGGCGGCCCGCCGCTCGTGAAGGCGGCGACGGGCGAGGTCGTCGATCACGACACCCTCGGCGGGGCCGACGTCCACACGCAGGTGTCCGGCGTCGCGGACTATGCCGCGAACTCGGAGGAGGAGGCGATCCTGCTCGGGCGCGAGATCGTCTCCCAGTGGCATCGGCCCGAGAAGGCGGCGATCGAGCGAAGGGAGCCCGAGCCCCCCGCGTACGACCCCCAGGAGCTCTACGGGATCGTTCCCGACGACATCAAGATCCAGTTCGACATGCGCGAGGTGATCGCGCGGATCGTCGACGGCAGCTATTTCCACGAATACCAGCCGGACTACGGCAAGACCCTGATCTGCGGCTACGCCTGGATCTGGGGGCAGAAGGTCGGCATCCTGGCCAACAATGGCGTGCTCTTCAACGACTCGTCGCTCAAGGGCGCCCACTTCATCGAGCTCTGCGACAAGAACCGGACGCCGCTGGTCTTCCTCCAGAACATCACCGGCTTCATGGTCGGCCGCGAGTACGAAGCCCGCGGCATCTGCAAGGACGGCGCGAAGTTCATCATGGTGCAGTCCGGTGCTTCGGTGCCGAAGTTCACGGTGATGGTGAACGGCTCCTTCGGCGCCGGGAACTACGGGATGTGCGGCCGCGCCTACGACGGCCGCTTCATCTTCTCGTGGCCGAACCACCAGATCGGCATCATGGGCGCGGAGCAGGCCGCGAACACCCTCGCCGACGTGAAGATCCGACAGCTCGAACGCGCGGGCGAGAAGCCGACGGAAGCGGAGATCGAGGCGATCCGACGGCCCGTCCTCGAGTCCTATGCCCGCGAGTCGAGCGCCTACTATGCGACCTCCCAGATCTGGGACGACGGCCTGATCGACCCGGTCGACACCCGCAACGCCCTCGGCATGGCGATCAGCGCCTCGCTCAACACGCCGATCGAGGCGCCGCACTACGGGGTGCTGCGATTTTGAGCGAGCCGCGCTTCGGGATCCCCGACGACGAGCTGCTCGAGCTCGCGACCGTCTACCGCGAGGACCTGCTCACGGGGCGGACCGTCCTCGTCACCGGCGCCGGGACGGGGATCGGCAAGGCCATCAGCGTCCTCTTCGCGCGGCTCGGGGCGCGGCTCGTCCTCGCGAGCCGAAGTGAGGACAAGCTGGCCTCGACCGCCGCCCTCCTCGAACGGATCGGCGCGGAGCACCGTATCGTGCCGACCAACATCCGGGAGCCGGATGCCGTCGATGCCCTCTTCGACGCCCTCGCAGCGGCGGACCTCGTCCCGGACGTCCTGATCAACAACGCGGGAGGCCAGTTCCCGCAGCCCTCCTCAGAGCTCTCCGACAAAGGATGGCGCGCGGTCGTCGACACGAACCTGAACGGGACGTGGACGATGATGCAGCGCGCAGCGCGTCTCTGGCAGCGCACGCAGACCCCGGGCGCGATCGTGAACGTGATCGCGCCGCACCGGCGCGGCATGCACGGCGTCGCCCACACCGTGGCGGCCCGCGCCGCCGTCGATCATCTGTCGCGCAACGTCGCCGTCGAGTGGGCACCGGATCGGATCCGGGTGAATTGCGTCCTGCCCGGCCCGATCGACACCGAGGGCATGGAAGTCTACCCGCCCGAGGTCCGGGCCCGGATGGCGAAGACCAACCCGATGATGCGCCTCGGGAACGTGCAGGACATCGCGCAGGCCTGCGTCTACCTCTCGGCCGATTCAGGCCGCTTCATCACGGGAGAGACCCTCGTCGTCGACGGCGGACACCAGCACTGGGGCGAGATCTGGCTGACCGAACCCCCGGCGCACTACCGGGCCTAGCCCGACCCCAGTCCGGTCCTCCGCGGAGGAAGTCCGTCCATGGGCGGCCCGGCAGCCGGCCTGACGTGCGGACGGACGGCTCAGGAAGCGGGCTCGACCCAGATCGCCGACGTCCAAGCCCGCTCCTGCTGAACGGGTGAATAGAAGGGCTCTTCCTCGGGAGCGAGGCAGCACTTTCCGTAGACGTCGCCCTGGGCGCCCCGCTCGTGGGCCGCGGCCGTGGCGACCTCGGCCTGGCTCGCGCATTCCGCGGAGAACGGATTCACGCCCGCTGCCTGACACTGGAGCGTGCTCCACCGGCAGGTCGGGTTCTCGAGCACGCGCACGTAGTAGAAGGCCGATTGCCCGGCCTCCCAATCGGGATCCGTCCAGACGCTGCAGAGGTTCGACGCGCCCGCGCCCGTCGGCACACAGGTGTCGGGATCGACGGACGCCCCGTTGTCGGCGTTCCCGGCCACGTCGTAGACCCGTTCGTGGCTCGACCCGTCCGCCTCGACCCAGCCCTTGATGATCTGGACGCGCTGGAGGTCGGTTCCCGGATGCCCGGGCGCGCCGGGATCCTTGAGCGCGCTCACCAGGAAGCGCGGCGACGCCGCCTTCGCGTCGACCTCGATCCGCCCGCCCATCGGCACGCCCTCGGCGTAGGCGCGCGCCACCATGTCGGGCGTGCCGCAGAGGTCCTCGGAGAGCCCCTCCCCCGCGAAGAAGCGCACGATCGGTCGCGTCCCGCTCGTCGCGTAGGTCTCCTTGCGCCGCATGCCGTCGAAGATCGCGTCGCGGCTGTTCTCCTCGGCCCAGACCACGGCGTGCCCGCCCGGATTCGAGAAGAAGTGGTCCTGGACGTTGCGGTAGCCCGCGTCGCGGCGGCCCAGATGGCCGACGTAGTTGTCCTCTTCGGCGCCGCCCGGCGTCGCGCTGTGGGAGTCGGTGCTGCCGATGAAGCCGAAGACGAAGGGGTTCGTGCCGGTCGACTGGCCCAGCTCGAGACCCGCCTTGAGCGCGTTGCGCGCCATGTTCCGCGGGTGGAACTCGTCGATCGGGACCGGCGCGGCCTGCTCGGTCATGACCTCGCCGTGCACGGAGCCGAGCATGCTCAGGTTGTCCGCGACGACCTGCTCGTAGGTACAGAGCTCGTCCTCGGTCAGGACGCCCCGCCCTTCCAGCCGGTCGAAGCGGCACTCCGAAGCGCCCTTGTGCTGGGTCAGCTCGATCACCGGCTCGAACTTGATCCGGTCGCTCGCTTCCCGCGGCGTCTCCGGGTCGCGGAACATGAGGCCGGCGGCGAGGTTGGGATTGTGGGGGATCGCGAGCACGTCGCAGCCGATGCCGGCGTCGAGGCAGCGCTCCTGGAGCAGCTCCCAGAGGATCGGGAAGTTGTAGGTCCCGGTGTCGTAGGTGGAGACCGGGCGATCCGGGACGTGGGCGTTCCGGAAGATCACGTTGCGGTGCATGTTGGCCGCGTTCGGAGCGTCGGTGTACTCGTAGCCGACGAAGGTCGTGAAGGCGCAGTCCTCCGACCGGTCGTAGTGGGTCTCGGCCGCCGCCTGGATCCGCCCCCAGGCGCTGGCGGCCGCGGCGTCACAGTCCGAGAGCGTGCACGCGAAGCTTTGGGTGACTTCCTCGGTCTGGATGCCGCCGAGGCTCGTCCACCAGCTCGCCGCCAGGAGCTGGGTCCAGTAGTGGTTCGCGCGGGTCATCACGCAGTGGGGCCACCAGTAGCCGAGACGCCCGGCGTCCCGGGTGCAGACGTCGATCGGCCCCAGGTACTCCGAGTGATCCGTGATACCGGCGAAGTCGAGGGGGCGCTGGATCTGCGCGCGAACCTTCTGCTGGCCGTCCTCGTTCGGCAGCAGGATCGCCTCGCCCTTCGCGTACCGGTACGCGTCGTCCGGCTCGTTCCGCTGACTCGAGATGTAGGAGTCGAAGGAGTAGGCCGTGTGGACGTGCAGGTCACCGAACATCGGCTTCCGCAGCGGATCGTGATCGGCGCAGGGCGCGCGCTCTTCGGAGTACGAACGCGGCTCGGCCGGCGCGTCGTCCGCCGAGAGCGGCGCGGACGCCAGGCCCGCGAGCGCGAGCAGGACCAGGAAGAGAAACCGGGACGGAGACGGGCTGGGTCGGCGCATGGCGAGAGTCTATGCAGCGCGGGTCGCCGCGTCATGGGCCCCGGCATCCGACCGCCCGCCGTCAGGTCGAACCGCTGCCCTCCTCCTCGGGCAGCACCCAGATCGGCGACGTCCAGGCGCGCTCCTGGATCGTCTTCGGGACCCGCGGATCCGAACAGCCGTCGGGCCGCTCGCCTTCGGGCAACGTGAGGCAGAGTCGCGCCGACCAGCGGCAGCTCGGATTCTCGAGGACACGGGCGTAGTAGACCGCCGGGCGCGTCGGGTCGAAGTCCGGGTCGCGCCAGACGGAACAGAGCGACGATGCACCGGGCCCCGTCGGTTCGCAGGTGAGCGGATCGACGCCGGCCTCGGGGCGGGGTCCACCCGCGACGTCGACGACCGACTGATGGAGCCCGCCTTCCTCGTTGACCCAGCCCTTCACGATCTGGATGCGCTGGAGGGGCGTCCCGGGATTCTCCGGGATGCCCGGGTCCTGCAGGGCGGAGACGAAGAACGAAGGCCCGCCGGAAGACGCGTCCGCGCGAAGCTCTCCGCCCATCGCGACGCCCGCGGCGTCGGCGCGCGCGAGTCCGTCGCTCGCCTCGCAGAGCCCCTCCGGCAGGTCGAACCCCGCGAAGAAGCGAGGCGCGATCCGCGGCCCGCTCGTCGCGAAGGTCTCACGCCGCTTCATGGCATCGAAGAGCGCGTCCCGGCTGTTCTCCTCCGCCCAGACCCCCGCGAGACCTCCGGGATTGCGGAACACCCGCGGCCGCGGACTGTCTCCGATCGTGAGCATCTCTTCCGCGCTCGAGTACGCGTACTTCCCGACGAAGTCGAATTCGTCGGTGGCGCCGGGCGTGCCGCGGTGGGTGTCGGTGCTGCCGATGAAACCGAACGCGAGCGGGTTGACGCCGATGCGTGACTGCTCCGCGAGCCCTTCGATCAGCGCGTAGCGCACGTAGTCGAGGCGGGACGTACAGCCCTTGCCACGCTGGGCGCCATTCGAGACGCCGTCGCCGCAGTCCTCGACCGGGGCCTTCCAGTCCCGGATCTTCTCGAAGCCGCAGAACTCGTCCTCGCCGCCGAGGATGTCGGCAAAGCCATTGCGACATTCGGACTCGCCCTTCACCTGCATCATCTCGACGATCGGCTCGAGCCGGGCACGCAGGGTGGCCGCCTCGCGTTGCTCTTCGAGGGGAAGCTCGCGATAGGGCAGCGAGAACTGGTGGCCGTTCGAGAGGTTCGGGTTGTGCGGGATCGCGATGGCCTCGCAGCCGGTCCCCGTGTCGAGGCAGAGGTCTCGCAGGCGCTCGCGCAGGAGATCCTCGTTCGGGGTATCGACCCAGGAGAAGGGCAGCTCGGGGCCGATCTCGTTCCGCAGCACGATGTTCCGGTGGATCTTCGTAGCGGCGGTCGAGCGGCTGTACTCCCAGGCGTGGAAGGTCGTGAACGAGCACGCCTCGCTCCGGTCGTAGAAGCGCTCCGCCGAGCGGCCGTTCTCCGCCCAGACCGTCGCGAGTCGGGCGCGACAGCGGCCGAGGTCCTCTCCACAGACCTCACGGTTCCGCCCGTCGAGATCGACGACGCCGAGCAGCTGTGCCCGGAAGCTCTTCAGGCCGAGCAGCGTCGCGAGGAACGTCGACTCCTCGCCCCGGGCGATCCGACACGATCGCGTGTCGTAGACGTCGGACTCGGGATCCCGACAGATCGCCGTCTCGGCCATCCACTCGGCGTGATCCGTGACGGCGGCGAAATCGAGCGGCCGTCCGAGCCGCGCGACCCGATCCGGGTTGCCCTCCGCATCGAAGGGCGAGAGCGCGACGGCCTCCCCGCGCGCATAGCGGTAGGCATCGTCGGGGGTCGTCGTCGTCCCCAGGCTGCGCGCGTCCATCGACACGCCGGTGTGGACGTGCAGATCCCCGTAGAAGGGACGACGGAGCGGATCCCGATCGGCGCAGGGTTCCCTGGGCGCGATCTCGCGCGCGACCGCCGGACCGATCGGCTCAGGCCAGTCTTCGAGACCGGGATCGACGCCGCAGCCCGGGAGCGCGAGCACGACCCCCAGGGCGGCGAAGCGGGCGATACGGCCGGCGATGTGGCGGACGCGAAGGCTTCTCATGGAAAGAGCACCACCGGCGCGAAACGCGGGAGCGTTCCGACCTCGAGCGCGGGGTTCGACGCGAGCTTCTCGCGCAGGAATTCGAGCAGCACGTCACCTCCCGCCGACAGGAACGCGGCGGCCTGGAGCTCGCCGGTGAAGGGGCCTTCGATCGGCCCGACGAGGGTATCCCAGTGGATCGGAATCAAGCGCCGCGCGCCCACCCGCTCGACGGTCTCGCGCCAGTACGCCTCGCGGTAGTCCTCGGTCTGGGTGCCGAGGCCGCCGATGCCGAGGAAGACCGTGTCCGCGGGAAAGCCCTCGAGTCCGCCCTCGACGTAGCCGGCACTGCCCTGGATCAGGAAGCGCCCCTTCGGATGGGCGACGTGGATCGCGTAGGGCTGGCCGACCTTGTAGTCGAAGGTCGCGACCGGCGGCACGAGCGGCGCCTCGATCCGGGGATCGCCCAGCGCCTGCTCGCGCATCGCCGGATCCGGGAACTCGAAGTGCTTCGTGTGGATCAGCGTGATCGTGAAGTCGCCGAACCGCGTCGGCTCGCCGTTCCGGGCCACCCGGATCCGGGACTCGTCGAGGCCCCAGCCGCGCCCGATGTTCGCGGTCGATTCCGAGCCGAGCAGGAGGGCCCCCGTACGGCGAGCGACCTCCGGCGCGTCCATCGCGTGGTCGTAGTGCGAATGGACCGGGATCACGACCGCCAGACGATCGACCTCGTTGGCGGCGAGTCCGGCGGCGATCGCGGCCACGTCGGGCTCGATCTCGCCGGCGAGGAGCGAGAGCAGCGGGGGTCTCGAGAACCAGCCGTCGACCATCCAGTGGGTCGTGCCGTCCGAGAAGAGGAGCGTCGACGTTCCCGTGAAACGCACGCGAACGGCGCCATCGGGAATCGAAGTCGACGGCGGCAGGGCCCAGGCGGGATCGACTGGCGGATCCTCGTAGGCGTTGAAGAGCACGGCGGCCGTCGACAGGACGATCACGACAGCGAGTCCGAGCAACACGAGCAGGGCGCGGGCCATGGCCAAAACGGTAGACCTCGCGAATGGCCCCGTCGAACGCGGACGAGTCACGTCCGACGTGCTGTACGCGCCTCGCGATTCACGGAAGAAGAGCGTGACCCTCCGGAGGGCCGAGCGAAGCACCGGTAGGCCCCTGCCCCCGGTCGATAGGCCCCTCGCCTCCGGTCACGGACGGACCGTGCTCAGCGCTTCCCTGTCCACTGCACCTGGATCCCGCCGCCCATGTAGAAGGCAAGATCGTCGGCGGCGCTGATCCACGTGATCGAGCCCGTGTCGAGCGCCGAGTCGGCGGTGAAGGCCGGATCGTCGAAGTAGAAGATCGCGCGTCCCTGGAGATACATGCTCCAACGGAGCGGCCCGACCTCGTAGACGTCCGCGGAGACCGCGAGCGCCGGGCTCAGTCCGTGGTAGATCTCGGCATCGCCCACTCCGGAAGCGAACTGCTCTTCGTCGTCGAGGGTCACGCCGCCCGACGTCCGGACGAACCGTCCGACGGTCTGGATGGCCATCCCGTAGTACTCGAGCGACGGGCGGATCCGGATCGTCGAGTCGAGCACGGAGGAAGGAATCTCGAACTCGATCCCGAAGCCCGCCAGCCACATCGCGTCCACCGTCACCTGGTTGCGGATCCGGAGGGCGCAGGATTCGAAGCGGTTGAAGGGGTTCGTCGAGGGCGCACCGGTCTGGGTGAGCGACGTATCCGGGCAGAGGGCCTGGAAGTCGGGCTGGACGAAGGCCGAATCGTCGGGCCGCTGCAGGAGGTTGGTCGACGGGTTGTTAGCGCCCGGCGCGTATCGATTGATCTCGTCCTGGTCGATCCGCTCGGCGATCAGCTCTTCGGCGAGCGGGAGATGGACTCCGCCCGAGAGGAAGAGGCGCGGCTTGCCGGGGATCTCGAGCTGGAGTGGCGTGTAGAGCTTTCCCTCGAAGGCGAGCGCCACGGAGATGAGCGAGTCGCCGTTCTGACGCGGAAAGTCGGTCTGGGTCGACGTCGTATCGCCCGAGATCGACTGCGTGTAGCCGCCGAAGCCGAAGGTGAAGGCAGGGCTCCAGCCGAACTCTTCGTCGCCTTCCACCTCCTCTGTCGGCGCCTCGCGGACGTTGCCGCGATCTCCCACGCGACCGACGGACTCGTCCATCGACTCCTGGGCGAAGACCGCGCCAGGCAGGCCGATCACGAAGCAGGCCGCAAGAGTCAGAGCGACGCGGACGCCGGCACGAAGACCGTTTCCGAGTCGGCGATGAGACTGGGGGGAGCGAATCATCCTTGGTCCTCCGGAGACCCAGCCCGTCGTCGTCGCTCGACTCGCACTGGCCTCTCGGCCAGACGTTTCCGGTATCTCTCGACGACTTCGTTCGCGATGTCGTGTTCTGCGATGTAGGAATCGACCTCGGCGGACCGCAGCTGTCCCCATCGTACGAGGGCCCCGGCGAGCGCCTGGTCACGGTACGTCGGCGAGGCGTGCTCGCGCACCAGATCGGCCGCGTCCCTGAATCGGCCAGCGTCGACGAGATGGTTGGCCAACGGGATGACGCTGGTGAACTGGATCACGGGGTTCGCGGTATTCGCGCGGACCCAGGCCTCGGCCTCTTCCGATTCGGCGGCGCGCGAGAGCCATCCGGTCGTGATCTCGCGAATCAGCGCGTCGCGCACGCCGGACTCCGGACGCTCGAGCAGCCAGCTGATCGCGCCGGTCGGCTCGCGGACGCCCCAGAGGTTGACTGCCATCGGCAGCGCCTCGATCGCGCGCGGATTCGATTCGATCTCTTCGTACCAGGACGAGGCGCGCTCGACCCCGAGCCCGGCGGCCCAGTGCAGACCTCGTTTCATCGCGGACACCTTGATGTCGCCCGGCGCGTCCCAGTCGATCGAATCGATCCATTCCTTGACGGCCGCGAAGTCGTGTGCGCGGTTGATCTCGATCAGCGTCTCGGTCAGCCAGAGCTCCCGGTCGCCCTCTTCGGGCGTATCGGCCATCATGGCCGTCAGCTCGTCCCACTTCCTGCCGGCACCGAGCGCCTTGAGCACCGCGAGCCGCATGAACTTCGTCGGGCTCCGGCGCGTGGGCACGGCCCCCTCGTACAGAGGATCCACGTAGGCGCGCGCGTCGTCGCCGCCCCCACTCAGGATCCACTGCAGCACCGCTTCCTCGACCGCCTCGTTCTTGGAACGCGGGTAGGGCCAGTCCAGGATTCCGTCCACGGCCGCGTACGGATCGATCTGTGCCCACTTGTTCGCGAAGAGTCGGACCTCGTGGGGATCGATCCGTCCCATGTTCTCGAGGTAGGCGTCGACGGCACCCTGCAGGTTGGACTCGTCGATCGAATCCATCAGCTGCACCATCCGCCGATGTCGATCGAGCGTGTCCGTGATTCGCAGCATCGCGTCGATCTCGGCCTTCATCCGGGCGGCGTCGAGATCGAGCGGCGCGAGGCCGGTATTCCCCGAGGCGGCGGGCGACCCGACGTCCTCCGCCGAACAGCCGAGGAAGCCGACGGATCCCACCGAGACGGCCGTCAGGAACACGAGGAACGTGACCGACAGGGATCCTCGCGAGGCCACGATACGAGCCATTCCGATTCGCTGCGTCCGCATCACTAGAAGCTCGCCTTGAAAGTCAGCTTGTAGGTTCGAGGGTCACCGATCGCGTGCAGGATGCTGCCGCGCAGACGCGCCAGGTTGAACACGTCGAGCGTGTAGGCCTGATTCGTCAGGTTCTCGATGCGTCCCGTCAGCTCGAACGTCTCGTCGGGGCTCTTGTACGTGACGCCGAGGTTGAAGAGCCAGAGCGCTTCCTGGCTCGCGAGCTCCTCGTTCTGCGGCCCGAAGTAGACCTTGTCCTTGAAGGACCAGTCGAGACGGGGAACGAGCGTCCCCCAGTCGCCGCCGACGGGCCAGGCCACGAAGCCGATGAACGAGAACTCCGGCGAGTTCACCAGCCGGTTGCCGGTGAAGTCGGTCACCTGCACCCGGGTCGTCGGCGGATCCGAGGGCACGTTCACCGCCTGGGTCACGACGAAGTCGGTGTACTTGCTGTCGAGCCAGGCGAAGGTCCCGCGGATCCAGATATTCTCGAAGATCGGCGGCGCCCAGCCCTCGAAGGGCTTCATGTCGAGCTCCATCTCGAAGCCGAGGATGTCCGCGTCGCCCGCGTTGATCAGCTCCTGGGTCGGCACGCCGCCGGCGGAGTCGCGGATCTGGAAGACCTGCAGGTCCTGGTAGTCGTAGTAGAACAGCGCCCAGTTCCAACGGATCCGATTCGCCCAGAACTCGCCCTTCAGGCCGTACTCGATCGAATCGATGATCTCCGGCGCCACGGGCGTCGCGAGGTCCGCGTTCGGCGTACCGGCGTTGCCGGGGTTCGCGATGCCGCCGTTGATCGCCGGCCCCTTCCAGCCCCGCGCGTAGCGGATGTAGAAGTTCACGTCGGCGACCGGGCTCCAGGTGCCGATGATGTCGCCCGCCCAGCCGTACTCCTTCGCAGCGGAGTTGGCTGGGATCGGCGGAAAGATTCCGGTCACCCCGCCGCCGAGCGCGCCTTCGGTGGGGTCGACGCTGAAGTTCGGCCCGCGCGTGATGTCGAAGTCCTGCGCGAGGAGGTTGAGTTCCTTCTCCTCGTAGTTGAAACGAGCACCACCCTTGATCGAGAAGGTCTCCGCCGGCTCCCACTCGACGCGCGCCCAATTGGACACGTAGCGGGTGAACTGGCTGTAGGTCTGGGTCGCCTCGGGCAGGATCGGATTGATCGAGAACCGCGTCGCGCAGCTTCGGCCCAGCACCCGGACCTGCCCCGGCGCGTTCCCGGACTGGCCCGCCTGCGGGACGAGGACGCCGCCATTCGACGAGGCGCCTCCGCAGCCGATCGTCAACGCCTCGTAGAGGAACATCCCGCCGAGCTGCCAACGCCAGCCGTCGCCGCCGTCCCAATCGACGCGAATCTCCTGGGTCAGCTGATAGGCCTTGTTCTGCAGGACGGGCTCGAGGCTCGAGAAGGGGTTGCCGTCGAGGTTGAGCTCGGTGCTCCGCTTGTTCCACTCGTAGCCGGTGATCGAGATGAACTCGAAGTTGCCCCAGCTCATCCGGCCGGTGAGGCTCGCACCGAAGAGGTCGATCTTCTCCTTCTCGACGTTGTTGTAGTCGCCTTCGAAGGGATTGCCCTGGAACGGGCTCGTGATCGTCCGGAACCGACCGTTGTTCGACGTGAAGAGTCGGTTGTCCGCGTCGAAGTACTGGTCCTGATCGCCGTCGCCACCGGCCCGGACCGTGTCGGTCGTCTGGTCGACCTGCACGTTCACGACCTGGAACTGGCGCGCGTCGCCGCGGTTCTGGCCGCCGTGGAGGTTCAGCTGCCAGTCCATGTCCAGGAAATCGTGCTGGAACCGGATGATCGTGCGCGCGCCCCAGTTCCGGACGTCGTTCACCCATTCCTTGACGCCGCCGGCCTGACCCACGGTGAAGCCGGGCGCCGGAGGCGACTGGGCGGGGTCCGTGTTCCGGACGTCGTAGCACTCGCGGTGGGTCGCCTGGATCAGCGCGCGATTGCGCTGGGCCGGATCGCGCAGCAGGTTCCGGACCGGGCCATTGATCGGGAACGCGTAGTCCTGATCGGCACAGCGGTTCTTCGTCGTTCCGTCCCGCTGGTTCCACCGGGCCGCCGTCCGCATCGAGATCATGTCGGGGACGATCACGTTCTCGACGGCGGCTTCGAAGTTGAGCTCGTTGAAGCGGCCGTAGGTCACCGAGGCCTTCACACCCGGCGTGCCCGTCGGCTTGCGCGCGATCGTCCGAATCGTGCCCGCCGAAGCATTGCGGCCGTACTGCGTCGTCTGCGGCCCGCGAAGAACGTCGATGTTCTCGACGTCGAAGAGCTGCGCCAGCTGGGCCGCCGGCGAGTTCATGAAGATCTCGTCGTTGTACACCGCGACCGACGAGGACGAATTCGCGTTGAAGTCGCGGATACCGACGCCGCGGATGAACAGCGTCGGGTTGGAGGCCGCGAAGGGCGTGCGGATCTCGAGGTTCGGCGTGAACGTCGCGACGTCGGAGATGTCGTTCGCGCCGATCGCGTCGAGGTAGTCCTCGTCGAACGCGATCGCCGAGACTTCCTGGTTCTGGAAGAGACTCGACGCGGCGGTCCCGACGACGACCATCTCTTCGATCCCGGCGAAGGGATCCGCGCCGTCCTGTGCGACGGCGGCGCTACAGAAGAGAAAGGTCGCGGTTGCAGAGAGCAGCAGCCGCAGCACTCGCACGAAGTCCCGGTCTTCGATCGACGATCTGCGCTCAGGGAACGATCTGGCGCGATTGTTTTCCGGACCCGGACGTGGTGTATGAATGCTGGTGAAGGGCGTATTCACCAAGGGGGGGCGCCTCCCGAGTGCATCGCGAACTCATTACTCGATTGAGTAGCCTAGCGCTCGAAGCTGGCGAAGCGACATCTCGTCGAGTTCGATTTCCGGGGCCCCCCCGTCCCAGGCGGGAGGCGAGGCCAGATGAGCCTCGGCCACGGACCGCAGGGTATTTAGGACAGCTGTCGCCTCCGACGCAATGTTCCGGGTCTCCGCTCGGTCTGACTTCACGTCATAAAGAAGGTCGCGATCGGGATTGTTGACGTCGTGAATCAGGCGATGGTCGCCCTGCCGGACCGCGAGCACCGGATCGGGGTCCTTGTCGGTTCGTCCCCACGTTCGATCCAGATGCGCGAAATCCTGGCCCGGATAGTCCGGAATGGATTCCCCCAGCAGCCAGGGCAAGAGGGATCGCCCGTCGGTCTCCGGCACGCCCTCGAGGCCGACGAGGTCCATGATCGTCGGGAACACGTCGACGTTCTGCGTCGGCTCCTCGATCACGACGCCCGGCTCCAACCGGAACGGAAAGCCGATGAGGAACGGGGTCATCGTCACCTCGGCGTGCACGTCGCGTGCGTGCCCCTCGAGCCCGTGCTCGCCGAAGGCCTCCCCGTGGTCCGATGCCACGACGACGAGCGTCTTCTCCGCGAGGTCGAGTCGGTAGAGCATGGCCAGGATCTCGCCGATCTGCTGATCCTCCCACCGGATCGAGTTGTCGTAGCCGTCGGAGAGACTCGTGCCGAAGATCGCCGTCTCCTCGGTCGAGATGTACTGGTGCACGTCCATCAGATGGACGTAGAGGAAGAAGCGCCGGTCCTGGTTGACGCGGAGGAACTCCGTCGCCGCGAAGACCGCGTCGATGTCGGTGCCGTCGATCCGACCAGCGATCGGCGCCATGCGCATGGCCGAAGGCGCCTGCCGCGGTCTCGGCGAGACGTAGAGATCGAAGCCCTGGCGGAAGCCGAAGTTCGGCGCGACCCAGCCGTTGCGCCAGATGCCCACCGTGAAGAAGCCGTTCTCCCGGAAGACCTCGGCCGGCATCGTCGCCTCGGGGCTGACCGTATCGCGATGGGTGAGCACCCCGGTCCGCGTCGGGTAGAAGCCCGACCACAGCGACGCCATCGACGTCTTCGTCCAGCTCGACTGAGCGCGATGACGCGCGAAGCGGAGGCCCGTCGCGGCGACGTAGTCGAGGACCGGCGAGGTCTGCCGCTCGTAGCCGTAGCTACTGAGACGGTCGGCGCGCAGCGTGTCGACGAGGATGAAGAGGACGTTCAGGTCTTCCCGATCGCGCAGCGTCGCGACGTCCTGGATGGTCCCGATCGGCCGATCGTCGAACGAGGTGTCGTCCGCGCCTTCGTCCGCCGGCTCCCCACAACCGAAGGCGAGAAAGGCAGCGCAAACGAGCAGCACCGCGGCTCCGTACGACCTTGTCCTTCGCTCCTCGTCTCCGAACTGCATTGCTTTCGCCTTCCCCCGACTGGCCGTCGCCCGGCGGATCCGCTCGTTCGATCGCAGGCTCATCCCTCGGCCTCCTGCGCGTTCAGCGATTCGAGCAACGCCCGGGCGGCTGCCGGCTCGGAGAGCTCGGACGACTGCAGGGCGAGCTCGAGCTGCCGCCTGGCTTCCTCTTCGCGCCCGAGCCGAGCCATCGCCCGGGCCATCCCCAGTCGCACGTCGGCGGCGGGTCGATAGCCCCGAAGCGCCGCCTCGAACTGGGCCAACGCCTCCTCGGCGGCCCCTCGATCGAGCTCGACGCGTCCGAGCTCGTAGAAGGCTCGCGGACCCGCGACCACGTGGTAGCGCGCGGCGCGCTGCGCGAGGAGATGGACCTCGTCGCTCGTGGTGTCGCCCCGGGACCGAAGGAGGTCGACGAGCATGAGCGCCGCCGTGCCGTGCCAGGCGTGGGGGATGATGAGCGCCCGATAGCGCGCCTCCGCTTCGTCCAACCGGTCGGCGTCGTGGAGCGTCCTGGCGGCGAGGAAGGCCGGCCGGGCGTCCCTCGGCTCGAGGTCCGCCGCCCGGTCGAGGGCTTCGACCCCCTCCTCGATCCGCTCGGCTTCCACGAGCACCGTCCCGAACTCGGCCTGCGCCGTGGCGTCGAAGGGGCGCAGCCCGACGGCGCGCCGGAGCGCTTCGATCGCGGCGTCGAGATTCTCGTCGGCCGCGTGGAGTCGCCCCTCGATCATCGCGGCTTCGAAGCTGTCGGCATGGTCGGCGACGAAGCGAGCCACGCGCGCCCGGGCCGCTTCCTCGTCGGCGGTCCCGCGTGCCAGGGACACCCACATCCACAGCGCCTCGAAATGGCTCGGCTCGAAGAGCTTGTCGGACTGGCCGAGGTACTCACGCGCCTCCGCCGGACTCGCGATGAGTGCGATGTCGCGCGCCTGGTCGGCGAGCGCGATCCCGGCCCAGTCGAGGTTCTTCGCCAGCTCCGCGCGGACGCCCTCCGCGAACTGGTGCTGCGCGCCCGCCGCGCCCGCCCGCGCCATCAGCCGCAGTGAGAAGGGCTCGTTCCCGGCGCGGGCCACCAGGAACGTGAGCGAATCGAGCGCCCAGTTGACGCGACCTTCCGCCATCAACATCTGCGCGAGCACGAGCCCGGCGTCCGTCGCCGTAGGATCCGCGCGCAACGCGTCCTGATAGAGATCGACCGCGAGGTCGAACTCGCCCACTTCGACGGCGGCGCGTCCCGCCAGGTAGCGGGCCGCCGGGTTCGACGCGAAGGTGCGGAACGCTTCCTGATAGGCATCGAGCGCGCCCTGCGGATCCCCCTGCTCGAGCATCGCGCGGGCGCGCAGCAGTGCTGCCATCGACGGCTCCTCGTCGTCGAGCGACGCCGCGATCCGCTCTGCGCGATCGAAGTGGCCGGCGCGCACGTAGACGTCCGCGATCCCGAAGCGACTCTCGGGCAGCATTCGATCCCAGTCGAGATCCGGGTCGTCGGCCGGCATCTCCATCGCCGCGCGAATGCCCTCGTCGAGCGCGGCCGCGGTGCCCTCGAGATCGTTGAGCGCGAGACGCATGTTCGCGAGCGCGAGCCACGAGTTCACGTGGTCGTCGACCTCGGCACTCTCGACGAGCACCGCCTCGGACTCCTCGACCCGCCCGAGACGCATGAGCCGGGACGCGTACCCCTGCCGAAGCACCTGTCGCTTCGGGTTCTCGCGCGCGAGCCGCTCGAGGTACTCGGTCGCCTCGTCGGAACGATCCGTCGCGTCGAGCAGCTCCTCCCGGGCGAACACGAGGTTCGTGTCGAGCGGATACCGCTCGAGACACTTGTCGAGCCAGGCCTCGGCGGCCTCCATCTCCTGACGCGAGATCTCGAAGCGGGCGGCGGTCGCGCAGTGGATCGTGCGCGTCTCCTGCTGGACACCGGGCCGCTCGAGCAGCGTCTCGAGATCGACGATCCGTTCGCGGGCCCCGTCCCAGTCCTCGATCTGGATCAGCAGGTTGAGCAGGCGCTCGATGACCCGGGCGTTCCCGGGGCTCTCCGCCGCGAGCACCTCGAGGTCGTCGACCGCGCTCTCGAGATCCATCGCGACCTCGAAGGCCTGCGCCCGGATGTCGACCATGTGGTAGTCCTCGGGATCGACCTCCTCGAGGTGGTGCGTCGCATAGTCGATCGCGGCGAGATCCTCCCCGCCGGCGAGCAGCGCCTGTGCGTAGAACCTCGGCGCGCGCGGGGGGGCGTCCTCGCGCTCGACCGCGCGCTGCAGCGACCAGATCGCCAGGGAGGACCGGCGGGCTCCGATCAGCGAACGGCCGTAGAGCACCAGGGCCTGGGTGCTCGGGTCGGGCACCGACACGTGGGGACCGAGGGCCTCGATGGCCGCCTCGTATTGCTGGGCGCGAATCAGCTCGGTCGCGTCTTCGAGCGGGACCTGGATCTCCCGGGGGTCTTCCCCTAAGGGATCCTGCTCACCGGATGAGCAGGCCAGAGCCAGAAACGCCGCCACGATCATCCCCGCGAGGAGAGCCGGCGAGGCATTCTCCCGGGGGGCATCGCTGTGGGAGATGTGACGCGGAGTCCGAGGATCGTAGCCTCCGGGCATCGACTTTTTTCTAGACAACGGCGAAGGGCCCCTCATAGAATGGCGACACTGTAACGGGACCGGCACGGAGATGTCGATCCCCGCGCGGCAGACCCCGAGATCGGGCCATTCTCCAGTGCGGTTGATTGGTTTTGGACTCAGGGGGGCCAGGGTCAGGCTCACACGTGGGCCGTCCTCGATTCTGGCACCGAGCGGGAATCGAAGGGCTCGAGGGTCGAGAGACCTCGAGTCGCCATCCGAAAGGCAACAGCACGAAGTTGATCGGTCGCTCAACGTATGAGCGTCCGGGAAGCAGATGGTCCGCCGAATCCCAAAACATCAGTGGAGATTCATTCAGATGCGAAAATTCTTGAACTTCGCCCTCCTCAGCGCGCTGTCGGTCTTAGTGGCCGGACCCAGCTTCGCTCAGGCGGTGGCGTATAGCGGCAAGCTCCAGATCGGCTTCGGCGATCAGGACAACGCCACGGGCTTCCGCAGCAACAACGCGATCCCGATCTGCGCGGGCGGTGGCCCGCTCCTCAACCCCGGCACGATCGGCACCACGCTCGGCACGCTCGCCATGAACGGAACGGCAACGCAGACGGGCACGGGCCCCGGCTCCACGATCAGCTTCCAGGGTGTCCAGGGCACCGGCGGTGGCGCGCAGCAGAAGGACAACTCGACGTGCAACGTCGCGATCCCCGGCTTCGCGAACCCGCGACTCCGCTCGCGCACGCAGGTCGGCGCGGCGCAGTTCCCGGGTCGCAAGGGCCCGTTCACGACGATGATCACCCAGGCCTCGGTCCCGGCGACGGCGCCGGTCTACACGCTCGCCGCGGGTGGTGGTAACGAGCAGTCGGCGTCCATCGCCAGCTGGACCACGATGGCCACGGGCTCCGCGGCGCCGGTGACCTTCACGGGTGCGGCCTACGAAGGCTCGATCCCGTTCTTCGGTCTCGGCCTCGGCGTCCACCGCGTCCAGCCGGCCGCGGCCCGCTTCGGCGGCGGCATGCCCTTCTCGGGCGGTGGCGGCGTCCAGCTCGGCGTCAACTTCACCACGATGACCCCGGGCGGCGCCGTCCTGGTCCCCGGTGACTACGGGCTGGTGCTCTACGCGAACGGCTTCCTGCCGACGAGCCCGCAGATCTTCGGTACCGACGCGACCGGCGTGAACATCCTCAACCAGGTGACCGCGTCGCTCATCCCGCCGACGCTCACGTACACGCGTGGCCTCGTCAACGGTCGACAGGACAACCAGTACGCGGCCCGCACGCCGGGCGGCACCACCAAGGACGCGCAGGGTGCGATCCGCACGCTCGGCGGTGGCAACACCGTCACGCCCGCGCCGACCCCCGCTCCGGCCATCATCTCGCCGGTCGCCTTCACGGGCCTCTTCGGTGAGTGGACGACGGGCGCCGTGACGCACACCGACAAGGTCGGTGACTTCACGACGATCCGGAAGGCTGCGGGCTTCGACGTCGCGGTCGCCACCGGCACCGCGGTCGGCGGTGAGACCCGCCGCCTGCAGGTCGTCTCGCCCTGGGCGGCGACGATCCGCCCGGTCGGTCCCTTCGGCCTCCCGGTCTCGACGCTCGGCTTCGGTGGCATCGCTTCGATGACGCTGAACATCATCCCGGCTCCGGAGCCCGGCACCCTCGCGATGCTCGGCTTCGGTGTGCTCGGTCTGGTCGGCCTCTCGGCCTCCCGCCGCAGCAACGGCTGATCGAATCTCCTGACGGCCCGGTCGATCGGATCCCGATCGACCGGGCCTGATCGGGATCGATCGCGACCACCGCGACCGGAAACGAAAACGGCCGGTGAGCCCTCGGGCTCACCGGCCGTTTTCGTTCGTAGGCCTCGTGGGATCCGCACCTGCCCCTTCGAGCAGCGGCGGCGCCTCAGGGAGCGGCGGCGCCTAACGAGAGGCGGCGGCTCGGGCTCAGCGCCCCAGCAGGTCCTCACCGACGGGCCGCTCGAAGGCGTACCAGGCCGGCTCGGTCACGTAGCGCTCCCAGCTCTCGGCAAAGACCTTGGGCTCCTGGGACGCCGGCAGGACGATGAAGTCCAGGATGCTCGCGAACGGCATCGCGACGCACAGACCGAGACCCGTGCGCAGCGCGGCGAGCGGACGCAGGAGAACGACATCGAAGCCCATGAGGGCGGACTCGCCAGCGCGGTCGAGGTAGCTGCCCTCTGCAAGCGAGGGGGCCGCACTCATGGACAGGGCGAGGCTCGTACCGACGGCCGCGGCGAGGGATCGGGTGCGCTTCATTTCGGGCTCCTGGATGTCGACGGAAGTCGTCGCGACAGCCTACACCATCCGCGACGGCGGCAGTCCCGCCTTCTCGCGAACCCCGGTCGCATCCCGGCCCGTTCGCGCGAACGGACGGCGCTATCGTCGTGCCCGGCCCGCCGGCCCGCCCGCTCGGGATCCGGCCGATCCGGAGGAGCCTCGAGCGTGAACGAAATCGGCCTCTACGAAGCGATGAGCACGCTCCGGGCCGTCCGCCGATTGCGGCCCGACGCGATTCTGGACGACGTCCTCCGGCGGGTCCTGGAGGCCGCCACCTGGGCGCCGACCGGCGGCAACGTCCAGCCCTTCCGGATCCTCGTCGTCCGCGATCGCGACAAGATGCGCCGCCTGGGCGCGCTCTACGCGGCGCGCTGGCGCACATATATAGAAGAAAGACGAGCGGCGATGGGCGGCCTGTCCGAGGACGCCGCCCGGAAGGTCGAGAAGATGTTCGACGCCGGCACCTACCTGGCGGAGCACTTCCACGAGACGCCTGCCCTTCTCGTCTTCTGCTTCGACCCGAGGAACATGGCCATCACCGACGCCCGGCTCGACCGGATCTCGGTGGTCGGCGGTGGCTCCGTCTATCCGGCGGTCCAGAACGCGCTCCTCGCCTGTCGGGCCGAGGGACTCGGCTGCGTCCTGACCACGCTCCTCTGCCTCGACGAAGAGGAGATCAAGGCGCTCCTCGAGATCCCCGCGCCGTGGGGGACCGCCGCGGCGGTCCCGATCGGCTACCCCGTCCGCGGCGGGCACGGCCCGATCTCGAGGCGCCCCCTCGAGAAGCTCGCGTTCGGCGACACCTGGGGCGAACCGCTCTTCGAGGAGTCGACGTCGTGAGCGCTGCCACCGAAGCCGATCTCAGGACCGCGGCCCGGGCCCTCGTGCCCGAGCTCCGTGCCCGCGCCGACGAGGCGGAGGCGGCCCGCCGTCTCCCCGAAGACCTGTCCAAGCAGCTCGCCGCCGAGGGCTTCTACCGCATGTACGCCCCCGTCGCGTACGGCGGTCTCGAGACCCCGCCCGCGATCGCGATGGAGACGGTCGAGACCCTCGCGACCGGAGACGGCGCTCCGGCCTGGGTCACGTTCATCGCCATCACCAGCACGACGGCCCTGTCGATCCTCCCGGAAGCGACGTGTCGCGAGATCTTCGCCCATCCCGAGACGACGATGGCCGGCGTCTTCGCGCCCCGCGGCAAGGCGGTCGTCGTCGACGGAGGCTTCCGGGTCGAGGGCCAGTGGCCCTGGGGCAGCGGGACCCAGAACGCGGACTGGATCCTCGCCGGCTGCCAGGTCGTGCGCGACGGAGAGGTCGAGACCCACGCGAACGGCGCGCCGCGCTCGCGCATGATGGCGGTCCCCCGCTCCGACGTCGAGTTCGTGGACACCTGGTACGTCTCGGGCCTCGCCGGAACCGGCAGCACCGACTTCGCGATCCACGACCGCTTCGTCCCCGAGACCCACGCCGCGGGCCTCGGGATCGACGCGCCCCTCGACCGGCCGCTCTACCGCTTCCCCCAGTTCGGCCTCCTCGCGATGGGCATCGCCGCCGTCGCCCTCGGCCTCGGCCGGGCCGCGATCGATGAGCTGATCGAGGTCGCCGGCGGCAAGGTCCCCGACGCGAGCCGGCGTCCTCTCGCCGCCCGCGCGAACGCCCAGTCCGACGTCGCTCGCGCCGAGGCCACGCTGCGATCAGCCCGCGCCTTCTACTACGAAACGATCGAGCAGGCCTGGGCCGAGGCGCTCGAAGGACGCATCTCCCTCGAGAGCAAGCGGGACATCCGCCTCGCGACGACCCACGCCACCCACGCGGCCGCGGAAGCCGTCGACCGCATGTACCACCTCGCCGGCGGAACGAGCGTCTACCGCCGCTCGCCGCTCCAGCGCATCTTCCGCGACGTCCACGTCGCCACGCAGCACATGATGGTCGGTCCGGCGACCCTCGAGCTGACCGGCCGCCTGCTGCTCGGCCTCGAGACCAGCGAGGTCGGACTGTGAGCACGGCGGTGAGCGCGGCGGCGCCCCTCCCCCTGCGCGTCGGCACGAACGCGAACAATGCGATGACGACGGGGCCCCTCGCCGCGCGGCGGGCCTTGCTCGAACGCGTCCGCGCCGCGGGCCTCGACCACGTCTTCACCGCCGACCACGTGAGCTTCCATACCGGCATCGGCATGGACGGCCTGATCCAGGCGGCGACGCTCGCCGCGAGCGTGCCCGACCTCGCGATCCACATCGGCGTGTATCTGCTCGCGCTGCGCCACCCGGTCCCCGTCGCCCGGCAGATCGCGCAGATCGCCGAGTCCGCGCCCGGCCGACTCCATCTCGGCATCGGCGTCGGGGGCGAGGACCGCCACGAGGTCGAGATCTGCGGCGTCGACCCGAAGACCCGTGGACAGCGCACGAACGCCGCGCTCGAGGCCCTGCGCGGCCTGCTCTCGGGCGAAGCGACGAGCCACGACGACGCGTTCTTCTCGTTCGAGGACGCGAAGATCCTGCCCGCGCCCGACCCGGCGGTGCCGATCGTGATCGGCGGACGGGCCGATGCCGCCATTCGCCGCGCGGCGATGCTCGGAGACGGCTGGCTCGGCGTCTGGTGCTCGCCGAAGCGTTTCGGCGCGGTCGTCCGGGAGATCGATGCCCTGGCCGCGGAGCGGAGCGCGCCGCGCCCCGCCGCCTGGGACCACGGTCTCCAGGTCTGGGTCGGCCTCGACGCGGATCGAGGCGCTGCCCGCGAACGCCTCGCGAAGGAGATGCAGGCCTTCTACCGGATCCCCTTCGAGCCCTTCGAGAAGTACAGCCCCTACGGCACGCCCGAGGAGGTCGCCGACTTCCTCGCCGCCTATGCCGAAGCGGGCTGCCGGCACTTCAACGTGATGCCGATCGCGTCGAACGTCGAAGCGGGCATCGAAGGCGTCGCGGAGATCCGCGAGCGCCTCCGCGCGACTCACGCCTGACTTCGCCCCTTGCGACGGCTCAGTTGACGCGGCGGGCGTGTCCTTCCCAGTAGGGCTCGCGCAGCTCGGTCTTGAGGATCTTGCCCGACGGATTGCGCGGAAGCGCCTCGATCCGGTCGACCGAGGTCGGGCACTTGTAGTGGGCCAGCCGCTCGCGACACCAGGCGATCAGGTCCTCGTCGCTCGCCCCGCCGCCGGGCGCGTCGACGACGATCGCCTTCACGGTCTCGCCCCACTTCTCGGAGGGCACCCCGATGACCGCCGCGTCGGCGACGGCCTCGTGGGCCATCAGCACGTTCTCGATCTCGGCCGGGTACACGTTCTCGCCGCCGGACACGATCATGTCCTTCACGCGATCGTGGATGAAGAGATAGCCGTCGCGCAGGTAGCCGGCGTCACCCGTCCGGAACCAGCCGATCCCGTCCGCGCCCCGCCCTTCCGGATACGCGTCCGCGGTCGCCTCGGGATTACGCCAGTAGCCCTTCATGTTCTGCGCGGTCGCGCACCAGATCTCGCCGACCTCTCCGTCCGGCAGGTCCTTCCCCGTCTCCTGGTCGACGATCCGGATCTTCACGTCGCCCCAGGGCTTGCCCGCCGCGCGGAGCAGATCCGTCTTCGGGCCGCCGGGATCGTGATCCTCCGGCGCGAGCGCGGTGATCGCGCCGGTCGTCTCGGTCAGGCCGTAGACCTGGATGAAGTCGCACCCGAAGACCTTCATCGACCGGACGAGCACCTCCTCGGAGATCGGCGACGCGCCGTACACGATCGCCCGCAACGAGCTGAAATCCGTCTTCTCGACGCCCGGGAAGGCCGAGAGGATCTGGAGCACCGCCGGGACGAAGAGACTGTTCGTGACCCGGTGGGTCTCGATCAACCGGAGGACCTCGGTCGGGTCGAGCTCGTAGACGAGGACCTGCTCGGCGCCGAGGACGAATCCGCCGACGCCCCAGCCGCTCCCCGCGATGTGGAAGAGGGGCATCGCGACGAGCACCACGCTGTCGGACGCGAGGTTCCAGTCGACCGCGCCCTGATAGAGCGCCGTCATCAGGTTCCGATGCGTGAGCTCCACGCCCTTCGGCAGCCCCGTCGTGCCCGACGTGTAGAGCTGATAGCAGACGTCCTCGACGTCACACCCGACCGCCGGATCCTCCGTCGAATGGCCGGCGATCCAGTCTTCGTAGGCGGTGTAGCCGCCCGGATCGCCCGTCATCACGACGACCTGCTCGACGGTCTCGAGCTTCATCTCGGCGAGATGCCCGAGGAACTCGGCGCCGACGAACAGGACCTTCGCCTGCGCGTGGTTCAGGATGTACTCCATCTCGGGCGCCGCCAGGCGCCAGTTCACGGCGAGGGTCACGCCGTTGATCATGGCCGCCCCGAAGAGCAGCGTGAAGTACTCGGGAACGTTGCGATCGAGGAACGCCACCCGCTCCTGGGGCCCGACGCCCGCGGCCAGCAGCGCGTTCGCCACCCGGGCGGATTCGGCGTGGAGCTCGGGATAGGTCCAGACGCGATCCCCGGCCCGAAGCGCGACCTGGTCCGGGCGCTCGGCGGCATGGGTTCGCAGAACGAGATCGAGAGTTTCGAGGGGCACGGGCGACTCCTGCAGGGCGAACGCGCGTCCGATCGGCCGCGCTCGAAGTGGGACCGGTTCAAGCTAACATGCGGCGGTGCCCGACCCCAAGTCCGATCCGGAAAGCGCCCAGAGCCTCGACCAGATCATCGATCGCGCCTTCCAGGGCGTCGCCGACGTCGCCGACGCGATCGTGATGTTCGAGGCCCCGATCGGCGGGGTCGACGTCCCGCTGATCGTCGTCTGGCTGATCGCGGGCGCTGCCTTCTTCACCGTCTTCCTCGGCGGCATCAACGTCCGCGGCTTCCGCCATGCGATCCGGATCGTGCGGGGTCTCGAGGACGACGAAGACGATCCCGGGGACGTGAATCACTTCCAGGCGTTGACGACCGCCGTCTCCGGGACCGTGGGCGTCGGCAACATCGCGCACGTCGCCGTCGCCGTCTCCGTGGGCGGCGCCGGCGCCGCCTTCTGGCTCGTCGTCGCCGGCTTCCTCGGAATGGCCTCGAAGTTCGCCGAGTGCACCCTCGGCGTGAAGTACCGCCGGGAGAACCCGGACGGAACCGTCTCCGGCGGGCCGATGTACTTCCTCGAGCGGGGCCTCGCCGAGCGCGGCTGGGGCCGGCTCGGCCGCGGACTCGCCCTCTACTACGGCGTCTGCGTCATCTTCGGAAGCGTCGGCGTCGGGATGTTCCAGGCCAACCAGGCCTTCGTCCAGTTCGTCGCCGCGACCGGCGACACCGAGAGCTTCGCCCACGGACAGGGGTGGGTCTTCGGCACCTTCCTCGCGGTCAGCGTCGCCGCGGTCATCCTCGGCGGCATCCGCGTGATCGCGCGGGTCACGTCCGGGCTCGTTCCCGCCATGGCCTTCCTCTACATCTCGACCGGCCTCTTCGTGATCGGCAACAACCTCGACCGCGTGCCCGACGCCCTCGTCCGGATCGTGACCGAAGCCTTCTCGCCGGCGGGCGCCATGGGCGGCGTCCTCGGCGTCGTCGTGCTCGGCTTCCGCCGCGCCGCCTTCTCGAACGAAGCGGGGATCGGCTCGTCCTCGATCGCCCACTCCGCCGTCAAGACGAGCGAGCCGCTCACCCAGGGCTTCGTCGCGATGCTCGAGCCCTTCATCGACACGGTGATCGTCTGCTCGATCACCGCCCTCGTCATCACGACCGGACTCGATCCGCAGGTGCTGGGGACCGGCGCGGTGAGCGGCGTCGAGCTGACCTCGAAGGCCTTCGCCCAGGTCGTCACCTGGTTCCCGCCGGTCCTCTCGATCGTCGTCTTCCTCTTCGCCTACTCGACGCTGATCTCCTGGTCCTACTACGGACTCGAAGGCTGCGTCTATCTCTTCGGCCCCTCGAAGCGGATCCGCCTCGCGTTCAACCTCTTCTACTGCTTCTGCGCGATCGTCGGCTGCGCGACGACCCTGGCCGCGATCCTCAAGTTCTCCGACGCGATGATCTTCGCGATGTCCTTCGCGAACCTGATCGGTCTCTACTTCCTCGCGCCCGGCCTCCGGGCGGACCTCGACGCCTACTGGGCTCGCGTCCGTACCCGGAACGTCGCGTCCTGATCCTCCCGTCCGCCAAGGAGCCCGCCATGCCGCCGATTCGACCCGCCCTCTTCCTGCTCGTCCTCTTCGTGGCGGGCCTGGCCTTCGCCGAGGAGCCCGCGGCCCCCGTGATCACGATGGGCAACGGCGAGAAGAACTGGATCCACGTGGACGGACTCGAGCGCGACGGGCGGACCTTCACCTTCCGCGAGGTCCATCTCGAGGGCGGCGGTTGGCTCGTGCTCCATCCCTTCGAGAACGGGAAGCCGAAGGGCGACATCTACGTGGGCGCGCGGTACCTCGCCGCCGGGACCCACGAGGACGTCGCGATCGAGATCTCCACGGCACCGGAGCCCTCTTCGGGGACCCCCTTCGTGGTGATGCTGCACAGCGACGTCGACGGCGACGAGACCTTCGACTTCGTCTTCGTCGACGGCGGTCCGAACGTCGAGGACATCGCGGTCTTCGAGGGAACGACGATGGTCGCCCACGTGGTGAAGGCGCCCTGACGGGACCCCGAGCGATCCCGTCCGCGGCTTCTAGTCCCCCGCCGCCGTCACGCGGACGGCGCAGAACTTGAACTCGGGGATCTTCCCGTCCGGATCGAGCTCGTCGAGGGTCAGGAGATTCGCCGCCGCCTCCCGGAAGTGGAAAGGCACGAACACGGAGCCGCGGTTCTCCCGGGTCGTGAGCTTCGCGGCGAGCTGGATCCGGCCGCGACGGCTTTCGATCGTGACGCGATCCCCGTCTTCGATCCCGATCGTCTTCGCGTCATCGGGATGGATCGCCGCGAACGCCTCCGGCGCGATCGCATCGAGGGCGCGCGCGCGCCGCGTCATCGCGCCGGTGTGCCAGTGCTCGAGGAGGCGACCCGTATTGAGCACGAAGGGATAGTCCACGTCGGGCAGCTCGGGCGCCGCGGTCCACTCCGCGGGGACGAGCTTCGCCCGGCCGTTCGGCGTCGGGAACGAGGCGTCGAACAGGACCGTCGGCCCCTCCTGAGTCGCCGGGTCGGGGTTCGGCCAGAGCTTGCCATGGGGCCCCAGGTTCCCGTGGCTGAGCGTCGCGTAGCTGCTCGTGAGCCCGGCCATCTCGTCGAAGATCTCTGCGGTGCTCGCGTAGTCCATCGGGTAGCCGAGGCGGTTCGCGATCTCCTGCACGATCTGCCAGTCGAGGCGCGCCTCGCCCGGGAGCCGGAGCGCCGGCCGGCCGAGCTGGACCCGGCGATCTGTGTTGGTGTAGGTCCCGTCCTTCTCGAGGTAGGCGCTCGCGGGCAGGATCACGTCGGCGAACTCGGCGGTCTCGGTCAGGAAGATGTCCTGGACGACGAGGAACTCGAGGTTCGCGAGCGCCTTCCGGACCTTGTTCACGTTCGGATCCGAGAGGAAGGGATTCTCGCCCATGATGTACATGCCGCGGATGCCGCCCTCGAGCGCGGCCCGCGTGATCTCGACGACCGTGAGCCCCGGATCGGGGGACAGGTCCCGTCCCCAGGCCGCCTCGAACTTCGCGCGGACCTCCGGATCGCCGACCGGCTGATAGTCCGGGTAGACCATCGGGATGAGCCCGGCGTCGCTCGCGCCCTGGACGTTGTTCTGTCCCCGCAGCGGATGGAGCCCCGCACCCGACTTCCCGACGTTCCCCGTGAGCAGCGCCAGCGAGATCAGGCAACGGGCGTTGTTCGTGCCGTAGACGTGCTGGGAGATGCCCATGCCCCAGAAGACGATGGCGTTCTCCGCCTCGCCGAAGACCCGGGCGACCTCGCGGATCGTATCCGCGTCGACGCCGCAGATCTTCGCGGCGCGTTCCGGGTCGTACTCCGCGACCTTCTCCCGCAGCGCCTCGAAATTCTCCGTCCGGTCGGCGACGAAGGCCTCGTCGACGAGCCCCTCTTCGATGATCACGTGCATCATCGCGTTGTAGAAGGCGACGTCGGTCCCCGGCTTGATCCGGCAATGGTGGTCGGCGTGGTCCGCGATCGTCTCGCGGCGCGGGTCGACGACGATCAGCTTCGTTCCGTTCTTCCGCGCCTGCTTGAAGAAGGTCGCCGCGACGGGGTGGTTCGCGGTCGTGTTCGATCCGGCGATCAGCGCGGCCCCGGCGTTCTCGACGTCGCCGTAGGTCGTCGTGACCGCGCCGCTCCCGATCGATTCGAGGAGCGCCGCCACGCTCGAGGCGTGACAGAGGCGCGTGCAGTGGTCGACGTTGTTCGTACCGAAGCCTGCACGGACCAGCTTCTGGAAGAGGTAGGCCTCCTCGTTCGAGCACTTGGCGCTCCCGAAGCCGGCGAGCGCGTCGCCGCCGTCGCGATCGCGGATCTCGCCGAGCCGCGATGCGACGAGGTCGAGGGCCTCGTCCCAGGTCGCCTCGCGGAAGGCGGGCCGGACCTCCGCGTCGTCCACGATCCCGCCGGGCTTGCGCCGTCCGTCGTGCTCCCCGCGCACGTCCTTCGACAGCGGCCCCTTCGGATAGGCCGTGTCGCGACGGATGAGCGGCTTCGTGAGGCGCTGCGGATGGGCCGAGTAGTCCCAGCCGTAGCGTCCCTTCACGCAGAGCCGACCCTGACTCGCCGGGCTCTCGCGCCCCTCCGCGAAGACGATCTCGTTCGCGGCCCGGTCGACGTGATAGGTCAGCGCGCAGCCCACGCCGCAGTAGGGGCAGACGCTGTCCACGGGCTCGAGATCCGTCCGCGGGCGCAGCGGCGAGTGGAGCGCGCGGTCGACGAGGGCGCCGGTCGGACAGGCGGCCGCGCACTCGCCGCACGAGACGCAGGTGCTCTCGCCCATCGGTCGGTCGAGGTCGAAGGCGATCCGGGCGGCGTACCCCTTGCCGGAACGACCGAGGACCTCGTTGTTCTGCACGTCGTCGCAGGCGCGGATGCAGCGATCGCAGAGGATGCACGCCTGGTGGTCGACGTCGATCACACGGGAGCTCGTATCGTGACCGCGCGCGGCTGCTGCGCCCGGCGCGGGGAAGCGCGACCCGTCGACGTCGTAGCGGCGCGCGAGCGCGACCAGCTCGTTGTCCTCGAGGGCCGACTCGCGTCGGTCCTGCGCCGGCGCGTTCGGCTGGTCGCTCATCAGGAGATCCGTGAGCATCGCGCGATGCCGTTCGAGCTCGGGCGAGTCCGTCGTCACGGTCATGCCCGGCTGACATTCCCGCACGCAGGCCGCCGCCTTCACGCGCTCGCCCACGTCGACGACGCACATGCGACAGACGCCGACCGGATCGAGCCCCGGCGTGTGGCAGAGGGTCGGGATCTCGATCCCCGCGGCGGCGGCCGCCTCGATGATCGTCTGCCCCTCGTCCGCCTCGATCTCGACGCCGTCGATCGTGAGCTTCATGCCTCGTCCACTCCACCGCCTCCGCACGCGCCGAAGTCGAGTCCGAGCTCGACCTCGAGCGCCTCGCGACGCGCTCGCGGGACCCAGCCCGCGTCCTCGTAGCCTCTCGTTCGATTGTAGCCTCGGATCATCTCTTCCAAACGCGCCGCGGGAAGCCGGGCGCCGACGGCCGGGCCACTCGCGATGGGCTCTTCGAGGAATCGTCGCGGGAGACGATCGTCCGACGGGCGCCAGCCTTCGCGCTCGTTGCCGAGTCGCCGCAGGTCGACGATCCGCCGCGCGACGGCCTGCACGTCGTCGGCGGTCCAAGCGAGACCGGTGACCTCCGCGAGCATGCCGGCGGATTCCGCGAAGAGATCGTCGAACGCGCCCCGGACGAACTTGCAGAGCACGAGCGAATCGAGGGCCGCGGCGCGATCCTCAGCGGAGACCGCCGCCTCGACCGAGCGCGCGTCCCCGCGGAGCCGGTCGACGGTGTCGGAGAAGTCCGCCTCGTAGGCGCTGCTGCGATTGTGGTCCGCGCCGCGGCTCGAGACGGCGAACCCGAGGGCCATCGACTGCAGCGCGCGGGGCTCGTAGCCCGGCAGCTCGAGCCCCTTGACCTGCGGCGCGAGATCCTCCGCGCTGCCACCGATCTCTCGGGCGAGCCGTCGCGACCCTTCCGCCAGCCGGTCCCCGAACCCATCGCGCGACGCGATCCGATCGAGCCAGGGCAGGACGTCGTCCCCGAATCGCGGTCCCTCCGAGAGCCACCCCCGCTCGCGGCACTCCATCGCGAACGCCAGGGTGCCGCCGGCCGAGATCGTGTCGAGCCCGAGGGCGTCGCAACGCGCCGACGCCGCGAGCACCGCGTCCGGGTCGTCGACGCCGACCAGAGGACCGAGCGCGAACTGGCTCTCGTACTCGATGCGCACGTCGGGCCGGCCCCCGCGCGTCGTCGCGTAGCGCTGCTCGCAGCCGATGGTGCAGTGGGCGCAGCCGGTCCGGCGGTGGGACCGTTCGCCGCGCCAGCGCTCCGCCGCGAGGCGCTCCGCCCCCTCGAAGTGGCTCGCCTGGAAGTTCCGGGTCGGGAGGGCTCCGACGCGATCGAAGGCCAGCAGATTGCCGACGGTCCCGAGCTCGCGGTACTTCGCGGTCGCGGGACCCGCCGCACGGCGCCGGAGCCCCTCGGCCCGGGTCTCGAGGGCGGCCCGGTCCGCGACGGGCGTCTCGACGTCCCCGTCGACGACCAGCGCCTTCAGGCGCTTGGCGCCCATCACGGCGCCGAGCCCGCCACGTCCCGCGTGCCGACCGTCCGCCGAGATCGTCGCGTAGCGGACGAGGCGTTCGCCGGCGACGCCGATCGCCGCGACGCGCCCTTCGCTCGCAAGGGCCGCCGCCGTCTCCGCCGCCGAGCGCCCCCAGGACCCGGTCGGGCGGAGCGTCCCGGTGACCCACTCGGACGGCTCGGCGCAGGCCCCGACCACGACGATCGCGTCGACGCCCATACGCTTGCCCGCGATCGCGAAGTGGCTGCTCGCGAGGGCGTCGCAGACGAAGCCGGTGAGCGGCGACTTCGCGACGACCGCGAACTTCGCGCTCGTCGTGAGTCCCGTCCCGACGAGCGGGGAGAACGCGAAGACGAGGGGCGCCTCGGGCGAGAGCGGATCGAAGCCGGCGCGAGATTCGTTCAGCAGCAGCCAGGTGCCGAGACCCACCCCGCCGAGCACGCGACAGGAAACGTCTTCGGGGAGGGACCGGAGATCCGAGACCCCCTGTGTCAGGTCGATGCGGAGGTAGCGACCGTGGAAGCCCGACACGCGCTAGCCGCCGGCCTGCGCGTCGAGCACCGTGACGCGCTCGCCCGGCCCGACGGGCAGCCCGAGCGCGCGAACGAGATCGCGCCCGCCGAGCGACACCAGATGGGCCCGGGCGACGCGGTCCTCCTCGACGAGCGTGAGTTCCCGCCCCGTCGTCACGTGGGCGAGGACGTCGCCGAGCGAGCCGACCGGACTCGTGACCACCGGGGGCACGCCATCGGTCGCGGCGCGGCCGAGCAGCTCGACTTCGCACTGCGCCCCGGGATCCTCGGCGCGCACGGCGTCGAGATAGGCCTCCGGCGTGTTGAAGCCCAGCCAGGGGGGCGTTTCGCCGACGTCGAGCTCGCCCTCGTCGATCGCGACGAAGTCGAGCGCTTCGAGAAGCGCCAGGGGACGTGCCCGGCCGGCGGTGAGCAGACGCTCGGCGAGCGCCGCCCCGGCGCGCGGCATCACCGCGGACAGGACCTGGACGTGGCCGTCGGCGACGGGGGCGCAGGCCACCCCGCGATCGAGCATCGCCCCGACGTACGCCGGCGTGAGGAAGGGCGCGTCGGTCGCCGTCACGAACGCGAAGTCCGACTCGACCGCCGCGAGTCCGTCCCGCAGCCCCGCGAGCGGACCGCGCTCGGGCTCCCGGTCGCGTACGACCCGCGCCTCGAGGGGCGGCAGGTCGAGGTCCGCCGACGTCACGACGACGACCTCGTCGACGGCGGGACGCAAGCGCTCGACCACGTGTTCGACCAGCGTCCGACCGCCGAACCAGGGCAGCCAGGCCTTCGCGCGCCCCATCCGCGAGGACCGTCCGCCGCAGAGCACGACCCCCGCGCGGGTTCCGCTTCCTCCGGACACCGGGCCCGCTCGGCTCAGTCCCCGTCGGTCGCGCGGGCGACCTCGGGGAACCGATCGAGGATCGAGAGGACGGGACCGAGCGCCACCTGCCCGAGGCCGCAGATACTCGTCTGCTGCAGGGTCTCGTGGAGGGAGCGGAGGAGCGCTTCGTCCTCGGAAGACACGCCGTCCTCCTTCGACAACAGGGCCACGGCCTTCTCCGAGCCCACGCGACACGGCACGCATCTGCCGCACGACTCGTTCCGGAAGAACCGGGTGATCGAACGCCCGACGTCGAGGAGATCCCGCGATTCGGCGACGAAGACCGCGGCGCCCGATCCGAGCATCGTCCCCGCCGCAGCCAGCGCCTCGAAGTCGAGGGCGAGCTCCAGGGCCTCGGGCCCGAGGAAGTTGCTGGACGCTCCGCCGGGTGCGACCGCCCGGAGCGTCTGCCCGTCCTTCATCCCGCCGTGGGCCTCGAGCGCGTCGCGCAGCGGGGTCCCGACCGGAAAGAGCGAGACACCGGGACGGGCGACGTCTCCACTCACCGACAGGAACTTGTGCCCCACGAAATCCTCGACCCCGAGCCCCCGCCACCAGTCCACCCCGCGATGGACGATCGAGACCGCGTGGACCAGCGTCTCGACGTTGTTGATCAGCGTGGGCAGGCCGTCGAGACCGGCATTGCCCGGAAAAGGCGGCTTGTTGCGCGGCTCGCCGCGGCGATCCTCCATGCACTCGAGGAGCGCGGTCTCCTCGCCAAGGATGTAGCCCCCCGGCGAGACGAAGATCTCGACGTCGAACGAGAAGTCCGAGCCGAAGAGGTCGCGGCCGAGCCCGCCCGCCGCGCGCGCCGCTTCCAGAGCCACCTCGAGCCGAAGGCGCTCGGCGCCGTACTCGTGACGGATGAAGACGATCCCGCGAGACGCTCCGACGCAGTAGCCGGCCAGGGCCATGCCCTCGAGGATCAGGTGCGGGACGTCGTGGAGGAGTTCGCGGTCCTTGAACGTACCCGGCTCGCTCTCGTCGGCGTTGCAGACGACGACCTTGGCGCTCGCAGTCTCCGAGGCCACCAGGCTCCACTTGCGCCCGGTCGGGAAGCCCGCCCCCCCCATGCCGCGCAGTCCGGCCGCTTCGAGTCGCTCGACCGGCTCGCTCCGGGAGCCGGCCTCCACCACGTTCCGGAGTACCGAGAAAGGAGCGAGTCCGCCGTCGCCGTAGGGGTCCGCCTCGGGCCAACGCCGGACGGGGCGCGGGATCGCGTCGGTCGCGTGCTCCGCGACGGCGGCCAGGACGGCATCCTCGTCCCGTGCGTCGAGCACTCGATCTCCCAGAGCCGCTGCCGGCGCGCTGTCGCAGCGACCGAGGCAGGACACCTCGTGAACCTCGAAGGGCGGCGCGCCCTCGCCGCCCGCCCCCCGCGCCTGCGAGAGCGCGCGCAGCTTCCGACAGGCGGACTCGCCGCCCGCGAGCCGGCACGAGAGGTCGCGACAGACTTCGACGATCGGACCGGCCGGGGGCTGTCGGCGGAAGTGGGTATAGAAGCTGGAGACGCTCTCGATCCGGTGGAGCGGAACCCGGAGTTCGGCCGCCAGCGCTTCGAGACGGTCCGGCGGCAGCCAGTCCACCTCTTCCTGGAGGCGGAGCAACGCGCGGACGATGCCATGCGGTTCGGGGCTCAACGAGAAGACTCCGGATGCGCACGAGGCGCGTTCGACCCGCTCAGTCTAACCCATCGATCCGCGGGGTTGAGCGAATCGCGACGGCGATGCGAGATGGGTTCACGTGGCCCGCACGACCGCGCGGAACGCCCTACCGTGTCGCCGCCATGGAAAAAGCAGGAACCGACGACGCGCTCTTCGAACGCACCGGCACCGAGACCCGGGACGACGCCGAGACGCTCGAGATCACGTGCCGGCCCTACGCGGGCGGCCCGTGGAATCCGGACCACCAGCACGGCGGCGCCGTGTCCGCGCTCGTAGCCTATGCGGTCGATCGGATGCCGAGCCCCGTCCCGATGCGCGTCGCACGCTTCACCCTCGACATGTTCCGAGGCGTGCCGCTCACCCCTCTCCGAGTGGAGACCCGGGTGACGCGCGGCGGGCGCCGGATCCAGGGCCTCGAGACGACGATCTACGACGGGGACACGCCGGTCACCCGCGCGACCGCCCTGCGCGTGCGCACGACCGACGGCCTCGGCGAGCTGGAAGCGGCCCCCGCCTCGGCGCCCGATCTCGGCGCGCCCCCCGAGACCGTGCCCGAGTTCGAGATGCGAAGCGGCTTTGCTCAGATCCCACCCTTCGTGCAGGCCTGCGACCTCGTCCCGGGCCGCGCCAGGATCTGCGGCGAGCCCTCGATTACCTGGGCGCGGCTGCGCTGCAGGGTCGTCGCGGACGAGGAGGCGAGCCCGATCGTTCGCCTCGCGGCCGTCTGCGACTTCGCGAGCGGAACGGGCAACGTCATGGACTACACGAAGTACTCGGCGATCAATCCGGATCTCTCCACGTCCATCCTGCGCGCGCCACGATCCGACTGGATCGGGATCCGCGGCGTCACCACCCGCTCCCCCGACGGCATCGGCCAGAGCACCGCCTCGATCCACGACGCCGAGGGCCCGATCGCCCGCGTGAACGCGACGCTCCTGCTCGACCGGCGATAGCGGCCCTCCCTCGAGACCGCCGGCCCGGATCGCGGCGCGGGGGCAGGAAGGGGACGGGCGCTAGAACCGGAAGCGGGCGAGCAGGCCGAAGTCGTGCTTTCCGAGATCGAGGACGGGGACGATGATGACGTCCTCGTCGAAGCGATCGGTGACGACATAGGCGATCACGTTGGCCATCGCCGCGCCGGCGACGACGTCATACCAGTAATGCCGATCCGCCTCGACACGGCTGTAGCCCACCACCGCGGCGGCCGCGTAGGTCGGCAACCCCCATTTCCAGCCGTACCGGTAGTGGACGTAGGACGCGCCGGCGAAGGCCGCCGCCGTGTGACCCGACGGAAACGAGCGGGCGCCTCCGTCCGGACGCTCCGTATCGGCCGCGTACTTCACGCCCTGGACGACGCCGAGCGTGAGACCGGTTCCGACGACGAGCTGGAGCGTTCCGTCGTAGTCCTTCTTCACGAGGGAAGCGACGCCGGCCAGACCGGGGATCGCGACCTGCGCGATGTCGCCGTAGAGTTCGAGGCCGCTCTTCGCCGACGCCGGCGCGGGCCCGATCAGGCAGGCGAGCACGACGAGTAACGCCGCCCGCCGACGGCCGCCGAGGCGCATCAGAAGCCCAAGCGGAATCCCAGCCCCACCAGGTCGACGGTCTGGGTGAAGAACTGGCCGTCGGGGGACTGGCCGTGATAGAAGCGCGCGAAGAACTCCATGTGGCGCACGTCGCGCGGGTGCTTCGCGAGCCGCAGGCCTGCGAGGACGGCGACCTCCGGAATCCAGTCGTTCTCCTGCCGCAGCTGCAGGTCCGTGGCGAAGATCGGCGTGAGCAGGTCCTTGGCGAAGGAGACCGGACTGGTGAGCTCGAACCCCCACTGCGTGAGGACCGGGTCGTAGTCGGGCGTCGCGTTCAGATAGATCCCGCCACCGCCGTAGAGCCGCAGCCACTCCTTTGCGTCGTACGAAACGAGCACGTCGATCACCTCGTAGGACACGCTCTGTCGGACCAGGCCGTTCTCGAGCAGCCACTCGTCGCCGAGGTGGGAGCTCGCGTGCGAGATCCGCGCCTGCGTCGTGACGTGCTCGCCGCGGTGCGCCAGGGTGAAGCCGACGAAGTAGTCCTCGTTGCCTAGGTCGAAGGACTGCGCCGTCATGTCGAAGATCGCGTCGATCATCGCCTGGAGACCGAACTCCCAGCGTCCCCAGTCGTACTCCGGGCTCTGCACGAAGGCGAAGCTCTCGCCGAAGCTCACCTGGGCGACGCGGTTGAAGTCGTCGGTGCCGAGGCGCCACTGGTGGGAGGCCGAGAAGCGGGGCCAGCGGAGATCCGCGACCAGCGGGTCGAAGAACTCGTCCGCGGGGAAGAGCGTGTACTCGTCCGCCGGTTCCGCGGGAGACGCGTCCGGCGGTTCCGCAGCGGCGACGCAGGGAACGGCGAGGAGGAGGGAGAAGAGAAGGAGGCGGGCTGGACGACGGGGCGCGATCACGAGGTCCAGGTTTACCTCAGTCGACGTCGTCGGCGTAGTAGTAGACGCCCCATTGTCCCGAGGTTTCGGAGACCGAGAGCTTCAGCTTCTCGATCTGGGTCTTGCCGAAACGCTCTCCGATCCGTCGGACGAGTTCGCGGCCGATCCAGGTCGAGAGGTTCTCCGCCGACGTGTTGTTGATCGGCAGCACGATGATCTCGTCGGTCGGCGCGAGGTAGTGGGCGTCCCGGTAGACGACCTCGGTGTGGCCGTCGTCCCGTTCGTCGATCTTGAGCTCCGGATGCTCCCCGGGCAGCAGCCAGTGCTCGTCGAGGTGGTCGCAGAGCTCGCGGATCACCGGCTTCACGAGGATGAAGTCGATCACGATCCCCTTGTCGGTCAGCTGGCCTTCGATCTCGGCGTCGACGTGGTAGTTGTGTCCATGGAGTCGCTCCTTGGACCCGTCGGGGAAGATGAGGAAGTGCGCACAGGAGAACTTGAAGTACTCCTTGTGCATGTGGATCGCCCAGTTTTCGGTCGGCATCGGGTCAGTATAACCCCCGCCGCGGCCACCGACTCGACGACGCCTTGACCCGGCGCGTCTCGAAACGGACAGTCTCGCCCATGCCGCTCGAAGCCGATTCCTACGTCCCCCGCATCCTGGGCGTCTTGAACCTCTCGCCCGAGTCGATGGTCCAGGAGTCGATCGCCGAGGGCGACGCGGCGGTCGCCGAGCGGGCCGGCCGTCTGGCGGGGACGGGCGCCGACTGGATCGATCTCGGCGGGCGCTCGATCACGCCGGACGCGCCGACGGTCAGCGACGAGACGGAGCAGGCCCGCCTCCGTCCCGCCCTCGCCCTGCTGAAGACCCCCGATTCCGAACATTTCCGCGACCGCGTCTCCGTCGACACCTGGAGCCCGGCGACGGCGCGCTTCGCCCTGGAGCACGGCGCCGACGGCGTGAACTACACCGGCGGCCCGCTGCCGGGAGAGATGCTCGATGCGGTCGCCGCGAGGGGCGCCACCCTCTTCGTGACCTTCATGCCCTACGCCGATGCCTACGCGATGCGCGAGGCGAAGCCGGCGCCGGTGGGGCTCCAGGCCGTGCTGGACCACCTCGGCCCGAAGGTCGAAGCGGCCCGCGCCGCAGGCGTCGAGGAGCTCGTCCTCGACCCGAACCTGGGCATCATCCACCCGACCACCGACGACCATCAGAAGATCCACCAGCAGCTCGGGATCATCTGGAACCTCGACGCGCTGCGGTCGCTCGGCTGCCCGATCCTGCTCTATGCGGCCCGCAAGCCCGAACGGCTGGCGCGGATCATGACCGCCTCGGCGTGCCTGCACGCCCGCGCCGACTACATCCGGACCCACACCCCGGAGATGATCTGGCGGCTGCACGGCGCCGGCACGGGAGCGGCGACGACATGACGCCGCCGCCTTCGCGCCGACCCGACCTCGAAGGCCGCGTCGCCCTCGTGACCGGCGCCGCCCGGCGGACGGGGCGCGCCCTGGCCCTCGCGCTGGCGGAGGCCGGCGCCGACGTGATCGTCCACTACCACCGCAGCCGGACGGAGGCGGAGGAAGTCGTCCGCGCGATCGAAGGGCTCGGCCGGCGGGGCCACCCCGTTTCCTTCGACCTGGCCGACCCGTCGGCGGTGGAGGCGGGGATCCAGGACGCGGTCGAGCAGGCCGGCGGCCTCGACATCCTGGTCAACAACGTCGGTACGATCGTCTGGAAGCGCCTCGACGCACTCACGCCGGAGGACTGGAAGGCGTGCCTCGACGGCACCCTGCTCGCCACGCTCCACGCGAGCCAGGCCGCCCTCCCCGCCCTGCGTGCGAGCGGACGCGGCCGGATCGTCAACATCCTCGATGCCGACGCGGACGCGACGGACCCGGTCCCCTTCGCAACCGCCTACAAGATCGGCAAGCGCGCGACCTTCACGCTGACCAAGACGCTGGCGGTCGTCGAGGCGGAGCATGGCGTGACGGTGAACGCCGTTTCCCCGGGCACCCTCGAGGACTCGGTCGAGAAGCCGGATCTCGAGCGGATCCCGGCCGGTCGCTACGGGACCTACGAAGACGTGGCGAATGCCGTGCTCCACCTCGCGAGCGACGCTGCGGCCTACGTCACCGGGACCCAGGTGAAGGTCTCGGGGGGCTACCTGATCTAGCTCGACGCGAGGCAGCGCGGGCGAGTGGTCGGGGTGGTGGGATTTGAACCCACGACGCTGAACCCCCAAAGTTCAGGCTCTACCACTGAGCTACACCCCGACGGCCCGGTCAGTCTACCGGATCGACGGAAGCCCTCGCGCGCCGCGATCGGCCGTCGTCAGGACTGCCCGCCGGATGGGGCGAAGGGGCCGGTCGCGAGCCACTGGAGCAGATCCCGCAGCGCGTGCTGGTTGATCTCGTGGCCCATCGGATACTCGCCCCAGGCCGGCTCGATCCCGAGGCCCTTGAGCTTCTCGAGGGATTCGCGGCCGTTGTCGATCGCGACCATCGGATCCTCGGTCCCGTGGATGAGGAGCGTCGCCAGCTTCGCGCGCGCCTCGTCGTCCTGGAGGCCCTGCAGGATCAGGTCCGGGAGCCAGGTCGAGAGCGCGACCAGCGCGCTGAACCGCTCGGGCCGACCCAGGGCCAAGTCGTAGGCCATGACGCCCCCCTGGCTGAAGCCCATCACGACGAAGCGGTTCGGATCGATGGGGTACTGCTCGAGGGCATCCTCGACGAAGCCCTCCAGGATTCCGCGGGCCCCGACCAGGGCCGTCGGGTCGATCTCTCCGCCCCCCGACAGCGGGAACCACGCGTAGGCGCGCTGGCCCGGCTGGGGCTCGAGGACGATCGGGCCCTGCGGGCACAGGAACATCACTTCGTCCCCCGGAACGATCTGGGAGACCAGCGGCGCGATCCCGAGCAGGTCGTGGGCGCTGGCACCGAAGCCGTGGAGCGCGAGGATCGTCGGGAAGGGGCCCGGCCCGGCGGGGATGTGGGCGGTGTGCATGAGCTCCATGGAGCCGATTCTTCCTTCGCGCTTGGCCGGATTTTGGCCAGCTGGCCAAGCCTCGCCCCCCTCCACGCACCCGAGCGAAGGAACTTCGAAGCCGTGCGCGGCGGAGGGTACAGGGCTTTCTGCCCCGTGCTATCCCTGCGGCCCGCTGGCGCGCCCCGCCGGCCGAACATCCAGGAACGACACCATGAGCGACACCAAGAAAAGCCTCTTCCAGAAGGTCTGGGACGCGCACACCGTCCGCGAGCTGCCCTCCGGCCAGACCCAGCTCTTCATCGGCACCCACCTGATCCACGAGGTCACGAGCCCGCAGGCCTTCGCGATGATCCGCGAGCTCGGCGTCCCCGTGCGCTTCCCGAACCGGACCTTCGCGACGGTGGATCACATCATCCCGACCGACGACCAGAGCCGTCCCTTCTCGGACGAGCTGGCCGAGGCGATGATGACCGAGATCGAGCGCAACTGTCGCGATCACGGCATCCAGTTCTTCGGCCCCGAGTCCGGCGCCCAGGGCATCGTCCACGTGATCGGGCCCGAGCTCGGCCTCACCCAGCCCGGCATGACCATCGCCTGCGGCGACTCGCATACCGCGACCCACGGCGCCTTCGGCGCGATCGCCTTCGGGATCGGTACGAGTCAGGTCCGCGACCTGCTCGCGACCCAGACGATGGCGATGGCGCCCCTCAAGGTCCGGCGCGTCGAGGTCACGGGAGAACTCAAGCCCGGCGTCTTCGCGAAGGACGTGATCCTGGCGATCATCCGCGAGCTCGGCGTGAACGGCGGCGTCGGTTACGCCTACGAGTACGCGGGTGAAGTCTTCGACCGGATGACCATGGAAGAGCGGATGACCGTCTGCAACATGGCGATCGAGGGCGGCGCGCGCTGCGGCTACGTGAACCCCGACCAGACGACGATCGACTACATCCGCGGCCGACGTTTCGCGCCGTCCGAGGACGAGTTCGACGCCAAGGCCGAGGAGTGGCTCGCGCTCGCCTCCGACGAGGGCTGCCACTACGACGACGTCGTCACGATCGACGGCTCGATGATCGAGCCCTCGGTCACCTGGGGCATCCATCCCGGCCACAACCTGGGCGTGACGGAGTCGATCCCGGGCCCGAACGAGGTCGAGGACGACGAACGCGCCGGCGTCGAGGAAGCCCTCGAGTACATGGACTTCGCCGCGGGCGCGCCCATCTCCGGAATTCCGATCGACGTCGCCTTCATCGGCTCCTGCACCAACGGCCGGATCTCCGACCTGCGCGAAGCCGCCAAGGTCGCGAAGACGGGCAAGGTCAAGGACGGCGTGCGTGCGCTCGTCGTGCCGGGCTCGATCGCGGTCCAGAAGCAGGCGGAAGAGGAAGGGCTGCCCGAGATCTTCACCGCCGCCGGGTTCCAGTGGCGCGAGCCGGGCTGCTCGATGTGCCTCGCGATGAACCCCGACAAGCTCCAGGGCCGCGAGGTCTGCGCCTCCTCCTCCAACCGCAACTTCAAGGGCCGCCAGGGCTCGCCCTCCGGACGCACGCTCCTGATGTCCCCCGCCATGGTCGCCGCCGCGGCGATCGCGGGCGAGGTCGTCGACGTCCGCACCGTGTCCACGGAAGACTGAGCGCCGCGCGCGAAGCAAGAGAGAAGAACCATGAGCAACGACACCCTGATCAAGATCGAACGCGTCGAGGGACGCGGCTGCGTCGTCCGCGGCGACGACGTCGACACGGACCGGATCATCCCGGCCCGCTTCATGAAGGAAGTCACCTTCGACACGATGGGCGAGCACGCCTTCGAGGACGCCCGCAAGGACGCCAAGGGCGAGCACCCGCTCGATCAGGAACGCTTCCAGGGATCCTCGATCCTCGTGGTCGGTCAGAACTTCGGCTGCGGCTCGAGCCGCGAGCACGCGCCCCAGGCGCTCATGCGCTTCGGGTTCAACGCCTTCATCGGCGGCAGCTTCGCCGAGATCTTCTTCGGCAACTGCACGGCCCTCGGCCTGCCCTGCGTAACGCTCTCGTCCGAGGACCTGTCGACGGTCATGGACTCGATCGAGCTCGACCCGGCGCAGAACGTCGAGATCGACGTGCAGGCGAGCAAGGTCCGCTGCCGCGCGGGCGAGTTCGACGCCGGGATCCCCGCCGGCACGCGCAAGATGCTCCTCGAGGGCTCCTGGGACGCGACGCGGGTGCTGCTCGACGCGGGCGACCTGATCGAGCAGACGGCGGAGCGGCTTCCCTACGTGGAGCTTCCGGCCTAGCGACCGTGGGGCCTACTTCCCGATGAAGTCGGGATCCCGCTTCTCGACGAACGCCGTCGTCCCTTCGACGCGGTCCTCGCTCGCGAACGAGAGCCCGAAGGCGCGCTGTTCGAGCGCGTGCGCGAGGCGCACGTCCGCGTCCTGGCCCTGCTGCATGACCTCCTTCGCGAGGCGCGTCGCGACGGGACCGCGCGACGCGATCCGCTCGCCGGCCGCGATCGCCGCGGGCAGGAGCGCTTCGGGCTCGAAGACCCGGTTCACGAGGCGGATCTGCGCGGCCTCCGCCGCGGAGATCGGATCCGCGACGAGGACCAGCTCCTTCGCCCACGCGAGGCCGACGCGCCGCACCAGGCGACTGGTCCCACCGAATCCCGGGATCAGGCCGAGACCCGTCTCGGGCTGACCGATCTTCGCCTTCGTCGACGCGTAGATGAAGTCGCAGCAGAGGGCGAGCTCGCACCCCCCGCCGAGCGCGAATCCGTTGACCGCCGCGATCGTGGGAATCGGCAGCTCCTCGAGCCGGCCGAAGGTCCGATGGGCGCGCGTCGAGAAGGCCTCGGCTTCGAGCGGCGTCATGTCCTTCATCTCGGTGATGTCGGCCCCCGCCACGAACGCCCGCCCCGCTCCGGTCACGACGACCGCCTGAATGGCGCCGTCGGCCTCGATCGCGTCGATCGTCGTGCCGACCGCGTCGATCACCTGACGGTTCAGCGCATTCAGCGCCTCGGGCCGGTCGATCGTGACGATCGCGACCGCACCCTGCTTCTCGAGTCGAACGACGTCCGCCATGGAGCTGATCCTCCTCGGTCGCCTCCGTCGAGCGAAGGGCGGCCGGAATCCGTGGACGCGGGAGGGTATCGCGTCGACTGACGGTTTCCGGCCCGGAAATCCAACCCCCGGCCAGCATGATACCGTCGCGGCGTTCCCACGAGAACCTCCCTCCGAAAGGAAGCACGATGGCCGCAGCCTCTCCCATCATCAGCCTCGTCGCGGCCGGCCTGCTGGTGGTCGGCATCCTCATGGCAAACCTGGGCCTCGCGACGCCCATGCAGGGCTTCCAGACATACGTCGCGGGCGGCCTCCTCGGCGGACTCTTCGCGACCGTCATCGCGCTGATCGGACTCTTCCTGACCCGGGGCGGCAAGGATCCCGAGGGCCGGATGAAGGCCCTGATCGGACTGATGATCGCGCTCGCCCTGCCGCTCGCGGTGCTCGGTCCGGCGATGCTGGTCGGCGGCGACCTTCCGCCGATCAACGACATCACCACGGATCTCGAGGATCCGCCGGTCTTCGCCGACCCGAGCCTCGTTCCCGACTATCGCAACCGGGACATGAGCTACCCCGCGGACTTCGTCCCTCAGGTGCGTAGCGCCTATCCCGACCTCACCCCGCTTCGCCTCGAGAGTACGCCCGAAGCCGCCTTCGAACGCGCCGTCGCCGCGGCGGAATCCCTCGGCTGGCAGATCGCTGCGAAGAATGCCGCCGCGGGCGCGCTCTACGCCCGCGACGAGACCGGCATCTTCCGCTTCGTGGACGACGTGGTCGTCCGCGTTCGCCCCGACGGCGAAGGCGCGAAGATCGACGTCCGCTCGAAGTCCCGCGACGGCCAGGGCGACCTCGGCGCCAACGCCACGCGCATCCGCGCCCTGCTCGCGGCGATCGAGGGATAGACCGGGGCCGCCGTCAGCCGGCGGATGTCGCGCGACCCGACTTCGGCCGCGAGCCCCCCTCGCCGAGCGCCCACAGGCGACGGACTAGTCCGGCTCGACGTCCAGCACCGCGCACAGCCGCACGATCGCGATCATCGCGTCGACGGTCTGGGACGTGCGCGTCTCGGGCCCGCCGAGCGACAGCTCGGCGAAGCCACCGTCGCCGGCCTGCTCCTCCATCAATCGTTCGAGGAGCTCGACGATGTCGAAGGTCGCGCCGGGCATCGCCTGCGCGTCGCAGGTCAGCAGCACGCGAAGCGTGGACACCGCATCGAGATGGCGGCTGCGGAACCCCTTCTCGAGCGCCCGGCCACACCACTGGAGCGCCTGGTCGGCTTCCTCGTCCGGCACGTTCGTATAGAAGTGCGCGTAGGCGAGCAGCGCCGCGTAGCCATCGTGCTCGACCGCATCGGGGGAGAAGCGTTCGGCGAGGAACGCGCCGGCCGCTTCGAGCGGCGCGATCTTCGAGACCGGCGTCCGGCCGAGGATCCCCGCGATCATCCCGGTGAAGAAGACGTCCGCCTCCGCCTGGGCGGCGAGATCGCTCGAAACGGGGAGTCGATAGGCGCCGTCCTCGGACTGGTGTGCCTCGAGGAAGCGCACCGCGGGCTCGACCCAGTCCGCCTGGAGGGCGCGGGCGTCGCCGGCGACGAGCATCCCCTCGAGCGTCCCGAGGACCGCGACGGTGTCCTCGTCGAGCGCCGCCGGGTCGAGCGGCGGAAAGCCGACCTCGCCGCCGGAGATCAGCGTCCCGAGCGGCAGGCTCCCGTCCGGCCGCGCCGTCTCCCCGAGCTTGCGCGCGAGGTCCGCCGCCGGACGCGCCTGGCAGAGGACCTGGGCACGAAGGAGCGCCCACGCGTCCGGCTGGGTCTCGAGGAAGCGATAGGCGCGCTCGAGGGCGTCGGCCGCGCGATGGCGAAGGGCCTCGATGAACGCGGCGTCGTCGTCGCCGCTTCCGCCGCCTCCGGTGTCCAGGATCACGATGCTCACGCGCGGGAAAGTAGTCGGCCCGGGCCTCGGGCGCCGCCGGGCCGGCACGCAAACGGCTAAGCTCCGCTGCGACGCCATGACGACCCACCCCCCGGACTCCGATCGCCCGAAGAACCGCCTCGGCCAGGAGACGAGCGCCTACCTCCGCCAGCACCAGTACAACCCGGTCGACTGGGTGCCCTGGGGCGAGGAGGCCCTGGCTCGCGCGAAGGCCGAGGACAAGCCGCTGCTCGTATCGATCGGCTACAGCGCCTGCCACTGGTGCCACGTGATGGAGCGGGAGTCCTTCGAGAGCCCGGAGATCGCGGCGCGGATGAACGAGGCGTTCGTGTGCATCAAGGTCGACCGCGAGGAACGCCCGGACGTCGACCAGATCTACATGGACGCGTCGCTCAAGCTGAACGGCCAGGGAGGCTGGCCGCTGAACGCGTTCTGCACCCCGGACGGCCGCCCCTTCTACGTGGGGACGTATTTCCCGCCGGAGCCGCGGGGCAGCATGCCGGGCTTCCCCGACGTGATCGACTCGCTCTCCCGCGCCTGGCGGGAGCAGCGGGCGCAGATCGAGGAGAACGCGGGCACGATCGCAGAGGCCCTCGTCGCCCGCCCCGAAGGCCAGGCCCAGGGGACGATCGGCGCGGAGAACGTCACCGAGGCCGCGCGACAGATCATGCGCGTCGCCGATCTCCGCCACGGCGGCTTCGGCCAGGCCCCGAAGTTCCCGACGCCGACGAACCTCGAGTTCCTGACGGCGGCCCTCGACTTCGTCCCCGAGGAGGAGGCCCGCAGCACGGCCCAGTTCCTCGCGCTCACCGCCCGCGAGATGTCGCGCCGCGGCCTCTTCGACCACCTCGGCGGCGGCTTCCACCGCTACTGCGTCGACGGCAGCTGGACGATCCCGCACTTCGAGAAGATGCTCTACGACCAGGGACAGCTCCTCTCCTTCTACGCCGAGCTCGCACGGCGCGCCCACGAGCCGGGGGACCTGCTCTGGCCGGTGACCGAGACGGTCGAGTACCTGCGTCGTGAGATGCGCGCGGAGAGTGGCGCCTACTACGCGAGCCAGGATGCCGACAGCGAGGGAGAGGAAGGCCGGTACTTCGTCTGGACCCCGGGACACATCGCGAACCTGCTCGGCGACGATGCGGACCCGTTCTGCACGACCTACGGCGTCCGCCTCGCCGGCAACTTCGAGAACGGCACGACGCACCTCGTCGACGAAGCCCGTGCCCCGCGCGAAGAGCTCGCGGCGGCCCGCGCGACGCTGCTCGCGGCCCGCCAGGAGCGCGTCCCGCCGGACACGGACCGCAAGCACGTCGCCGCCTGGAACGGCTACGCGATCTCCGGGCTCGCCCGGGCCGCTTCGACGATCGGCGACGGCCCGATGCTCGTGGACGCCGTCGCCGCGGCGGAGTTCGTCTTCGCGGAGATGGTCGACGCCGAGGGACGGCTGCTGCGCGTCCACAACGAAGGCCGCGCCCACGGAAAGGGCTTCCTCGACGACTACGCCGCGATGCTCGGTGCCTGTCTCGACCTCCAGCGGGCGGGGGGCGGCCCCGCGTGGCTCGCGCGCGCCCGCGACCTGGCCGACCAGATCGTCTCCCGATTCGCCGATGCCTCGAGCGGAGCGCTCTACCTGACGGATCGCGACGCCGGCGACCTGATCCATCGGCCGCGCTCGGATCACGACGGCGCGACGCCGGATGCCTCGGGCCTCGCGCTGCTCGGACTGACGCGGCTCTCCGCGCTGGCGGACGACGCCGATCTCGACGGGTTCGTCACGCGCGCGATCGAAGAGCAGGCGCTGCTCCTCGAGAAGGCGCCCCAGGCCTTCCCGACCCTGCTTCGCGCCGTCGCCCTGCGCGCGCGGGGCACGTCCGTCGCCGTGATCGTCGGACGGGAGGACGATCCCGGAACCGCTGCGCTCGCCGAGCGCGCCCGTCGCGTGCTCCGTCCGGAAGACGCGATTCTCGTCGCCGCGCCCGGCGAGGCCGCGCCCGACGGCGTGTCTCCGGACTGGCTGGCGGGCCGCGACGCGATCGACGGGCGGGCGACCGCCTACGTCTGCCTGGGGACCCGATGTTCACTCCCGGTCCAGCAACCCGCCGAGCTCGTCGCCGAGCTCGTGCCGGGCCAGGCCTGACCCCGCGGCCCGGCGCCGCGCAACGACAGGGCTCCGATGTCCGATCCGACTCCGAAGAAACGCGACGCCGCGAACTACGGCACCGGCCACGACGATGGCCTCGAGCCCCTCGTCCCCCTCGACGTGGGCAAGCTCGACAGCGTGGATGCCCTCGTCTCGGCGATGGCGAACACGGCCTTCGGCGGGCGTCGGCTCGGCGAGGCGGCCGATGCCCTCGAGGCGATGGTGCGTGACCCGTCCTGCTTCCGGGTCGTCACGATCTCCGGCGCGATGACGATCGCCAAGCAGGGGCTCGTGCTATGCGAGATGATCGAGCGCGGCTGGGTCCAGGCCGTCGTCGCCACCGGCGCGCTCATGACCCACGGCTTCGTCGAAGGCGCGGGCATGCTCCACTTCAAGCACCGCGCGTCGATGCGCGACGAAGAGCTCTTCGAGAAGGGCTACAACCGCGTCTACGACACGATCGAGCTCGAGAAGAACCTCGACGACGCCGAGGCGCTGCTCGACGCGGTGCTCGGCGAAATCGAGCCCGGCGCCACGATCTGCAGCCACGACCTGCTCGCCCGCGTGGGCCACATGCTCGACCGGAACGACGTCGGCCGCGCGATCCTCCGGAGCGCCGTCCGCCACGAGGTCCCGATCTACGTCCCGGCGTTCACCGACTCCGAGCTCGGCCTCGACTTCGCGATCCACAATCGTCGGCGGCGCGAGGCGGGCGAGGCCCCCTTCGCCTACGACCCCTTCCTCGACCTCGAGGACTTCGCGGACCGCGTCCGCGCGAGCGAGACCCTCGGCATCTTCACGATCGGCGGCGGCGTCCCGCGCAACTGGGCGCAGCAGGTGGCTCCCTATCTCGAGATCACCGCCGACCGCCTCGGAACGGGAGAGCCGGTCAAGCGGTACAAGTACGCCGTCCGCATCTGCCCCGAGCCGGAACACTGGGGCGGCCTCTCGGGCTGCACCTACACAGAGGGCGTGTCCTGGGGCAAATTCGTCCCGGAGAGCGAGGGCGGCCGCCAGGTCGAGGTCCACGCGGACGCGACGATCGCGTGGCCCGTGATCGTGCGGGCGGTGATCGAGCGGCTCGAGCGCGCATGAGCCCGGCGGACACGTCGACCATGCACGCGGCGGTGGTCGGCGACGACCTGCGCATCGGCCTGCAGACGGTCGCGCGCCCCGCGTGCGGCCCGGGCACGATCCGCGTCGCCGTCGACGCCTGCGGTCTCTGCGGCAGCGACCTCCACTTCCATCAAGCGAAGTCGTGGGCGGCCGGACTGATCCCCGGACACGAGATCACGGGGCGCATCGACGCGATCGGCGACGGCCCGCCGCCGCTGGTCGAGGAGCGCGGCCTCCGGGTCGGACAGCGCGTCGTCGTCGAGCCCCTCGAGAGCTGTGGCCGCTGCGAGTTCTGTCGCGCAGGGCGTGACTCGATCTGCCCCACCCTCGCCCTCGCCGGCGTCTCGCGAGCGGGCGGGTTCGCCGAATCGATCGTGCTCCCCGCGATTCGCATCCACCCCGTCGCCGACGATCTCGATCCGGCGGTCGCCGCGCTCGCGGAGCCCCTCGCCGTCGCGCTCCACGGGCTCGCTCGCGGGGGGTTCTCGCCGGAGGATCGGGTGCTCGTCCTCGGCGGCGGCCCGATCGGCGTGCTGACCGCCTACGCGGCCCGGCGCGCGGGCGCGCGCGACGTCGTCGTCCGGGCCCGGTATCCCCACCAGCAGGAACTCGTCCGTCAGGTCGCCGGCGCCGAAGCCCGCACGGCGGACGTCGAGGTCGAACGGGATGGCCTCGGCTCCGCCTTCGACCTCGTCGTCGAGACCGTGGGCGGCGCGAGCGAGACCCTCGTGGAAGCCGCCCGCGCAGCGCGGCCCGGTGGGCGTGTCGCGATCCTCGGGCTCTTCGATCCGTCCCCGCCCCTCGTCCCCCTCGACGCGCTGGTGAAGGAGCTCACGTTCCACTGGTCGAACTGCTACTGCCGCCACGTCGAGCGGACAGACGTACCCGAAACGTCGGATTTCTCCGAGGCGGCCCGCCTCCTCGACGAGGATCGCGAGCGACTCGCCCGACTCGTGACCCATCGCGTCCCGCTCGACGCCATCGGCGAGGCGTTCGAGACGGCCGGTGACAAGCGCCGCGGTGTCGGGAAGCTCTGCGTGGTACGCTCGGAGCGCTAGCGAGCTGTGGGGGAAGAGCTGATGAGCGCGAGCACACGCATCCTGATCGTCGACGACGAACCGACCTACCGGGAGTACCTCGAACGGTTCCTCAAGCGGGACGGGCTCGACGTACGCACGGCCGAGACCGGCTCCGAAGCGATCGAGCTGGCCCGCGAGTTCGCCCCCGACATCCTGCTCGCCGACTGGATGCTGCGCTGCGAGATGCACGGCATCGAGGTCGGCGAGGCCCTCCGCGCCCAGCGCCCGGAAGTGCGCATCCTGCTGATGACCGGCTTCCCGACCGCCGACCTCGAGGCCGAAGCGGCGCGGGTCGGGATCGACGGCTTCCTCGAAAAGCCCTTCGCGCTCGAGGACCTCTCCCGCGCGATCGAGAGCGCGCTCCCGAACTGATCGAGAGGGCGCTCCCGAACCAGACGCGGCTAGCTCGCGCTCTCGAAGAGCGCGGGATCCGGCGTGTCGGCGAGCTCGAGGGCCTCGTTCCGCTCGAGGACGCGATCGAAGTCCCAGGGACTCTGGGCCAGGAGTGCCCAGTTGTCGTCGCGGTCCCTCACGACGCGGATCCGTTCCGAGTAACGGAAGTCCTCCGGATCGAAGCCCGCCTGCGGCCAGCGCGCGAGGGTGTAGGGCAGGTTCGAGAGCTTGAGGTCGACGCCGTACTCGGTCTTCAGGCGGTGCTTCATCACGTCGAACTGGAGCGGTCCCATGGCACCGAGGATCCAGCTCGCGGAGCCGCCTTCCGGGTCCCGGAAGAGCTGGACGACGCCTTCGTGGACGAGCTGCTCGATCCCCTTCTCCAGGCTCTTCCGCTTCTCGACCCCCGCCACCTCGACGCGCATGTAGGACTCGGGCGCGAAGATCGGGATGCCGGCATAGGCGATGTCCTTCTCGTCGGCGAGAGTGTCCCCGATCCGGAAGAGTCCCGGGTCGAAGAGACCCACGACGTCGCCGGCGAAGGCCTCTTCGATCTCGGCGCGGTCCTTGCCCATCAGCAGCGTCGAGTTCGCGAGCCGGATCGGCTTGCCGGTCCGGACGTGCTGGGTCTGCAAGCCCTTCTGGAAGCGGCCCGAACAGATGCGCACGAAGGCGACGCGGTCGCGGTGATCCGGGTCCATGTTCGCCTGGATCTTGAAGACGAAGGCCGAGAAGGGGCGCTCGATCGGGTCGATGCCCTCGCCGCCCGAAAGGCGGGGAACGGGCCCGGGCGCCATCTCCAGGTAGCGCTGCAGGAAGGGGTGGACCCCGAAGTTGGTGAGCGCGCTCCCGAAGAACATCGGCGTCTGGTCGCCGCGCGCGACGGCCTCGGGATCGAGCTCCGCGCCGGCCCCTTCGAGCAGCTCGAGCCCCTCGACGACCTCGTCGGCGAACGGGCCCATCGCCTCGCGCACGGCCTCGTCGTCCGGCTCGCCCTCGATCACGTTCTCGTCGACGCGGTGCGTTCCGTGATCCCCGCCCGAGAAGGTCACGAGCTTTCGCTCGAGCAAGTCGTAGATCCCGCGGAAGTCGCTGCCGGCGCCGACCGGCCAGTTCGCCGGGACGACGTCCATGCCGAGCACCTCCTCGATCTCGTCCATGATCTCGAGGGGGTCGCGGCCGTGGCGATCCATCTTGTTCACGAAGGTGAAGATCGGGATCTTGCGCAGCCGGCAGACCTCGCAGAGCTTCCGCGTCTGGGGCTCCACGCCGCGCGCTGCGTCGATCAGCATGACGGCGCTGTCCGCTGCCATCAGCGTCCGGTAGGTGTCCTCGCTGAAGTCGCGGTGGCCCGGGGTGTCGAGGATGTTGACCCGGTGGCCCTCGAACTCGAAGTGGAGCACGGAGCTCGACACGGAGATGCCGCGCTGCTTCTCGAGCTCGAGCCAGTCGCTCGTCGCGTGACGGTCGGCCTTCTGCGCGCGGACGGCGCCCGCCTCGCGGACGGCCCCGCCGTAGAGGAGGAGCTTCTCCGTCAGCGTGGTCTTGCCCGCGTCGGGATGGGAGATGATCGCGAACGTGCGCCGTCGCGCGATCTCACGCTTGATCTCGTCGGGGCTTCGTTCGGTGGGCACGAGGGCTCGTCCAGCGAAGGCGTGCACGCCTCCGCGGTCAGTCGCGCGGAGCGCGGGCGGGGTTCAGGAACTCGGAAAGCGGGCGGAGCGCGAGCGGGGTTCAGGCACTCGGAAAGCGGCCGGGGATCAGGTGCGGGACGCCTGGAAGATCGCCTCGATCGACTGATCGAGGGTCGCGTCGAATTCGTCGTCGCTCTGCTGGGCCGACAGGCCCTCGGTCAGCGCGCGGGAGAAGCTCGCGACCATGCCCGTGTTCCGGGTGAGGCGCCGGTTCGCCTCCTCGCGCGTGTAGCCGCCCGAGAGCGCCACGACGCGCACGATTCGATCGTGGGCGATGTGCTTCGAGTAGAGGTTCGTCTCTTCCGGGAGCGTGAGCTTGAGCATCACGTTCTGGTCCCCGAGCGCGTCGAGCTGGGACAGGAGCTCGCCGGAGAGGATCGCCTCGGCCTCGGCCTTGTCGGGGGCGTTGATGTCGACCTCCGGCTCGATGATCGGGACGAGGCCCGCGGCGCAGATCCGCTTGCCGATCTCGAACTGCTGCTCGACGACGGCGCGAATGCCCGACTCGCTCGCGCTCTTGATGACCGAGCGCATCTTGGTCCCGAAGACGCCCCGTGCGTTGGCCTTCTCGAGCAGCGCATCGAGCTCCGGCATCGGCTTCATCACCTGCACGCCGTCCGCCTCGTCCGCGAGTCCCTTGTCGACCTTCAGGAAGGGCACGACGTTCTTCTCTTGCCAGAGATAGGCGGCCGAGTTCTTGCCCGCGATGTCGCGGTCGAGGGTCATCTCGAAGAGGATGGCGCCGAGGATGCGGTCGCCCGTGAAGGCCGGGCTCTCGCAGATCCGGCAGCGCATGGCGTGGACGAGGTCGAACATCTCCTCGTCGTTCGCGTACGCGCTCTCCTCGACGCCGTAGAGCTTGAGGGCCTTGGGCGTGCTGCCGCCGCTCTGGTCGAGGGCGGCGATGAAGCCCTCCGCGTTTCGCACCTTCGCTAGCTGATCGTCTCGGTCGCTCATTCGTTCCGCCTCGTTTCCTGCAGAGTGTCGGGAGAGGAAGCCGGGTGCGCGGAAGGCGCAGCCCGGAATTTGCGCGCGGCAGTATAGGCTACGCGGCCTGCCCGGGTGTCCACACCCGGTGCGAGGCGCGCCGCGCCCGCGTGGACCGCGAAGCCCGGAGGTTTCCGGGCGGTCAGGCCAGGATCGTCTGGGTCACGAAACGGCCGAGCGCCTCGCGGCTACCGGCGTCGATGGCGCTCCAGACGAGTCCGGTGTCCGGCAGCAGCTGATACGTCGCCTCCGCTTCGAGCGCGATCGACTCGCTACGCGGGAGCACGAGCTCGAGCTGGACCCTCTGTCCGAGCAGGATCGCCTCGGGACTGCGGATCAGACAGCCGTTCTCGGAGAGGGACAGCACCCGCCCTTCCCAGTGGGCCCCGTCGGACTCGCAGATCGCACGGAGCTGCGTCGCGACGCGCGGCGTGGCGCGCGGAACGTCCTCGAAGACCTGCTGCATCAGGCGATAGAGATCGTGGAGCCCGGCCGGCCGCTTCACGGCGCCGACGATCCGGGCATCGTCGCCAGTCGCGCCCTCCTTGCCGGTCAGCAGGACGATCGGCGGCCCGGGCCCGTCCGTGCGGTAGTCGTCGGCTTCGTCGAGTCGGCGGTCGTCGACGACCAGCATCTCGGCGGCGAGCTCGGGATGCTCCTCCCGGAGCGCCTCGAACGTCTCGGGCAACAGCATCTGGTACCCCAGACGGCTGAGGATGACGTCGGTCTTGGGACCGAGCGCATCGCGCGAGGCGTGATAGACGATCGTGCGGCTCCAGGTCGGCGCCTGAGCCAGGGATTCACGGCGGGGATCCGGCATGGAAGAGAAATCGGGTCGTCGCCGAGGCCGATTGAGGGTTTCCTGCCCCGAAGAATCGATTCTTCCCGCGGGGCCTCCGCCACTTCGACGTCACCTCGAGATCGCGCCCCAGCGAGAATTGGCTTGAGGGGCGCGGCCCTCGCCCATCCGTTGCTAGTTTGTGGGAGTGGAAGAAGCGGTCGTCGGTGATGTGAATCGGGATCTGGCCACCTGGCTGGTCGCCCAGCGGCTCGAGATCGAGCGCCTCATGCAGGAACGGCTCGGCGCCGCGGCCCCCGCCGCTTCCGGGCCCGAAGCCGAGACCCTGCGCCGCTTCCGGACCTTCGCCTCGACCGCGCTCATGCGCGGGGAAGCACCGCGGCCCGTCCTCGACGGCCTGCGGCCGAACGAGCGGCGGGTGATGGCGCTGCTGACCGCATGGTCCGAGGCCGCGGTGAGTCTGGCCGGGCCCGACGCCGACGCCGTCCGCCAGGCGCTGGCCCCCCTGCTCGACGCGTTCCGTCTGGCCATCCGAACGACGGGCACGAAGCGCAAGGCCAGCGGCCGGCCCCGCGCCGCCCGCCGCGCGATCACCGCCGCCATCGACCGCGTCGCCGACCTCTACTTCGCGATCGACGTGGACTCGGGCGAGATCCTCGACGCCAACCCCGCGGCCGGCGCCGCGCTCGGCGTCGCCCGCGACGCGCTGATGGGCATCGAGTTCAACGCCTTCGTCCCGAGCGACGCGCAGAGTCCCTGGTGGACGGCCCTCGACGCGATCGCCGAGGGCCAGGAGAACGTCGTCTTCGCCGCCAGCATGCAGGACCGCGAGGGACGCGCGATCCGGCTCGCCGCCTCCGCGACCCGCTACCTGCGCAGCAACAGCCGGACCCTCGCGCTCGTGCTGGCCCGCCCGGACACGAAGATCCAGGCGCTGGTCGACGCGCATCCCGCGCCGATCGAAGCGACCGGCGCCTAGAGCGGTGCCCGCCCCCCGAGCGCGTCCCGCATGAAGGGGACGACGCGGGACCAGGCGGCTGCGGACGCCGCCTCGGAGTAGGCCTCGGGACGCGTCCGGTTGAGGAACGCGTGTCCCGCGCCCTCGTAGCGGTCGATCTCGAAGCGTGTCCCGCTCCGCGAGAAGCCCGCCTCGAGGGCATCGACGTCGGCCTCCGGCACGAACCCGTCCTCTCGCCCGAACGAAGCGATCGTCGGGCATCGCAGCCCTTCGGACGCCTCGATCGGCGAGACCGGCTTCCGCACGCGATCCCGCCCCTCGTCCGCGGCGAGCATCCCCTCGTCGTAGGACAGCATCCCGTAGAAGGGCGCCGCCGCCGCGAAGCGATCCGACCGGCAGGCCGCGAGGAGCGTGTACAAGCCGCCCATGCAGACCCCGGTGATCCCGACGCGTCGCCCCCGGCAGGCGGCGGACTCTTCCGCGAGCCAGCGCGCGCCCGCCTCGAGGTCGGCGACCACCTCGGGATCCGACAGGCGGCGGATCCAGGCGCCCACGTCCTCGATCTCGACCCGATCAAGCCGGCGGTAGAGATCGATCTCGAGCACGCCGAAGCCCTCCCGCGCCCAGTCGCTCGCGAGCGCAGCGCTGTGCTCGGACAGGCCCCACACGTCGTGCACGAGCACGAGGCCCGGCAGATCGGCGCCGTCCGCCGCTCGATGGAATCGCCCCATCCCGACTGCTTCGCTCGTGATCGTCATCGTCTCCCTCCCTGGCGCGGAGCCGCTCCGCCTCCGCAATCTAGGCAGGCGGACCGGTTCCGACCATCTCGAATCGGGACGCGAAGATCCGGCGCGGCCTGCCGGGGGCCGAACCGTCGGTCGCTGGCAGCGGTCGGGGCCCCCGGATAGACTCGCCCGCCGCCCGAAAGGCTGCGCCCTGCGCGCCCCCGCGGCTCCCCGACACCGACATGGATCCCACGCCGCCCCCTTTCGCGAGGGCGCTCGCCGCCGATCCCGCTGGAGACTCCCGATGGCCGACGAGACCCCCGAACCCACGAAGATCATCCGCAAGAAGACCGGCAACTTCCTCGAGGACTTCAAGCCGGGCCAGCTCTTCCGCCACAAGGGCGGCAAGACGATCACGGAAGGGCTCTTCACGACCTTCACCGAGTTCGCGATGACGACGCATCCGTTCGCGAAGAACGCGCGCTACGCGAAGGCCTATGGCTTCGAGGGCATGGTCTGCCCGCCCGGCGTCGTGATGCTCGTCGCCTTCAGCCAGACCGTCGAGGACATCTCGGAGAACGCCCGCGCGAACCTCGAGTACATCGACATGAAGTTCGGGGCCCCGGTCTACATCGGCGACACCCTCGAGGTCGAGACGAAGGTCCTCGGCGTGACGTGCTCGAAGAGCCGCCCGAACCTCGGCGTCGTCCACGTCCAGTCGACCGCGCGCAAGAACCTCGGCGCGGACGACGAGGCGATCGTCGCGACCTGGCAGCGCAAGGTCCAGGTCTACAAGGGCGACGACGACGCGGTCGTCGAAGACTTCCTGATCGACGCCGACGACATCGACTGCGAGCTCTTCATCCCGCCCTACGCGGGCCCAGAGCTCAAGGAGATGGCCCACCTCACGAGCCCCGACTCCTACTTCGAGGACCTCGAGGTCGGCAGCCGGATCGAGCACTCGCGCGGCCGGACCGTGACCGACGAGCACATCGCGATGACCGCGATCCTCGACAACACGAGCCAGGTCCACTGCAACCAGTACATGATCGACCTGAACCCGAAGCAGTACGTAGGCGGTCAGCTGATCATCTTCGGCGGGATCCCGTTCACCCTCTGCCTCGGCCTCTCCTGCCCGGACGTCGGCGACAACACCCTCGGCGACGTGATCTACACGACGGGCAAGCACACGGCCCCGCTCCAGGCCGGCGACACCGTTTTCGCGGCGACCCAGATCCTCGACAAGTGCGACTACCCCGGCCGCGACGATCTCGGCCTCGTGAGCACCCGGCTCTTCGGATACAAGTTCGTCCAGGAAGACGGGCACACCTCCGACGACGCCCCGGACGGCTGGAAGAAGGTGCAGATCTTCGAGCTCGACCGGCAGATCGCAGTCAAGCGGCGCTCGCACTACGCGTAGGCGCCGGGCCGACGCGGACGGACGCGTTCGCCTGCGCGTTCGAGGGGCGCTGCGCGAGGGCCTGAACGGGCGGCGGCACGGCGCATTGCAGCTGTCTATGCTCGGGGTCCACCCCGAGTGAGGACCGCCCCATGAGCACCGACACGACCCAGAACCGACTCCTCGCCGAGGCGTACGGCAATCCGCTGATCGAAGCGCAGGGGCCGCAGCAGAACCCCGGCGAGCTGGCGAACTGGCCGATGCTCAAGGTCAGCTACCGGACGGACAAGGACCGGATCGCCTCGCTCCTGCCGCCCGGACTCGAGCCCGACGACTCGGCCCTCGTCCTGATCACGTTCTACAACCTCCCGATCCAGAACGCGCCGGAGTACGGGATCGCGATGAACGTCGCCGCCAACTACAAGGGCACGGCCGGCGAGTACACGCTCGGCATCGGGATCAACCAGGAGACGGTGATCTACCCGAGCAAGGAGCGCTGGGGACAGCCGAAATTCCACGCGGACACCGCCTACTGGCGGCTCGGCAACACCGTCGAAGCCCGCACGACCCACTACGGACACACCTTCGCCGAGTTCGTCGGGACGGTCGTCGGACAGCAGGAGCCGCTCCCGGAGGCGGAGCAGCGGGAGTTCTGGGTGAAGTACCTGCGCGACTGCGACCTCACGCCGGGCCAGTACGACTTCCCGCCGCACTTCGTGAACGTCTACAGCAAGTTCGGCACGGCCTACCTCGAGAAGGTCGAAGGCACGCTCACGCTCCGCGAGAGCCGGTGGGACCCGATCGCGACCCTTCTGCCGCTTCGCGAGCAGGTCTCGGCGCATCTCTGGACGCCGATCTTCCTCGACCGCCGGATCACCCTCGGCGACCCGATCGACCCGGACAAGTTCTGGCCGCACGCGGACACGATCGGCGGGTCGCGCTGGCCCGGCGAGAACGGCGCCCCGCCGGCCGTCTGAACCCCGCATCCGAGAGACTAGAGAAGAGAGACGAGAGGAGCCTCCATGAATTTCGTGCGCAGCGACGAAGTCGAAGCCATCCGCAAGCAGCTCGACCACCCGGTCATCGACGGGGACGGACACCTCATCGAGTACAACCCGCTCGTCCGGGACTTCCTGGTCGAGATCGCGGGCGAGGAGACCGCGCAGGGGTTCGATCAGATGCTCGGGGGCAGCGCGCTCGCGCGGCAGGTCCCCCACGAGGCGAAGCGAGGCCTCGGCATGACGCGATTCGCCTGGTGGGGCGTGCCGACGCGCAACACCCTCGACCGGGCGACGGCGATGATGCCCAAGCTCATGTACGACCGGATGGACGAGCTCGGCCTCGACTACGCGCTGCTCTTCCCGACCTACGGGCTGACGGTCACGGCGCTGCCCGACGACGCGCTCCGCCCCGCCCTCGCCCGCGCCTACAACCGCTACTACGCGGAGTGCTACGGCGAGTACCGGGACCGCATGGAGCCGGTCGCCGCGATCCCCTGCTTCACCCCCGAAGAGGCGATCGCCGAGCTCGACTACGCAGTCGGCGAGCTCGGGCTCAAGGCCGCCATGTTCGCGGGCGTGATCTCGCGCCCGGTGCCGGGCGCCGAGGACGTCCGGGGCGCGCGCTGGATGGACACTCTCGCGCACGACTCCGACTACGACTACGACCCGCTGTGGAAGCGCTGCGAGGAGCTCGGGGTCGCCCTCACCTTCCACGCGAGCGGAATGGGCTGGGGCTCGCGCATGTCGCGCAGCAACTACGTCTACAACCACATCGGGAACTTCGCGGTCGCCGGCGAAGCGGCCTGCCGCGCGATGTTCTTCGGCGGCGTGGCCCAGCGCTTCCCGAAGCTCCGCTTCGGCTTCCTCGAAGGCGGCGTCGCCTGGGCGGCGAACCTCTTCTCGGACATCCTGGGCCACTACGAGAAGCGCAACCGCGAAGCGATCGCCCACTACGACCCGACGGAGCTCGACCGCGGCCTGATCGAGCAGCTCCTGAAGGAGCACGCCCCGGGCCCGGTCCAGGGTGCGCTCGACCGGCTCGACGACGCGCTGCTCATGCTGAGCGATCCGGAGGAGGACCGGTCCGTCGCGAACGAGTTCGCGGAGGCGGGGATCGACTCGAAGGAGGACATCCGGAACGTCTTCGAGCAGAAGTACTTCTTCGGCTGCGAAGCGGACGATCCGATGAACGCGATCGCCTTCGACCGCGACAAGATCCCGATGGGCGCGCGCCTGAACGCGATCTTCGCGAGCGACATCGGCCACTGGGACGTGCCGGATTTCCGGGAGGTCCTGCCGGAAGCGTGGGAGCTCGTCGACGACGGCCATCTCGACCGCGACGACTTCCGCGCGTTCACCTGCGACAACGCGATCGAGCTGCTCGCCGGCGCGCGACCGGACTTCTTCGACGGGACGGTCGTCGAGGACTACGCGAAGAAGCGTCTCGGCGGCGCCTGAGCGAAGGCCACGACGCGGCGCAACGCGCCTCGGAGAGACCTCAGCGCGTCCGCTCGTAGGTCCAGGGACCGCCCTTCACCATCGTGAGCCGATGGCGCGGGCCGGCGACCAGCGGGTCGCCGGATTCGTAGCCGTGGTCCCCGTGCCACATCGCGACGGGTCCCTGCCCCTCGACGACGCCGATCCGCGTCGCGAAGCGCTCCGGCTCCCGCGCCGAGGCCGCGCTCAGCGCGTCGTCGACCGTGTCGTGGGCGGCGAGATCCGAGAGCGTCACGAAGGTGGGCGGCGCGAGCTCGATTTCCTTCGCAGCCTGGCGCTCGAGCGCGGCGCGGGGCGAGAGCCACTCCGATTCCTTGATCTCGCCATCGTCGATCGTCACCTCGCCGTCGCGCGCGCGCGCGGCGAAGAACCAGGTGAGGAAGCGCTTGGGCGTGACCGGCGGCGGCGTCCAGTGCGAGAACGGCACCATCTCCTCCGGATCGACGGCGAGCGCGCACTCCTCCATCGCCTCGCGCGCGGCGGCGACCCGGGAGGCCGCGAGCTCGTCTCGGTCCGGCGCCCGGCGCCAGTCGTCGTCGTCGAGACGCCCGCCCGGGAAGACCCACATGCCGCCGAAGACGATCTTCGAGTTGCGCCGCAGCATCAGGGTCTCGAGCCCCGAGCCGCCGTCGCGTAGGAGGATCACGGTCGCGGCATGGATGGGCGGCAGCCCTTCCTTGCCCTGCTTCGCCCACCGTTCGAGGCTGTCGGCGTGTTCGCGCTGGGTCTTCTCGGTCATGCCGCGAGCGTAACACGCAGCGGTGCCGGAGCGGCGGCCCCCGGCCGTCCTCCCGTCCCCGACGTTCGAGCCGAACGCCTCGCGCCTAGAACGTGCTGAGCACCAGCGCGGCGCGCCCGGTGCCGACCGCCAGATCGACGATCCAGCCGTCCGAGAGCTGCGCTTCGTAGTCCGGCGGACCGAGCTCGACCCGGTGGCCTTCCTTCGTCACCGCGCTCACGGCGTTGCCGCCGAGGACGTTCAGGAACTCGCCGACACCGTCCGCGACCATCTCGGGATCGAGATCGGAGGGCTGGAGACCACTGGCGGCCATGGCGAGCGCCTCGGCGAACACGTTGTCGGCGACGAGGGCGACCTCGAGACCGCGCACGCCGCTCACGTGGACGGAGACGCAGACCTCGGCGAAGTCCGGAGGAGCAGCGAACGCCTCGATCTCTCCGAGCTTCGCCTGCATCCGCGCGACCCGCATGAGGAAGCGCGGGAGCAGCTCGAGGAAGTACTTGCTGGCGCGATGGTTCGCGAGCGCGTCCGGCAGGTCGGGCTCGGCGACGTCGTAGGGCGCCTGATCCGCCTTGTAGGCATCGAGCAGCGTGCCGAGACGATCCCCTTCGATGTGGCCGAGCCGGACGAGGGCCTCGCCGATCGGCAGACGCTGCGCGCGCTGCCGCTGGACCACGTCGACGAGCTGGTCGCTCGTGAGGAACCCCATCTTCACGGCGAGATCGCCGAAGGGGAGGTCTTCTCTCCGCTGCCCGGCGCTCACCTTCACCGCGTCCCGCTGGGTCATGTAGCCCTGCTGGATCGCGAGCTCACCGAGGGTCGGGTTCGCGTCCTCCATGAGGTCGAGGGCCTCGCGGACGTGGCTCGCATCGACTTCCCCCTGGTCGATCAGGAACTGGCCGAAGAACTTGACCGCCATCAGGCCCACTCCCCGTCCGCGCCGTCCAACATCGGCGGACGATTCGCGGCGGAAGCGCGCACGCTCTCGACGATCTCGAGGCCGTCGACGTGCTCGAGAATCCGCTCGAGCTGCGCCAGAACGGTGCGGCTGTCGTCCACCAACAGGACGTTGATCTTTCGCGCCATGATCTCCTCCGGGGCCGGTCGCGCCGGGCGGGCGGCCCGGGTCGGCAAGGCCGATGCGACACCGGCCGGCGGTTCCGTCTTCGACGCGCAGCCGGCTCTGATTGAGCAAGACCCGCCCCGGGAGCGCGGATTCCGAGCTCCCTGCCCCCGGCCTGCCGACGGAACGCGGGTCAGGGCGGGCATTCTTGCCGTTGATGACGAAAAGCCATAGAGTCCGCGGCCTTACGGGATCCGGGCCCCTCCGGAGCGGCGCCCGGCGCGCCTCCAGGGAACCCCTGAGAACCGCCAGCCCATCTCGATTTCGACCCCAAGGGCCCCGTCACCGACGCGGCCCGGCCGAACCCGCGCTCGTCGAGACCACCGAGCGCATCGAAGCGGCGCGACCGTCCCGGCGCGCACGCGAGGAGACCCCCAGGATGCGAAGCGCGAAAGACTTCTTCCAGCCGATGGCGCTCGGCGCCCCCGAGCCCCTCCGCGAGATCCCCTTCAAGCCCTCGCGGATGATCCACTTCTTCGATCCCAGCAACGCGAAGATGGCGACGAAGATCCCGGACATCGCCAAGAAGTGCGACGTCCTGCTCGGCAACCTCGAGGACGCGATCCAGGCCGACAACAAGATCGCCGCGCGGGAAGGCCTCGTGAAGATCGGCAACGAGACCGACTTCGGGAGCTGCCAGCTCTGGACCCGCGTGAACAGCCTCGACTCGCCGTGGTTCCTGGACGACGTCATGACCCTCGTCGAGGGCCTCGGCAACAAGCTCGACGTGATCATGGTCCCGAAGGTCGAGGGCGCCTGGGACATCCACTATGTCGATCGTCTGCTCGCCCAGCTCGAAGCGCGCAACGGTCTCGAGAAGCCGCTCATGATCCACGCGATCCTCGAGACGGCCCTCGGCGTCGCGAACGTCGAAGAGATCTGCGCCGCGAGCCCGCGCATGCAGGGCCTCTCGCTCGGCCCGGCGGACCTCGCCGCCAGCCGCCGGATGAAGACGACCCGCGTCGGTGGCGGCCACCCCGGCTACATCGTCCGGACCGACCCCGATCCGAACGACGCGGACGCGCCGCGCCCGACCGCCCAGCAGGACCTCTGGCACTACACGATGGCCCGCATGGTCGACGCGTGTAACGCCAACGGCATCCTCCCCTACTACGGCCCCTTCGGCGACATCAAGGACACCGTCGCCTGCGAGGACCAGTTCCGGAACGCGTTCCTCATGGGCTGCGTCGGCACCTGGAGTCTCCACCCGGTCCAGATCGACATCGCCAAGAAGGTGTTCTCGCCGCCGGTCGACGAGGTCCTCTGGGCCAAGAAGGTCATCGACGAGATGGGCGACGGAACCGGCGCCGTCATGATCGACGGCAAGATGCAGGACGATGCGACGGTGAAGCAGTGCCGGGTCATGGTGGAGCTCGCGCGCATGCTCTGCGAGAACGACGACGAGCTGCGGGAAGCGTACGGCTTCTAGTCCTTGCGGAACGCGCGGCGGCCTTGCTCGGTCGTCGCGCGCTTCGCGGCATGGTGCGGCCGGCGGCGAATGGCTCGCCCACGTGGGTGGGTGTTCGCTTCGTCGGCCGTTTCTGCTTCCAGACGGCCCTGCTTGGACGGGCGTCGCAGTGGGCTGCGCTTGATTTCGCCGACGTCCGTCCCACGCCACTCAGGCGCTGGCGCCGTTGGCGGGCCGCTGCGCGGCCGGGCTGGCTGGGACGTGACTTCGTCGGCACGGCCGGACCCTGACGAACAAGTCGACGCTCGTGTCGCTGCTTTCTCCGCCCTGCCCCCAACGACACCCGGGGTGATCCCGGGCTCCGATCGCGCCGACGAACTTCGAGCGGGACGACGGGCGGAAAGCCATTCGGGAGCGCGCGGGCGGGTCGGGGGCGGCTGCGGTGAAATCAAGCGCAGGCCGATAGCCCCCCGCGACCGCTCGGCTCCAGGGAACCCCCGCCGACCGCCCCAGCGCAAACCGGACCCCCTCGGCCGAGCCATTCACCGCGGACGCCACCGTCCCGCCCGCCGCGCGGCGAACGAGCACGAACGCCCGCTTGCCCGGACGAAGCGAATCCCCGACCGTTGAAGACGCGCCGAACCCGAGGAGCCGAGAGCCAGCTCATGACCGCCGACACGAGCGCGACGGACGCTTCCCGCACGCGCATCGCCCTGATGGGCCTGCTCGCGATCTCGATCATGATGCCGGTGACGCTGCCGGTGCCGATCCTGCGCGAGCTCGTCGGCGAGCGGTTCGCGGTCTCGGAGCTGCTCACGTCCCTCTTCATGTCGATCAACATGATCGGCGCCGCGATCGCCGCGCCACTCGCCGGCGCCCTCGCGGACCGGATCGGCAAACGCCGCCCGCTCGTGATCGGTGCGCTCGTCGTCGATGCGCTCTGCTTCGCGGCCATGGCCCTCGACACCCCGTTCCCGGTCTTCATGGGCATCCGTTTCGTCGAGGGCTGCGCGCACATCTTCGCGCTCTCGCTCCTGCTCTCGATCTCGGCGAGTCTGGGCGGCGAGCAGGGGCGCGGCTTCACGATGGGCGTGACCGGGGCGGGCATGATGCTCGGCGTCGCGATCGGCGCACCGATCGGCGGCGTCCTCGGGCGCGACGACGTACTTCGCCCGCTCATGACGGGCGCGGGGCTGCTGGTCGGCGCCGCGCTGCTCGCGTCCTTCGTGCTGCTCGATCCGAAGAGCACGGAGTCGCGCCCGGGCGCCGCGGAGATCTGGGGCGCGATCAAACGACACCGCTCGATGATCGCGCCGCTCATCTTCGCCTTCGCGGACCGCTTCACGGTCGGCTTCTACACGACGACCTTCTCGCTCTTCGCGTCCGGGCTCCACGGCGCCGACCCGCCCCGGGTCGGCATGTGGATCGCCGTCTTCATGCTGCCCTTCGCCCTGCTCTCCTTTCCCTTCGGCGTGCTCGCGGATCGGATCTCGAAGACGGCGCTGCTCTGTGGCGGGTCGACGATCTACGGCGTGCTCACCGCCAGCCTCGGTTTCTGGCCGACGGAGTGGATCGCGCCCGGCATGGCGGTCATCGGGATGTCGGCGGCGGTGATGTTCGTGCCGTCGATGCTGATGACGACCGATCTCACGCCCCCGGAGATCCGCTCGACCGCACTCGGGGCGTTCAACACGGCCGGCAGCCTCGGCTTCATCCTCGGCCCCCTGACCGGCGGCTTCGTGAGCGACACCGTCCGGGCGAGCCACGGCGCCGCCGCCGGCTACCAGGCCGCGTTCGGGGTCGCCGGCGTGGCCGAGATCCTGTGCGTCCTCGCCGCACTGCCCTTCCTGCTGCGGCTCCGCGCGCGCGGGGCGACGACCTAGCGCGGCGCGCCGCGAAAGCGCTCGTCCTCCCGCGATGCTTTGCCGATGCCCGGAACTCGGGTAGCGTCCGCGCGCCCGTCCTCCGGCCCCCCGTCTCCGCCGCAAGGAATCCACGGACATGACCGCTTCCCACCCGCCCGCCGAGGGTCGGATCCACCCGGTGCTCCTGTCGGGCGGCTCCGGCACCCGCCTCTGGCCGCTCTCCCGTCGCGCGTTCCCGAAGCAGCTGCTGCCGCTCGCGGGCGAGCGGACGATGATCCAGGAGACCGCCCTGCGGGTCGCGGACCCGGCCGTCTTCGCCCCCCCGATCGTGGTCTGCAACGAGGAGCACCGCTTCATCATCGCGGAGCAGCTCCGCGAAGCCGGCGTGGAGCCGGCCGCCATCGCGCTCGAGCCCGTCGGCCGGAACACGGCCCCCGCGATCGCAGCGGCCGCCGTGATGGTCGAGCGCGAAGACCCGGACGGCGTCCTGCTCGTGCTCCCTTCCGACCACGTGATCCGCGACGGCGAGGCCTTCCTCGCGGCCGTCGAGACCGCCGCCACCGCCGCCCGGCGCGGCGTGCTCACGACCTTCGGCATCACGCCTCAGTACCCGGACACCGGCCTCGGCTACATCCGGCGCGGCGCGTCCTGGCCCGATCTCCCCGGCGCCGCCGACCTCGCCGAGTTCGTCGAGAAGCCGGACCGCGACCGCGCCGAGGAGTTCGTCGCGAGCGGCGACTACGCCTGGAACAGCGGCATGTTCGTCTTCCCGATCGGCCCCCTGCTCGCCGAGCTCGAGCGCTTCGAGCCTGCGCTCGTCGCCGCGTGCCGCGACGCCGTCGCCGGATCGGTGCACGACCTGACCTTCACGCGTCTCGAAGCCGGCGCGTTCGCCGAGGCGACCTCGATCTCGATCGACCACGCGGTCATGGAGCGGACCGACCGCGCCGCCGTCGTCACCGCCGACATCGGCTGGAACGACGTCGGGTCCTGGGCCGCGCTCTGGGAGATCGGCGAGCGGGACGAGGCGGGCAACGTGGCGGTCGGCGACGTGGTCCTGCACGATGCGGGCAATACCTACGTGCGCTCCGAACGACGGCTGATCAGCGCGGTCGGCGTCAACGACCTCGTGATCGTCGAGACCGGGGACGCGATCTTCGTCGCCCCGCGCGACCGGGCGCACGAAGTCAAGGAGGTGGTCGCCCACCTCGACCGGAGCGACCGTAGCGAGTCCGACCTCCACGCCCGGGTCTACCGGCCCTGGGGCCACTACGAGGGCGTCGCCGAAGGCGACCGCTTCCAGGTCAAGCAGATCTCGGTCAAGCCCGGCGAGAAGCTCTCGCTCCAGATGCACCACCATCGGGCGGAGCACTGGATCGTCGTCCAGGGCACCGCCCGGGTGACGAAGGGGGACGAGGAGATCCTGCTGACGGAGAACCAGTCGACCTACATCCCGCTCGGCGTGCAGCACCGGCTCGAGAACCCCGGTGAGATCGAGCTCACGCTGATCGAGGTGCAGTCGGGCTCGTACCTCGGAGAGGACGACATCGTCCGCTTCGACGACATCTACGGTCGCCAGGATCCGGGCGCGGATCCGAAGTAGAGCCTCGAAGCAAGGACGACCGCGAGGCCGGCCCCGGCGAGCAGCTCCACGGGGGAGCCGGCGGCAACCCGACAACCGTGCCCTTCACGGCCCACTCGCGTCTCCGCCATCGAACTCCGTCGGACCGAGCGGATTGCAGCGTCCAACGGTCTGTCCGATTCGACTCGACCGCGTGCGAGAGGAGTCTCTCAAGTGCCGCGAAAACGCTCACTAGATCGAAGGGTTACGAGAAGGTTTCCGATTCACGAACGAACGCCCTGCCTCTGATCAAAAAGTCCAGCCGCATGACAATATTTCGCACCAACTGGAGCGATTCGTGTAGGGTCGAAGGTGCAGGACCTCATGGGTGCTGCACTGGGAAGGCAGCGTGAATTCGGCTTCGCGCGGTTGTGACGTCTTTCGATCGTTCTCTGGATAGGCTTCGCTCTCCGATCCCCGACGAGGGGATCCGCGGTAGCAAGAAAGAGCCCGTCGACGTGGACCGTCACCCGCGAGACCCGATCCCGTTCGATCCTTCGCGTGCAGTCCCCGCTCCTCCGAAGCGAGGAAGAGGACGCCTGTCTCGCCCATCCTGCGCCGCGCGCGCAGGGCTGTTTGCGGGGCGAGTCTCAAGCATCCCGGCGCGACGCCCATCTGGGAAGGGGGCGTCCGTCGTCGAGTCGAGAGGGAACTGATCGATGCTGAATCTGGCTGTTCGTTGCGCGCTCATCGTGGGGCTGTTCCTGGCCCCCTCACTCGCTTCGGCCCTGACCTACAACTTCACCAACGGCTCCTTGTCGCTCCGCGCGGAGCTGGCTGGGACGTCCACCTCGGTCCTGGACCAGCCGTCGCCCGTGGTCATCAACCTCGGCGGCTCGTTCGTGGAGTTCGATCCGCTCCTCGGTGCGAACGGCACCCTGCTCGATCTGGAGCTGATTCCGGCGGGTGCTTTCACGCTCGATCTTGACCAGACGGTCGTGGGCTACGACGTCATCGAGGTGAGCAACGCGATGCTGGTCCCGGACACCGGGGCGACGGCGGCGTTGAGCGGCGCGGGCTCCTTCAACCTCGACACGGTGATGAGCGGGGATATCGAGGGGGTCGGCGGTCCGCCGCCCCTGACCTCGGTCAGCTCCCTCAACTCCGCGACGGGCGGCTCGCTCTTCGTCTCGGGAACGCAGCTCGAGCTGGCGGCCTTCGGCGTGACCCTCGCGACCTTCGAGAGCCTGGTCACCCCGAACCTCTTCGTGGACATCAAGGCGGACTTCACGTTCTTCGGCGTCGTCCCGGAGCCCGGAACGGGGCTCCTGATGGGCCTCGGTATCGCCGGGCTCGCGGCCGCGGGTCGGCGCCCGAAGCGGGTCTGACCCGGCCCGAGCGGGTCGGCGGGGTCCGTGTTGCGGCGGCGCCCCGCGGGCGGGCTTCCGAGATGCAACGAGGCGTTTCGGCTCAGGAAATTACGCCTCGGGCCTCAGAAAGTCTGACATTTTCGAGATCTCGTGGTTTAAGATGGCGGCTGCTGGAAGCTGCTCTCTGTTCATGCTCGATTCCTGCGAGGGGAACCTCCCGATGCGACTGCAACTCTCGAAGCTCTGGCCCGTCCTCACCCTCACGACGGGCGCGATGCTCCTCCTCTCCGGAGCCGCTCAGGCCGGCCCGATCGACTCCTCCTCGAGTGGACTCGACCAGGCCCAGGGATGCGGCGACGCGCCCTGCGCGTTCGACGTCATCTACAATCTGGACGCCTCGGCCCCGGTCACCGGCAACCTCGACATCACCGGGTCGACCCTCGACTTCACGATCAGCCTCGCCTCCGCGACCCTCTCCGGATCGGATGGCGCGGTCTCGTCGATCACCTTCTCCGACGTGACCTACTCGGGCTCCTTCGCGATCACCCTCGATGGAAGCGGCGGCGCGACGATCACGGACCAGATCGCCACGATCGCGGGAACCGTGACCCCCGACATCGGCGGCGCGAGCGTCTTCAACGCGATCAACGTGAACACCACGGGGCTCTGCACGGGCGTCGACACGGCTTCCCCGACCTGCGGCCTGATCTTCGGCGGTCCGACCTCGGACTTCAGTGCCGACGTCAACGGCAACACCCGCTACTTCCGCCACACCGTCGCCGTGTCGGTGATCCCGGAGCCCGGCACGGCCCTGCTCCTGGGCCTCGGTCTCGGCGGGCTCGCCACGGCCACCTCGCGGCGGCGCTGAGCACGGCGGACGGATTCGTTCAGCCGCCCGAGCGGCCTCGAACACCTCGAACACCTAGAACGCCCGGCACTCGAGCGGAACGACCCGCGAGTGCCGGGCGTTCGTGCGTCTGGCACATGGCGTCGGGAGTCTGGCTTCTGGGATCGTGAGCGCCGCGGCGCTAAGCGAACGCCCGCCCCCGCGCGCTACGACAGCTCGAGCATCCGCTCGATCGGGACGAGCGCCTGCTTCGCCAGCTCTTCGGGCACCGTCACCGTCGGCCCCTCGTCCATGAGACAGTCGTAGAGCTTCTCGAGCGTGTTGAGCCGCATGAACGGACACTGGTTGCACGAGCAGCTCTCGTCCATGCCCGGGGCCTGGTAGAGCACCTTGTCGGGGACCTGCTTCCGGATCGCGTGGAAGACGCCGTCCTCCGTCGCGACGATCGAAGGACGGTCCGGCGAGGCGACCGCGCGGGCGATGATCCCCGTCGTGCTCGCGATGAAGTCGGCCTGGTCCAGGATGGCCTGATCGCACTCCGGATGAGCGAGGACCTCGGCGTCGGGGTGCTGTGCGCGGAGCTTGGCGAGGCCCTTCGCGCTGAACTGCTCGTGGACGACGCAGGCGCCCGGCCAGACGATGAAGTCGTCGCGGCCCGTCTCGCGGCCGATCCAGCGCGCGAGGTGCCGGTCGGGGGCGAGGATGACCTTCTCGCCCTCGAAGTGTTTCACCATCTCGACGGCGTTCGAGGACGTACAGATCAGGTCGCTCATCGCCTTCACGCCGGCCGAGGCGTTGATGTAGGTGACCACCTTCGCGCCGGGGTGGTCGGCGATGAAGGCCTTGAACTCCTCCGGCGGGCAGCCGTCCGCCAGGGAGCAGCCGGCTTCGAGATCCGGCACGACGACCGGGATCCCCGGATTCAGGATCGCCGCGGTCTCCGCCATGAAGTGGACGCCACAGAAGACGATCATCTCGCAGTCGATCTCCTGCGCGGCGCGCGCCAGCGCCAGCGAGTCTCCGACGACGTCGGCGAGATCCTGGATCTCGTCCTCCTGGTAGAAGTGGGCGAGGATGACCGCGCCCTTCTCGCGCTTCAGCTCGAGAATCGCGGCTTCGAGATCGGCCGGACGGTTGCGAGTCGGGGTGATCGTCATGCTGGGGGTCTCCGACGGGGCGCTGATTCGGGAAGAAGGAGCTTAACCCCACTGGACATGGACGCGCGAATACACCCCGGCACGCCGCACGCGGGACCGGATACGCGTCTCAGTCCGTGCGAATCGGATGCACCGGCTGGATCAGGAGCGTCGGAACCCCGTGCACCCGATCGCGGACGGTGCAGACGCGCGTGCCGGGCTTGTTCCCCGTGCGGACCTCCGAGACGTCGAAGCCGTCGCCCACGAGGCGCGACTGCACCGCGTCGATGTCCGGGACCTGCCAGGCGAGTCCACCGAAGCGATCGGCCTTCTCGGGCGCGGGCGCCACGCCGGCGCGCGCCCCGATCTCGACGGTGAGCCCGCCGAGCCGGAAGAAGAGGAGCCGGACGCCCCGTTCGTCGAAGGTCTTGTCGAGGGCGAGACGGATCCCGAGACCGTCCCCGTAGAAGGCACGCGTGTCGTCGGGCGAGGGACTCATGACGACCACGTGGTCGAGCCCGTGGATCCGCGCCTCGGGCCGCTCGGCCCCGGGCACGGGTTCCGGAGCGAGGCCGAGCAGGTCCGGCACCGGCGACGCTTCGACGACGATCTCGACGGGGAGCTGCCGCGAAGAAGCCGGCACGACCGGGTAGGTCGACCAGGACCGGTCGGGACCCGACCCCGCATCTTCGAGGGAAACGGCCTGGTGCTCGACCTTCGCGCCGAGAGCGACGCCCGCCGCCGCCAGCGCCTCCGTCGGATCTCCGCCCTCCCAGACGAAGCGAAGCCCCGCCTGACCGGAACGCGGGGGTTCTCCATCACCCTCGAGACCCGCCGGGATCTCTCGCAGCTCGAGCGCCATGTTCGGGAACGCGAAGAAGGCGCTGCGACGGCCGTCGACGGCGCGTTCCTGCCTCGCGGGCCGCCGACCCGACAGGCGGGCATAGTCCGCGACGGCCCCCTCGAAATCGAGGACCTCGACCAACGCACTGTGGAGGCGGGTGATCATGTCCCGAACATCGCACGTCTCATTCGCTATGCCCTCCGGCATGCGCGGAACGCCGGTCGCGATCGACCCGCCCCCGAGAAGCGCCCGCTCGAATGATCGAGCGGGGCGCGAGGCCCGCGTTCGTGTCGGACTCGCGCTCGCCTGCCTCGCGATCGCGGCCGCCTGCTCGCAGGAAGCGCCGCCGCGCCCCGACCTCGTCCTGATCACCGTCGACGCGCTGCCCGCCGCCGCCCTCGGCTGTTTCGGGGGACCGCCGGACGCCGGACGCGAGCTCTGCGCACAGGCCGAGGGCGGCACGCGCTTCGCCTGGGCCGTGAGCGCGGCACGCGGCGAAGCGTCGGCGGCCGCGACCGTCCACTCGGGTCTCCCGCCGCAGCGCCACGCCGTCGACGACGGCGGCGCCAGCTTCCTGCCGAGCCGGGTCGAGACGATCGCCGAGCGGCTCGCCGAAGCGGGCTTTCGCACCGCCGCCTTCGTGACGAGCCCCCGACTGAACCGCGCCCGGCGACTCGATCAGGGCTTCGAGGTCTACGAGGATCGTCTGGCCGGCCTCGCCGACCGGAACGCCCCCGGCGCCCTCGCGGAGGCGGTCCGGAATTGGCTCGCGCGGTCCCCGGGTCCCCGCTTCGTGTGGATCCACCTGAGCCAGACATCGTCGCTCGACGCGCTCGACCGAGCCGTCGACCGGATCGAGGTCGCCTTCGGCGATCGTCGGCGCGGGGTCCTCGTCGCTGCCCTCGCCGGAGCCCCCGAGCGGCCCGCCCTCGACTGGGAGCGCCACCGCATCCCCCTCCTCTGGCGCCCACCGACGCCCGGCCCGCGCGACGCCCCGGGCGTCTCGTTCCGACTGACCGGGCTCGAAGACGTCCGTCCGACGCTGCTCGCGGCGGCGGGTCTGCCCCCTCGCCCGGCGGACGACCCCGAGATCCCGGTCGCCCGCGGCCGCGATCTCGGCCCGCTCGCCCGGGCGCCCCGGGGCGGGGAAGCGGAGGACGAGCGGCGGATCCTGCTCGGCGGGGGGCCTTCGGACGGCGCCGTCGGGCTCGCGACCGCGAGCCACGTCTACGCGCGGGAGCCGGCGGCCTTCGACGGCAGCGGCTCCCCCCTCCCGACCGAGACCCTGAGCGCCCACCAGGCACGCTTCCTGCCTCTTCCGCTGCCGGATCCGGTGCGCCATCCTGCGCCGCGCTCGGCGGCGCTCCGCCCCGGGCCCTGGCGGCGGGACGTACTCTCCAGCGACAGCCCCGTCCCTTCCCTCGAATTCCATCTCGCGCGCCGCCTCGCCGAAGAGCGGCGCCAGGAACCCCGATGAGCCCCCCGGACGAGCCCCCGACACCCCCGCTCCCGCTCCGACCGACGCCCACCGGACCGTCCCGCGGCGGTCACGGCGGGACCCTCCTCGCCCTCGCCGGCGGCCTCGTGATCGGGATCGCGATCGTCTTCTTCGGCGTCCGCCAGGAACGCTTCGCGGGGCTCGAGTCCGCGGAGATCGGCATCCGGATCAACGACCTCGGTCCCCGGATCGGCCGCGACGTGCTGGTCCCGACCGCCGGCTGGACCCTGCAGGTCGAACTGCCCGAGGACCTCCCGGCCGGCGTGGCCGAAACCCTCGCGGTCTTTCTCCGCGAGGAGCGGACCGGCGCGAAGATCGAGATCACCGACCGTTTCGACTTCGACGGTCGCGTGGGGACCTTCGTCGTCCCCGAGAAGCTCGGCCTCGTCGAGGGGCTCTTCTCCGTGAGCGCGACGCTGACCGACGGTGACGAACGCGAGCTCGCCGCGTTCCGGCGCCAACGCGTGCGCACCTGGCTCGGGGGACCGCCGATCGGGTCCCGGCAGATCATCCACTTCGACTTCGCGGTCGACCGCGACGGCGACGGACGTCCCGACTTCGAGGCAGACCTCGAAGCCCTCGGCCTGGTCGCCCCGGCGGCCCCACGCGAGGGTGAGCGCCTGGCCGCCGCGATCGCCGAACGCGCCCTCGCCCGGGTGCTGCGGGCCTACGACCGGCGCGACGATCCGAACCGCACCGGCCGCGACCGCGACCAGGTCTTCGTCCGCTTCGAGCTCGCCGTCGAGGACGGGCCCCTGGTGACGCGGATCTGCGTCGGGGGCCGCAACGCGGCCCACCCCGATTCGATCGGCTTCGTCCGCTTCGACGCCCGGAACGAGACGCGGGGAAGCGACGAGTGCATCGGCACCGCCGAGGACGGCAGCGACGCCGGCCTCTTCCCGGCCGCCTTCGCGGTGTACGCGGAGGACCCGCTCTGGCAGGCCTCCTTCGGGCCGCTGCTCGAACGCCCCTTCGGCGCGGGCGCGAACGACGAGGCGCTCCTCGACCGGCCGGACGGCAGCGAGCGAGCCCAGGCGATCGCGACCGCGGTCGAGCGCTTCGGGGACGCGCTCGGAACGGTGATGGCGCACGAGGCCGCGCACGGCCTCGGCCTCGTCCCGCCGGGCAAGCCGAGCCTCGGCCTCTTCGCCGGCGACGAGAAGCGGGGGGACGGCTACGCCCACAACCTGACCGTCGACGATGCGGTGCCGAGCGAGCCCTGGCTGATGAATCCGGGAGGCACCTTCGGCTTCGCGGACCTGGCGGGGCTCGGCGAAGGGGGCGAGCTCCGGTTCCGGCCCCTCAACTGGGCGTACCTGAAGGATCGCCTCGTCCTCAAGGAACGTTAGGCGGGGACGCGAGCGCCCCCCGCCGCGCCTCGACGACGCCCGCCGCCTAGAGGTCCCAGAAGAAGTCGGCGTTCGTGAGCGCCTCCCCGCTCGACGTCGCCCGCTCGGCGCGCTCTTCGGGGGTGCCCAGGTCCTCGCCGCGTTCGATGCGCAGGACCAGCTCCTCCAGATCCCGGGTCTCGTCTTCCCAGTACGCGTCCGTCCCGAAATGGGGGAAGGCATCGGGGAACGCCGGATCGTCCCAACGCCGGGCGATCCAGCCCGCGTAGAAGACGAAGCGGAAGCCGCGCAGGGGCTCGATCAGCGAGAAGGTCCGCTCGTCGAAGTCCCGGAACGTCCGGTAGGCGTCGACGAGCACGCGCCGCTGGCGATCCGCCTCCGCGTCCCGTCCCGGGACCAGCATCCAGACGTCCTGGACCGGCGGCCCGATGACCATGTCGTCGAAGTCGAGGAAGAACCAGCCGTCCGGTCCGTGGAGCAGGTTGCCGGCGTGGCAGTCTCCGTGGATCGGCTGGACCGCCACGCCACGGCTCCGCTCGGCGTAGACATCGACGAGCCCTTCGACCGCGCGGGCGTAGCGGGCTCGACAGGACGGGGGCAGCCAATCCCCGTCTTCGAGGAGCGCGAGGGCCTCGAGCGGCCCGTGCTCGGGGTCGAGCGGGCGACGGTGGGGCGCGCCGATGTCGGCGGCGACGGCGTGGATCCGCGCCATCAGCCGACCGAGGACGCCCAGCTGGTCGTCGGAGAACTCGTCGGGCGAGCGCCCGCCCGTCCGCGGCCAGATCGCATGGTGGAGGTCTCCGTCGGTCCGGAGCGTCTCGCCGTCCGGGAACGGGAGCGGCGCACAGACGGGGATCTCCGCCTCGACGAGGGCGGCCAGCAGACGGTGCTCGTCGAGGATCGTCTCGCGGGACCATCGGCCGGGCCGGTAGAACTTCGCGACGACGTGACGGCCGTCCTCGAGGCGGACGTCGTAGACCCGGTTCTCGAGGGCGTTCAGGGCGAAGCAGTGGCCGGACGGGACGAACCCGGCGGCCTCGACGGCCGCGAGGACCCGCGCGGGCGAGAGCCCGAGGAAGGAAGCGCGCAGATCGGGCGTGGCCTGACTCATGGTTCCGAGGATACCCCGCCGCCGAATTTGCCCGGAAGGAAGCGTTTCGGTAGTTTTTCCGGCCACTTAGGGACGACGAGCGAGTTCTTCCCCGAGTCCGGCGGACCGACGTGGGTCCGGATCCTCGGGACGCCCGGGTCCTTGCCGGCCGAGTTCTCCTGCTGATCCAGCCGACCCGCTCGAGACCTCCCGATCCCGCCCGCCCCCCCACGACCACCCCCGACCGCCTACGAACGGAGCCCCCCGTGTCCTCGATCGACTCCCGCCCCGAACGCGACCGCCCCTGGATGTTCCGGACCTATTCCGGACACAGCTCCGCCAAGGCCAGCAACGCCCTCTACCGGAGCAACCTGGCCAAGGGTCAGACGGGCCTGTCCGTCGCCTTCGATCTGCCGACGCAGACCGGGTACGACTCGGACCACCCGCTCTCCCGCGGTGAGGTCGGCAAGGTGGGCGTGCCCATCTGCCACATCGACGACATGCAGGTCCTCTTCGACGAGATCCCGCTCGAGAAGATGAACACGTCGATGACGATCAACGCGACGGCGGCGTGGCTCCTCTCGCTCTACATCGCGACCGCCGAGCGCCAGGGCACGGACCAGAGCGCCCTCCGCGGCACGACCCAGAACGACATCATCAAGGAGTACCTGTCCCGGGGCACCTTCGTCTTCCCGCCGGAGGCGTCGATGCGCCTCACGAGCGAGATCGTCTCGTACACCGTCGATCACGTTCCGAACTGGAATCCGATGAACGTCTGCTCGTACCACCTGCAGGAAGCGGGGGCGACGCCGGTCCAGGAGATCGCCTACTCGATGGCGAACGCGATCTCGATCCTCGACGTCGTGCGCGCGATGCCCGAGGTCGACGACGAGACGCTGTCGCGGGTCTTCGGGCGGATCTCGTTCTTCCTGAACGCGGGCATCCGCTTCGTGGAGGAGATGTGCAAGTGCCGGGCGATGAACCAGCTCTGGGAGGAGATCGGCCGCGAACGGTACGGCATCACGAACGAGAAGATGCTCCGGCTCCGCTACGGCGTGCAGGTGAACAGCCTGGGCCTGACCGAGGCCCAGCCCGAGAACAACATCATCCGCATCGCCCTCGAAGCCCTGGGCGTCACGCTCAGCAAGAAGGCGCGCACGCGCTCGCTTCAGCTCCCCGCCTGGAACGAGGCCCTCGGACTCCCGCGTCCCTGGGACCAGCAGCTCTCCCTGCGCACCCAGCAGATCCTCGCCTACGAGACGGACCTGCTCGAGTACGGCGATCTTTTCGACGGCTCCCACGTCGTCGAGGCCAAGACCGCGGCGCTCCTCGAGGAGGCCCGCGCCGAGCTGCAGACCGTGCTCGACATGGGCGGCGCCGTCACGGCGGTCGAGAACGCCTACATGAAGCAGAAGCTCGTCGAGAGCCAGACGGATCGCCTGCGCGCGATCGAGAGCGGCGAGATGACCGTCGTCGGCGTGAACGCGTACGAGGAAGCCGTCGACTCCCCGCTCGTCGAGGAAGGCGCGGGCTCGATCCTCAAGGTCGACGAGAGCGCCGAGCGCGAGCAGATCGCGTCCCTCGAAGCCTTCCGCAACCGACGCAACGCGGCGGAGGCGGAGCGCGCCCTCAAGAACCTCGAGGACGTGATCCGCAACGGCGGCAACATCATGCCGCCGTCCATCGAGGCCGCGAAGGCCGGCGTGACGACGGGCGAGTGGTCGCAGGTCCTGCGCGACGTCTTCGGCGAGTACCGGGCACCCACCGGGGTCGTGGCGGCGCCGGTCGCCGAAGTGAGCGAGGACGTCAGCCAGGTCCGCAAGCGCGTCGACGCGCTGTCCGAGACCCTCGGCCGCCGCCTCAAGATCCTCGTCGGCAAGCCCGGCCTCGACGGCCACAGCAACGGCGCCGAGCAGATCGCCGTCAAGGCGCGCGACGTGGGGATGGAGGTCGTCTACGACGGCATCCGGCTCACGCCCCAGGAGATCGTGCAGTCGGCCCAGGACGAGGGCGTGCACGTCATCGGGCTCTCGATCCTCTCCGGCTCCCACGGCGTCCTCGTGACGGACGTCGTCGCGCAGCTGAAGGACGCGGGCATGGGCGAGATCCCGGTCGTGGTCGGCGGGATCATTCCCGACGACGACGCCGAGAAGCTCGAGGCCGCGGGCGTCCGGCGGGTCTACACGCCCAAGGACTTCGACCTGACCCGGATCATGGACGAGATCGTGGACGTGGTCGCCGAGTCGAATGAGGGCTGAGCGCTCGGACGGAGTCGCGGCGTCGAATGCCGGCTGATCCTGCCAGCCGGCCGGAGACGACGGACGCCGACGCCCTCGCGGCGGCCCGCGCGCTCGCCGAGCGTGTCTGCGCCGGCGAGCGGTCGGCGATCAGTCAGGCGCTCAATGCCGTCGACGACAATCGCGAGAGCCGGCGGGAAGCACGGCTGGCGCTGCTCGATGCGGTCACGCCTTCGGCGAAGGGCGTGCGGATCGGCGTGACGGGCGCGCCGGGCGCGGGCAAGTCGACGCTGCTCGATGCGCTGGTCTCCGGCCTGCGCGAACGGGGCCGGTCCGTGGGCGTGCTCGCGGTCGACCCGTCGAGTCAGCGAACGGGGGGCGCGCTCCTCGGCGACCGGATGCGGCTCGGCTCGTCCGCCCGCGATGCCGGGGTCTTCCTTCGTTCGCTCGCGGCGCGGGATCAGCTCGGCGGCCTCTCCGAGGTGACCGGCCCCTCGCTCGACGTCCTCACGGCGGCCCTCGACTTCGTCTTCGTCGAGACCGTCGGCGTCGGGCAGTCCGAGGCCCAGGTGATCGACGTGGTCGACACGCTGGTCTTCGTCGCGCAGCCCGCGGCCGGGGACCTGATCCAGTTCATGAAGGCGGGAATCCTCGAATGGCCCGACCTCTTCTTCGTGAACAAGTCGGATCTCGGGGACGTCGCGACCCGGGCTGCCGCGGAGCTCCGCGCGGGGCTCGACCTCGGACATCGCCGCGACCCCGATCGCGTGCCCCCGGTCCTGACCGGCTCGGCGCGGGACGGGATCGGCATCGACGCCCTGATCGACGGGATCGAGGAGCACACGGCGTACCTCGCGGCGACCGGCCTCGGCGAGACGCGTCGGCGCGAAGGGCGCCGCGCGCGAATCGAGCACGCGCTGCAGGTCCGCTACGGCCGCTTCGGGATGGCGAAGCTCGGCTCGGCCGGGGACGTCGCTGCCCTCGTGCTGGCCGACCCCTCGGCGTCGGTCGACCGGGTGATCGACCGACTCAGCCGACGGATCGAGCGCGCCCTGACCGGGGGTCCGGAGGACGACGGTGGCGCGTGATCCACTCCGGCCGCCCGGCCGTAGCGGGCTCGTGGGCCGCGTCCTGCGCACGATCCTGATCGCGCTGCTCGTCGCCTTCACCGTCGGCTTCGTGATCGGGACGCTGCTGCGACGTCAGCTCGAGGAGCCGGTCCGCTACTACGGGTACGAGAACGCCCGCCCCGCGCCCACGGTCGCTGCGAGCGCGTAGACACCGAGGGTCGCGGAGTCGCATTCCCGACGAACCGGCCCGACGCGGCGATCCCGGCGTTCCATTCTCGCGAGTACGGCTATCCTCCCCCTGCTGTTGGGGGCAGCGCGATGGAGCGATCTCGCGAGACGCTTTCGGATCCGGACCCGACGGAATCCTCGGCCCTGGACGCGCCGCGGCAGGAAGACGCCGGCGCGAAGGAAGTCCTCTCGCTTCGCGCCGAGACCGGCCTCCTGCGCTGGATCGACGGATTCATTCCCAGGACGGCGCCCCTGCCGACGCACGATGCGCTCCGCCGCGCGCGGCTGACGATCGCCGTGTCCTTCATCAGCGGCTGCACCGTCCTCGCGACGCTGATCGCTGCGACCGATCAGCCGGACTCCTGGACGATCCGCCTGCTGTCGAACGCGCTCGGCCTCCTGCTCGTCGCCACGCCGCTCTTGATCAAGGCGGGTGTGCCCATCCGGGGCGTCGGACACGGCGTGGTCGCCGTGATGGTCGGGTACGCGCTCGCGCTCTCCGGCGCGACCGGCGGCGCCGACACCGGCGGGTTCTTCCTCGCGATGCTGTCCCCCCTGCCCGCCGTGCTCCTGCTCGGTCGGGGGGCGGGCACCGCCTGGGCCCTGACGGTCGCCCTCGGCATGGTGGCCCTGGCCACGTCCGTCGAGCTGGGCTTCGAGCCCCTCGTCTCCCCGGAGCCGACCGAGGTCGCGCGCTGGAGCTTCTGGGGCTGCATCGCGGGCGTCGCCGGAACCTGCGGCGTCGCCAGCATCTACGAATCGCTCCAGGCGCGCACCCTCGAACGTCTGATGGAAGCGAACCACCTCGCCGCCCGGGAACACGCCCGTCGCCTCTCCCTCGAAGCCGGCTTCCGAGCGGACCTGGAGCGCCGGGTGGAAGAGCGGACCCGCGAGCTCCGCGAGTCCCGGGAGCAGCTTCGCCACGCCGACCGGCTCGCGTCGATCGGCACCCTCGCCGCCGGCGTCGCCCACCAGATCAACAACCCGATCGGATCGATCCTGCTGGGCGCGGAGCTCGCGCTCACCGACGAATCCCCCGGCTCGCCCGAGGAGCGCTATCGCCGGGCCCTCGAGCGGAACGTGATCGATGCGCAGCGCTGCGGGGAGATCGTCCGGAACCTGCTTCGATACTCCCGGAGTGCGGTCGCGGACCACGAGGACATGGACCTCCGCGACGCGCTGACCCGCGCGATGGACACCCTCGGACCCTCGGCTCGACAGGTCCGGGTCGCGCCCTCGGACGCGCCGCTCCCGGTCTCGGCGAACCCCGTCGAGCTGGAGCAGGTGATCCTGAACCTCGTGACGAACGCCCTCGAGGCGGGCGCCGCAACCGTCGTCGCTTCGACGGAACGCGCGGACGGCGAGGCGCTGCTCGAGGTGTCGGACGACGGGCGGGGCGTCGCGGAAGAGGACCGCGCGCGACTCTTCGATCCCTTCTTCACGACCCGCCCGCACGAGGGGGGGGACCGGTCTCGGCCTGAGCGTCGCCCACCGGATCGTCGAGGATCACGGCGGACGAATCGGCGTCGACAGCAGGCTCGGTCGGGGGACGCGCTTCTTCGTGACCCTGCCGCTCCGGCCGACGTCCTCGGCCTCCTCCTGAGGCCCTCGCGTCGGAACGCCTCGAACCGCGAGTCGTTGCCGGGTCCCGCCGGTTCGTCCATGCTCGCGGCGCCATGCGAACGCTGATCCAGAACGCAACCGTCTTCGACACGGACACCCTCGACTTCGTCGGCGAGCGAGCGATCGAGGTCGAAGACGGCCGGATCGTCGCCGTCGACGCCTCCGCCACGGCGAACGCCGACCGGGTGATCGACGCGCGGGGGCGCTTCGCCCTGCCCGGCCTGATTGACGCCCACGTCCACTTCCGGCTGGTGAGTCTCGACTTCCGACGGGTGTCGACGATGACCGAGGTCGAGTTCGGGATCCGGATGGCGCGCCTCGCGCGCGAGACCGTCGAGCGCGGCTTCACGTCCGTACGCGATACGGGCGGCGAGCTTCGCGGCTTGATGAGCGCGATCGCGCAGGGCGAGACGCGGGGCCCGCGGATCGTGCGCTCCGGTCAGATGATCTCCCAGACGGGCGGCCACGGCGACGTGGAGGGCGGCCCGCGCGAGGTCCCGGACTGCGCCTGCCAGATGCGCCACACCGCCTTCGGCATCGTCGCCGACGGCCCCGACGCCGTCCGCAAGGCCGCTCGCCACCTCCTCCGCGAGGGCTCCGACTTCCTGAAGATCCACGTCTCGGGCGGCGTCGCCTCGCCCTCCGACCCGCTCGACAGCGTGCAGTACACCGACGCCGAGGTCGCCGCCGCCGTCGAGGAGGCGGACCACCGCCGGACCTACGTGACCGCCCACGCCTACCTGCCCGAGTCGATCCAGATGGCCGTGCGCAACGGCGTCCGGGTGATCGAGCACGGCAATCTCCTCGACGAGGAGACGGCCCGGACGATGGCCGACGCAGGGACGATCATGGTCCCCACCCTCGTGACCTACCAGGCGATGGGCGACCTCGGTCGCGCGCTCGGGCTCCCGGCGGCGAACGTCGAGAAGAACGCCTCGGTCCTCGAGGCCGGTCTCCGCTCGATCGAGCTCGCCGCGAACGCGGGCATCGAGATGGGCTGGGGAACCGATCTGCTCGGGGAGACGCAGAACCGGCAGAACCAGGAGTTCGCGATCCGCGCCGAGGTCCAGAGCGCGAAGGACCTGTTGGGATCGATGTTCCTGACGAATCCCCGACTCCTGCGCCTCGAGGGAGAGATCGGGCGGATCGCGCCCGGGGCGGCCGGGGACGTCGTCCTCACGGAACGCAACCCGCTCGACGACATCCGCGTCCTCGCCGATCCCGCGAATCTCCGGCTCGTCGTCCAGGCCGGCGAGGTCGTCTGCGAGCGTTAGGCGCCCGTGCGCCCCACCCAGGCCACGTCGGCCACGCCCTGCCGCGCATTCTCGTGGCGCGCGACGACGAAGAGCGCGTCCGAGAGACGGTTCAGGTAGCGGAGCGAGGTGTCGGCGACCGACTCGCCGTCCACGCCCGCGAGCCGGACGACGGCGCGCTCGGCGCGGCGGCAGACCGTTCGCGCCACGTGGAAGGCCGCGGCGGACGGTGAACCGCCGGGCAGGATGAAGGTCTTGAGCTCTTCGAGGTCCGCTTCGAGGCGGTCGATGAGGTGCTCCAGGGCTTCGATGTCCGCTTCCGCGACCCCGGCGATCCCGTACTTCTCACGGTGGGCCGGGTCCGGCGTCGCGAGGGACGAGCCGAGGTCGAAGAGCGCGCTCTGGACGTTCTGCAGCGTCTCCGACAGCGACGGGTCACAGCCGCTGGCGGCGGCGACGCCGACGAAGGAGTTCAGCTCGTCGACGTCTCCGTAGGCCGCGACGCGGAGCTCGTCCTTGCCGACGCGTTCGCCGCCGAAGAGGTCTGTCTGCCCGGCGTCGCCGCGCTTCGTATAGATCTTCATGGAATTCCGTCTCGCGCCTAACGCCGATTCGAGAGTTCTTCGTCGACGAGGCGCGCGAGCTCGTCGTCGTCGCCCGGGGTGGTGGTGGGGGTGGGCGTGGCGGTCACGGAGGGCGCCGGAGGCTCGTCGTCGTCCCCGTCGTCATCCCGCCGCCCGACGATCCGCCGGAGCACGAGCGCGACGAGTCCGCCTCCGCCGAGGAACCCCGCGACGGGGAAGATGTAGGCCCAGAGCGTGATGCCCTCGGCCGGCGGCGCGCCCTGGATCTCCTCGCCGAAGCGCTCGATCAGCATCGCCACCACTTCGTCCTTCGTGGCGCCGGCGGCCTCCTGGACCTGGATCCACTGGATCAGCTCCCCGGCCTGTGGACTCGGACAGGACGCGAGCGTCCGCCCCGGACAGAAGGGGCTCATCAGCTCGGACGAGAGATCCTGGGTGTACGGCCGGCCGTCGTCCGCGCAGCCCGCGAGGGCGAGCATGAACGCGACGAGCACGCTGCAGAGCATCGACTTCCGACCGGATCGCATGGTGTCCTCTAGATGTCCCACTGGAGCTGCATCGGCTCCTCGCCGTCCTGGCCCTTCACCAGCTGCCTCGGAGCTTCGGCCATCACCCGGCTGTTCGGCGGCACGCTCTCCGTGAGGAAGACGCTCCCGCCGATCACGCTGCCCCGTCCGATGACTGTATCTCCGCCGAGGATCGTCGCACCGGCATAGATCGTGACGTCGTCCTCGATCGTCGGGTGGCGTTTCTTCCCGCGGAGCCTCGAGGCATCGCGCAGCGACGCGGCCCCGATCGTGACGCCCTGGTAGAGCCGAACGCGGTCGCCGATCTGCGCCGTCTCGCCGATCACGATGCCGGTCCCGTGGTCGATGAAGAAGTGACTGCCGATCGTGGCGCCGGGATGGATGTCGATTCCGGTCCGATCGTGGGCGTACTCGCTCATGATGCGCGGCAGGAGCGGAACGCCGTAGCCGTGGAGCTCGTGGGCGATCCGGTGGATCGCCAGGGCGCGAATGGCCGGATAGGCGACGACGATCTCGTCGTAGCCCGCTGCAGCCGGGTCGCCCGCGTAGGCGGCCTCGACGTCGTGGGACAGCTGCTCGCGGAGCTTCACGAGGCTCGCGACGAAGCGTGTGGTCAGCTCGGCCGCGTCCGGCCCGTCCTCGGGCAGCTCCACCTGCTCGAGCAGCTTGTAGAGGCCATCCGCGATCCCGGGGACCTCGGAGCGAAGTTCCGCCGGATCGACCCGGAAGCGCAGCAGGCGCTTGGCGCGGTCGACCCACTCGACCACGGCGTTCGGGTCGAGGATTCCTCCGCAGACCGTCTCCGAGAGCACCGTCTCCTCGCAGCCCGCGAGGCCCTCGATCGCGGCCTCGAGCACGTCCGCCGGGCAGCTGAAAGCGCCCGGCGCATCGGACCGGATCGTATGGAGGGCGGGGGTGCCTGCGCGGGAGGTGGGATTGCTGGCCATCGCGGACTCCTGTGCTCGAGCGGTCCTTCGTGAAGGACGGGGGACCGAGCGGGGCGCGTCGGGGGTCGATCGGAAACGGGGTGGGCGCGCGCGCAGGAATCCGTGCCGACCCGGACTCGCTGCGGGGCATAGGATGCCCCACATCCGAGACGAGGACACCCGGCCCCAGGTGCCGTCCCCCCGAGACGTCAGAACGCCGGCATCCGTCCGGGCGAGCCGATATCCTGAGAGTGAGCCTGCGCCCGAAGGCTTCGCGCAGGCCACGGACGGGGGGTCCGCTTGGCCACGATCTACAGCCACTCGCGCCTGTCGAGCTTCGAGAACTGCCCCAAGCAGTTCGAGTACCGCTACGTCCTGAAGATCCCGAGCGAGTCCGAGGGCGTCGAGGCGTTCGTCGGCAAGCGCGTCCACGAAGTGCTCGAGCGCCTCTATCTCTTCGTCGGCAAGGGGCAGATCCCGGGCATCGAGAAGGTCGTCGACCGCTACCACAAGCTCTGGGAGGAGACCTACGACCCGGAGCGGGTGCGCATCGTCCGCGAGAACACCCCCCTCGCCTACTACCGGAAGCTCGGCGAGGACTGTCTCCGCGGGTACTACCTGCGCCACTACCCCTTCGACGAGAGCGAGACCCTCGGCGTCGAGAAGCGCGTCGTCTTCCCGCTCGACGACGCGGGCGAGTACCGCATGCAGGGCATCATCGACCGCATCTCTCGCGCGCGCGACGGGGCGATCGAGATCCACGACTACAAGACCGGCGCGCGGGTCCCGTCGCAGCGCATCCTCGACCAGGATCGCCAGCTCGCCCTCTACCAATTGGGCCTTGCTCGCACGTACGGCGAGGACACCGAGTTCCGGCTCGTCTGGCACTACGTCGCCAAGAACCGGACCTGCGTCTCGACCCGGACGAAGGAAGACCTCGCGCAGCTCCGCACGGACACGATCGCGCGGATCGACGAAATCCAGGCGGCCACCGAGTTTCCCGCCCGGAAGATCTCGCTGTGTGGCTGGTGCGAGTACAAGAGCCGCTGCCCCCTCTGGGCGACGCCCGAGGACCTCGCCCGGATCGAGGCCGAGGAGGCGGCGGCGCAGACCGCGCGCGAGGAAGCCGAGGCGGTCGACGACAGCCAGCTGAGCCTGCTCTGACGACGCGGCCGGACCGCGACGCCCGGTCGCCCCAGGGGCCGGCCGCGCTTTGCTAGCCTCGGCGCCATGGGCCTCACCATCGAACGCATCCCGACCTTTGGCGACAACTACACCTACCTGGTGATCTGCGACGAGACCCACGACGCCGCGATCATCGATGCTCCGGAAGAGGATCCCGTCGTCGCGCGGGTCGAAGCGACCGGCGCGAACGTCAAGCTCATCCTCTCGACGCACCACCACTTCGACCACTCCATGGCGAACCCGCAGCTCGCGGAGCGCTACGGCGCCCCGGTCTACGGTCACGTATCGGACAAGGAACAGGACCGCCTGCCCGGTCAGACGATCGGCGTCGACGAGGGCGACACCTTCACGGTCGGCAACCAGACCGGGCGTGTCCTCTTCATCCCGTCCCACACGACCGGCCACGTCGCCTACGTGTTCGACGACGCGAAAGCCGTCTTCACCGGCGACATGCTCTTCGCCGGTGGCTGCGGCCGCCTCTTCGAGGGCAACGCGCAGATGATGTACGACGCCCTGTGCGTGAAGCTGGCCGCTCTGCCCGACGACTTTCTCGTCTACTGCGGACACGAGTACACCGAGGGCAACCTGAAGTTCGCGCTCACCGTCGAGCCCGAGAACCCCGAGATCAAGGAGCGCTTCGACAAGGTCGTCGCTCTCCGCGCCAACGCCGCCGCCGACTGGCACGACGCGACCCCCGCCGAGATGACGATCCCGTCGACGATCGCGGAGGAGAAGGCGACCAATCCCTTCATGCGCGCGCCGGACGCCGGGGAGCTCGGGCGCATCCGCGAGCTGAAAGACAACTTTTGACCTCGGGCGCATGCGCGCCCTTGGGCACTTTTTTCAGCGGGCGCATGCGCGCCCTTGGGCCGCAGGCGCTTGACCTCGGGCGCGGACGCGCCCTTGGGCACTTTTTTCAGCGGGCGCGGACGCGCCCTTGGGCCGCAGGCGCTCGCGTCGATTCGAACGGCGGTGCCTCGGCGCGACGGACACTGAGATCTTGATCCCCAAGGACGCCGTCACGATCACGATTCGTCATCGGGTGGGGTTTCACGAGACCGATGCGATGGGGATCGTGCATCACTCGAACTACCTGAAGTACTGCGAGAATGCGCGGGTGGTCTGGCTCGAGACGCACGACAAGAGCTACCCGGAGTGGATCGAGCAGGGGCTCCACTTCGCCGTCACGAAGGTCGACCTCGACTACAAGCAGTCCGCCCGTTTCGACGACGTGATCGACGTGACGACCTGGCTCGAGTGGGTCCGCGGCGCCTCCCTCGCGATGGCCTACGAGATCAGCCGCGACGGGGAGCTCCTCTGCTCCGGGCGGACCGAGCACGCGTCGATCAACGACGACGGACGCGTGCGGCGGCTGCCGAAGGAAGACCGGGAGCGCCTCGGCCGAACGGCGCTCACGGAGTACGCGCGCGGCGACTGAACCGCCGGCTGCGGGTGCTCGCCGGGGAACCGCCGGCTGCGGGTGCTCGCCGGGGAACCGCCGGCTGCGGGTGCTCGCCGGGATCCGCCGGCTGCGGGCGTCCTCCTAGCTCGTCTTTCGTCGGGCGAGGAAGCGGCGGAGGTCGCTCGCGCGGAGGGCGAGCTCGCGCTCGAACCAGCCGGTGGTGCTCTGGATCACCTCGAGCGCGTCGCCCTGGCCCGACCAGTGGCTGCGGACGACGTCGGGGTGGACGTGGTTCACGAGGCGGGAGAGGCAGGCGGCAACGATGAAGAGGTCGTCGAGCAGGCCGATCGGTCCCATGACGAGCGCAGGCAGGACGTCGATCGGAGAGATCACGTAGGCGATCCCCGCGACGGCGAGGCCCTTGTCGAGGAGCGGCACGCGCTCGTCGCGCAGCAGTCGGAGCAGCAGAATGGTGAGGTCGGGCAGGAAGAGGAGGACGTCTCCGAACCGGGAGGCGCCGTTCGACGTCGAATCCACCAGCCGTTCACGAAGCTGGTCGTAGAGCCGCTGCTCCTTCGGGTTGAGCTCGATCGTGACGGGCGGACCGCTCACCGCGTCTCCCCTCGCCCGCGGCGCAGCTCCCGGAGCCGCGCATCCGCGTCGCGTTCCTGCCCGAGGCGCCTCGGTCCAGAAGGCGGCGGCTCGACCGCGGCCCGCAGGATTCCCAGGATCGGCTCGCCTTCGACGTCGCTCTCGAGTCGGAGGCCGAGCAGCGCGCTGATCGTCGGCGCCACGTCGAGCAGATCGACGCTCGGCAAGCGGACGTGGTTCCGCACGCCTCGCCCCCAGGCGACGAAGCCCACGCTCGTCTCCGCCGGCAGGTCGCCGAGCACCCCCGGTGCACCACGTACGCGCGCCGGCGCACTCGATGGACCGGACAGGTCGTCGGTGATCACGACGCCGGGCGGCGCGACCAGCGCGAACCAGGCCTGCGGATCCCCGCCCAGCAGCCCGAGCTCCTTCGCCGAGACGATCTCGAAGTCGCCGGTCCGGTCCGCCTCCGCGCGCAGGACGTTCCGGGCATCGAGCGCGTTCGCCGCGTCGCGGGCGTAGACATAGGCGGACCGACCGTGGGACCGCGCCAGCGCGAGCCAGCTCCGCAAGCCGGTCGCCGTCCGCGGATCCCGACCGACGAGTCCCGTTCGCGCGAGCACGGTGTTCGGAGCGACCCGCGTGTGGACCGGGTGATGCGCCGCGTCGCCCGTCACGAAGATCGCGGTGTCGTCGAGCTGCCCGTTCGCCGCGAGGCAGTCGACCAGTCGCGCGAGGTCGGCATCGACCCGGCCGAGGGCCTGGTCGGCCTCCACCGAGCCGGGGCCGAAGGCGGCGAGCGGCCCGAGGGTCTGGTCGAGCCGGAGCAGCCAGAGCCCCGCATCGCGCTCCGATGCGATCAGGCGGCAGGCGACCTCGACCAGGACGCCGTCCTCCTGCGAGGGCGAGGGCCAGGCGGCTGCGCTCTCGTCGTCCGCGCTCGCGCTCCTCGCCTCGGCTGCGATCGTGGTGATCTCCCGGGTGATCGCGGGGCTCGTGCCCGGGCGGGCGAAGGCCAGCCCGTCGCCGGCAGGCTCGGGCAGGAGGAGCTCGATCCGCGCGCCCGCGGTCGTCGGCCAGCCCAGCGAGACGACGCCCCGCCCCACCGCGGCGTCCCAGAGCGTCGCCCCCTGGAGCATCCGGCTGTCGTGGAAGGGAAGCGAGCGCGTGCCCTCTCCGTCGAGCGTGGCATCGGCGATGACCCCGTGGCTCGGCGGCGTGCGGCCGGTGACCAGCGTCGCGTGGGTCGCGCGGGAAGCGCTCGGGACCGGGGGAATCGCGGCCAGGCCGGTCGCCCCCTCCCGCGCCAGGCGGGCCAGGGTCGGCATGCGGACGAGCGCCCCCTCCGCGGCGGCGTGACCGAAGGGATCGAGATAGTCCGTGGCGCGCAGGCCGGCGACGGTGATCAGAAAGACCCGCTCGGGCGGCCCCTCGGCGAAACGCGCCTCCCGACGGGGGTCGACCTCGGTGAGGGTGCGCTCGCCCTCGAGGGTCGGCGTGGCGCAAGCGAGCGCCGACACGAGGCCGAGCGCGCTGGCGATCCGGGCGAGTCCACCGTGCCGAAGAAAGGCTGATTCCCGGTCCCGTCGGTCCACGCGCACGTCACCCCCTCGGCGATCCGCCCGTCCGGGCGCCCGCGTGCGGGAACGATGCGGGAGGCGATCGGCTCTGTCGAGCCAGCGCAGAGGATTCTTTTTCTCTTTCATAAACGGATACTTGCAGTCATTCAGGGGAGACTCCGGGGCCGCTTTTGCGTAGCATGGGCCCCGCCATGGAGCCCTCCGCCACCTTCGAAGAACTCGAAATTCCCCTGCCCGAGCCGATTCACGGCAAGGACCATCTGAAAGGCGTGCTCGGCATCCCCGAGTGGTGGCCGACCGGCGAACGCATCGCCGTGGTCTTCGCCCACGGCGGAGGAAGCGACTACGACGATCCGCTGATCGCGGCCGTCTGCACGGCCCTCACCGAGCGCAGCTATCTGACCCTGCGCTTCAACTTCCCGTTCGCGGAGGCGGGCAAGCGGGCGACGGCGGACTCCCCGGCGGTACTCGAGCGCGGCTACCGGGCTGCGCTCAACATCCTGGGTCGGGACCCGACCGCGCTGCCGGCCCGGCTGATCGTCGGGGGCATGGGCCTCGGCGGACGCGTCGCGGCGGGGCTCGTCGCCGACCGCCTCCAGGCCGACGGACTCTTCGTGCTCGGCTTCCCGCTCCATCCGCAAGACAAGCCCGAGAAGAGCGACCCCGAGGTCCTCTTCCGGTCGACGGCGCCCACGCTCTTCATCCAGGGAACCCGGGACCGCCGCTGCGACCCCACCGCGCTGCGTCAGGCGCTGCGGCGGGTCGGCGCCCCGATCGAGCTCTACGACGTCCCGGAAGCGGATTCGAACTTCCACGTGCCCCGCAAGTCCGGCCGGACGAACGAGCAGGTCCAGGCCGAGGTCTTCGGCGTGCTCGCCAACTGGATCGGGCGGCGCACCCGCTAGCGATCGCCGAAGCCGAT